>Ga0193726_1000988_pt1 | contig 25067 bp, 22 predicted proteins | sample H2c1metaG_FD_144928 | JGI IMG/M metagenome (GOLD analysis project Ga0193726, IMG submission 144928) | Soil microbial communities from a riparian zone of the East river system, Colorado, United States - H2c1 | ecosystem: Environmental > Terrestrial > Soil > Riparian zone | place: USA: East River...
GCTACTCGACGGTCACGCTCTTGGCGAGGTTGCGTGGCTGATCCACATCGGTGCCCTTGGCGACCGCCGTGTAGTAGGCGAGCATTTGCACCGGCACGGTGTAGAGGATCGGCGCCACCACCGGATCGACCGACGGCAGCGTGATCGCCGCGGCGGCATGGCGGCCCAGGCGGGCATTGCCCGCCGCGTCGCTCAGTAGCACCAGCTTGCCGCCGCGCGCCTTCACCTGTTCGAAGTTGGAGGCGATCTTGTCGAAGATGGCGTCGGTCGGCGCCATCACCACGACCGGCACCGATTCGTCGATCAGCGCGATCGGTCCGTGCTTCATCTCGCCGCCGGCATAACCCTCGGCGTGGATATAGGAGATCTCCTTCAGCTTCAGCGCGCCTTCCAGCGCGATCGGGAAGGACGAGCCGCGGCCCATATAGAGGACGTCGCGCGCCTCGGCGAGGATGTCCTCGGCGATGCGCCGGTATTGCTCCTCCATGTTCAGCGCCTCGTTGACGTGCGCCGGCAGCTCGATCAGGGCGTGCGCCAGCCGCGCTTCCTCTTGCTCCGACAGCACGCCGCGCGCGCGGCCGGCAGCCATCGCCGCGGCAAGCAGCACGGTGAGCTGCGTGGTGAAGGCCTTGGTCGAAGCGACGCCGATCTCGGGACCAGCCAGCGTCGGCAGCACGACATGCGATTCACGGGCGATGGCGCTTTCGGGAACGTTCACCACCGACAGGATCGTCTGCTTGTGCGCCTTGGCGTAGCGCAGTGCCGCCAGCGTGTCGACGGTCTCGCCGGACTGCGAGACGGCGATGCAGACGCCGCCCTCCGGCAGCGGCGGCTCGCGATAGCGCAGTTCCGAGGCAACCTCGATTTCGACCGCCAGGCGCGCCAGCTTCTCGAACCAGTATTTCCCGACCATGCAGGCGTAGAATGCCGTGCCGCAGGCCGTCATGGTGACACGGCTCACCTTGTTCCAATCGAACGGCAGCGCCGGCACGCTGACCGAGCGCGTCGTAGGATCGAGGTAGCTCTGCAGGGTGTCGCCGATCACCGCGGGCTGCTCGTAGATTTCCTTCAGCATGAAGTGGCGGTGATTGCCCTTGCCCATCATGGCGCCGGAGATGCCGCTCTGGCGGATCTCGCGCTTCACCTCTTCGCGACCCTGGAAGATCGTGGCGCCCTGCGCGCTCAGCACCACCCAGTCGTCTTCCTCGAGGTAGGTCACGCGCTTGGTGAAGGGGGCGAGCGCCAGCGCGTCGGTGCCGATATACATCTCGCCATCGCCGTAGCCGACCGCGAGCGAGCTGCCGCGGCGCGCGCCCATCAGGATGTCGTGGCGGCCGCTGAACAGCGCGACCAGCGCGAAGGCGCCGCGCAGGCGTTCCATCGCCTTGCCCATCGCCTCCTCGGGCGACATCTGGCGCTCGAGAAGCGAGGTGAGGAGTTGCGCCACCACTTCGGTGTCGGTGTCGCTGTCGAAGCGGCGGCCCTCGGCCACAAGCTCGTCCTTCAGCTCCTGGAAATTCTCGATGATGCCGTTGTGCACGATCGCCACCCGGTCGGTGGCAATGGGATGGGCGTTGCGCTCCGACGGCTTGCCGTGGGTCGCCCAGCGCGTGTGGCCGATGCCGATCGTGCCGGACAGCGGCTCCATCCCCAGCCGCGCCTCGAGATTGACCAGCTTTCCCTCGGCACGGCGGCGGTCGATGTGGCCGTTGACCAGCGTGGCCACGCCCGCCGAGTCGTAGCCGCGATATTCCAGCCGCTTCAGCGCCTCGACCAGCAGCGGCGTGACGGGCGCTTTGCCGATAATTCCGATGATGCCGCACATGGGATGTTGTCCAAGAAAGAGGTTACTTGTTGCGGGATCGCTTGGCGGCCACTGCACGAACTTTCAGTTTGGCACGAAATACCACCTTGGATGCGCGGGCTCGTCGGCGCGTAGGAGGTAGCCCTTAGGGGCGCCGCCACGGGGCGCAAGGGACACGACTGCCGTCATAGCCTAGGTCGCGCGCTGCGCAGCTTTTCCTGTGAAGCATTTAGTCGCTCGCCGCCGACGCGTGGTCCCCGCGTGGCAGCCGGGTTCAGACGCTCGTGAGCTTGCTGCTCAGGAACGTCACATTTCAGCACTTGGTAGGTCATGCCCATGACCTGACCCGGCTTTCTTGAGCCGGGCCGATTGAGATAATCAGCGTGGAAAGGAAGTCGGAAGATGGCAAAGAAGCGACATAGCGCAGAGCAGATGGTCACGAACTTACGGCAGGTTTGACGTGCTGGTGGTGCAAGGACGAACGATCGGTCAGGCTTGCAAGGAGTCCGAGATCACCGAACAGAGCTACTACCGGTGGCGCAACGAGTACGGTGATCTGGAGATCGAGCAGGCCAAGCGGTTTAAAGAACTCGAACGGGAGAATGTCCGGCTGAAGCGGCTGGTTGCTGACCTTTCGCTGGAGAAGCAGGTCCTCAAGGATATCGCCGAGGGAAACTTATAGCGCCCGCTCGGCACCGGCAGGCGATGGAGGGCATCCGGCAGAAGTATGGGCTGTCGGAGCGCCATGCCCGCCGGATCGTCAGCCAGCCGCGGGCAACACAGCGCTCTGTTCCCACCGCCCGGGCTGACGAAGATGGGCTGACCAGGGCTGTCGTCACCCTGGCGTCGCAGCATGGGCACTACGGCTATCGCCGGATTACGGCTCTGCTGCGGGCCGGTGGCTGGCGGGTAGGCAAGGACTGGGTTCAGCGCATCTGGCGCCGAGAGGGCTTGAAAGTGCCCAAGATGCAACGCCCCAGGGGCCGCCTGTAGCTCAACGACGGTTCGTGCATCCGGCTTCAACCGGAGCGCCTGAGACACGTCGGGACCTATGACTTCGTCTCGACCCAGACACATGACGACCGAGCAGTTCGGTTACTCACGCTAATCGACGAGTTCGCCCGGGAATGCCTGGCAATCCGGGTGGCGCGCCGGATCAACAGCAGCTGATGAACTGGGCGCCCTCCATCCGTCTCGAGGACGGCATGGAGAAGACCTACAAGTGAATCTACCAGGAGATGACCTCGGGCAAGGCCTCGGTGGTCAACGCCCTCCCCCCGCGCGGTCGCGGCGCAGTAAGGACGTTCCTCCCCTTCGTGGAGTGTTTTGGACCGGAGAGATGATGGACACCTGTTCGGGGACATGGTGGACACATTTCAGATTAGCTCAGGTTATTGATTGAGATCGATAGACTTGACGCAGACGTGGCGGAAGACGAGCTCGAAGGCGCCATCGTTTGGCGTGGGCCGAAGAGCGACGTCTTTGCCGGCGAGCGCTCTGGAAGCTTTGAGGCGCCTGTTGCGGAAGCTGATACGGCCCTCGTGGTCGACGCGGCGGACAATGTCGTCAGGACCGTAGTCGAACGGCAGTATGAGCGGAGTGAAGGACCGGGGACTGGGACGGTAGCGATCGGCCGGCACCGCCAGACCCAGGGCGTCCTGCGGGCGATGGTGGTTATAGCGATCCAGCCAAGCATCGAATGCCTGTTGGGCCTGGTCGAGATCGCTGAAGGTGCGGTTGTCGAGCAACTCGGTCTTGAGCGTTCGGTTAAAGCGCTCGTTCTTGCCGTGGCTCTGCGGATGATATGGTCGGCTGTGCCACGGCGCCACGCCATGTTCGATCAGCCAGACACTGAACTTGGTGAGCGGCTGTTCGAGCTTGTCGCCCCAGGGTTTGCCGTTGTCGGTCAATATGACATCGGGCAGGCCGTAGCGTTCGAAGGCCGCCTGCACGCCATTCTGCACCGTCTGGCGGCGCTCATTGTCGGTCGCCTGCAACGCCACGGCGTAGCGCGAGTGATCGTCGATCACGGTCAGCGGATGCAGCCGACCCCGGCCCATGGCGACAGGGCCCTTGAAGTCCATCTGCCACAGCGCATTTGGGCTCGGCATGCTCGAAGCGCTTCCAAGCCTTCTGCCCGGCCGACACCATTGGCTGGCCGTGGCGCTGCAGTATCTCGGTGATGGTCGAGGGCGCTGGCGGCGACAGCCCTCGCCGGGAAGCGATCCCTAACGCCCGACCCGGCTGACCTGGTTTTGCCCAGGCACGCCACGATGTTCTGCTTGGTGCTACTTTTGGGGTACTTCACTTGCGCGTTTAAGGCTGGCCTTGTGCAGACAATATCTTGCCAAAGAACGGGCGCTATCTACCAAAGAACGGGCGCTCTCCGAATCACCTGTCCCAATGCGTCGGCAGATATCCCAACGATTGGCGGTACGCTGGGACAGCCATTCCCAAGTCCCATTTCACAAAAGCGAATGGCTAGGCCCCGCATAGACCCCTGTGCGGGGCCGCCCACATCCAGCGCCGTCGCGCTAGTTCCGAGGGACATACCAGGCAAGGCTGGAGTGATCGCGAGCACAGCTCGCGTCAGTCATCATCGCGGTCACTGCCGCAACAGCATCGCCAGGGTCGCAGGCAATTCGCCGCGTGCCAATCTGACCTGAATGCCCAACAACAAGGTAACACTTGAAAAATTTGAGATTTCGCCGGACAGCGCCATCGAAATGGCCTGGCTAAATGGCGCGCGCCGCTGCAGCAGTCGCTCTTCCGGCTCAGGATGTGCGAGGCCGGAATGCAAACCCCAGGCGACAAAACACTGCGTGCGTCCGTCCATCGTGCCAGGCGCCAGGCTGGCGTCGAACAGCTGAAGCCAATGGTCGGCGCGATACCCCGTCTCTTCGCTCAATTCCATACTGGCCGCTTCCACCGGCGTCTGGTCCAGCTTGCAACCCCCGCCTGGAAGTTCCCAGGTGAATCGGTCAAGGACGTAGCGATATTGGCCGACCAGCGTTATGCAGCCTTCGTCATCGATCGGGGCGATACTGACGCCGGACGATGTCATTCTGACACTGTTGTACACGCGAGGAAGACGGGTTCCATGCGCGACGGTATCGCTTCGAACCGAAAAAAAGGAGCATGCAAAGCTCTCTTCTTTCCGGTGAACAGTCCAGGGATTGGCTCGATCGCCGGTCATGTCTCCTGGAGCTTCGGCACCCTGTTGTTGCATTCTGGTTTGCTCCTCCACAAGGGCGCCGCCTTTCCAAGTCTCCGACCTCGATGGCCGGGGCCTATGCGCGGACATGAGTGCACTCCTGTGCGCGAGTCAACTTACGTCCTGGTCGAATTGCTTGTACGCCACGCCAATCCCTGAGCCGCCCGGCGTGCATCTTTGCCAACGGCTGCCTGGACCGCAGTTTTTGCGGAATGCACTGCGACGAGCCCAACGCAGCCAACCTTTGTGGTTAGCGTGACAGGCTTCCCGCGCGGCGTTGAGAAATATGTTTTGAGCTGCCGCACCCTGCGGGAATACGCCTCGCCGTCCGTGCTCATCCATCCCAAGAGCTCTTGTTCGTTGAGATGGCACGAGGCACTTTCGTGGAAGCGTTTCGAGAAAAGCACCTCGTTTGCGCACCGGAACCGGCCAAGGAGCGCAAGCTCCGCCAACATCGCGCGATCTCCTCCGGAAAAATTCGGAATGAGACGTGTCCTTTGCAGCGCGTCACGTCGCATGACGCCGAACATGTGTGTACCCCAGCGAGCGCCTGACAGAACCTGCCAGAACCGCAAGATGGCGACTGGGCTGTCGGCTACCATGGGGCTGTCCGCCGTCTGGGTGATGCCCGTTCGCGGGTCGATGTAGCGTCCCGTCGCTGGCTCGCCAGGGAAAGACTCGCCGTGATCGTCCACAAACGCGGTCTTGGAATGGGACAGGATGACGTCCGGATGTTCATCCAGGATACGGACGCAACTCTCCAAATAGCGTGGATGATACAAATCGTCGTGGGCTATCCATTTGAACAAAGGTGATCGGGAGAGCCCGAAGACTCTGTTGTAATTGGGAAGCGCGCCGAGGTTTTTCTCATTGCGGTGATAGCGGATGCGTGGGTCGCGCTCGGCAAAGGTCCGGCATATCTCGGCGGTATGGTCCGTCGACGCGTTGTCACAAACGATGATCTCGAAATCCTGAAAGGTCTGCGCCAGGAAGCAGCCGAACGCTTCGGCGAGGTACCGCTCGCCGTTGTAGACTGGCAAGCCGATCGAAAGCCGCGGGAAATGTTGGGTAGAGAGAGCCATGCGCTTGGTTCCGTACTGTGAGCAGCGGACCGCCAACCGCGTGAGTTAGTCCGCGGTCTCCGGTCCGACGTCCAAACGATGGACAAGGTTGCGCGTAGCGCCAATGGGGCATCAGAGGCAGCAGCTGAGCCAACGAGCTTCCGGGACGGCTCATTTGTGACGTCCCCGCACCCGCCCTGCTGACCGCTGGCGGTAACCCTTTTGAGTTAGGAACCGCCAACCTTATTGACCTTCGCCCGGCACCACAATTCTTTATACCTGACAATCAGAACAGTCAGAGAATGCGAGGGAATCGCCGATATCGGAGTCGTTCCGCGGCGGCGCTCTTCCTCGCAATCAGTCAACTTGAATGAGAGGGCGTGGTACATGATTCGAGCGGGCAAGATCATTCACGAAGATGCCGAAGTGATGAGGGCGACCATTCCCGGCGTGTTTAGCCGGTTGGCGGGCAGCAACATCCTCGTCACTGGCGCCTCCGGATTCTTGGGCAGCTACATCGTGGACATCCTCTCGGTGCTCAATCGCGCGTCGCCGAGTTTGAATGCCAACATTGTCGCTTCCGACAACTTTATCGCCACGGACGCCGATCGCCTTGCACATCTGAAGAACAACCCCTTCATCGAGTTCCGGACCGCTAACGTGGTGGATAAGACAGACTGGGGACGGAAGTTCGACTGGATCATTCACTGCGCAAGCATGGCATCGCCCGTTTACTACCGGCCGCGGCCGCTCGAGACGATCGACGCGAATGTCAACGGCACGTGGCGGATGCTGGACCTTGCTGAAGCGCACGGCGCTAAGGGCATGCTCTTCTTCTCGTCAAGTGAGATCTACGGCGACCCGGATCCTCAATTCATCCCGACGCCGGAGCACTATCGTGGGCATGTGTCCTGTACAGGACCGCGCGCCTGTTACGACGAATCAAAGCGCCTCGGCGAGACGCTTTGCATCAGCTTCTGGGCGCAGCGCAAAGTTCCATCCAAGATTGTACGTCCGTTCAACGTCTATGGGCCGGGGCAGCGTCTCAACGATGGACGCATGGTACCCGATATGATGTCCGCAGCGCTTGGCGGCGGCCCGATCGTTCTTCTGAGTGACGGAAGTCCCACCCGTTCGTTCTGTTACGTGCGCGATTTCATCGCGGGAAGCCTCGGTGTGCTCGTGCTCGGTGAGCCGGCGGAGCCCTACAACGTAGGCAATTCAGAGGAGCGCTCCATGCTCGACGTGGCGCGCCTGATGGCCGAGATCGCCGGCCGCCCGGGACAGCCGCTCGAAGTGCAGTTTCGCAAGAGCGACGACGCCCAGTACCTGATCGACAACCCAAGCCGCCGCTGTCCAGACCTGACGAAGGTTAGGTCACATGTCGGTTTCGAGCCGACCGTCGATCTGCGTACCGGCCTGGCTCGGACTTTCGAGTTCTACCGCGAGCATTCCCGCGAAATGGTGGCGGCATGAGACCGCGCGGAAGCAAGCCATGAAAATCACCATCGTCGGAACGGGCTACGTTGGCCTCGTAACAGGTGTCGGTCTGGCCGCCGTCGGCCATACCGTGACGTGCGTAGACCGCGACAAGCGCAAGATCGAGGTGATCGAGCGCAGCAGCGCTCCCTTTTACGAACCCGGACTGGATGAGCTGCTTGTGGAGCAGCGTGCCGCGGGGCGTCTCCTGGCGTCGACCAACCTCGAGGACAGCCTGCGCGGCTCCGATGTGTCGATCATTGCCGTCGGCACGCCCTCCAATGAAACGGGCATCGATCTCAGCTATATTCGCCAGGCCGCACAGGACATCGGCAGCCAGCTGCCGACGATCGGCACCTACCACGTCGTCGTGGTCAAGAGCACGGTCGTGCCGACCACGACGGATACGGTAGTCCGCGGCGAGCTCGAGGCTGCATCGGGCATGGTCAGTGGTCGTGATTTCGGCCTGGCCATGAATCCAGAGTTTCTGAGCGAAGGGCGTGCGGTCGAGGATTTTACCAAGCCTGATCGCATCGTCATCGGTGCGAGCACCGCGCGCGCCGGCGCGATTCTGGCCGACGTCTATGCAAAATTCAATTGCCCGATCCTGCAAACGACACCGCGCAACGCCGAGATGGTCAAGTATGCCGCGAATGCGTTGCAGGCGACGCTGATCTCCTTTTCCAACGAGATCGCTGGCATCTGCGAGACCGTTTCCGGTCTGGACGAGGGAACCGTCATGCGTGGCGTCCATCTCGACAAGTGTTGGGGTGCGCCCAACGGCGATGGCAAGTCGCGCTTTGCCGGCGCCGTGACGTATCTCAGAGCCGGCATCGGCTTTGGTGGGAGCTGCTTTCCCAAGGATCTGAGAGCGCTTCGCGCATTTGCACTCAACCAAGGCGCCGAGGTGCCTATCCTGAGCTCGGTGCTCAAGATCAACGAGGAGCGAGCCGGCCGCGTAGTGGACCTGCTTGCCAGTCATTTCGGCGTGTTGCGCGACAAACGCATTGCCGTGCTCGGCCTTGCTTTCAAGCCTGAAACCGACGATGTGCGCGAATCGCCCGGCGTACGCATCTCGAAGCTTCTGTTGCGTCGCAGCGCCGAAGTCGTAGTGCACGATCCTCTGGTGCGGATTGATGCTGTACGAGACCAACTGGGGACTGGCGTCACCCAGGCCCCCGACGTCGCCACTGCTGCAAGCGGTGCCGACGCGATCGTGATTGCCACGGGCTGGGACGCGTACCGGCAGCTCGATTGGGCCGATATCACCTCACGCATGCGCTCGCCCGTCATTTTCGATGGACGACAGGTCATGTCCGCAAACCACCTTGATGATGGAACGACAGTGCTGGCACCAGGACAACGCCCTGAAAGGGTCAGCGCGACGATTGCAAATCGGCGGACCATCGACGCGGCCATGGCGCTTCAAGGGAGTGGGACATGATCTTCAGCGAAACCAAGCTCAAAGGCGCGTACATAATTGATGCCGAACGTCGCGGGGATGAGCGCGGCTTCTTCGCGCGCGTCTTCTGCCAGAAGGAGTTCGAGGCGCTGGGACTGGAGGCCAACGTCGCACAGACGAACGTGGGTGTGAGCGTCAAGCGAGGGACGCTCAGGGGCATGCATTTCCAGTATCCGCCGGCCATTGAGGCGAAGCTCGTGCGGTGCATGCATGGCGCAATGCTCGCCGTGATCGTCGATTTGCGGCCTGAGAGCCCGACCTTCCTCGAACACGTGGCCGTCGAGCTCACCAGCGATGGTCAGGGAGCGCTTTATGTTCCCGGCCGCTTCGCTCATGGCTACCAGACATTGCAGGACGGGACCGCCATTCTTTACCAGGCAAGCACCTTCTACGCGCCGAGCGCCGAAAGCGGGCTTCGATACAATGACCCGCGATTGGCCATTGCATGGCCGCTGCCCGTCGCTGCGGTTTCCGCCAAGGACAGCAATTTCGCGCTGCTAGAGAACATCGAAGGCGAATTGACTGCCCGAATGTCCCTAGCCCGGCCGAAAGCTGTCGGAGCCCTCTCATAGGGATGCAGTTCACTACTAACGCAATTTAAAGGAGCGAGCCATGTGGATCGTCGATACCGCACTCAAGGAGCGGGCGGACAAGAATAATCCGATCCGTGTCGGCATCATCGGCGCCGGCTTTATGTGTCAGGGCCTCACCAATCAGATTACGCACAGCACGCCGGGCATGCGCGTAGCGGCGATATCGAACCGTCGGGTGAAAAGAGCCGTCGACGTATTTCACTATTCGGGCTTCGAAGACGTTGCCGTTGCCGATTCCCAGCTGCGGCTCGATGCTGCAATCGAGCAGTCGAAGCCCGTAGCGACCGAGGATGCGATGCTCATCGCGCGCAGCGACCACATCGACGTACTCGTGGATGTCACCGGGTCCGTGGAATTCGGCGCTCGCGTGGCTCTTGAGGCCTTCAAGCACGGCAAGGATGTCGTCCTGATGAATGCCGAGCTCGACGCGACGATCGGGCCCATTCTCCAGACTTACGCCGACAGGCACGGCGTCATTTTTACGGCCTGCGAGGGCGACGAGCCGGGCATCCAGATGAACCTATACCGTTGGGTCAAAGGGCTGGGTCTCACGCCCCGCTTGCTCGGCAACGTCAAGGGTCTTCAGGATCGCTACCGCAATCCGACGACACAGAAAGGGTTCGCCGAGAAATGGGGGCAGAATCCCACGATGGTGACGAGCTTTGCCGACGGGTCGAAGGTAAGCTTCGAACAAGCTGTTGTCGCCAACGCCACCGGCTTCAAGGTGCTGTCACGGGGCATGTCTCGCGGCCTGGACTATCATGGCGACGTGCTGAAGATTGGCGAGATCTACGATCTCGAGGAACTGCGCAGGCTCGGCGGCGCGATTGACTATGTGGTGGGGACGCCGCTGACCAAGGTTTACTGCCTGGCCGAACATCCCGACCCCAAGCAGGCGCACTATCTCAACCTGTACAAGATGGGCCCTGGCCCGCTTTATTCCTTCTTTATCCCATATCATCTCTGCAACCTGGAGGTTCCCACCGCCATCGCCCGCACGTGCCTGTTCCGCGACCCTGTATCGCGGTCCCTGGCTGGTCCGGTGGTGGAGGTATGTGCCGTCGCCAAGCGCGATCTCAAGGCAGGAGAGGTGCTCGACGACTACGGCATGTACATGACCTACGGTGAGGCCGCCAATGTCGAAGAGATGTCCGGGGGACGATACCTGCCGCAAGGCCTCGTGGAAGGCTGCAAGCTGCTGCGGGACATCGCGAAGGATTCCGTCATCACTTACGACGACGTCGTTTTACCGGCCGGGCGCCTGGCCGATCGACTGAGAGCCGAGCAGTACCGCAAGTTCCGCGGAGAGACGTGGCTGCAGGATCTGCTGGATAGCCCGGTGGCGCGAGGAGCAATGGCGCCGGGGCAGCGCGAGACAGTGCTCACATAGACAGCCGAGAGATGGTCGCTGAGAGAGACATGGTCATGACGTTGGGGGCAGGCGATTGGGTCGAGGTGCGGAGCAAGGAAGAGATCCTTGCGACGCTGGACGGGAATGGGCGTCTTGAAGGCCTGCCCTTCATGCCGCAGATGCTGCAGTACTGCGGCCAGCGCTTCCAGGTGCTCAAACACGCAGGAAAAACCTGCTGTGAGATGAGCGGACCTGCGGGTGTGGTCTACGTACCCCGCCGCCTTAGCGGCACGGTTCATCTCGAGCACCGCTGTGATGGTCGGATGTACGGAGGCTGCCAGGCAGGATGCCTGATGTTTTGGAAGGACGCGTGGCTCAAGCGCCTCGGCTCGATCGACTCGCAGGAGCGTGCCCGCGCCGGCGGTTGCACCGAGGATCGATTGACCGCGGCAACGACATATCGCGGTCCCGACGGCGATCTCCGCTACTCGTGCCAAGCCACCCAGGTGCTGGAAGCCACCAGCCCGCTCAAGGTATGGGACCCCGCGCCGTACATTGAAGCCTATCGCTCTGGCAACCATTCCGGGCGCGCGGTGCTGCGGGGCATTCTTTATCTGCTCTACTACTACCCGACGCTGGCGCGTTCACGGCGCTGGGGTGCCGCGTCGCGCTGGTTGTACGATCGGGTCCAATCCATCCGTGGAGGCCTGCCGTTCCCCGACAAACCGGGCAAGATTGCAGCTGGCCAGCCCCATCCCAGGCTCGATCTGGAGCTGAAGCCGGGCGAGCTGGTGCGGGTAAAATCTTACGAGCAGATACTCGAGACGGTGGACGCGTCGTCTTACAACCGTGGCCTCGGATTCAACGCAGAGCTTGTCCCCTATTGCGGCAAGGTGTTCAGGGTACGGACGCGCATCGAGCGCTTCATCGATGAAAAGACTGGGAAGATGCGCAAGATGAAGACGCCGGCGATCATACTCGACGGTGTTTATTGCCAGTCCCTCTACAGCGGCAAACGGATACTTTGTCCCCGCGCGATCTTCCTGTGGTGGCGGGAAATCTGGCTCGAGAGGGTTTCCGAGAGCGGCATCGCCCAGTCTGGTCAGGAGCTTGAAGGCGTCTGCCCCGCCCTGCGGTCGGCGTCGGCTTTGCAAACCGCAGATACTGCGCGCCTCGGTCTGCCGTCTCGCCCTTCGATCACTCCATCATGAGCTTTCTTGCGTGGAAGGCTTCAGCGAAGCCTTCCGGCGCGCGACATTCCATGCCGCGCAGACGCGCGAGCCCCATGAAAACCTCGTTGTCAAACCAGTCCTTTGCGCGCTGCGAGCCGAAGTGCTGCTGCAGAAGCCTGGTCTTGCGCTCCATCACGGTCCTGCTGGCTGGCAGGTAGACATTCGGTTGCCCCGCATCGCCATCCCACTTGGCGATCTCGTATTCGAGGATCGTATGGTCGCGAAAGGTATTCCAGGTCAGCCGGGAAACTTCGCGGTGATCCTGATGCGCGTCGTGCCGCCAATGGGACAGAATCACGTCGGGCGAAGTGCGCGTGCGCAACGCCTCGAACCAATCCTTGATGTCGGCTCCCTGATGAGGAAAGTACCCGTTCCGGAACTCTGCCAGGTCGATGACGGCGCGGCTCGCATTGCCTAGGAACGCGCTGGCGGACGAGCGCGCCTCGTCGGCGCGCGGGCCGAGGGCGCTCAACACCGCCCAATGAACATCCAGCTGCACGCCTCGATCGATCCAGCCCAGGATGGTGGCGCCAGCGCCGATCTCGATGTCGTCCGAATGAGCGCCGATGCATAGTACGGAGAGGCGTTCGCCGGGTTTTGCGAGCCCCAGGGCCTTCACTGGATCTTCCTCTGCGCGCCGCTGACCGAGAACCGTGGCGCTCCATTGAGATGCCACGGCATCACGCCTTTCTCGACGAGATCCTCGAGGACCTGCTTGTCCTTCAGCGTATCCATCGGGCGCCAGAAACCTTCGTGCCGGAAGGCCATGAGCTGGTCGGCCTCGATCACTGTACTTTTCCACTGGGTGGCATTTCGACCAGGTGGAGGCTGAACGACGGCCGGACGGCGACGTCGCAGAGGCCGTCGCAGTAATTGGCATAGAACATCGCTTCGCCTGCGACATGCTCGCGGACGGCCCACGGGCGCTCGCCGATATTCCGCCAGATGCCAGTATCGATCATGGCCATGGCGATCCGCCAGTTCTCCTGTGGATCGCCGAGAAGCTCCACCTTGCCGCCAAAGCCCGTGACGCGGTCGACGTATGCCTGCGGCCTGAAGTTCAGGAAGAAATCCTTGACGATATTGGCCTTGCAGCCCAGGCACAGCCCGAAGTCCTTGTGGCCGAACTCGCTGTAGTAGTGCATCAGATGGCACGAGTTCGGCTTGTCGCCGATCGGGATCATCGGCTTGGGAATGGTTTCGGACACATCCCTGATGCGGGTTCCGAGGCCTCCGCAAAAGAGGACCGTTTTCATCTCAGCACCGTAGGCTCGTTGTGCAGGCGCAGCATGAAGCTCAGCGTGTGAGCCACGGCACGCGAAGTCAACGAAGCGCCGACGGTACCGCCTCGGAGTATCGGGCGGTGCAAACCACTTACTGCGGCGGCACCCGCTCCGGCGCCCGCTCCTTGGGGGTAACACCTTTGAGACGCACATGCTGTCCAAAGAGCCGTCCATCGGTACAATCTTATCGAGTAGTGGATCGCTATGAGCCTTGTGAAGGTCGATCCGGACAGGCGATCCGATTTTTCGTTGGAGTACTCTCATTTTCGAGCGCACTGCGAACGACTTCTCGCCGATACGGTACGGTGCATTGGCCGACAGTGGAGGCTCAGTGCAGCGTTTGTCGCAATAGCGCTTGCGCTTGCCAGCCTGGTGATACCCCAGCTGACGCGCAGCTATTCGGCGATGGCGTTCGTCTATCCCAATCTGTTCTCAAGCGAGGGAGAAAAGACCGGTACGGCTAGGGCAATGGACGCGGTCCGGCCGGAGGTGGTCAGGCGCGCTGTCGCTCTCGAATATGCCCGAGACAAATTCTTGCAGCGCAAGCGCGACGCGGTTGCAGCCGCCGAGAGCGCTCTGACCTTCCGGCGCGACCGCAAGAGGCCCAAGCGCAAGAAGGCTGGCGGACGCCAAGCTCGTTCACGCAGCTCGGCCAAGCGGTCTACAACTTCCAAAAAGACCGTAAGTCTCAAGTCGTGGCTTCCGACTGCCGGCAGGGCCGGGGCGGAGACCGGTGGGGGCCGCTGGCGAGGCATCAACCGGCTCATCGAGAAGGCATCGGCGACCCTTGTCGATCAGTGCGTCGTAAGCGGCGGCAACTTCCTGCTCAATGTGGTGCTCGCCCGCACACTGGCCCAATCCGACTATGGCGAGTTTGCGCTCTTCCTCGGCGCCATTTTTCTCGGTCGCACGGTCGATTACTCCTTCATCTCCTATCCGGTGTCCATTCGCCTTTTCGGTTTGAAGGATGATGAGCGTGCCGCTCTGCTCGGCAAGACGGCCGTGCTTGCCGTTGCTCTGAGCCTGGTCTTGGTCGTGGCCATGGCGCTCGGGGCCATGCTGCTTGGAGGGCTCGCCATTCTGCTGCCGGTATGCCTCTGCTATCTGTGCTGGCAGGCACAGGAGACGTTGCGGCGCTTCGTGCTCGCCGACTTTCGCTACCGCGCGGCGGTGGCCGGAGACGCTGTGGCCTACGTCGGGCAGGGGCTGCTAGTCGCGATCCTGCTGTACTTCGATTCCGTCACGCTCCCCCTCGCGCTTTACGCGATGTCGGCGACGTTCGCCGCCGGCGCGCTGGTGCATGCCTCCAAGCTGCGATTTGCCTGGCCGGACCGTCGGGAGATGAAGCGTGAATTGCCGGGATTGGCGCTCGACTACATCGCCGTCGGCAAATGGTCCGTCGTCAGCTATCAGCTCGTTCTCGTTCGCGTGCAACTTCTTCCCTGGATACTGGCGGCCGCCGTGGGTACCGCGGCGACGGCGTCGTTTCAGGCTGCGATGAACATCGCCAGCATGATGAACCCGGTTGTCCTCGGGATCGGCAACGCCATTCCACAGACCGCTGCGCAAGCGCACCGGTCTGGCGGTGTCACCGGCGCGGCACGGGCGGTAAGCGGCTATGTCCTGTTCGGACTGGGACCGTTGCTCGTCATGTGCGCCGCCGGGGTGTTGATGCCCGGCTTGATTCTCAGCACGGTCTACGGCGCGTCCTCGCCTTATCTCGCCGTCGTCTTCAGCGTGCAGCTTCTCGTCGTCGCCGGCGTTTTCGACTACATCGCGGAAATGTTCAGCAAGACGTTGCTCGGTGTCGAATCGGGCAGGCTTGCCCTTGTGGTCAATGCTGTGGCGGTCGCCACATGCCTGGTGCTCGCATTGACCTTCATCGATTCGCTAGGCGTGGTGGTGGGGGCGAGCCTGGCCCTGCTGATTGCCAACGTGGCGCGTGCGCTGTTGGGTGCGGCAGCAATCGGCTGGCTGATGATGCGCGAAAAGTCCCACGCGCGCCCGCGGCTGACGACGATCGGCAATGCCATCGACGATGTCCCGCCGGGCAGGCTCGTGATCCACCGGGGGAGTAATGGATGACGGCGCTGCAAGACGGATCTCGACGCGGACGTTCCGAGGGCGACCGCTATCTCGGTTTTCTTGCGATCGTGTTGCTGGGCTATGCTTTGATGGGGAAAGGCTTCGCCTATCTCGGTTTCCCGCCGCTTTACGTGGGCGAGATCGCGTTTCTCAGCGGAATCATTGTCTTTCTCAGGACCGGCGCTTCTGTCGGCGCCCTCGCGACGCTGCCGGCCGTCTTGCTCGTCGCGCTGATGGCCCTGGTCCTCGCGCGCACGCTTCCGTTCTTTGGCTTGTACGGGTTCGATTCCCTGCGCGACAGCACCGTCGTTATTTATGGCGGCTTTGCCTTTATCGTCATTGGTCTGTTGCTCGAGGATGCGCGCCGGATAAACCTCGTGCTTCGCCACTACAGGATCATGCTGGCGAGCTTACCCGCCATATTCGTGGGCTTGTTGCTCAATAAATACTGCGAAGAATACATTCCGCAGCTGTACGGTCCGGTCCCGATCGTGAATTTAGGTCCGAGCGTGGTCGGATCGCATTTGGCGGGCATCATGGTTTTCGCCCTGATCGGCTACCGCAAGGTGTCGGTCGCGTGGGTCGTTGTCTGGTTCGCCACGCTGGCTCTTGTCAGCGCGACCAACCGCGGCGCGATGCTCTCCGTCGTCCTGCCTATCGCCTTCGCGATGCTCATGCTCGGACGGCTCCGTTTGATGCTTAAGACCGTGGCAGTGGGCTTGGCCATATTCGCCGCTCTGCTGACGCTTGAGTCCATCTTTGGCGAACACAACGAGGCCAAGCAGTCGTGGGAGCGCCCAGTCAGCGCACACCAGATCGTCGAGAATGCCATGAGCACCATCGGGCAATCCGGGCAGCAAGGAGAAGGAACCAAGAAGTGGCGTGAGAAGTGGTGGGACACAATCATTAAGGATACCATCCATGGTCCCAACTTCTGGACCGGCAGAGGGTTCGGACTGAATATCGCCGAGGAAGACGGCTTCGCCGGCCCAGACAAGGGGGCAACCGGCGAAAATCGGGCTCTGACGCGCAGCCCACATAACGTCTACATGACCCTGTTGGCACGCGCCGGGGTTCCGGGCCTGGTGCTGTGGGCGCTCGTCCTCGTGTCCTGGTTTGGCATGATGATGAAAGCGCTACTGACGGCCCGCGCCCGCGGACACAAACAGTGGGCCGACCTGTTCCTGTTCATCGGCTGCTATGCCGCGGCGATTGTTATCAATGCGACGTTCGACGTCGTGCTCGAGGGTCCGGTGCAGGGCATCTGGTTCTGGTGCCTGTTCGGCTTCGGCGTCGGGTCTGTGATGATCTATCGGGCTCAGCCCTTCATTTTGCCGGGAGCTGTACGATGAACTCTAGACCGGTGGATTCGCTGTGGGCAGACCTTTGGTCGCTCGCCACGCGTATTTCGGTATGTTGGCCGGTGCTATCGACTCTATTGATCCTCGGTTCTCCAGCGACGGCTGCAGCGGCAACTGCGGGCGTCACTGACGCTCCTTGTCCGCTGGGTGCGATCGCGGTCGAACCCGGCGCTTCCATCCAGGCGGCAGTCGACAGTGCCGGCGATGGTGCAGTGTTCTGCCTAAAAAACGGGATGCATAGAGCGCAGGCGGTTCGGCCGCGGACGGGCCAGAGTTTTCACGGTGAGGGTCGCTCGGTTCTGAACGGCAGCAAGCTGCTCACGAACTTCAGTCGCGAGGGACGATATTGGGTGGCAAGCGGCCAATTGCAGCGCGACCGCAAGCACGGCGAGTGTGCACGCGATGCGCCAGCATGCAATCTGCCTGAAGGCGTGTTCATTGACGACAAGCCGCTGCAGCAGGTCCTGGGTAAAGACCGCCTCGAGAGCGACGAGTTCTATTTCGATTATGCCAACGGGAAGATCTATCTCGCCGATGATCCGAGGAACCGCAAGGTTGAGGCCACCGTCGCCGCCTTTGCGTTCGAAAGCACGGCGGCCAACGTTCTGATCAGGAACATAACTGTCGAGAAATATGCGAGCGTTGCGCAGAAGGGAGCGATCCACGCGAGCGAAGCCACCGGATGGACTATCGAGAACTGCGAGGTAGGCTGGAACAGCGGGGCTGGGATCGGCATCGGGACCGGCGGCCGCGTGCGCCACTGCGATATTCATCATAACGGCCAGATCGGCATCGCAGGCCATGGTCGAGACATCTCGATCGAGAGCAACAGGATCTGGTCGAACAACATCTACGGCTTCGATTTCACTTGGGAAGCCGGTGGCGTGAAGATCGCCTTGAGCGATGGGGTCACATTCCGCGGAAATCATGTTCACGATAACAACGGTCCCGGGTTGTGGTGCGATATCGACTGCCGCAACGTCGTCTATGACGGCAATCTCGTAGAGAACAACCAGGATATTGGCATCTTTCACGAGATTTCATTCAAGGCCGTGATACGCAACAACGTGGTCCGGCACAATGGCAGGGGGTACCGGGGGTGGTTCTGGCGCGCGGAAATTGCAGTGGCGGCCTCGCAGGACGTGGAGGTGAACAACAATACGTTGACTATCACCGCTGGCGGATGCGGCATCGTGCTGATCGACCAGGGCCGTCGGACCAAGGACGGCGGCGAATACAAAACGCGCAACAACACCGTTCACAACAACGATTTAACTTTCGAGGGCGCCGCTTGCGCCGGCGGCGTTTCCGACGTCAGCTTCGATAGTGAGAATTTCGCGATCATCACGGACGGCAACAACAGTTTCGACGGCAATGTGTATCGGATTCCGCGGATGAGCGGACTGGCCCGCTTCGCCTGGGGGCATAACGTGACGGATTGGGACCGGTTTCGACGAAAGGGTTTGGAGCAAGGTGGTCAGTTGATTTTGTCTGATAACTGATTGTCTCCATCCGCGGACCTCATCAATCGATCTCCAGGCCGCTTAAAGTGTAGAAGTTTGGATCCGTGCTCACCACTTTCGTCAACGCTGGCCTTCCATGAATAGTGCGTCCGGGCGATCGTAGGTCGGAGCGCTGGGCAGGCATTCGCCATACTTCGAGGCGCTCGCTCAGAGGTGGCTGCTCACCAGCCAATGGCGCAGCCGCGCCTTCGACCGTCGCTTCGAACGAAGCGCCCGGCTCAATGGCGATCGCGCTCCCTAATCGATCTTTCGCTGCGCAATGAAAGTACCGTCGAGCAGAACTTTGCAACGTGAGAGGAATGCGCCGGCACGCGTTAGTGGTACTCCAAAATTTCGCCGACGGATCACCAAATGCCGTAGTGCGGCCAAAGGCGAACAGTCTACCTTCATCGCGCCCTTCCGGATTTCGTGTGTGTGGCATTGGTCGGCGTGCGGATGGAACGGTGGATCATCGACAATCAAGACTGGAAAGCTTCTCATGTGCGGCATCGCAGGCTTTTTCAAGCCCGGCAGTAATCGTGATCCCGGATCGATGCGCCGACATGTCATCGATATGACGAACACCCTCGCGCACCGCGGACCCAACGACGAGGGGGCCTGGGTCGACCCGATTGCAGGAGTCGCGCTCGGGAATCGAAGGCTGGCGATCATCGACCTGTCACCCGAGGGCCATATGCCCATGCACTCCGCATCGGGTCGGTACGTGATCACGTACAACGGTGAGATCTACAACTCGGCGGCAGTCGCTCGCACGCTCGAGTCGGCGGGTCTGGCGCCACGCTGGCGCGGTCACTCGGACACCGAGGTGATCCTTGCGGCCATCGAAGCCTGGGGCCTCGACAAGGCGCTCGAGTCGTTCAACGGCATGTTCGCGTTCGCGCTCTGGGATGTCCGCGAGCGAACGCTATGCCTGGTGCGAGATCGGCTCGGCGAGAAGCCTCTCTACTACGGTCGCGTCAATGGCGCGCTCGTATTCGCTTCGGAATTGCAGGCGATCTCGGTCTATCCGGACACGAGACTTTCAATCGACCGCGATTGGCTTGATCGGTACCTGCGGGGGATACACCAGCGGTCCGAGGACACGATCTACCGGGGCGTTCGTGCCCTCCGTCCGGGAACTTATGTGACCTTCGACCAGGCGCTGCAGGCCGATGAGCGCGTGTACTGGTCGGCAACCGACAAGGCCGAGATCGGACACCGCGATCCCTTCTCGGGAAGCGAAGCCGAGGCCGTCGAGAGGCTGGACAGCTTGCTGAGGGACGCGGTCCGCTTGCGCGCGGTCAGCGATGTTCCGTTGGGGGTTTTGCTGTCGGGCGGCATTGACTCCTCGACGGTGCTCTCGCTTCTGCAGCAGGAGAGTTCCAGGACGATCCGAAGCTTCTCGATCGGCTTCCCCGATTCGGACCTCGACGAGGCGCCTGCCGCGCGCAAGATCGCCGCCCACATTGGCTCGGATCACACCGAGCTCTACATGGCGCCAAACGACGTGATCGAGCTGATCCCTACGCTGGCTCGGTTGTCCGACCAACCGCAATCCGATCCCTCCTACGTGTCCAATCACGTCGCCTACCGACTGGCCGGACAGAGCGCGACCGTCATATTGGCCGGCGATGGAGGCGACGAGCTGTTCGCAGGCTACCACCGCCACCGGTGGCTGCCCCGGGTGTGGCGACGGCTCGGTTGGCTGCCGGTAGGAATCCGCAAGCAAGCGGCGCAAGCGCTGACGGCGATGTCGCCGGCGACATGGGACAAGGTTTTCGGCCTCGTCGAGCCGGCGATCCCCTCCCGGCTACGGGAGCGAACCCCCGGCGCCAAGCTGCACCGACTGGCACGCTGGATGGACTCTGCCTCCCACGAAGAAATGTACCGCCGGTTGTCCACCAAGTGGGACGCCGGTGACCGGCTCGTTGTCGATCACGATCGCGGGCAACCGGTTGCCGATTTTGCATTCGTTGAGCTGAACGGCGAATTCGAGCTCCTGGAACGGATGCTCGCTCATGAGCTCGTTACGAGCTTCGTGGACACGCAGCTCAAGAAGGTCGATTGTGCGAGCATGGCCGTGAGCGTGGAGGCGCGGGTGCCGTTCACGGACCATCGCGTCGTCGAATTCGCCTTGGCTCTGCCGTCTCACCTGAAGGTGCGCGGCGAAACCGGGAAGTACATCCTTCGCCAGGTCCTCCACCGCCACGTTCCCGAAACATTGTATCGGCGGCCGAAGATGGGCTTCCATCTGCCGTTGAGCACGTGGCTCAGAGGACCTTTGAGGGAGTGGGCAGAGGACCTTTTGGACCCAAGTTGCATGCGCCAAGAGGGGCTGTTGGACCCAGGTCCGATCCGAGCAATGTGGCACGAACATCTAAGCGGCCGGCGCGACCGCGCCGACCATCTTTGGCCCGTGCTCATGTTCAGGTCTTGGCTGAAGCATCATGGTGCCGGCGTCCGCCGTGTCGACGATCGGAGGCTGGTGGGTGTTTACTGACGCCAGACGCATCGCCGCGGGCTCGACCCTGCAGGCCGACATCTGCATCGTTGGCGCAGGGATCGCCGGCATCTCGATCGCGCGGGAGTTCGTCGGTCGGCGCGAGCACGTCGTGCTTCTCGAAGGAGGAAGTCTCGACTTCACGAAGTCCCTGCGCAACTTGCCGACGGTGCTGCGACGGCATTCGCTGAGCGAGCAGGCACTGAGCAACGGCCGGAGCGCCGGGCAACCTTACTATCCGCTCCGGTTCACGAGGGTGCGTGCGTTCGGCGGCTCGTCGCGGGCGTGGCACGATGGGCGCGGCGTTCAAGCTCGGCCGCTCGATGCGATTGATTTCGGGGCGCGAGACGGCTTGCCCGAGGGCGGCTGGCCCATCGATAGGGCTGCGCTCGAGCCCTTCTATCAAAGGGCCCAGCGATTGTGCGCCTTGGGTCCGTTCGCCTACGACGCGAGATCATGGGAAGCCAAGGGCTACGGGACTCCGCTGCCCCTCGACCCCGAGCGCGTCGAGTCGGTGATCTTCCAGTTCGGCAAGCAAAGCGGATTCCACCGCTACGAGGACGACCTTGCGCGGGCCAAGAACGTCGACGTCGTGCTCCACGCCACCGCAGTGCACCTCGCCGACAAGGGTGGGCGCGTGAACCGGATGGACTGTGCGACGTTGGCAGGCAACCGATTCACCGTTCAGGCGCGGACGTTCGTCCTGGCGGCGGGGGCAATGGAGACCGCCCGCCTGCTGCTGGTATCGAGGGATAGCCAGCCCGCCGGCATCGGTAACGGCCGCGACTTGGTGGGCCGTTCATTCATGGAGCATCCCGATGTCGCGGCAGGATACCTGATTCCCAATCCGGAGCTCGATCGAAGGGCATTCAGGCTGTACCAGCGCCAGGGCGTTGGGGAGAACCTCATGGTCGAAGCCATGTTTCGGTTGAGTGACTCTACCTTGCGAAGGGAGCGCCTGCTCAACGCCGTGCTGCGTCTACGACCTACTTATCGCTCCGGCATGACGGCGGCCGTGCAATCGGCCCAGGTCGTCCGCAGATCGTTGCACTTCGGGGTGGCGACACCGGGGCTGGCGAGGCATGCGCTGCGCAGCGCCATCGGCGCACCGCAGATCCTCCGCCACTACGCGACCTGGCGCTCGGGGCGCCCACCGGAGGTCTTTGGCATCGACGTAATGGCCGAGCAGGCGCCGACGATGTCCTCTCGGGTGAGACTTGCCCAACGCCGGGATCGGCTGGGCGTCCCGAAGACGGTACTCGACTGGCGATTGACGAGCCTGGACTGGGACTCGATCCGACGGACCATGGAAATCTTCGGCGACGCCGTCCGTGAGGCTGGCGTGGGCACCGTGGTCTCGACCGTCGGAGTCGATAGGCAGCCGCCGGCGGTCTTCGGCAACTGGCACCACCTCGGCACAACGCGCATGAACCCCGATCCCGCTCGCGGAGTCGTGGACAAGAACTGTCGGGTCCACGACATGGCCAACCTCTATATCGCCGGAGGGTCGGTCTTTCCCACCGGCGGCTATGCCAACCCGTCGCTGACCATCGTTGCGCTCTCGCTTCGGCTCGCCGACCACCTCGCATCGACGCCGGACTAGAGCTCGTTGTGCCGAAGCCCCTTCAGCAGGACGAGGTCGGAACTGCAGCGCCGCGCGTCACCCGCGGGGTGATGGTGCTTTGCGGCCTTCTGTTTGCTTCGCAGGCTGCGCTCGCCGGCACTTCGGGGGCCGCTTGCCCGTCGGGTGCGGTTGCCGTTGCGCCCGGCACGTCCATCCAGGCGGTGATCGACAAGGCCGGCGACGGTGCAGCGTTCTGTCTGAAAAGCGGTGTGCACAGAGTGCAAGTGGTCCGGCCGCGATCGGGGCAACGATTCTACGGCGAGACCGGCACCATCCTGAACGGCAGCCGCCTTGTCATGGCGAATGCTTGCCGAGCGCGCCCAATTGCAATCAACCGGAAGCGCTTTTCTTTGACGACAAGCCCCTGGTCCGTGCCGCCAGCCAGACGACACTGGCAAACGGCGCATTTTACCTCGACTACGCCCGCGGTCTGATCGTTGTTGTCGACGACCCGACCGGGCGCAAGGTCGAGCTCACGGTCGGGTTCTTTGCGTTCGAAAGCTTCGCAAGGGATGTGCGGATCAGCAACGTGATCGTGGAGAAATACGCGAGCGTGGCGCAGAAGGGTGCAGTCCATGCGCGCGAGGGCGTCGGCTGGCACATCGAGGACTGCGAGGTGCGCCTCAACAGCGGCTCCGGGATCGATGTCGGGACGGGCAGCGTGGTGCGCAACTGCGACATCCATCACAACGGCCAGATCGGTATCGTGGGCAACGGCAAGGGTATCCGGATCGAGGACAACCACATCTGGTCGAACAACACCAAGGGCTTCGATCCCGCCTGGGAGGCGGGCGGCGCAAAGATCGCCGTAAGCGACGGCGTCACGTTTCGTGGCAACCATGTCCATGACAACAACGGACCTGGCTTGTGGTGCGACATCGAGTGCCGCAACGTGCTCTACGAGGGCAATCGCGTTGAGAACAACCACGATGTCGGCATCTTCCACGAGATTTCCTTCGATGCGGTGATTCGCAACAACGTCCTGCGCTCCAACGGCGTCGGAGGCAGAGGCTGGCTCTGGGCGTCGGATATCGTCGTCGCGGCATCCCAGGACGTGCAGGTCACGGGCAACACGCTGACGGTCGCGGCCGGAAGCTGCGGCATTGTTCTGATCGACCAAGGGCGACGTGCCGAGAACGGCAGGGAGTACAAGACACGCGACAACATCATACGCGGCAACGACATGACATTTGCAGGCGCTCCCTGTGCCGGCGGCGTCTCAGACACCAAGCCCACCGACCCGAACTTTGCCGTCATCGAACGGGACAACAACCGCTTCGATGGCAACACCTATCGCGCGCCGCGCACGAACCCAGCTGGTCGGTTCGTGTGGGGACACGAGGTCACGGATTGGGAAGGCTTTCGGCGCAAGGGTCTGGAGCCGACCGGCCGGCTCGACTTGTTCTGAGGGGCCGCATCGGCGCGTGCTCCCGCGACGTGCTCGCGGACGGCCCACAGCCGCTGGCCGATGTTGCGCCAGATCCCAGTATCGATCATGGCAATATGCCAGTCCTGGATCGGCTGGTGGGCGGGCGCCCGGCGCTGATTAATCAGTTGCGCACAGCACTGTTGGAGCGGGGCATTGTGGTGCCCCGGGGACGGCGCAAGCTTGGAGCGTGATGTCGATGCGCTACTGACCGAGGAAGAGATCCGGCTCAGTCCACGGATCGGGTTGCTAGTCGAGGACCTGCGTGCCGAGTGGCGCGAACTCGACCGGCGTATGTTGGCCTTCGATGACGAGTTCGCAGATCAGGCCCGCTCTGACGAGCCCACCCGTCTGCTAACCTCGATTCCAGGCATAGGACCACTGAATGCAACGGCACTGACGGCGGCAATCGGCAACGCCCAGACATTCCGACGAGACCGGGATCTGGCGGCTTGGTTGGGGCTGGTGCCAAAACAAGTGACGACGGGAGGCAAGCCCAAACTTCTGGGGATCAGCAAACGTGGCAATGGATATCTGTGCAAAGATGCTCATTCACGGTGCGCATGCCGCCCTGCCAACGTTATCCAAAGGTGAGACGCCATTGGGCGCGTGGTTGCGCGGCCTGCTCTCGCGGGCGCATGTGAACACGGTGGTAGTGGCGCTCGCCGCCGAGCTGGCGCGGATCGCCTGCGCGTTGATCCGGCATGGCGAGAAATTCAACATGAAGGCTGCGGCAGCGTTGTAGCTTAAGGGATCGGCCAGGCGCGCTGACCCGGCGCGAAGGGCTGACGAAAGTCTGCGGGTGATGGAAGTGAGATGGCCTGACAGTCGATCGGCGTTCTGGAAACCTGCTGTGTGAAATAGGGCACCGCGAGCCTGAGCGTTTTATGAGGACCAGGACGTGCGGATCTCCATCTTGGCCAGGGTTCGCCCTGAGACCGGATACGTCGGTGTAGACTGATCAACCGAGTTTACTAAAACCCTTGCAGACGGGGTGGGCCATACGTTCACACAGCCTCGGTCATGAGCTGAAGTGACAGCCTATCGGCGTCATGTCCGCTTTACCTTGGAAGTGGACAGCCTTCACTCT
>Ga0193726_1000989_pt1 | contig 24996 bp, 19 predicted proteins | sample H2c1metaG_FD_144928 | JGI IMG/M metagenome (GOLD analysis project Ga0193726, IMG submission 144928) | Soil microbial communities from a riparian zone of the East river system, Colorado, United States - H2c1 | ecosystem: Environmental > Terrestrial > Soil > Riparian zone | place: USA: East River...
GACTATCACGGCAAGAAAGGCGATCTGTTCGTGCAATTTCACATTAAGGAAGGCGCGCAAACGCTGGTGAGTACGTTGACGGTTGAAGGAGCGAAGGCCGTCAGCAAGCAGACGATACTTTCCAAAATTGCTTCGTCGGCAGGTGAGCCGTATTCGGATTTTAACGTCGTGTCCGACCGCGACAATATTCTGGCGCTCTATTACAACGAAGGATTTCCTGACGTGCAGTTCAAGGCGACGCTTGTGAATGTGCCTGCAACCGCGGCCGCGGAAACGAAGCCGGATGCGGATGCGAAATCTTCGCCGGAGTCGAAAACGAACGTGAAAGCGGAAGCACATCCGCGCGTGGCGCTGACTTATGAGATTGACGAAGGCACGCAGGTGAAAGTGGGCGAGTTGTTTATCGGCGGCTATGAAAAAACGCGCCGCGGAGTGATCGCGCGCGAAGTGAAAGTGAAAGAGGGAGAACCGCTGCGCGAAGGCGATGTGATCGAGACGCAGCGACGCTTGTACAACTTGGGAATATTCACGCGCGTCACGCTGGCGCCGCAGAATCCCACAGGCACCGATCCGGATAAAGCGGTGGATGTGATTGTGGAAGAGGCGAAGCGGTACACGATTGCGTATGGCGGCGGAATTGAAGTTCAACGGCTGGGTGGTTCGGGGCCGGATTCCACTTCGTTTGAATTCGCGCCGCTAGGGACGTTTGAAATTTCCAAAGCGAATCTGACGGGCCGTGCGGATACTTTATCTTTCAAAGTGCGTGCAAGCACGTTGCAAGGCCGCGGACTGCTGAGTTACACAGCGCCAAATGTTCTTCGCAAGCCCAGCCTTATTTTTCAAGCGACGTTCTTTGCGGAAAAATCTCGTGACGTGACGACATTTACTTCCACTCGCTACGAAAGCACCATACAGCTGGAGCACAAAATTTCCCGCACCAGCGAATTGTTTTATCGCTACACCTTTCGCAAGGTGCTGGTGGACGCGGCCTCACTGAAGATCGCGCCGGAACAAATTCCGCTTTTCAGCCAGCCCGATCTAGTTTCTGAATTTGGCGTTTCCTGGACGCGCGAGCATCGCGACAATCCTTCGGACGCGACACGCGGAAATTACAACAGCGTGGATTTTTCTTTGGCGGGCACCAAGATTGGTTCTTCGGCAAGTTTCGCGCGGCTTTTTCTGCAGAATTCAAGTTACTACACGCTGACGAAGTGGCTTGTGCTGGCAAGAGGAACGCGATTTGGCGTGCAACAACCGTTTGGCAATACGCTGGCGGCGGATATTCCTTTGCCTGAAAGGTTTTTTGCGGGAGGCGGCACATCATTGCGCGGGTTCGGATTTAATCAAGCGGGGCCGCGCGATCCGGTTACGGGATTTCCGATTGGCGGGCAGGCGATGTTCGTATTCAATCAAGAGTTACGCTTCCCGCTGAGACTTCCGCGCGTGGGAACGAAACTTGGCGGTGCAGTTTTTTATGATGTTGGGAATGTGTTCAGTTCGGTGGGCACAATCACTTTGCATTCGGCGCCATCACCCGCGTCGCAGGCGTCAGGTCAACTTTCCTATTTGTCGCATACGGTGGGGTTCGGTTTTCGATACAACACGCCGGTGGGCCCTGTGCGCGTGGACCTCGCGTATCAAATTAATCCGGCGCAATTTATTAGTACCTGCGTTATCGGTTCGCCGGGTTGCCCTTCATCGGGCATCGTGCTGACGCGATTGCCGCACTTCCAGCTGTTTTTTAATTTGGGAGATGTTTTCTAATGGCGCTTCTTGCCACACGTACGGAAACGGCGCAGCGAAGATTGGCCAGTGCAATTCGAGCAACGCTGCTGACGTTCGTTGCGATTGTTTTTATTGGAGGATCGGTTGCGCGGGCGCAGCAAGTGGTCGACAGAATAATCGCGCGCATTGAGGGCGACGTTCTGCTGCAAAGCGATTTGCGCGAGCTTGGCGAATTTCAGCAACTTCAAGGCACAAAAGTTGAGCCGGAGTCCACACGGCTGGATGAGCTAATCGATCAGTGGGTGATTACCCACGAAGGACAGGCGGCACAATTTTCGCAGCCGTCGGATGCGGATGTGACTGCGAGCCTGGAACAGCTGAAGAAAAACCTCGGTGGCGATGACATCTTCCAGAAGCGCTTGAAAGAAACTGGATTGTCCGTTGCTTCGGTGCGAAGAATTCTGGCGCGAGTACTTTTCTACAGCCGCTATCTGGATTACAAATTCCGCACCGCGGCGCAGATCGATTCGGCCGCGGAAGAAAAATATTACAACACGGAATTTGCGGAGCAACTGGAAGCGCGCGGAGAAAAACCTCCGCCGCTGGATTCGGTACGTCCGCAAATTCATGAACTATTGGTGCAGGAAGATATTTCAAAGCGGGCGGCTGAATGGCTTACGGAAAGCCGCTCGCGATTAAAAGTTGAACGAGTGCCGGCGGCGGGTACTGCGCCGCCAGTGAAACAGTTGGAAAACGAATGACCGAGGAACAAAAACCGAAGCCGACTCTGGAGCTAAAAACAAAACCGGAGGCGAAGCGCAAGCGCAGCTGGCCGCGCCGAATTGTGCGGGTGTTATTTGCGTTCGCATTCGTGCTGGTGCTCGCCGTGGTGGCGCTGGTGATCGCGCTGGCGATTGGATGGTTTGACGCGCCGATGCGAAATTCGGTGGTCGCGCAGATCGAGCGCGTTACCGGCGGCCACGTGGAGTTAACGCGTTTTCATTTCGCGCCATTTTCATTGCGTGTGGAACTTCAGGGGCTGACGGTGCACGGACTGGAGCCTGCCGGTACGCCGCCACTATTTCACACGGACTACATGGTTGCGAGCATTCAAATCGATTCGTTCTGGCAGAAAAAAGTTTCGCTGAAAGATTTGCGGATATTGAAGCCGGAAGTTCACGTGCGTTTTAATGCTGACGGCACATCGAATCTTCCAACGCGGCACACCCCAGAAACAAACGGCAAGCCATTACGCGTGCGCTTATTTGAATTTGCGATTCGGCATCTGGAACTCGATGAAGGAACGCTGCTTTACAACGACGTGCGCGCGCCGCTGGTGGCCGAAGGAGATAATTTTAATTTCGCGATGGACTGGGGCGCGGGCAATGGCGCGCCAATCTATCTCGGCCAGCTGAGTTGGAAGCAATTCACGTTTGCCGCGCGCCGTTATTTGCCCATCAAGGTTGATCTCTCCGTGAAATTTACTTTTGCTGCGGAATCATTTCACGTCACGCAATTGCAATTGAAGCTGCCGCACTCAAATATTGACGCGCAAATTGATGTGGATCAGCTTGCGGCGCCGGCCGTAAGTTTCCGATATCGCGGTTCGCTTGATCTGGCGGACATTCACGATATTTTGCGCAAGCCGAATGTTCCGGGCGGCCACGTGGAATATTCGGGCGAGGGAAAAGTTGCGAAGGGTGTGTGGGCGGCCACTGGACATTACGCAGCGCACGATATTTCTCTGCCGTATCAATGGTTCCACGATGCCGGGATTAGCAGCCGCGGAACATATCAGATTGCGAAGGATCAGCTTACTGTTCCTGATTTTGAAGCGCAGGCGTTTGGCGGTTCGCTGCACGGCCGTGTAAATCTTGTTTTCAAAGGTTTGAAATTTCAAATTGAATCTCACGCAAGCGGATTCGATCTGGCGGCGGTGCTGGCCGCGGTGGCGAATCCCAGTTTCCCGGTGCAAACATTTCACTGGGATGGCGCGATGCATGTGGACGATATTTCAACGTGGTCGGAAGACTTCAAACATTTGGAATCGCGCGGCGTAACAGACTGGACAGTTCCGGACGCGACAGCGGCAAAACAAATCGCAGCGGGGAAAATTCCGGTGTCCGCGCATTTTGAGTATGACTACAGCCTGGACCGCCGCGATGTAATACTTCGCGCCAGTGAAATTACGACGCCGACAAGCCACCTTACAATTTCCGGTGTTCTCGGCGCGGATCATTCGACGCTCGATGTGAATTTGGACGCGCAAGATCTGCGGCCATGGGACGATTTCATCAACACTTTGCGCGGTAAGGATGCCGATCCAGTTCAAATCACGGGCCGCGCGACGTGGGCTGGAAAACTCACAGGAGAAATTGGCGCTCCGACATTTTCAGGACACGTTCATTTATTTAACGCCGCCTACGGCGCGCTTTACTGGGACGACGCGGAAGGCGACCTGACATATTCGCCTAACGAATTTCAACTGGCGCGCGCGCACGCGCGTCGAGGAAGTTCTTCCGCGCAATTTGATGTCGCGCTTACGCTCGATGAGTGGAGTTTTTACGACGACGCCGAATGGCATTTTGATGCTGACGTGGTGCGCACGCCGACCGAAGGACTTCAGCAAATGTTCGGCTGGTCCTATCCGGTGAAAGGTTTGCTGAGCGGGCAATTTCACGGACGCGGAACGCGCGCGAATCCGCAAATTACGGGACTGTTCGATCTTGCGGAATTGAATGCATGGGGCTGGCCGGTTGATCGCGCGCGCGGACAACTTACTTTGGATCACAGCGAAGTGCGAATCGCGAATGGCGAGGTGCGGTTGACCGCGCCGGATGCGGCGCAAGGCCGTGCGCCGAGCGTAATCACCGGAAATGTTGCGTACCGTTTTTCTGACGCCAGCGTGAATTTTGATTTGACCGGCGCGGTGATTCCCATCGAAAACATTAAGCGAATTCAAACTGCAAAATTGCCGCTTGGTGGTTCGCTGAGTTTTCAACTGCATGGTAGCGGCCCGCTGCTTGCGCCGATCACACAAGGCACGGTGCGACTGGTAGATTTTCGCGCGGGTAGCGACGTGCTCGGCAGCTTTGATGGAAAACTTGATGCGGATGGGAAGCGGCTTCGCGTTGATTTAAATTCCGCGATGCCAACCGATCGCGTACGCGGCTATGTGGAGATGGCTTTTTCGGGCGACCTTCCAATTTTCGGTGAGTTGGATTTGAAGGATATGGATCTTGGTCCGCTGATTCGTGCCGGCCTTCATATGGACGGCGTCACCGGGCACACCAGTATGGACGGACATTTGAAATTAACGGGTGCGCTGTTGAAGACCGAATCGATTTCTGTTGACGCCGATCTTTCGCATCTGGCGATGGACTACGAGTTCGTGAAGCTTGAAAACAATGGCCCCGTGAAATTCACGTTCAAGAAAAACGAAATCCAAATTCAGCAGGCCGCATTCAAAGCTACGGATACAGACTTTCAAGTTTCCGGATTTGCGCGATTTGCCGGCGACCGCGCGATGGGCATGAAAGTTTCGGGCGCGATTGATCTGCGATTGTTGGGCGGCTTTGTTCAGAACCTAAATGCGCGCGGCGCCGCAAAAATAAATGTTTCCATCGAAGGAACAATTTCCGCGCCGCGAATTAATGGGCGCATGGATGTTGCAAAGGCTTCCGCGAATTATGGCGATTTCCCCGCCGGCCTGAGCAACATTACTGGGGCGTTTGTTTTTGACGCGAGCCGGATGCGCTTTGAAAATCTGCGCACGGAAATCGGCGGCGGAGAAATGCTGATTACCGGCGCTGTAAATTACGGAGATGGGTTTAGCGCGCTGCGCTATGACATGTCCGGGCGCGCCACGAATGTGCGTGTTCGCTATCCCGTCGGAATGAGTTGGCTTGCGTCGGGCAATTTGCATTTTGTTGGCGGCACGCAATCCGCGACGCTTTCGGGAAACGTTACGGTGCAGCGTCTACTGATGTCCGAAGGATTTGATCTGGGATCGCTGGTGGTTTCGAGCAAATCGCCGGTGGCCGCGCCGGTTACATCGGTTTCGTTTCTGCGAAATTTGCAATTCGATATTCAAGCGACGACGAGCGCCGATGCGCGAGTGGAATGGAGCAACACAAGTTTTGAAGGCGAAGCGAATTTGCGCGTGCGTGGCACATGGGAAAATCCAATTTTGCTTGGGCGCATCAGCCTGACGAACGGCGAGCTTTCCTTTGCGGGAAATCGTTACCATCTTTCGCGCGGTGATATTAATTTCTCGAATCCATTTCGGCTTGATCCGGAATTAAATGTACAAGCCACTACTACGGTCGATCAATACGAAGTTACGCTGGATATTTCCGGCCCGGCCAGCCGGCTCGCGCTGAACTATCGATCCGATCCGCCGCTGCCTTCGAGCGACATTATTAGTTTGCTGGCTTTGGGGCAGACAACGGAATCGACGGCGTATCGAGGCGCAGCTTCTGCGCAGACGCCGCAATCGGGCGCGACATCATTACTTTCCGAAGCAATTTCAAGTCAGCTGGGCGGACGGCTGGAAAAATTATTCGGCATCAGCCGCTTCCGGGTGGATCCATTTCTGGCGGGCACAACGAACGCGCAAAACGGCGCGGCTCGCGTGACGGTTGAAGAACGTCTGGGACATCACCTGACTGTCACTTATGTGACAAACGTTGCGGGCGCGCAAGAAGAAGTGATTCAAGTGGAATATCAAGTTCGCCCGGATTTGAGCATCGTGGCACTGCGCGATTACAACGGCACATTTAGTTTGGATATTGTGCGCAAGCAGCGATTTAAATAGTCCGGCACGCCGAGCGCGAAGCACTGAATATCTGTTAGCATGGCGCTCCCGACCGCCATGGCCTCCCGCGACCCTGAGCTGAACCCGTCAATTTCAACTGATACAGGTGTGAGTGATCGCGCTGCGCGTGCGGCGGAAATTTTGGGGCGCGAATCCGGTCTGCGGCGAAAATTAACTTCATCACAAGTTTCAATGATCGCGCTAGGCGGCGCGATTGGCACGGGATTATTTTTGGGGAGCGCGCTTTCTGTTCGCGCGGCTGGACCCGGAGTAATTTTAAGCTACGCCGCGGGCGCGGTGATCACGTTACTTTTGATGTGGGCCTTGGCGGAAATGGCGGTTGCGCATCCGGTGGCGGGATCGTTCGGAGTTTACGCGGAAATTTATTTAAGTCCGTGGGCCGGGTTTGTGATGCGGTATTCGTATTGGATCGCGCAGGTGGTGGCGATTGGAAGTGAAGTTGTAGCTGCCGCAATTTATTGCCGCTACTGGATGCCGGGCGTGCCGTCATGGGTTTTCATCGTGGTATTTTCCGTTTCGCTGGTTTATGTGAACGCGCGAAGCGTGGCGAATTTCGGCGCGTTTGAATATTGGTTCGCGATGATCAAGGTCGTCACCATTCTGATGTTTCTGGTGCTGGGCCTAGCGCTGCTTTTTGGAGTGGGATTTCAGCGAATTGGATTTACAAATTACACAGGGCACGGCGGATTTCTTCCGCACGGATGGCTGGGCGTGGGACTGGGAATCGCGATGGCGATTTTCAGTTATTTGGGCACGGAAATTGTGGCGGTGACGGCGGGCGAAGCCGGCAATCCGGATCGCGCGGTGCCGCGAGCGTTGCATCAAACTTTGGCGCGGCTGGCGTTATTTTATATTGGCGGAATCGCGGTGCTGGTCGGAGTGCTTCCGTGGGATCAAGCGGGGCTGGTGGAATCGCCATTCGTGCGCGTGTTTCAAGCGGCGCATATTCCTGCGGCGGCGGGCATCATGAATTTTGTTGTGCTGACGGCCGCACTTTCCAGCATGAATTGCAATTTGTATCTAACATCTCGCATGATTTTTTCACTTTCGCGCGGCGGATACGCTCCGCAAACATTTGGAAAACTTAGCAAGCAGGGCGTGCCGCTGGCGGCGCTGCTTATTTCGAGCGTAGGAATGTTCGCGGCGCTGCTGATGGATAAGTGGTTTCACGAAACGGCGTATCTTTATATGCTGGGCTCGGCATTTTTCGGCGGACTATTTGTTTGGATGATGATTTTCATTACGCATTTAATTTTCCGTCGGCGCGCACCAGCCGGCGCGTTGCGATTTGCGCCGCCGGGGCCGTGGAGCTCGCTGATCGGGCTGGGCGCGCTAACGGCGGTGTTAATTTCAACTTGGTGGGTGCCGGGATTGCGAATCACTTTGCAGGCCGGGATTCCCTGGCTTGCATTCATAACGTTGTGCTACTTTGCGTGGGCGCGCCGTCGCGCGTCTGGTGCGGAAAATCCAAAGGACTCGGGGCTATCTTAAATGGATGAATTGCTGAAATGGCGGGAAGAATTTCCGATACTGAGCACGTCGACATATTTAATTAGCAATTCGCTGGGCGCGATGCCGCGCGCGGTTTACAAGCAGATGCACGACTACGCGGAAATTTGGGCGACGCAGGGCGTGAAGGCATGGAGCGATCCGTGGTGGGACATGCCGGTGAAAGTCGGCGACGGAATTGCCAGTTTGATTGGCGCAGGGCCGGGGGAAGTTTCCACGCATCAGAATGTGACCATCGCGAACGCGATTATTGCTTCGTGTTTCGATTTCAGCAAGCCGCGCAACAAAATTGTGATGGTCGATTTGGATTTCCCGTCGATTATTTATTTTTATTTGGAACAGCGGCGATACGGCGCGAAAGTGGAAATTGTGGCGTCGAAAGACGGTCTGCACGTCCCAACGGAAGAATTTCTGCGCGCGATCGACCGCAAAACTTTGCTCGTGCCGATTTCCCAGGTGCTTTTCCGTAGTGCGACCATCGTGGATGCGAAGGCAATTATTCAACGGGCGCACAAAATGGGAGCGCATGTGGTGCTGGATTGTTTTCAGGCGACGGGAACAATTCCGGTGGACGTCGGCGAATTGGAAGTGGATTTTGCGACAGGCGGAGTTTTGAAGTGGCTTTGCGGCGGACCGGGCGTGGGATATTTGTACGTGCGGCCGGACTTGCGCAAAAAATTGAAGCCTGCAGTGACCGGGTGGATGGCACATCAACGGCCATTTGGATTTGAAGTTGGGCCTGTCGATCGACGCGAGGATTCGTATCGTTTTCTGAATGGCACGCCGCACATTCCGGCGCTGTACGCATGTCAGCCGGGATTGGAAATTTTGAATAAGGTTGGCATTCAAGCGATTCGCGCGAAGTCCATGCGGCAGACGGCGCGGATTGTGGAAGGTGTGCTCGCGCACGGATGGGCGGTGAACACGCCGACGGATGCGGCCGAACGCGCGGGGACGGTTTCCGTCGGATGTCCGCATGCGCAGGAAGTGGCGGGTGAATTAATCGCGCGGAATGTGATGGTGGATTACCGGCCGAAAGCGGGCGTGCGGCTTTCTCCGCACTTCTATAATAAGGATGAGGAAATTGATTTTGCGCTGGAGCAAATCGCGGAAATTCTGGAGACCAAGCCGTGGGAGCGCAAGAAAAATTCCGTGAAACGTGCCGGCGGTCCCAAGCGTAAATAGGTCTTGTGCGGCTAAAGAATGAGATTGAGATTTTGCGTACCATGACGTGTTCGCGGAGGAAGCATGCGCATTTCTGAAATCGGCGAAAGCAAAAAACGACTTCGATTGTTGGCGATTCCGGCGGTCATGATGGCCGCCATATTATTTGCCGCAGTTGCGTTCCACGCGTCACCGCGGCAGGCGGAATCCGTGAAAGCCGCGGCGGTAGCTCCGATGTACGACCCCGGCGTTTCGCCTGACGGCTCGGAAATCGCGTTTGTTTCCGGCGGTGACATTTGGACGGTGCCTGCAGCGGGCGGAGCTGCGCATATTCTGATTTCAAATCCAGCTACGGAATCTCGGCCAGTCTATTCGCCGGATGGAAAGCATCTCGCGTTCGTTTCCACGCGGACCGGTGGCGGAGATATTTATCTATTCACATTCGCAAACGGCGAAGTTCGCAGAATTACTTTCGATGATGCGCCTGAGGTTTTGAACGGATGGTCGCGCGACGGGCGCTGGCTCTATTTCTCAACATCAAGCCATGACATTGCCGGACAGAATGATATTTATCGAATCAGCGTGGATGGCGGAACTTCAATGCCCGTTTGCGCGGACCGATATGCAAATGAATTTTTCCCAGCGCCTTCGCCAGACGGACAAACAATTGCAATTAGCGCGAAAGGAAATGCAGGGGCCCAGTGGTGGCGCAAGGGGCACAGCCATCTTGATGAATCCGAAATTGTTTTGTGTCACCCCGGCGCGCCTCCGACGTACACGAGTGTGACCGACGGTCAGGCGAAAGAAATTTGGCCGATGTGGAGTGCCGACGGGAAAACTTTGTACTACATGTCCGATCGCAGTGGCGCGGAAAATATTTGGACGAAACCAGTGGGCGGCGCAGGGCATGAAGTTACGCACTTCAAAGATGGCCGTGTTCTATGGCCGGCAATTTCCAACGATGGTCGCACAATAGTTTTCGAGCGTGATTTTGGAATTTGGAAAATGAATGTCGCTTCCGGTGAAGCGACGCGCGTTTCCATAGCACTTCGCGGCGCGCCGGCTGGAGAAACCGCCGAACATCGTTCGCTGACAAATGGTTTTGAGGAATTGGCGCTGTCGCCGGACGGAAAGAAAGTTGGATTCGTAGCACATGGACAGGTTTTTGCTTCGTCAGCAAAAGATGGCGGCGACGCGGCGCGAGTTACAAATTCGAGCGGCGCGGAGAATCAAATTGCGTGGACGCCCGACAGCAAGCAAATCGTGTACGTTTCCGATCGCGATGGCACTCCGCATATTTTCTCGTACGATTTTCCAACGCGCACTGAAACGCAGTTAACGCGCGGCGCTCAGCCTGATACGCAACCGCAATTTTCGCCGGACGGAAAAATGCTGGCGTTCCTGCGCTCGGCGCAACAATTAATTGTGTTCGATATGGCGACGAAACAGGAACACGTTGCCGCCACCGGTCATCTGGATCGCCCGCCGCTTGGGTCGGCGCGTCCTTATGTGTGGTCGCCCGATAGCAAGTGGCTGGCGTTCATGCCTGCATCGGATAAAAATTTCCGAAATGTTACGATTGCGCCTGCGGCTGGCGGCGACGCGAAACCGATCTCGTTTCTCGCAAACACGTTCGGAGATTACGTGACGTGGAGTCCGGACGGAACATACATATTGTTCAACACCACGCAGCGAACGGAATCCGTGCAAATCGCTCGCGTGGATTTAATTCCGCGCGCTCCGCGTTTCCGTGAAGATCAATTCCGCGATCTGTTCAAGGAAGAAACGCCGAGGCCAATAAATCCTCAGCGTCAGAATGACGCTCCCACGCGCCCAGCGGACACGCCGCCAGCAGCACCTGCTGACGCTCCGGCGCGTCAGGCTGCTCCTAGCGCCGCACAACCGAAAACTGTAAAGCCGGTGGAAATTGTTTGGGAAGGAATTCGGCGGCGCTTAAGTTTGTTGCCAGTTGGTGTGGAAGCGAATGCAATCAGTATCAGCCCGGATGGAAAGTTGCTGCTGATGACGGCTGCCGCTGCCGGGCAGCAAAACCTTTACGTTTATTCGCTGGACGAACTTTCGCGCGAGCCTGCCGTGGCGCGGCAAATCACATCCACGCCGGGATTTAAGCGCGAAGCGCAGTTTTCCCCGGACGGCAAAGAAGTTTTCTATCTCCAGCAAGGACGCATCGAAGCCGTTTCCGTGGATTCGCGCCAAACGCGCGCGTTGAATATCACCGCGGAGCTGGATGTGGATTTTGCGAAAGAAAAAATGGAAGTGTTCCAGCAAGCATGGAGCTACCTGCACGATAATTTCTTCGACGAAAAAATGAATGGCGTTGACTGGAATGCCGAGCACGTGAAATATGCACCGTACATCGCGGCTTCTTCCACGCCAGACGAAATGCGCCGCGTGATTTCATTAATGATCGGCGATTTAAATTCTTCGCATTCCGGAATCAATCCCGGCGCCGGTGGTGGCGCAGGCGGACCCGGCCGTTCTGGAACCGGGCGCATTGGTTTGAATTTCGATCCCGTCGAATACGATCAAACTGGACATTTACGCATTACGGAAATTACTCCGCTTGGTCCGGCATCATTGGTGAAGGGAATTAAGGTCGGCGATTATTTGTTATCGGTCGACGGCGCAAATATTGGACCGCACACCAATCTGGATGAGCTTCTCGAAAATAAATCCGGACGGCGCGTGGAACTCGGGATTGCATCCAGTGGTGACGGCACAGGAAAACAAATTGTGCCGGTGCAAACAATTGGCAGACAGGCCGAACTTACGCTGCTCTATCGCGCGTGGGTGGATCAGAAGCGTGCGTACGTGGAAAAAGTCAGCAACGGCCGCCTCGGATACGTCCATATGATTGATATGTCGCAGCAATCGCTGGATAAATTTTATCTCGATCTGGACGCGGAAAATCAGGGACGCGAAGGAGTGGTCGTAGACGTTCGCCACAATCAAGGCGGCTTCGTGAACGTCTACGCGATTGACGTACTCGCTCGCCAGAATTATTTCACGATGACTCCGCGCGGACTTGCCGCCGCGCCAGCGAGAACAATGTTAGGCCAGCGATCGCTTGGCCGGCCGACAGTTCTTGTGACTGATCAACATTCGCTTTCCGACGCGGAAGATTTCACCGAAGGTTATCGCACGCTTGGCTTGGGCAAAGTGGTTGGCGAGCCGACGGCCGGATGGATTATTTATACTTCCAACGTGAATTTGATTGATGGCTCTAGTCTGCGTCTGCCCGGTACTCGCATCACTGCGCATGATGGCGAGCAAATGGAAATGCATCCGCGCAAAGTGGATGTTCCTGTCACGCGGCCCGTCGGCGAAAGTTACGGGACTCACGATTCTCAGCTGGACGCCGCGGTGCAAACACTGTTGGGCCAGATCGGATCGGCGCCGCGGAAATGAGTTTTGCGAACACGGACCGTCACGGATTTCCATCGTGAAAATAGCGCAACTCTCGGACAACCGTTCCGCCGCTGACGGAAACAAATGACGATGGATGCCCAGCCCGATCTTTCCATTATTATTCCCGCGTATAACGAAGAGCTGCGTCTTCCCAAAACGCTCGATCAAATACAGGAGTACCTGAATTCGATTGGAGTTTCGGCTGAAGTAATTGTGGTAGACGACGGATCGCGCGACAGCACGGTTCAAGTCGTGGAATCGAAAAGCGCAGGGTGGCCGGCTTTGCGCGTTGTGAAAAATCCTGGCAATCACGGCAAGGGTTACAGCGTGCGCCACGGAATGCTGGAAGCACGCGGGAGAATTGTTCTCTTCACCGATGCCGATCTTTCCGCCCCAATCGAAGAAGCCGACAAATTAATCGAGGCTCTTCATACGAGCGACATAGCGATCGGTTCGCGTGCGATGGATCGCGGCCTGATTGAAGTTCATCAACCATGGACGCGCGAAATTGCGGGAATTATGTTCAACACAATCGTACGCGTAGTCCTCGGTTTGAATATTGAGGATACTCAGTGCGGCTTCAAAGCATTCCACCGGGAAAAATCGCAAATCATTTTTCAGCAGCAACGCATCGAACGCTTCGGCTTCGATCCGGAATTACTTTTTCTTGCCAAGCGCAACGGGCTTACGATCGCGGAAGTTCCGGTGCGCTGGGCGAATGCTCCGGGCACTACCGTCAGCATGTGGGACGGAATTCGCGCCATGTTTTTTGAAGTTGCGAAGATCCGGTGGAATGCAATTGTTGGGAAATATCCGCGCCGGAAATAGATTGATACTTTGCAGTATAAAGTACTTGACAGGATTCGATTTTCGCGTATTATTTGACTATGAGCACTGTCCGCTCCTTTCGTGATCCAGCTTCCGAACCCGTCCGCCTGGAAGTTCGTGCCGCCGATAACCTTCGATTCATTCGCGAGACCATGGAAAATGCCGGCCGTTTCACGGCTGTTCCCGGATGGGGTGGCGTCGGCATGGGTGTCACTGCGCTGGCAGCCTCGATCGTTGCAAGTTTTCAACCGACCACGGCGCGTTGGTTCGCCGTATGGCTTGCAGAACTTGCGGTAGCCGTAGTGATTGCCGGATGCGCGACAGTTTTGAAAGCGCGCGCGGCGAAAGCCCAGGTATTTTCTGCCGCCGGAAGAAGATTCGCGCTCAGCTTTGTTCCGCCACTTCTGGTTGGCGCGCTTCTCACGGTTGTTCTTTATCGCGCCGGCATGGTGCACGTGTTGCCCGGAATGTGGCTTCTTCTGTATGGGACTGCAGTGGTGACTGGCGGCGCTTTTTCTGTGCGTGTTGTTCCGGTTATGGGGCTTTGCTTGATGGTTACAGGTGCGGCCGCGTTAATTTCACCCGCTTCTTGGGGGAATATTTTTATGGCGATTGGTTTTGGTGGATTGCAAATTGTTTTCGGCGCGATTATTGCGCACCGGCACGGCGGTTAATCGTCACGCTAGATATTTTGGAGAATAAAGAAAGTGGCTAAGCAGAACGCATTGCGACAGGAACGTGGCGGCAAGTCCCGCGTGACGGACGAACGTCTCCGCACCGTGCGCGGAAATGCGGACGCCGTTGCGCCGGACCTCGACCGACTGATTCACGAGCGCATGCGTTTGGGAATTGTCAGCGCGCTTGCCGTGAATGATTCGCTCACGTTCAACCAGTTGAAAGCTCTTTTGCGTACTACCGACGGAAATTTGAGCGTTCACGCGCGCCGCTTGGAAGAAGCGGACTACATTGCCTGCACGAAATCGTTTGACGGCAGACTTCCGAAAACAGAATTCCGGTTGACTGCGGCTGGCCGTCGCGCTTTGGAGCGCTATTTGAATCACATGGAAGCGCTGATTCAGGCGACGCGTGAGCGGTAAGCGAAATTTTTTATCATTCCACTTTGCAATACAAAGTGAAATGCAGCAGCAGCAGTAGTAGCGGCGGAGAAAGCAGTGCTATGAACATGAATACATCATCAGCATCACCGCTTCACGTAGCAATCATCACGGATGGAAATGGACGTTGGGGCACGGTGCGCGGACTTCCACGCTCCGCGGGACATCGTGCCGGGGCGGAAAATCTGCGAAGAATTTTGCGCGCTGCTCCGGAACTAAATATTTCCACGCTCACTCTGTACGCTTTTTCGGCCAACAACTGGCAGCGGCCTCAGGCGGAAGTAAATGTTTTGATGCAACTGCTGCACGATTATTTAATTGTGGAAACTCCGCGGTGCGTCGAGCGCGGAATTCGCGTTTCGATGATCGGACGCCGGGATCGCATTTCGCCGGCGTTGCGGGCGGCTGCGGAGTCAGCCGAATCCGCGACAGCAAATGGCCAGCGCCTGCATCTGCGTCTCGCCGTGGATTATTCCTCGCGGGAAATGCTTTATCGCGCCGCGTGCAGGTTTTACAAAGTTACGGACGTTTCCCGCGAATCGTTTGAAGCATTGCTTGGCGAAGTGACTCACGACGAAGCTCGCGAAGTTGATTTGGTAATTCGCACCGGCGGCGCGCAACGCCTGAGCGATTATCTTCTTTGGGAATCCGCTTACGCAGAACTTTATTTCTCGAATAAATTGTGGCCGGAATTCTCAGGCGAGGATTTGCGCGTGGCCATCGCGGATTTTCATAGCCGGCTACGCACATACGGCCAGGTGCCCGAGCTTGTTGCCGAGCAATATCCAGAAGCAATCGCAAGTTAAATCTACGATTTACATCCTGCACAGCCGGCGGCAGCCTGTCCTGCCGCCCCAAAACCACACCTGACACTTCCGCCTTCCGCATCGTCTAAGTTGATGTGGAAAGAATTTCGATGAGGTCGGCGGATTGGCGCATGCAGGTACACTAGCGTGGCAGGATTCACCCCAGGAGCGTTGTTTGCCCAGGCTCGATGACTTGGCTGCCGAATCTTTGCGCGTGGAAGCACGCGCTGAGGACGCACGTCTGTCACATGGTTGCCGCGCAGGGAATGTGGAATCGTACGAAGAACTGTATCGCGCACAAAGCACAAAAATGAAAAGCATCGCGATGAATTTACTGGGGAATGCGCACGACGCTGAAGACGTTGTGCAGGAAACTTTTCTGAAAATTCATCGCGGCATTCGCTACTTCAAAGGGCAGTCTGCATTTTCAACGTGGACGTACAGAATTTTGGTGAATTGTTGCTACGACTTGCGGCGAAAGAAAATGCGCCGCCAGGAAACCGCGGAACAGGATTTGGTCGCCGAAGATCAAACTTTCGATTCGCCGGCGCCAATGCACGATCATCCGCTGCGGATGGCGCTCGAAAAATGCGTCCAGCAATTGACGCCTTATCTGCGCTCGGTATTTTTGCTTTACGAAGTGGAAGGATTTAAGCACGCGGAAATCGGATTGATGCTGGATATTTCTGAAATGGCGTCGAAGAACGCGCTGTATCAAGCAAAGCGGAAATTACGCGAGATGCTTTCCGAGCAAGCTGGCGCAGCGCAAATGTCGGCGGCACAAAGCTAGCGAGATTTGGGCAAGAGGTGAGAAATGTCAGAACTACAGAAATTTGATTGCAGCAATTTGGAGCAGGCGCTTCGCGAAGAAACGCCGGCGCTGATCGCGTCGCTCGAAGCGCACGCGACAAGTTGCGCGTCATGCCGCGCGGAGCTGCAAATCTGGCGGGAAATTTCAGCCGCCGCACTGACCATGCACAAGGAATGGGAAAGTCCCGCGCTGTGGCCGCGAATTGAAAATTCGCTGCAAAAAGAAACGGCGCGTCCAAGTGGGTGGCGTTCGTGGTTCGCGGATTTGAATTTAATTCCGAAAATACGCTGGCAGATGGCGCTCGCAACATTGGTGTTTGTAGCCGCTTCGAGTATGGGCGTATGGTTTTTAATGCATCGCAACGTGAGCACGCCGACGAATGACGCTCACTTGCTGACCGATCAGGCGGTGCAGCAAGTCGAGCAGGCGCAGAAAACTTACGAGCAATCCATCGACAAGCTGGCGAAGTTGGCCGAGCCGAAGCTGGATGCTGCGTCGACACCGCTGCTGAAAAATTATCGTGAAAAATTGAATTTGTTGGACGCCGCGATTTCCGACTGTCGCACAAATTTGGATAAGAATCGCGCGAATGCATATTTGCGAAGCGAGCTGCTTTCTTTCTATCAGGAAAAGCAGCAGACGCTCGAACAAGTTCTTCGGGAGGAATAAAGTGAAGGCATCGAAGTTATCAGTCTGTGCGCTGGGAATATTCTTGCTGGCAGCGGTGCGTCCGGCGATGTGCGCCACGTCGGATGCGGCCGCGGCTAGTCCCGCTGGCAACGCACAGCAGCAGGTGACTCACAATTTCGATCGCAGCATTCCGCTGCCGTCAGGTCAGTCACTGCGCATCGAACATAAATTTGGTGACATCACTGTTCGCACGCACGCTTCGCGCGACATTCATATTTCCGCCGCGATTCACGTTTCTGCATCGTCACCGCAGGATGCTGAATCCTTTGCGAATCAGATTCAGATCCACGTTGAATCATTATCGTCCGGAGTTCTCGTCCGCACAGATTACCCCGACCAAAATAATTCCGGATGGGGACGCAGGAATTTTTCATTTTCCGTGGAATACACGATTGAAATGCCGGCGGATGCGCCGCTTACAATTCGCAATAAATTTGGCAAAGTAAGTGTCGCGAGTCTGAAAGCCGCGACGGATATAGATGCCGACAACGGAAGCGTGTCAGTTCACGATGGACGCGGCACGCAGATGCTGCGCGCTTCATTCGGTTCGATCGAACTGATTGGTAATGACGGCGACGCCGACCTGGGAAACACGAATGGCAATGTGACTGTTTCCGACATTCACGGGGCGCTAACTCTTCGCGACAAGTTCGGCGTGGTAAGCGCGGCGAATATCGAACGCATGGCGACAATCACAAATGGAAATGGATCGGTGCGCTTACATCACGCGGCGGGCGCTACGGTCAACAATTCTTTCGGGGCCGTCGAGGTTGGCGACATCACCGGCGACTTAACGGTGCGAAATCAAAACGGTGCTTTGGACGTGACGAACATCACTGGATCGGCCGACCTCGGCGCATCCTTTGATCGCGTGACATTTCTGAATATCAAACAAAAGCTTGTTTGTCGTTCGCAAAATGGGAATGTTTCCGGCAGCGGCGTGGGCGGCAGCGCGACCATCCGCGCAGGTTTCGGAAACGTTGACGTTCACGATATCGGCGGCCCTCTGGAAGTTGTGAACCAGAACGGCAAAATTACCGCGCGCGATATTCGAGCCGGCGTGAATCTGAAAACTTCGTTCTCCCCGGTTGAAGTTTCGGATATTCACGGCGACGCTACAATTTCCAGCACCAACGGCTCGGTGCATCTTTCGGAAATTCAGGGCGCGATTGATGTGCATACCAGCTTCGATAGCGTGACGGCAATTGGAATCCACAAGGGCGCGCGGGTAGTCACCACGAACTCAGGCGTTTCGCTCACGGATATTGGCGGCGAATCCTACGTGAAAACAAGTTTTGGCAGCGTGAAGGCCGCGAATATTGCGGGACCGCTTACCGTCGAAGCGACAAACACAACTGTGAAGGCGCAGTCAGTTCATGGCGCGGCCATCGTACGAACATCTTTCGGTTCCGTGAGGCTTGACGATATTTTCGGCGGCGTTGATGTGGACAATCAGAATGGAACGGTGGAAGTTTCAGTTTTGCCTGCGAAGAGCCCTTCGGGCGCGTGCAATGCAGTAAATCTGCGCACGTCATTTAGTCCGCTGCGAATTTACCTGGATGACGCGGCTAAATATGACGTCACAGCTCACGCAACTTTCGGAAAAGTGTCCAGCGAACTTCCGTTGACGACGACTGGAATTATCGGCGGCGATGATCTGAACGGAAAAATAAATGGCGGCGGCTGCCAGCTCCAGCTAACGAATAACAATGGGGGAATCCAAATCCTGAAAAGCGGCTCGTCGAAGCACTAAGCCCTGCGCGCGGCCATCGCAAACGCTTTCTTGAAAATTCGCGTAGCAGTCGGCGTCAAATTAAATTGCGAAAGTTCATCTTCCGCTGCAAACGCTAAATCCGTCACGTCGCTGCCCGCAACCGCCACACCGCTTACAACCTCGCAAAGATAGTCGACAATCACAAAATGATATTGCGGCCGTGCATTCGCTTCGCGAACTGCGCCGGCAATTTCCTTATGCGAAATCCGCTCAAATATTTCAATCAGCTCAATCACTCGCACAGTCAATCCAGTTTCTTCCAGCAATTCGCGTTCAACTCCTGCAACCAGTGTTTCGCCAACTTCCAACATTCCTCCGGGGATCGACCATTCGCCCTTCAGCGGTTCCGTGCCGCGGCGAATCAGCAACGCGCGGCCGTCGTGAATCACCACGCCGCCCACACCCACCATGGGAAGTTCCGGATATTCGCGTCTCGTTGTCATGTGCTCGTCAGAAGTGCGCCTGCCGTACTCTTTCGGGAACTTGGCGAATTGTGCGCCGCCGATTTTTTGTTGCTTGCGGCTCCGGTATATAATACGGCCAACTGGTTGGGTCACAGTTAATTTAAGGAGGCCGCTGGCCGTGGTTCACTGTCCGAAATGCGGTGTAGAAATTGATCTCGACGAAGACGAAGTGGAAGAAGGCGAAATCGTAACCTGCGTCGAGTGTGAAGCGGAAATGGAAATCGTGCAGACGCATCCCGTCAGCCTCAACATCATCTCTGAAGACGATGATGACGAGGAAGAAGAAGCGGACGATGCGGATGATGACGATGAAGATGATGATGACGACGATGACGACGACGATGATGATGACGTCGACGTTGAGGGCGAAGAAGAGGAAGAACCTGCGTAATCTGCGCCACTCCGCTGTACATCCCGTGCGGCCGGTTCGCCATCACACTATATGGAGTATTGCTGTGCTCCTTTGTTTGGCCGGCGCCGCATTAGTTGTGTGCCGCGCAAGCGCAGAGGAAATTTCCGTGAATGCGCCGGCGGCGCAAAAACCGCCCAGCCCGGACGATTGCGTTTTCCGCGTCACGGTGTTTACCGAAAAAGGCCAGCGATTGCCGGATGCGGAATTCACAGCTCATCCTGCCGGCAAGAAGAAGCCGCACTGGGATGGCTATTCGGATGTCCGCGGCGATTTCGCGTTCCGCGTTTCGTTTCAGGGCGACTACGAAATTGAAGTGAAGGCCAAGGGTTACGAAACGCAAACGAAGAAAGTAACGTCCGAGGGCGGAGAAAAAGTGGATATCGTTTTCAATCTGGTTCCGCGAGCGCAAAAAAAACCATGAAAATTATCCGCACATTTCTGATCCTCACGTTTGCCGTCGCTGCGATGTTTACAATCGCTTCGATGTCTCCAGTCGTTGCGCGCCAAAAAGATTCGCAGGTGCGCACGGTTCACGGTGGAGTGCTCGATAAGTCGGACAACATCGTGAATGGCGGCGTCGTATATCTGCAGAATAAGAAGACGCAAGTAATTCGCACCTACATCAGTGACGAGGACGGCCAGTACACCTTCAGCGGCCTCGACCCGAACGTGGACTACGACATCCACGCCGAGCTGAACGGACTTACTTCCATCACGAAGACGATTTCAAGTTTCGATGCTCGAAAAGAAATCGTGCTCACCCTGAAACTCGATCGGAAGAAAGCCGATAAGTAGCCCCCGGTGTTCTGGCGACCCATCGGGAATTGGATTTCGCCCTAAGGAATTAAAAATCTTCAATCCGCAACTGATTCGCAGTTCCGCGCCATGTAGCTTCAAATGACCGCCGCGCCCAGTCTGCATCAACTGGTTTTTGCTCCGCTTCCAGCGCCTTCCACAACCCAAATAGCGATCGCGGACTTCGCGGATTCCGGCTTAGATCATCGCGAAAAACTTTCTCCGCTTCAGCTGGTTGACCGGCGCGTAAAAATGTAGCGCCGAGCGATTCGCGCATCGGGTAATACCAGTCCGGCGGTTCGTGATAAACCATGTGATCTTCCACGGCAATCGCCGCGCGCCACTTTTCAATCGCCGACGCGAAATCCCCATGCGCTATCGCGATTCGCGCATTCAGCGCGGCCGCCGCCATATCGTGAAGCGTGCTCCAATCATTCGGCATCATACTGAAAGCTTTTCCTGGCGGAAGCTCGTTGTAAATTTGTTCCATCGCGTCGCGTTCGGCTTCGGCCTGCTGCGTTTGTTTCTTCGCCGCGAAAGCGCAGCCGCGCACGTAATGCCAGAAGAACGTCAATCCCTTCAGCTTTGCGTCCGGCGCAGTAATCGCGAGTACGTCATCCCACTTAGCGAATCGCGCGGGAGCCAACATCGTGTTCACCATATAGGCTTCCGCGTAGTCGTACTCTCCAATAAGTGGCGCGGCTTCCTGTGCAAGGTCTTTCGCGGCCTTAAGTGCAGGCTCGTACTCTCCAGACATTCCCCCCGCGGCCGTCAAGAACGAAAAATTGTGCTCCGCGTAAGAAAGCTGATATCCCGGATTTGTGGTGCCCAACTCGCGAAGATATTTCACGTAGTTGCGATCCGATGCGATGGCATCCGCATTACTTTTTACGGCAGCAGAATAATCTCCGGTGCGCATATAAATGTGCGCGGGCATGTGAACGAGATGTCCCGCCGCAGGCACCAAAGTTTCCAGCCGCCGTGCACTGGGAAGCGCACGTTCGGCAAAGGGCGAAGCTTCCATGGTGTGAATATAAAGATGATTCGCGCCGGGATGATCCGGCCAGCGCCGCAAAACATCTTCAAACACGGCGATAATTTCCATCGTGTCTTCGCTGGGCGCGCCGTCGCTGGTCCACAATTTCCGTGAATGCAAATCCATCAGCACGGCCGCGTAAAGCGTTGCCGCGTCGGGATCGTCAGGATATTTGTTCTTCAAATCACGCGCCGCAGGAACATAGTTCGTCGCGAGTTTCGCCGTATCGGCGCCTTCGTCCGCGGAAAAAAGTTTTAATAGCGCGTCGATATAAGCGCGCTCATTTTCCGGACCCACAGCCGAAAGTTTTTTCGCCTTCTGCACAGCTTCGTAGCCGGCTTTCTCGTAAACGGGTGGGACAGCCGTTCCGCCGTTGTAACTTGGCCCAAAAGCCAGCGCCAATCCCCAGTAGGGCATTGCCGCCGAAGGATCCAATTGCGACGCGCGCTGAAAAGACCGTTTCGCCTCGTCAAAATTAAATGCATACACCAGTGTTAGCCCCTGATCGAAAAATGCCTGCGCTTCCGCGCTTTTCGTCGTGATGGGATGATGCCAATTTCCCAGACCGGGCAGGATTTTCCCGGTCACTTCTGCCGCGCCCGCGGCTTGGGCATCGCTCGTGGGCATGTTCATTCCGGAGTGTTGCCGCGCCTGCACGGCGTTCATCGCAAGGCAACCCAATGTGAGCACAAGCATCATACGAAACTGTAATTTCAACTTGATCCTCCTCGTGAGGTGCGACTCGCCGATTATACGTCACCAGCGCCGATTCCAATTGAATCTCGTTCGATTCCATAGTAAAAACCAGCGCGGGAAATACATTTCGTCCATAGGAATATTTAATTACTCCCGGTTGTAAGTTTCGGTTTTGAAATGTGAACTAAGGCGCTGGTGATTTAGAGTCGTAATCGGTGATCCGGGAATGAGTATGATGAATAGCAGTCTTCAACTTTTCAACCACGCTCATCTCACTTTTGCATTTGCTGTCTTCGGAATTCCGCCAGTTGTGTTCTGGCCGTTCGTTAGTTTCTTCATTCTTTCTGCAATCGGTCTAACAAAAATTATCAAGGACGATCTGCCGCACGAGCACGGGCTCGACAAACTTTTGCCATTCGGTCGATTGTTCTTTGCAATTCCGATGGGGGTATTCGGCACCGATCATTTCGCCGATGCAGTGAACATCGCAAAAATCGTCCCGCGCTATATGCCGTGGCATATGTTTTGGACCTATTTTGTCGGCGTCGCGCTCATCGCGGCATCGCTCAGCATCATCCTGAAGATAAATGCGCGGTTGGCGGGCATTCTTCTGGGCTGCATGTTTGTGCTTTTCGTCGTGATGATGGATATTCGCGCGCTTGTGATTACACACAACGCGCGTCAGTTTTGGGCGATCACTCTCAGGGATATCACTTTCAGCGGCGCAGCTTTTGCGGTGGCCGCAACACAGTTTAAAAGCGCGGCTTCCGGCGGCACGGCTTTGCTCGTAGCCATTGCCCGAATTTTCGTGGGGATACCAGCGATCTTTTTTGGCGTGCAACACTTCCTGCATCCAACAATGGAGCCCGGCTTTCCTTTGGGAATAATTACTCCCGCTTGGATTCCCGGAAATATTTTCTGGGTCTACCTCGTTGGCTCTGCTCTGATTATTTGCGGTGCGTGCTTTGTGGCGAATATAAAGGCGCGCCCTGCCGCAATGTATCTGGGAATTGTGATCCTGCTTTTGGTGGCTTATATCTATGTCCCCGTCACGATTGCTAATCCTTTGGACTTGGATAAGGGACTAAACTCTCTCGCGGATACTTTGGCCTTAAGCGGAACGGCTTTTGTTCTGGCGGACGCTATCCGCGGACGCACTCGTCGAGAGGTCAGCGCGTAGTAATCAAGGCAGTGCATTTATGTCGTGTGTGCATTTCTTACTTAAGAAAGGGAATCATGAGACCCAGCTCAAATCCTGAAATGAAATCCTTCCGCGTGTCGTCTGTTCTCGCGTTCGCATTTCTATTTCTAATGGCGAGCGGCGTACTTTGGTCGAACGCCTTTGCGCACGAACTCGGCGGCGCATCTCCCCAGCCAACTCCTGATAATGCCGTTTTTCAAAAACCTCTCGCGAGTGGCGATCTTACATTTATCAACGGATTTGCCGGACGATCGTCGCGTGACGCCGCCAAAGATGGAAAATATCGGAAATTAATTCACACCATCGTGCCCGACGCTCTCTATCACTATCATCGGGACATCCCACTTCCCGATGTGCTCGAAACCGTCCTTACGAATGCGCCGCTGCCCGTCGATATTCGTGATGGCCGATACGCAATGGTCTCCAGCGAAACGGACCGCGAAGGCGGAGGCCTTGGTTTTCTGTGGACAGACATGCACGACGGCATTGCGCTCGGCGGATTTTCATTTCATCCCACGAATGGCGAACCCACTCCGACGCTCACAATTTTTTCCAAACAAATAAAAGACGAATCGCTCGAGCTGAATCAATTTCCCGCTGCCTTCGCGGAGGATTTATATCACTGGTCCGCCGCCACAGGCATTCCGCCCGTCATCACTCGATATTTTATTAATTCCGAAGGAATAAAAATTGTTCTGGAGCACGACGAAGATTACTGCGTCCATCCGGATGGCTCGACCGCGCCGGCTCCAGACGTTTGCGATCAGATGAACGAGGACGCCGCGAACGTAGACATGGAAGCCGCATATTTTATGGAGCGTACGGGATACGCGTCAAACGCGACAGCGAGGACGGCAGTTGAATCGGATCAGGTGGAATGGATCAGATTACGCGACACTACTTGCAAGATGGGTCCCGAGCGTCTGAGGTGCCGCATCCGCATGACGCATGAGCGCACGCATGTGCTAATCGGCCGGCGTCACGGTCCGGCTCCGTCGCCTGTTCGTCCGCGTCCACACAAGTAACTATGGACGCAGAAATTATCGCCAGCTAATTCGCAACAAGGTCACGCCCTGCCGAGGGAGCTGTTGCGGCAGCGTCAACTTTTCATCCTTAATTGTCGTCGCGATTGGCGCGCCCAGCGTTTCAAGTTTTCCTGCGCGCTCAAGCGCTGCTTGTTAATCCTGCGTCGGCTGCGCAGGCGATCCCATATTCAGCCACGTTCGATACGAATTGCTATGCGCGTCATCCATCCGGAATTGTTCCACGGTCACTTGTTTGTGCGTCAATCCATTTACTCGAATTTCCACGTTCGTCGCCGGCGCTTTCACATCGTCGTCGTGATAATTCCACACCAGCACATTAATTTCTTTTTCTGAGCGCGTCGCAATCGCGTTCACATCCGCCGCGCCCGTTACTCCATCCTTTAAAATTTCCTCGACAGGAAGTCCGCCGCCGCTCGTAACCGGCAACCAATCGCCTTTCAATTTTCCGAACATCCGAAAAACATTCAGCACCGCTTTGTCCACGCCATTCGTGGCCAGATCGCGAAATCCCGCGAAGTACGGCTGACCCTCAAATTCCAGCGCCCACGTCACCGAGCCTTGCAGATTCACGCCATTCTTCCGCGCAAGTTCGTATGTGCGCGCCTCCGCTTCCGCCACTGAAACTCCGTAGAGCGGCCCGTTCCGATAGGCGTTGCTC
>Ga0193726_1000990_pt1 | contig 24987 bp, 24 predicted proteins | sample H2c1metaG_FD_144928 | JGI IMG/M metagenome (GOLD analysis project Ga0193726, IMG submission 144928) | Soil microbial communities from a riparian zone of the East river system, Colorado, United States - H2c1 | ecosystem: Environmental > Terrestrial > Soil > Riparian zone | place: USA: East River...
GCGGTGCTCGCGCTCCGGGTAATGCCCCTGCGTCCGTTGCAGGACGATTGCCCCGAGCGCGAGCACCGCCAGCATGGCGCTCAGAACGAAAAAATTACTCAGCGTCTTGGCGAGGGTGTAGAAACTCTTCGACATCGGAGTGGTGGCCAGGATGCACCCCACTCGGGTTTGCTCATCCCGCAGGAGCGAATTCTTGACAATATAAAAACCAGCCAAGGTGAGGAAAGAGGTGCTCACCAGCGTCATCATGCTGCCGCACCAGGCAGAGTTGAGGGCGCCCTGATAGTTGTCCAGACGCAGCACGATTCCGCCGGTGCCTGCCTGGTATCCCAGGTACACGGCGAAAACCAGCGTGAGCAGGAAGCTATAGCGGCGAATACGCTCCAGGAAGTCAGCCTTCGCCATGTGATACAGCATTCGCGAGGACTTCATGCCGCGGCCCCGGTGCGATGCGTGGACAGGCAATAAAGGTAAGCATCTTCCAAAGTGGGTGCGATGGGCTGCGCGCCGTCTGGCGGGGCGGCCCCCAGGGCGCGCACATGGATGCCATCGCTGCGCCGCACCGTGCTGCTGATCAAGTATCTCCGTTTCACAGCATCAAGATCAGCGCCGGATACCACCCATTCCCAGACTTTGCCTTCGACTTGCAGCAGGAGCTCTTCCGGTCTGGCATGGGCCACGAGGGTTCCCTTGGAAATCAGCGCGATGTCGGTGGCCGTGGCCTCGACGTCGGAAACAATGTGGGTGGAGAGAATGATGATCCGCTCACCGGAAAGATCGGACAGCACATTGCGGAATCGAACGCGCTCTTCCGGATCGAGTCCGGCTGTGGGCTCGTCAACGATGAGCAACTGCGGATCGTTGAGCAGCGCCTGCGCGATGCCCACCCGTTGTTTCATGCCGCCCGAGAAACTTCCCAGCGGACGTTTGCGGACATCCGTAAGGTTCAGCAGATTAAGAAGTTCGTCGATACGCCGTCGTGAGGTGGCCGGGTCCAGACCTTTGACTGCCGCCAAATACTCGAGAAACTCCACCGCATTCAGATGGGGGTAGACGCCGAAATCCTGCGGCAAGAATCCGAGCACTTGTCGCACGGCATTCGGATGGGAGGCAAGCTCGGTTCCGTTCCAGGTAATTTTGCCTTCGGTGGCGCGGGTGATGGTTGCCAGAATGCTCATCAGCGTGGTTTTTCCCGCGCCGTTCGGGCCGAGAAGTCCCACGATGCCCGCGCCCAGTTCCAGGCTGAATCCACGAAGCGCCCAAGTATCCGAGCGGTAGCGTTTGCTGACGTTGTCGATGATTAATTTCACATTCCTCCACGGAGTGTCACTCGGACCGGCCGGCGGCCCTCTACTTCCACGGCGTCGCGCATTCGGTGGCGCCTGCTCTACCGCCTGACAACCTGGACACCGGGTAAACCGGGAGCAGCCAACAAAAGTTCCCACCAATCACGGAGGGCGAATCGTTGGTTCGCCCTAGCACTGAAACCGGCCTGGAGAAAAAGCTCGAAGATCATAGTCGGGTCTCGATCCTGTTACCAGTTCAGCCATCAGGCGTGCGGTGATCGGTGCCAGCAAAATTCCGTTGCGAAAATGTCCCGTAGCCGCGAAATATCCCGGAGTTGAAGTCACCCCGAGAATCGGTAAGTCATCAGGAGTGCCGGGACGCAATCCGGCCCATAGTTCGTGCCTTCTTGCCCGGGACAGGGCAGGAACCAGCGCAACTGCGGCCTGGTGCAGGCGCTGAACCGTGTCTGCGTCCACGCTCTTGTCGAATCCCGCGTCTTCGAGCGATGCCCCGATCACCACTCGGCCATCGCTGCGTGGAACCAGATAAACCTCCGGAGTCCGGATTACGTGCCGGAGCGTGGATCCGCCGATCAGCGAAAGCATTTGTCCCTTGATCGGGCGGGTGGGGAAGTGATGCGGCCCCAGTTGTCCTGCCCATGCGCCGGCACAGTTCACAACCGCCGCAGCCCCGTAGGCGGTCTTGTCGGTCCTCACGCCGGCAGCCCGCCCGCCGGAGACCAGTATTTCCCTGACCGCCGTTCCGGAAGCGATGTCCACCTCGCGATGCGTCGCCGCCTTCAGCGCGGCCAGCGTCAGGGCCCGGGGATCGACGCTGCGTTCCTTCAAGAAAATTGCCGGACGCGCCACATCGGCCAGGTCAGGTTCGAGCTCAGCCAGGCGTTCTGGAGGCAGCCGTTCGGCGGGAAAATACGCCTGATCCGGGGCGGGGCCCGAAGGTAAAAACAAAAGCGTTCCTTGATCGCGAAGGTCCGCGTGAATGGCCGATTCATCCTGCAGTTCATGCACGAACTCGGGATACATGGCGGCACTCGCTGTGGCGAGTTCTTGCAGCTCTGCGGGAATCTCCATCCCGCAGTCCGCAAGCATTCCCGCCGCGGCCGGGGAAGCCTCGCGGCCTGGCTCGCCGCGCTCCGTCACCAGAACTCGCGCTTGCCGCTTGCGCAACTCGATGGCGAGCGAAAGCCCGATAATCCCCCCACCCACAATAATGACGTCCCAGGTTTTCACGTCTTGCATTGTAGGGGAGCGCGAACGGAAAAGAATCTCAGCCAGAACCTTTCTCAGAGCTTGCCCAGGAAATCCACGATCTCGGGATCGTTCCATTCCACGGGACCAATGAATTTACGCCGCACGATTCCCTTGCGATCAATGATGTAGGTCTCGGGAAACTTGAATGTTCCGTAGAGAGCGTTGCTTTTCTTGTCCGCGTCGCGAACCGTGAGCAGGTCGATTCCATAGTTCTGCAAAAATCGGTGATAGGCGCCGTCGCTGTCGTCGATGCTCACGGCAACCACCGTTACACCCCGGTCACGCATTCGTCGCTGCATTTGAACCAGCGACGGCATTTCCGAAACACAGGGCTTGCACCAGGTCGCCCAGAAATTCAAGACCACCACCTGGCCGCGAAACTCGCCCAAGGCGACTTTGCGGTCAGAATCCACCACCGTGAAATCGGGCGCGGCTGTGCCGATGCCGGCCGGCCGGGAGCCTCGATAACATCCACACAACAAAAAGGTTAGAAGCCCAACCGCCAATAAGACGCGTCTCACGAAGCTATAATACAGAATGCCGCCCATGAAAACTCCCGACCCGGTCCAGGATCACAGCTTCAGCCGGCCCGGCGTGTCGGTAATCGTTCCGGCGCGCAACGAAGAGGTCAGCCTTGGCGCCTGCCTGGAATCGCTCACCACGCAATCGGATGTGAGCCTGGAAATCATCGTGGCCGATGACGGATCGACCGATGGCACGCGAGAGATTGCGGAGTCTTTTGCTGGAGTGAAAGTCATTCGCCCCGGCCCGTTACCGCCCCAATGGACCGGGAAGAACAACGCAGTTTTCGCCGGCGAACGACACGCCCGCGGGGAGTGGCTGCTCTTCACCGATGCCGACACCGTTCATGCACCCGGTTCGCTGGCCCGGGCTCTGGCCGAGGCCAGGCAGCGCGGGGCTGCTCTCCTTTCGTACTCCCCGGAGCAGGAAGTCCATGGATTCTGGGAGAAGGCGGTCATGCCGGTGATTTTCGCCGAGCTGGCGGCAACTTTCAGCCCATCGCAAGTCAGCGATCCCGCGTGTGCTGTCGCGGCTGCCAATGGCCAATACATCCTGATCTCGCGCGAAGCCTACCAGGCGGTGGGAGGACACGCGGCCATCGCCGCGAGCCTGCTCGAGGACGTGGAGCTGGCCCGAGCTGTGAAAGCATCGGGCCGAAAGATTTTCTTTCGCTACGGTGGCGATGCAGTCCGCACTCGCATGTATCGCAGCTTTGCCCAGCTCAGGGAAGGTTGGACCAAAAACCTGGTTTTCTTATTTGCTTCTCCGGTCCGCCTGGCAAGCCTGCGCTTGGCGGAGTTTCTTTTGATTCTTGCTGCCATTGCATCGGCGATCATGGCGCTTGTTCTTCACCGTCGAGGATTGGCAGCAGGCGCGACTGTTCTCGCCTCCATTCTGTGGGTTTCCTGTTTCCGGCGAATCCGACGCGCTCACTTTTCCTGGGGCGCGAATTTATTGTCGATATTCGGCCTGCCAGTTTTTTCGTACCTTTTACTCCGCTCCAGACTCTCTCATAGGAAGAACAGGATAAGCTGGAAGGGAAGAAGCTATCCAACGAGCGGCCGGGTTTCGCCAGCCGGAGATTTCGGCAGCATCCGCAAGGGGGCATCCGGGGAAGGCTCCGGGAGCATTATTCAGCACTGAGGAACGAATGATCTATCTCACCCGCAAAGCCGAATTCGCCGCTTCGCACTACTATCACAGTCCGGATTTCACTCCGGAGGAGAACCAGCGCGTCTTTGGCAAATGCAACAACCCCAACGGGCACGGGCACAACTACACGCTCGAAGTCACGGTGAAGGGCAAGGTCGATCCCCGCTCCGGTTTTGTGGTTGATCTGAAGCAGTTAAAAGAAACCATGCAGCGGGAAGTTCTCGATGCCATGGACCACCGGTTTCTGAACAAGGAAGTCCCCGAGTTTTCCAATCGGGTTCCGACCACCGAGAACCTGGCGATTGCGATCTGGCAGCGGCTTGCGCCCAAGTTGAGAGCGGCCCAGTTGCATCGCGTCCGGGTGTACGAAACGCCGAATTTGTTCGTCGATTTTTACGGGGAAGCATGAAGGCCCATCTCACTCGCCGATATATGTTCTCCGCGTCGCATCGCCTGAACAACCAGGCCATGTCCGCCGAGGAGAATCTTGCCACCTATGGCAAGTGCAACAATCCGCATGGCCACGGACATAACTATGTGATCGAAGTAACGGTCAGCGGACAGGTCGATGAAACCACCGGCATGGTCTGCAATCTGATGGATCTTGACGGTTTCGTGCAGCGCGAAATTCTAGATCGCTTCGACATCGAGAATTTGAATACGCTGCCGGAATTTGCGTCCGTGATCCCCAGTACGGAGAATCTCTGTACGGCAGTTCACCATATTTTGCAGCGCGGATTCACCTACGCTCATCTAGAAAAGGTGCGCATCGAAGAGACCATGATGAATTCGTTCGAATACGCCGGCGGCGCCGATACCAGGCGCTAGCGCAGATCAGGCAGGGATACCCGCCCCGGCTGTCTGGCCGCGGCCGAGCCAGTGGAAGCAAAGGAAAAGCTAAATTATGACTCTATCGACGGAACCAACAACTGTAACCAGCGCCACTTTCGAAGAGCTGGTGCGCGAGATGATCGTTCGCCTCGGCGAAGACCCGGAACGCGAAGGCCTGGTGCGTACTCCCGGCCGCGTCCATCGTGCTTACCAGCATCTCGTCAAAGGCTACAAGGAAGATCCCGAGGCGATGCTCAAGAAGGCGCTGTTTACGGTCAACTACGATGAAATGGTCATCGTCAAGGACGTGGAGATGTTCAGCCTCTGCGAGCACCACATGCTCCCGTTCTTCGGCAAAGTGCACGTGGCTTACATCCCGAATGGCAAAGTGATCGGCCTGAGCAAGATTCCGCGTCTGATCGAAATTTTCTCTCGACGTTTGCAAATCCAGGAGCGCCTGACCACCCAGATCGCCGAAACGATTCAGAATGCCATCCAGCCTCAGGGTGTGGGCGTGGTGATCGAAGCACGCCATCTGTGCATGATGATGCGGGGGGTGGAAAAGCAACATTCCGCCGCAGTGACATCTTCCATGCTGGGTTGTTTCCGGAATGAGCAGGAGACACGGTCAGAATTCCTGTCGCTGATCCGGAGTCGTCCCAATAGCGCCTAGCAGGTTGCGCAGAAACCAGCAAAGACCGGGGACACCTTAACCCCGATTGCCAAGCAATTCCTTTCGGGGATGCGGTGCAGGACAGACTGCGCACTCTGCAAGCGTGTTGAGTGGATGGCGAAACCGGTGTTCAGAATGCGTCGATGCCCGTGATCGACTGTCCGATAATCAGGGTGTGAATGTCCTGCGTCCCCTCATAGGTCTTCACCGACTCCAGATTCATCATGTGCCGCATGATCGGATAGTCATCGGCCACGCCGTTCGCCCCCAGAATATCGCGCGCAAGGCGAGCGCATTCCAACGCCATCCAGACATTGTTCCGCTTCGCCATGGAAATGTGCTGGTGCTGGACTTTGTCCGCATCTTTCAATCTGCCCACTTGCAGCACCAGGAGTTGCGCTTTGGTAATCTCGGTGATCATCCAGGCCAGCTTTTCCTGCACCATTTGATGAGAAGCGATGGGTGAATCACGAAACTGCTTGCGCAACTGCGAGTACTGCAAAGCGCAGTCGTAGCAAGACATGGCGGCGCCGATCGCACCCCAGGAAATTCCGTAGCGGGCTTGATTCAAACACATCAGCGGTGACTTCAGTCCGCCGCTGCCCGGCAGCAGACTTGATTCCGGGATGTGCACGTCTTGCAGCGAGAGCCCCGATGTCACCGAAGCCCGTAGCGACCACTTCCCATGAATGTCCTCAGCCTTGAAGCCCGGACGGTCAGTGTCGACCAGAAAGCCGCGGATCTTGTTGTCTTCGTTCTCGACCTTCGCCCAGATCACTGCTACATCGGCAATCGATCCTGAGGTAATCCACATCTTCTCGCCGTTCAGGACATACTCGTTGCCGACTTTGCGGGCGCGAGTTCTCATGCCGCCGGGATTTGATCCAAAATCAGGCTCGGTCAGGCCGAAGCAGCCCAGCTTTTCTCCGCGTTGCAGCGCCGGCAGCCAGGCCTGCTTTTGTTCTTCGCTGCCAAAGGCATAAATGGGATACATCACCAACGCCGACTGCACGCTGACGAAGGACCGGACTCCGGAGTCTCCGCGTTCCAGTTCCTGCGTCACCAGGCCGTATTCCACATTGGACATGCCCGCGCAGCCATAGCCTTTGAGGCTGGCGCCAAAGAACCCCATCTCGGCCATGGGTTTCACCAATTCGCGGGGGAAGCGGCCGGCGCGGTTGCATTCTTCAATAATCGGGACCAGGTTATCTTCAATGAACTTGCGGGCAGTGTCGCGGACGAGGCGTTCGTCGTCGTTCAGCAAGGCGTCGAAACCGATGAAATCCACTCCACGAAACTTGATGGCCATTGTGTGCTCGATTCTGTTTTCTGCGCTGTAACCGGCGTAGATGGTGATAGTAATGATAATTAGGGAAGAGGAAACTCTTTAAGCTAACAAAGCTAAGGAAGGCGGGTCAAACGGGCAATCGCGGCGGCAGTGTCCGAACACTGCAATTTGGACACCACCATCGCGGCAATCTCCGATTCCTTCCCATCGGCGCCTGGCTTGCTACGCCCTGGGTCCGGTTCCGCGAAGTTCGCTGACAAAGAAGCGCCAAGCCATTTGGCGACCGATTCGTGGTTTGGCTTTTTCGGCACCCCGAGCTTTGATACGCAACCGCCACGCCCAGTCCCGGCACCTGCGTCATGCCAGGTTCATTGGCGACTTGCATCGGCATCACGTGGACAGGCCATGGCTGAAACGGGTTGCCAGATTGAACAAGGGCTGAGCGTCGCCGATCAACCAAACTGCCATTGCATCGCGAAGGCCCTGTCCTGCCCAGCACTTAGCTTCGGCGCCAGGCGCATCAATCCACAAAGAACCCAGGCTGAAGCGGTAGAAACCCGCGAAACAGGAACACGACGGGAGCGCCCGAGTCCGCCCCGTCACCGATCGACGGGCGCTCTCTGCGACATCGGCGGAACTCCTGGGATCACCAAGTGAGTGAGGCCTGACACCACGAATACGATCCCAAACGCCAGGAACTTCTTCATGGTTTCTCCTGGCCCGGAACCAGACCCGCACTCTCGCCGCTGCCGGACGGAATCGCCTTAACCAACTTCTTACAATCCTTTGACAGAATTCCGGTTCCCTCTCCCTGCGCTTGCAGGTAAGCTCAAAGTAGCAGAGGCGAGACTGAAGTGATTTGCCTTTGCCGGCGGATTCAGAGCACAATGTCTTCCAGCGTCATGCGACCGCGTCGAAATCTGGTCCGAACCCGGTATTCTATACTGGTAGCGGCGCTGTCACTGGTCTTGGCCTGCGATGTCGCGGCCGCCGCGAATTCCGTCGCGCCGCCTCCCTCCCTGGAGCAGGGCTTTCACCTGCTCTACAACCTCGACTTCGATCACGCGCATCAGGTTTTTCTTTCGTGGAAACGGCAGCATCCGGAGGATCCGCTGGGTCCCGCTTGCGATGCCGCCGGGGCGCTGTTCTCCGAATTCAACCGTCTCGGAGTCCTGGAAGGGCAGTTCTATACCGACGACCATTCTTTCGATAGTCGCAAGAAGCTTGAACCCGATCCGGTTTTACACGACCGGTTTAACGCGGCAATTGCCGACGCACAAGCGCGGGCTCACATCCTCCTGGCCAAAGATCCCAAAGACCAGAATGCCTTGTTCGCGCTGACGTTGGCTTCCGGTCTGCAAGCCGACTACGCCGCGCTGATCGAAAAACGCAATCTGGCTTCTTTGCATTTCACCAAGGAAGCAAACCTCTGGGCCGAACAGCTTCTGGTCCTGGATCCGCACTGCGACGACGCTCGCGTGGCCACTGGCTTCAGCAAGTATATTGTCGGCACCATGTCGGCACCGGTGCGCTGGCTGGCGCGGCTGGGCGGCGTATCCGGGGACAAGGCAGCGGGCATTTCGGAACTGCAGCTCACCGCGAAAAACGGACGCTATCTCGCTCCTTTCGCCAGGATCCTGCTGGCCATTGCCTACGTACGCGACAAAGATAAGACGCGCGCCCGCGAACTTCTTTCCGGCCTGCGCGATGAGTTTCCTGGCAATCCTTTATTCGGACGCGAAATTGCCCGCCTCGATTCAGTGCGCTGAGCGAATTTTTCAATTCCTCGAACTCTCCGGCCTTCGAGTCCTGCCGCCAAGTTGTTGCTACCAATCAGCCGTTTCGGTGATTCATCAGAAATTCACCTTTTTGTAACCGTCCTGTAACACTCAAAAAGTAGAACCAAGTCACCAAGACATTCCCAAGGAGGCACCAGTGATCCGAAGACTTGCGCTTTTGTGTCTAGCTCTGGCGGTACCCGCCGTGGGGCAGACCACGTTGAATGGGGCGGGCGCAACTTTCCCTTATCCGATGTATTCCAAATGGTTTAGCGAATACCACAAAGTTCATCCCGAAGTTGAAATCAACTACCAGTCCATCGGCAGCGGTGGCGGAATCCGCCAGGTGTTGGCCGGCACCGTGGATTTCGGCGCCAGCGATGGCCCCATGAGCGACGAGCAACTGGCTCAGGCCAAAACAAAGATTCTGCACATTCCCACCGTGCTCGGTGCCGTGGTTCCGGCGTACAACATTCCCGGCGTGACCGGCGAGGTGAAGTTTACACCGCAGGCCTTGGCCGACATTTTCCTAGGGAAGGTTACTTCCTGGAATGACAAAGAGATCACCAGCGCCAACCCCGGAGTGAATTTTCCCAACCAGGAAATCATCGTGCTGCACCGCTCCGACGGCAGCGGCACCACCTACATCTTCACCGACTATCTCTCGAAAGTGAGTTCCGAGTGGCAGAACGGGCCGAGCAAGGGGACGTCCGTTAAGTGGCCCAAGGGCCTCGGCGGCAAGGGCAATGAAGGTGTTGCAGGGATGGTTCGCCAGATGCAGGGTTCCATCGGCTACATCGAGCTGATCTATGCCGTGCAGAACAAGATTCCCTACGGCGTCGTCCGCAACTCCTCCGGGAACTTTGTAAAAGCCAGCCTCGACTCCGTCACCGCCGCGGCCGCCTCCGCTCCCAAAATGCCTGCGGATTTCCGCGTTTCCATCACCAATGCGCCTGGAAAAGACGCCTATCCGATTTCCAGCTTTACCTGGCTTCTGATCCCTTCCCAGTCGAAGGACGCGGCCAAGGGGAAGATCATTGCTGACTTCTTGAATTGGATGGTCGACGGTGGACAGAAAATGACAGCCGACCTGACCTACGCGCCGTTGCCGGACAGTGTGGTTGCCAAGGTTAAGGACGCGATCAAGCAAGTGCGCTAACGACTGAAATCGATCTGACGCAAGAGCCTCCATCCGAGGATGGAGGCAAAAGGAGAGAAGATGAAGTCCGTACTAACGTGGTGTGCCATTCCCCTGTTGGCGTCTGCTTTGCTGGCGCAGGACGCAGGGACTACACAACCGAAGAAAAAGCCGGCTCGAAGGGCTGCGCCGGCAGTCACCGCTGCGGATGTGCAGTCGCTGCGCGACGCGATCGCGGCCCAGCAGCAGCAGATCGAGCAGCTGAAACAAGCGCTTGCGCAGCGCGACCAGACGGCCGAGCAGGCGAGTCAGCAAGCGCAACAATCCCAGCAACAGCTGCAGACGACGCAAGCCGCTGCGGCGGATGCTCAGCAGAAGGCCGCCGCGGCAGAATCCGCCGCCAATGCGCAGCAGGCAACGGTCGACAAACTCAACAACGATGTCAGCGACGTGAAGACGACCTTGACCAACACGGCGGTGGGCTCGCAGGACGAGCAAAAGCGAGTGTCCGCGCTGGAGAGTCTGATCGGGCACTTCCGCTTCACTGGAGACGTTCGTGTCCGCGGCGAAGCCTTCAATCAGGATGGAACGCCGGATCGCAATCGCGCCCGCATCCGCGTCCGTTTTGGGATCGACGGCCAGTTGAATCAGGACTTCACCGGCGGCTTTGCCATTGCCACCGGCTCCCAGAGCGATCCCACCACGACCAACGAAACGTTGTCGAACTTCTTCGAACGCAAGACCATTGCCCTCGACAAAGGGTATATCACTTACAATCCAGCCGCCTTCAGGCCGCTTTCCATCACCGCCGGCAAGTGGGTCTACCAGTGGCAGCGGACGTCGGTCACGGGAGATCCGGACCTCAACCCTGAAGGTTTCAATGAAAAGCTTTCCTTCGACCTGCATTCTCCGGTGGTCAAGAACCTGACCGTCCAGGCCATCCAGCTTCTTTACAACGAAGCCAGTGGCGGCAGCGACTCCTACGCGCTCGGCGGACAGGTCTCGGCCAAGCTGCAATTCGGTCTCTGGTCGGCGACACCTTCATTCCTGATCCTGAACTTCAACAATCCCAACGCCCTGTTGAACGTGAGTGCTTCGCAATTGACGGCGGAAGGACCGGGTTGCGTCACCCCAACCGGGACACCCGGGGGCACCTGCGGTTTCGGCCCCAATGGCATCACCAACGGGACCGTCACCGATGCAAGCGGCAAAGCCGCGTTCCTCTCGGGATACGACTACGCCGATTTCATCCTCAACAACCAGGTCAAGACGGGCATGGCTCGCCTGCCCCTGAATTTGATCGCCGAGTACGAACACAACCTGAAGGCCGCCGACCATCCGCTGGATTCCACCGGCGCGGTGATCACAACGTTGGGCAGTCAGGCCAACGAGTACGGAGCTGACATCAGCCTCGGCCAAATCAAAAACAAAAACGATATCCAATTCGGGTATGCCTGGTTGCGGCAGGAGCAGGATTCGGTATTGGCGGCATTCGCCGAAAGCGATCAAAGAGCTCCTACCAATATTCTGCAAAACCGCATCTATGCATTATGGAAGCTGCGGGCGAACACGGTGGCGGGCGTGACCTGGTGGCATGGCCGCACGCTGAACACGGCGCTGGAAAATGCCAGGCGTGCCAGCAGTGCTGTGACTCCCGGCTCGATCGAACCTTACCTCAACCGGTTCCAGTTCGACCTGGTTTATTCGTTTTAACGCCGGACCACCCGGGCGCCGGTTTGATTCCGGCGCCCAGTTTTATGCAAGCGGGCTCATTGAATCTTCTCGCTCGAGCACTCGGGAACCCTCACCACCCCCAGGCCTCGTCTGCTTTATACTGGCGGTTGCCATGAAACGTGCACTCGGCCTTCTGCCGGCGGTCTTTCTCCTGCTCATCTCCGGTCTGTATGGGGCCGAAAGCCCTTACGTGACCGGCAGGATTGTGGATATTCAACAGAAAGCCCACACCAAGGTTCTTTACTATCTGGTCAATACACCGATCACTCGCGACGATCCCTATTTTGAAATTCAGCTTCAGGTGAAAGACAAGATTTACACCGGCGAATACGCACCCCGCCACGCCGCCGACCTCTTACCCGAAGCCTGGAAGCCCGATGCGGAGGTGAAGGTTCGCCTCGAAAAGCACACCATGTTTCTAAAACGTCCGGATGGCGAAGCCCTTGAGTTTGGAATCACCCGTCATATCGCGGCGCCTGCAGCTCCCCAGGCTCCGCCATCCGCACCGCCGCAGAAATGACGGGACGGTGCGATTCTGACTGTAACGCCTTGAATCATGGCCCGAATTCAGTTCGATAGTCCGTCCTGTTACATCAACCGCGAAGCCTCCTGGCTTGCGTTCAACCGCCGTGTTCTTGAGGAGGCCCAGGACGAAAACAATCCTCTTCTCGAGCGATTGAAATTTCTGTCCATCACCGCCAGCAATCTCGACGAATTCTTCGAAGTGCGCATCGCTGCGCTGGTGCAGCAGATCGAAGATGGGTACACCGAAGCCGGGCCCGACGGACTCACCCTGCTCGAAGAACGGGACCTGGCCTCGCAAGTCATTCATGAGCTGGTCGACGATCAATACCGCTGCTGGAATGACACGCTCCGCCCATCGCTCAAAGAGAATGGCATTCGGGTCCTCGGCCTGCACGAGTTGGACGCCCAGGCGCAAGCCTTCGTGGATCGGTATTGCGAGCGGGAACTTGATCTGTTGCTGACTCCGGTCACCATCGATCCAGCCCACCCTTTTCCGCGCGTAATCAACAAGGCCTTGTGTGTATCGTTTCTGCTGCGCCGCCGGCGGCGTTCCGCGCTCACCTACACGGGCGTGGTCACGGTTCCTCGTGCCCTACCGCGCCTCGTGCGCCTGCCGTCGGAAGGCACCACGGATTTCATTTTCCTTGCCGATCTGGTGACCTATCACGCTTCCCGCATGTACCACGGCTACGACATCGTTTCTTCAGCCGCCTTCCGCGTTACCCGCAACAGCAATTTGTACCTGGCAGAGGAAGAATCCCGCAGCCTGCTCGAGTCGGTGCGCACCGAATTGCACAATCGCCGCAAGGGTGACGCGGTCCGGTTGGAGATCGATGCTGACGCCGATCCGGAAATCATCGAGCGGCTACGCACGAACTTTGAACTCGATCCATGGCAAGTGTTCTCCGTGCATGGCCCGGTAAACTTGTCTCGCCTGTTTAATATTTACGAGCAGGCGGACCGTCCCGAACTCAAGTTCAAGCCATTTGGCCCGCGCGAACTTCGACTCACCGCCAAGTCGCAAGACCTGTTCGAGGAGCTTCGACGCCACGACGTGCTGCTGCATCACCCCTTCGATTCCTATGACGCCGTGGTTTCCTTTATCGAAGCCGCCGCCGAAGATCCCAGAGTCTTGTCCATCAAGCAGACCCTGTATCGCACCAACGAGCATTCATTGATTGTTCCCGCGCTCATCGCTGCAGCCGAAAAAAAGGAAGTGACGGCGGTCGTGGAACTCAAAGCTCGCTTCGACGAAGCCTCGAACATCCGCTGGGCGCGGGAACTCGAGGATGCCGGTGTGCAGGTGTTCCATGGCTTGGTCGGATTGAAAACACATTGCAAACTGTCTCTGTTGGTTCGCCGCGATCCGGACGGGGTCACCCGTAGCTATGCTCACCTCGGTACCGGAAACTACAACGCCACGACCGCCCGCTTTTATACCGACCTGAGTCTCCTTACGGCCGACCCGGAAATTACCGGGGCGGTCCACGATGTTTTCAGCTTCCTGACCGCCTACGCCGAGCATCCCAGCTACGAACCGCTGTTTGTGGCACCCCTGGATGTTGCCGAGCATTGTCTGGCCTTGATCGCCAGCGAAACCGAGCACGCCCGCCGCGGTCGTCCCGCGCACATCATCGCCAAGATGAACGCCTTGCTCGACCAGAACATCATCGCGGCGTTGTATCGTGCCTCGCAGGCCGGGGTGGAGGTCGACCTGATTATTCGCGGCATGTGCGCCCTTCGTCCCGGCGTGAAAGGCGTGAGCGATCGCATCCGCGTGCGCAGCATCGTGGGCCGCTTGCTTGAGCATAGCCGCATTTTCTATTTTCTGAACGGCGGAGAAGAGAAGGTTTATCTGGGGAGTGCTGACTGGATGCCCCGTAACCTTTATGAACGGGTGGAAGTGTTGTTCCCGATCAAGGACCCGCTTCTGCGGGAACGTGTGCGCCGCGAAATTCTGGAAGCTTATTTAGCAGATACCCTGAAGTCCCGCCTTCTGCAAAAAGATGGGAGCTACATCAGGACCTGGCACGCCCAGGGAAAACGAAAACCCGCTGCCGGTTTCAGCGCTCAGGATTTTCTGATTGGTTTGGCGGAAGGGAAGCAGTCGCCGGAGAACATCCCGGTTCCGCCGGCGCGAAGGAGCCGGAGAACGCTGGTTCGAAAGGATCGATAGGGCACAATGGTTATTTACTTTTTGCGTCATGCCAATGCCGGTGAGCGTTTGTCCAATCCCAGGAAGGACGAACAGCGCGCCCTGGACAAGGCAGGAATCGAGCAGTGTGGATATGTGGGCCGCGCGCTGGCTGCGCTGAACGTTCAGGTGGAGGTGGTCATTTCGAGCCCTTTGAAGCGCGCCGCTCAGACCGCATCGCTGGTTGGCAACGAACTCAGCTATGAAGGCAAACTGCAGTTCGAGGATGCTCTGCGGCCCATGGCTTCGTTCGCCGACTTCCGCAAGTTACTCGACAAATATTCCAAACACGAATCGTTGATGGTCGTGGGTCACAACCCGAACCTGAGCGAGTTCCTCGGGCGGTCCATGACCGAACCTGGTTGTGAAGCGGCAGTTGAACTGAAGAAAGGCGCGGTGGCGAAAGTTGAGATGGGCCGCCACGCGGCTGCGTTGCAATGGTGTCTGACTCCGAAAGTCCTGCGCGAACTCTACGACGCCGCAGCCTCCAGCTCCCGGCCAAAGATCTCACGGAAGTAAGTTTTTTCTTTGCCCACCGCCCACAGTTCCAGATCCACGCTGGCGTGCGGCTTCGGCACCAGCGTCAGCTTTACTTCTCCATCCCGGGATCGAATCCGTGCGGTGCGAACCGCCCCGCCGCGCCCCAGGTTCAAGGCTCTCGCCAAACGCAGCAAGACCGATGCTTTCGGCAAGCATTCCTGGTCGTCTGGAGGAAGCAGTTTCATCGAAGCGTCGTCCGGCGTAGGTCGTGACTTGCCGAGATAGCGTGCAATCGCCGCGATGATCTGTCGCTGCTGGGGCGTGTATCCCAGGATTTCCGAATGCGAAATGATGTAGTAGGTGTGCCGGTGCCTTCCATTGCGGTTCACGTAGTCTCCCACTTCGTACAGCATGGCGGCCGCCGCCAGCCATTCCGCGTACTCGGGCGGCAGTCGATGCACCGCCTTCAGTCCCGCAAAAAGTTCCATGGCTGAGGCTCGCACCTGCAGGGCATGGTTGAGATCCACCCGGTAGTGTTCCACGGCAACCCGAATCGAATCCCATCGTTCCGACTCGATCTGTTTTCCGGGGCGGGTGCCGTGGTCGTACTCCGCCGCCATCTGTGCCAACAGTCCGTCGCGCAGGCCGAGCGGCGAGTAGCGGAATCCCTGCAATCGGCAGCTTTCGAGCAGCTCTCCGTAAACCGCTGCGCCGGCTACAACAATCTCCGCCCTCCGCGGCCCCACTCCCGGCAACTTCCTTCTCGCATCCAGGGGCGAGCGCGCCAGCAACTTCGCGATGTGCTTCATTTGCTTCCTGGAAACCGAGCCCGCCCGCGGACCCCTGGTCTTGTACAACCCATGGCAAACCGCCGCCAGGGATTCCGCCGTCCCCGAGGTGGCGATGGCAACGGTGGGGCGGGCCCGCATAATCCGTGGCGCAATGCGCCCAATTTCACGAGAGATAAATCCTCGCAGCTGCAGCAGTTCGGGCTTGCGTGGTGGATCATGTTTCAAGAATTCATTGGTCAGACGCACCGCTCCCAGCGGCAAACTCACGGTGTCGCGGATGTGACCCCTGCTCGAAATTGTGACTTCGCAGCTGCCGCCGCCCAGATCGATCATCAACACCGGCGAAGCCGTCACTCGCAGCGCTGAAATCAGCCCCAGGTGAATCAGCCGTGCCTCTTCCAGCCCGGAAATGATTTCCACCTTCCACCCCGTGGTCGAGCGCACCCATTCCCGAAAGGCCCGCGAATTGCGCGCATCCCGGAGCGCACTGGTCGCCACCACGCGGACAGAATCCACGCCTTCGTTCTGCACCGCCCGATGGAAACGGCGCAACACCTTCACCGTATTCGCGATCGCGTCGGGGGAGAGGAACCCGTCTCGGAACACAGATTCTCCCAGCCGGGTGACTTCGCGATCTTCGAGTATTTCGTGCAGACGGTGTCCGCTCAGGCGGGAAATCTTCAGGCGAACAGAGTTGGAACCGATATCAACCGCTGCAAAAGTAGGCATGTGGAAACGAAGAATAGTTTACAGCGGGAAGAACACGAGGCCAGGAAAAATGTCGCCGCCAGGATCTCCGAATCGCCCGGGAGGTAGCTTAGCTAGCCACGACTGATTCTCAGGTGGCGCGGCAGAACTGGCTGGCGATGTCGCGAGTGGGGGGCGGGGCGTCGAGGTGCCGGGGGACCGCTAGGCGACGGAAGTGTTCAATCCGGCGGCCTGCGGCGCAGGCTGCTTACGGTGCAGCCTGGCCGGCTTTTGTCCCGCGATACTGCCTCGCATTTCCACCACCGCATCCACGCCCTGCCGGAACTTGGCACGGGTCAGGTTCTGCAGCGCTGACACCAAAGCTGAGTCGCGAACTCCGCCAAACATTTTTTGAGCGCGTTGCACAAGTTTCAGCCAATCATGCCAGTCGCCGATGACATCTTGCATGCGCTTGAGCTTTTCGACCAACCGTTCAGCCTCAGGATCCTTGCCTGCGAACTCCGCCACATAGCGAGCCCGTTTTCCCGCAATGCGGTACTGGTGCAGCGTCTTCTCGGTCAGGGGACCCTGTTCTAGCCGAGCCAACTCGCGCATGGTCACGTCCAACGGTTGCGTGCCCTCCGGAAATTGCAGATCGTCCGCCGCCCGCTTCAGCCGTTTTCGCAGTTCCCGAATCTTTTCTTTGGCGAGAGAATGGTCCAGTTCGCGGGCCTGTTTCCCGCGTTCCTGTGCCAGCGCCCGCTGCAACTGCGCCTTCTGCCCAGCTTCGCGCGCAATCTTAAGACTTCGCAGATTGGACATCTGCACATCCAGGTCACGCACCCGTCCCGCCCTCTTGCGCAACTTGCCGAGAAGCTTCAGCAGCTTCTTGTGATTGCGGTTGGGTTCGGCAACCAGGTTTGCCAGCAAGGATTCCACCCGGCGGCTGTAAGTACGGACCTTGTGCACGCTGGCGGGATCAAGTTTTTTCGCCATTTGAATCAGCTGACGATCCAACTTCTGAATAACAATGCGGCATTGTGTCTGGTCGACGGGCATAGACGTTCATTCAAGGGTATCGAAAATATAAAATCATCCAAGGAAATACAACTGGTGTAGATTGTTTCCGCAGACTCACTCATCCAGCTGCAGCCATCGCTAGGGCCGGAATCAAGAAGTGCCATTTTAACACTGCTGTAACACGATTCTGCTACCTTCATCATGATGGCCAATCAAGCTCTAGGAGCGCCGCGATTGCCTGGCCCGCAACCTGTTATAAATAAAGAAGTTGCGAATATTTCAAGGGCTGACGGAGGACTTCTCGTCAACGCCGGCAGCAGCGAGTTTGCGGACCGCATTTTCTCCTTGGCGATGCTCTGCTGTGCGCTCTCGGTTCTGGCGATCGTCGGACTGATTGTTTACGAACTGACCACGAAATCCGGCCTTTCCTGGCATGCTTTCGGCATCAAATTCTTTTTCCAAAGCGACTGGGACCCGGTAAACGAACATTTCGGGGCGCTGCCCTTCGTCTTCGGCACAATTGTGTCGTCGATCCTTGCTTTGCTGCTGGCGGTGCCGCTGGCCGTCGGCGTGGCGGTCTTCATCACCGAAATGAGTCCTCCCTGGTTGCGCGGCGCACTGGCGTTTACCACGGAACTTTTGGCCGCGATCCCCAGCGTCATTTATGGGCTGTGGGCCATCTTCGTGCTGGTTCCTCTTTTGCGCGCGCATGTTGAACCTTGGCTGGCCCGCTACTTCGGTTGGACGGCTGAGTTCACTCACAAGTTCGGTTTCCAGGGGCCGTTCGAAGGCGCGCCCTACGGCATCGGGATGCTTGCAGCCGGCATCATCCTGGCCATCATGGTCGTGCCGATCGTTTCCTCGATCACGCGTGAGGTGATGACAGCCGTCCCGCAACAGCAGCGGGAAGCTGTCCTGGCCCTGGGTGCAACCCGCTGGGAGATGATTCGCACTGGGGTCCTGCGCAATGCGAGAGCGGGTATATTCGGCGGCGTCATTCTCGGCTTGGGCCGCGCCTTGGGTGAAACCATGGCGGTCACCATGGTGATCGGCAACCGCCCGGAGATTGCGGCATCGCTTTTCGCCCCCGGTTACACCATGGCAAGCGTGATTGCCAACGAATTCAGCGAAGCCACCGGTGACACTTACCTGAGCGCGCTGGTCGAAATCGGCCTGGCACTCTTCATTGTGACCATCATCGTGAACATTTTGGCCCAGTTCCTGGTCTGGACCGTAACTCGCGGCACACCGGCGAGGGCCAATGCCTGAAACTGTGCCCGCCACATTCATCGCAGCCCCGGTCAGTCTCTACCGGCGAGGCATGAATTCTCTGGTGACCTGCGCCGCCGCCGCTGCCGTGATCGTGGTTCTGGCGCCGCTCGTCGCGGTATTCGGATACCTGGTTTACAAGGGCATTGGCTCCATCAACTGGGATTTTCTTACCCAGATCCCCAAGCCGCCCGGTGAATCGGGCGGCGGTATGGCGAACGCCATCGCTGGTTCGGCGTTGATCCTGTTTCTCGGAAGCCTCGCGGGGGTTCCGGTGGGAATCGGCGCAGGCATCTACCTCGCAGAGTACGGGCGCAATGGTTTCGGCAATGTGATCCGCTTCACCGCCGATGTTCTCAATGGAGTGCCGTCCATCATTGTCGGAATCGTTGCCTACGGCCTCGTCGTCCTGACGCAAGGTCACTTCTCGGCTGTAGCCGGCGGCGTTGCGCTGGCCATCATGATGATCCCGACCATCACCCGAACCACGGAAGAAATGCTCTTGTTGGTTCCGAATGCGGTTCGTGAGGCGGCTTATGGCCTGGGAGTCTCCCGCTGGCGTACTACGCTTTCCATCACTTTGCGCACCGCGACCTCCGGCGTGATCACTGGCGTGATGCTGGCCTTCGCCCGGGTTGCCGGCGAAACCGCGCCGCTTCTATTTACCGCCTTCGGCAACACTTATTGGAACTGGAAAATCGGACAGCCCACCGCCGCCCTGCCGCTGCAGATTTTCACCTACGCCATTTCGCCGTATGATGAATGGCATAGACAGGCGTGGGCGGGAGCGCTGATTCTCATCGTGCTCATTGTGGTCTCGGTAAGCGCAGTCCGTCTGGTAGCCAGTCGGGGGATGCTCAAGGGAGCGAACTAATCATGGGCGTGGGCATCAGGGTCGAAAAGCTGAACGCCTGGTTTGGCAAAACCCAGGCTTTATACGACATCACCATGGAAGCGTCGGCCAACCACGCGACAGCGATCATTGGACCTTCCGGATGCGGTAAATCCACTTTCGTCCGCTGCCTCAATCGCATGCACGAGACCGTGCCCGAGGCTCGCGCCTCTGGCTCGGTGCGAATCGGTGACTTGAGTGTTTATAACGGAACGGCAGCGGTACAGATCCGGCGCCGCATCGGCATGGTGTTCCAGAAACCCAACCCATTTCCCACGATGTCGATTTACGACAACGTGGCGGCGGGTTTAAGGCTCAACGGTTTCAGCGAACGCAAGCGGCTGGAAGAAATCGTGGAACGCTCCCTGAAGCTCTCCGCGCTGTGGGACGAGGTCAAAGACTCGATGCACAAGAAATCCGGTGCGAGCCTCTCGGGAGGCCAGCAGCAGCGCCTATGCATCGCGCGAGCTCTGGCGGTCGAACCCGAAGTTCTGCTCATGGACGAGCCCTGTTCCGCCCTCGATCCCATCTCCACCGGCAAAATAGAAGAGCTCATTTTCCAGCTCAAGGAACGATTTACCATCGTGATCGTGACCCACAATATGCAGCAGGCCTCCCGAGTCGCGGAGTTCACGGGATTCTTTCTGCTGGGCAAGTTGGTAGAGTTCGACAAGACCGAGAAGATTTTTACCACTCCTTCCGACAAACGGACGGAAGACTACATCACCGGCAGATTTGGGTGATGAACCTGAGTGACCAGGTTTAGAGAAGGCAGGTTCGAATAATGCGCAGCCGCTTTCACCAAGGACTCGATGAACTCCGGGCACGTTTGCTCCGCATGGGCGGACTGGCCGAGCAGGCGGTCGATCGCGCCTGCCAGGCCTACATTGACCGCGATCTGGCGCGCTGCCACGCGGTGCTAGAGGGCGAAACGCTCATCAACGCCGCCGAGCGCGAGATCGACGAATTTGCTTTCGACCTCCTCGCTATGCAGCAACCCATGGCCGTGGATCTGCGCTTCATCCTCGCCGTGACCAAGATCAACTCCGACCTCGAACGGGTGGGCGACCAGGCAGTCAACATCGCCGAACGCGTAATGGACTTAGTCGAACTGCCCAAGGTGGAGCTGCCAGTAGACATTCCCCGCATGGCCGCTGCCGTCGCTGCCATGGTGCGTCGGGCTCTGGAATCGTTTATCGAGGGTAAAGCTGAGTTGGCTCAAGCGGTTCTTGAAATGGACAACGTGGTCGATCGCATGAAAGACGAAGCTTTCATCACCCTGGTGAAGGCGATGAACGAGAATCCTGAGGTTACGCGGCAGGCTTTAGACGCGCTGCTGGTCGCGCGTAATCTGGAACGCGTAGCCGATCACGCCACCAACATTGCCGAAGATGTGATTTTCTGGGTGCGCGGCGCCGACGTCCGCCACGGCGCAAATCCCGAATTGCCGCCGCGTCACGAAGCCACCGAGCCGCATTGAATCGGTGCTGAAGAGGCGACGATGCAGGACTCGCCACAGCGCGTAGGATGGCCGCTTCGGCTGGCCCGCGGGAGCGAGCTGCGCATGTTTGGCTTTAGGATCGGGTCCTGAAGGAAGAAAATAAGGGCAGGGATGCGAGGCATCCGTGCCCAAACACGGCAACAGCCTAGGCGCCAACCAGCGCCACCTCGGGATCATAAATCGAGTGCCAGGATGTGGCCGCCTTCAATCGGTCATTCACGTTGTTAATATTCTTCACGCCTTCGGTCTCCAGCCAGCCACGGAATGCCGCCGCTCCCTGCCTGGCATAAATTGCGATGCCATCCTTCCAGGTAGCCCGTCCGCAGAGCACGCCGTTGAACTTCACGCCGGTTTCAGCGGCCAGTTCGAGAGTTTCCGTGAATTCATGATTGCTGACTCCGGCCGACAGATAGATAAATGGCTTGGTGGCGACTCCCGCAGCCTTGTGGAACAGATCCACCGCCTCTGATTTGCTGTAAGCTTTCTGTCCGCCAAAGGACTTCGTGCCCTCAACAAACTTCATGTTCACCGGAACTTCCACCTTGAGAACATCGACGCCGTAGCGATCTTTGCTGAACTCGCGCATGCTCTCAGTGACGATCTGGGGCTTCTTCTTCGCATACTCCAGCCCCTTTTCATCGGCGCCCTCCTCGTAGCCGACGAATTCCAGAAAAAACGGAATGTCATTGGCGCGGCACTCATCGCCCAGACGCTCGACCCAGGCATGCTTCTTGTCATTCACGTCCTGGGGATCGAACGGCGTGTAGTAAAGCAATATCTTGATGCAATCCGCGCCCACTTCCTTCAGCCGACGTACCGACCAAAGATCCAGCAGATCGCCCAGCCGTCCCGGGGTGTTCGCGTCGTACCCGGTTTTCTCATAGGCAAGCAACAGCCCGGCATTCTTGGCCCGGCGCTTCGAGGCCGGCAAACCCCACTCAGGATCCAGGAGAATGGCGCTGGCATGGGGGGTGAGAACTTCGGTGACCAGGGTCTTGAACTCCTCGATCATGGCATCGCCCACCGGGCTGCCTTTTTCCTTGGCGAGCGACTTCTGCAGCGAACCGCGCTGGTCCATGGCCGCAGCCGCGATCACGCCCTTTTCATTCGAGACTTTCTTCAACCCGGCCAGTTTGCCAGGAGTAAGCTTCATTGGTTCCTCCAAAAATCGGTGCTTGAAATCACATAATTGTAAACCATCCGGAGGCATGAACGGCGGTTTGCCGTGACGCATCAGGGATGGAAGAAATCGCGAAAGGCGCGCCTTGCAGGCGCGCCTTTCGCTTTCATTCATGGACGCTGCTCAGGCGCCTGCCATCGACGCCATCCAGGGACTTTGATCAGAGGGAACCCAACAAACGAACTCGGAGGAAGCGGCGAACTTCAGCCGAAGACCAAGTCCAGGGGTAGAAGTGAAACCGGGAAAGCTTCCGGAAAACAGCACATTGCTGCCCGTCCCGGGTCCCGGGGGAACTCCCCGACGAAGCACGAATTGCCAGCGCTCTTGCTGGAGTGGTGACTCAGTTTTTCTACTGCCGCAGCGTCAGCTTCCTCAACACCGCCTGCTGCTTCGCGATCAGCGACTGCACGCCTTGGCTGGCCAGGGCTGTCATCTTGCTGAGCTGAGTCTCATCGAACACCTGATGCTCCGCCGAAGCCTGCACTTCGACGAACTTGTGTCCCGCGGTCATCACAAAGTTCATGTCAACGTCCGCCCGGGAATCCTCCTCGTAGCAAAGATCCAGCAGGATTTCGCCGTCCACTATGCCGATGCTGATGGCCGCAACAAAATCGCGCAGGGGAGCTGAGGTCAGGGTGCCGGCCTCAACCAATTTTTCCAGCGCCAACCCCAACGCGACGAAAGCCCCGGTAATGGACGCGGTCCGCGTCCCGCCGTCGGCTTGAATCACATCGCAATCGATCCAGATGGTGCGCTCGCCGAGGCGTTCCATGTCGGTAACCGCGCGCAGCGAGCGCCCGATCAGTCGCTGGATCTCATGGGTGCGCCCACTGGGACGCCCCTTGTTCACCTCCCGCGGCGTACGAGTTAATGTGGCACGCGGCAGCATGCTGTACTCAGCGCTGATCCACCCCTTGCCGCTATTCCGCATAAACTGGGGCACGCTCTCTTCCACGGACGCGGTGCAAATCACCCGCGTATTGCCGACTTCAATGAGCGCCGATCCCTCCGCGGTCTGGATGTAGTCGGGAAGGATGTTTACCGGACGCAACTGGTCCGGAGTGCGATTGTCCGAACGATAATGCATTTCAGGATTCTAACAGCGAAGACGAAGGCGACAATCGCCGCGGGAGACTTTGCTGAAACTCGTCGGGGATCGCCCGGGGTGGGGGGAAGTTTGAACCGAGCCATCAGAGAAACCGGTCCGATGAATTATTACCGAAATCGCTTTCGATGGAATGAAATATTTTGGCCCGGACTTTGGCCCGGACAGAGAATTCCGGGGTGGGTCTCGAGCAAAAGCATGCGACCGGCGGCGCCGTGGTCAAGCCCCGGACTCTCGAAGGCCGCTCTGCAGCCGAACTTCTCCAGAACCCGATTGAAATCACTGCTCATTCTGCAACTGCGTCACCAGTTGCCCCACCGCCGCTACATCGTAGAAGTTTGTCAGATCCGCATGCCCCGCCAGCGTCTCCCTTTCTTTCCCGTCGACTAGAATCTTCACGCGAACAATCCCCGGAATATTCACCGATAGCGTCTGCACCAGCGAAGCCACAGTGAGTGCTTCCACCAAGATTCCGGAACGGTGTCCGTTGGCAAATGCCGCATTCAGGTCAATGACGGCCAGGCCGGGGTCGACCAGATAAACATTGCGCACCTCGGATCCTGTTGCCAGCGGATGGGCCGACGATTTGTCGAGATACAGGCTCAGCAGGGCTCGCAGCAATTCCTCGGCACGCTGTTGGCGGTCTTGCGGCAAAGGGATGCTGGAGGCTTGTGCCCGCAGGATGCCCGCCTCATCGTAGGCGACGTACAGAGTTACTTGCTCGGTCGGACCGGAGACCGGCGGCGCAACCGGCCGCGGCGTCGCCTCCGCAAGTTCAGTCCTTGAGACGCCCCGTATATGCCAGGCGTAAAACCCCATTGCCAGCGCGATGGCGAGCATCACGACGGCGCCGATGACCAGCGGCCGGGAAATCATTGCCCAGCCTCCAATCTTGCGCGGGCGTCCACGATTCCTGCAGCCACCGTGCCGGCGATGAGTTGCTGGTAGTCCGAAGAATACAGATCGGAAAGCTTACCGCCAGCAGGCGCGAACTCCAGGGCAATCGCCGCCGTGCCGATGTTATTCAGGGGACGCAAAGGCGCCGCCATGGTGCGCACCGAAATCTCCTGGTTCCGCAATTCCACCGCCACGCTGGCGGCGGTCGCCTGACTGGCCGAGAGGAAGGGAGCCTGGGCAGTGTCCCAGGCGAGGAAAGGGCCGTGAGATTCGCCCCCGGCTGGAATCAGCGCGGTATAGAGGCGAAGGCCGCTACCCTGCGATGCATGAACGCACAGATAAATTGCGGGATGCACCGAATTCGTCTGGCTCGCACGCTGATCGAAGGTGAGATTGATGTCACCATCTCGCAGAAGCAGTGTCGAGATCCCTCGATTCTCGAGTTGCTGCTTCAGTTGCCGCGCGAAGGCGAGCGTGACATCTTTTTCCGCCAGTTGGTCGCTGAGAGCAGCGCCGCGTTCATCGCCGCCGTGACTTGCGTCGACGACCGCGAAATACTTTCGTTGGCCGGGCACGGTTGTGCCGGAAGGCGCTGAGCCAGGGGAGGAGGCGACACCCGGAGGCGGTCCCGCCGCCGCGCCCGGCGGGATTTGGAATGCCCGCGGCGGGAATGGACTGCGCCGGTCCGACCGCTTGCTGGGCAGCGGTAATGGTGATTGTCTTGCGGTCCTCGCTGAAAGCAGCGAACAAGGGCGCGCTGCCGGTCACGGTA
>Ga0193726_1000991_pt1 | contig 24975 bp, 26 predicted proteins | sample H2c1metaG_FD_144928 | JGI IMG/M metagenome (GOLD analysis project Ga0193726, IMG submission 144928) | Soil microbial communities from a riparian zone of the East river system, Colorado, United States - H2c1 | ecosystem: Environmental > Terrestrial > Soil > Riparian zone | place: USA: East River...
TCTAGGGAAGGCGAATATGCGCGTGATTTCTCGTGAGTTGGTGGAGAAGACGCGAAATTTTGAGGTGTGGATGAACGCGATGAAAGTTCCGCGCGGGACAGCGGAGTATGCGGAGACGCGAGCGCTATTGGAAGGAACGATGGAAAACGATGCGGCGGGGATGCGGCCTAAGATTAATGATGCCGGGGAAATTGAGTATTCTTTGCCGGTGATTAATATTGTGGCGGAGAAGATTCACTGAACTGTCTGACTGAACGACGAACATTATGACTGAACCACTTTTAGAAGCGCGGAATTTACGGAAAACATTTCCGGTGTCGGGCGCAGGATTTGGCGCGGACTCGCGTCGCGTGGCCGTCGATGGAGTTAGTTTGCGTTTGGAGGCGGGCGAAACTTGGCGATTTGTGGGCGAGTCGGGCTGCGGAAAAACTACTTTGGCGCGGATGTTGATGCGATTGATTGAGCCGGATTCGGGCGAAATTAATTTTGCGGGCGAGGATTTGATGGCGGCGCGGGGAAATAAATTACGTAGTTTGCGCGCGGAAATGCAGATGGTATTTCAGGATCCATTTTCGTCACTGGATCCGCGGATGCGAGTTGGCGCGATTGTGGGCGAGCCGCTGGCCATCCATTTTGCGGAATTGAATCGCGTGGAGCGGGCGCGTCGAGTGAGTGAGGCGCTTGGCGCAGTGGGATTGGATGCGGCCGCGGCGGCGAGATATCCGCATGAATTTTCCGGCGGGCAACGGCAGCGAATTGGAATTGCGCGGGCGCTCGTGATGCGTCCGAAATTAGTAGTGGCGGACGAACCGGTTTCGGCGCTGGATGTTTCGGTGGGCGCGCAGGTGTTGGAATTATTGGCGCGATTGCAGCGAGAATTTTCGCTGACGTATTTGGTGATCTCGCACAGTTTGCCGGTGGTGGCGCAATTGGCGAGTCGCGTGGCGGTGATGCAGGCGGGAAAGTTTGTGGAGGAAGGTCCGGTGGAGCAAGTTTTGGAGCGACCGGCGCATCCTTATACACAGGCGCTTTTGGCGGCTGTGCCGGTTTTGCCGAGCTGAAATTAATCGAAGAGGCTTCAGGGGTTAAAACCCCTTCCGCCAACCGTGTAACGTCGCGGATAAATCCGCGACCTACAAGGCGAATTCGTCGAAACACGAGAATGCCCCGGCACGAGCCTTCCTGAAATTTTCTTCCTTGAAACTTTTGAAGGTTTAGGCCGTAATACCCGGCAGCGGAAGACCGGGTTGTCCATTGTGTGGCTGAAAGGCGCCGATCAGGAGATCGGCGTTCCCGGGGTCCGCAAGATTTCACGACTGGAGGCTTCACGAATATGGTTACGACTGCGATTTCGCCAGCGCCGGGAGAGCAGGAGCCGGAGGCAAAAATTGGCGCCATGGGGCGAGTGACTGGAGTGCTGTTCGCTCCGACGGAAACTTTTAAAGATATCGTGCGGAAGCCGAACTGGATTGTGCCATTGCTGATTCTGACGGCGTTCAGCGTGGTGGTTTGTTATTTCTTAGTCCAGAAAGTGGACTGGGCGGCGTTCCAGCGGAAGAACATTGAGAGCAGTTCATTTACGTCAAATTTGACGCAGGAACAAAAAGACCAAGCCGTCGCACGAAACGTGAAATTCACCACGCCCCTTACGTATGGGATTGGATTTCTTGGGCCAGTTATCTCAATTCTGATCATCACGCTGATCTACTGGGCGTCATTCAACATATTCAAGGGAGCGGGGTTGAAATTTGGAACCGCGTTCGCGATTGTGAATTACGCGTTTGTGCCGGCGGTGATTGGGGCGGTGCTCACCACCATTGTTTTGGTTTTGAAACACGCGGGAGATGTTGATCCACAACGGATCGCGATAACTAGTCTGGGAAATTTCCTTCCCGGCGATGCCGCGAAGTGGATGGTTGCGCTAGGATCGTCGATCGATTTGATTTGGTTTTGGACCTTGGCGCTGCTGGCGATTGGTTTTGCCGCGGCGAATCCACGCAAGATTACGATGAGCAGCGCGTATTCCGTCGTAGTTGGAATGTGGATCGTGTGGGTTCTAATCAAAGTTGGATTCGCGGTGGCGTTCTAGACATTTCACTCGCCAATCTAAAAACGTTTCTACGCTCGTAAGTAAATGCCATCGCCGCCTGCTAAACTGGCGGCGATGGCATTTCGTTTTGAGTTAAGAAAAAAAGATAAGAGCGGCGCGCGGTTGGGGCGTCTGCACACTCCACATGGAATTGTGGATACGCCTGCGTTTATGCCGGTGGGAACGCAGGGCACGGTAAAAGGATTGACGCAATACGCTCTCGAAGAATTGGGCGTGCAGATACTTCTTGGGAATACCTACCATTTGTATCTTCGTCCCGGACATGAGCGGATTCGTCAGTTGGGCGGGCTGCATGGATTTATGGCCTGGCCGCGCGCTATTTTGACGGATTCGGGCGGCTTCCAGGTTTTTAGTCTTTCAGATTTGCGGAAAGTGACGGATGACGGCGTGGAATTTCGTTCGCATCTGGATGGTTCAAAACATTTTCTTTCGCCAGACAAGGCGCTGGAAATTCAAACGGCGCTTGGTTCGGACATTATGATGGTGCTGGACGAGTGCATTGAATATCCGGCGAGCCATGAACAGGCCTGCAAAGCTGCGGCGCGAACATTTGATTGGGCGCGGCGCCAACGAACAGCATTTGCCGCGCAAACTTCGGAGCGAGAAGCGACAGGAAAGTTGACGCAGGCGCTTTTTGGAATTGTGCAGGGTGGAACGTATACCGATTTAAGACGCGAAAGCGCCGAACAATTAATTGGATTGGATTTCGATGGATATGCGGTGGGCGGATTGGCTGTCGGCGAACCGCACGCGCTGACTTGCGAAATGACGGCAGCGGCTACGGCTTTGCTTCCCGCGGAAAAGCCGCGCTATTTGATGGGAGTCGGAAAACCGGAAGATATTTTCGATTACGTGCGGCTGGGAATCGACATGATGGATTGCGTGCTGCCAACTCGGAGCGCGCGGCACGGATGCATTTTCACGTCGGCGGGACGGCTGCTGATTCGGAATGCGAAGCACGCGGACGATTCGCGTCCCGTGGACGAGGCGTGCGAGTGCGCAGTTTGTAAGCGGCATTCGCGAGCATATTTGCGGCATTTGTTCATGGCAAACGAGATACTCGGCTCCGTCCTTGCGACCCATCACAATATCCACTTTTACCTTGACCTGATGAAGCGAATCAGGCACGCTATCGAATTCGGGGACCTAGATTTACTCGCCTCAGAGATGAAATCGCGTCTGGTTGCGGGCCCCTGCTAAATTCCGCAGGTTGATGGTATGCTGTCCGGCCTGACGTTTTTCGCAAGGGGTAGAAAGATCCTGCGTAGCGTTGTGATTTGTGTGTGTGGCGTGGGATTTGGAGTGGGCGTCTAGGCAACGTAAGTCCATTGGGGTGATTCTGAATGGTTTGGAATCTTAATTTAGTGGCCGCGGATTTGGGCCAGTTGGCTAGTCAGATGGGCGGCATTGTGCCGATCATTCTGATCATGGTGATTTTTTATGTGCTGCTGATTCTGCCGGCGCAAAAACGGCAGAAGAAAGTGGCGTCAATGCTGGCGGAATTAAAGAACGGCGACAAAGTAATCACGACAGGTGGAGTGTACGGGACGATTGTTGGGATTGAGGATGACGCGATTCAATTGCGAATCGCGGATCAGGTCAAAATAAAGGTCTTGCGGTCCGCTGTCGGCGGATTGCAGCCCGAAAATAAAGAAAGTTAACGCGCCGAAATTATAGGAAATTCCCCGCTGATTTGGTGGGAGCGCCTGAGCGAAGTTCAACGATGAATTCCAACCTAAGATGGAAAGCTATATTTGTGGCGGCAGTCATCGCCCTGTGCATTTACGGGCTGGTGGGACTGCCTGATTTCCCGACGTCGTGGACGACGGTGAAACAAAATTTGTCGCAGCGCATCCGGCTGGGACTTGACCTGCAAGGTGGCACGCATCTTGTGCTGCAAGTGCAGGTGAATGAAGCCGTCCGCCAGGAAACCAACCAGCGCGTCTCCCAACTTTACACAATGCTACGCGACAAGAATATCGCGTCAGATCAGCCTGTCTCCACGAGCGACACGCAAATCAAAGTGTCGAATCTCGCTCCGGACCGAATTAGCGACTTCCGAAATATCGTGGGCGATTCGCTTCAGGATTGGGATATCGCGGGAGCGCCCGGCGAAACGAATGGTTATTTGCTGAACATGAAGTCAGCAGCGGTGACTGCGATTCAGCAACGAACGATGGACCAGTCTGTGATTACAATTCGTCGCCGTATTGACCAGCTCGGATTGCGCGAGCCGGTGATTGAGCCTTACGGTCAGGGCGAAAACGAAATTATTGTGGAGCTAGCAGGCGAGGGCGATCCGACTCAGGCCAAGGATATTATCTCGAAGGGCGGACAGTTGGAAGTCCGGCTGGTGGAAGATACTCATCCTTATTCTTCACAGGCCGAAGCGCTGGCGGCGCACAGCGGAATTTTGCCTCCAAACACAGAATTGTTGCCGGGTAAGAGCAGTTCAGCGAATGGAGCGGCGGGAGCCGGAGAAGTCTGGTGGCTGGTATCCACAACTGCTCAGATTACGGGTCGGGATCTACGCACCGCGCGCGCGCAACGCAGCACGCAGCGGCCTCCTTATTATGATGTGGGCTTCAATTTGACAACCGATGCGGGGACTCGCTTCGGACAATTTACCGAACCAAACATTGGGAAATCGATCGCCACGATTTTGGATCACAAGGTGGAGCTGGTGGCCACCCTGAACGGCAAAATCGAAGATCAGGGCGTGATCGAAGGCACATTCACCGAGCAGGAAGCTACGGATATGGCGCTGGTTTTAGAAGCCGGAGCACTGCCCGCGAGCATCACATATCTGGAAGAACGCACAGTTGGGCCTTCCCTGGGCGCGGATTCGATTCGACATGGCGTGCAGGCATCGCTGACTAGCTTGATTGTGGTGCTGATTTTCATGGTGCTTTATTACAGGTCGGCAGGAGTGAACGCGGTGATCGCGTTGCTGTTGAACCTGCTGATTTTGCTGGCTGCGCTGGCGTATTTCACCGCAGTGTTGACGCTGCCCGGAATTGCCGGCGTAATTTTAACGATTGGTATGGGCGTCGATTCCAACGTGCTGATTTTTGAGAGAATTCGCGAAGAATTGCGCGCAGGAAAATCTGCCGTTTCAGCGGTTGATTTGGGATTCAAGCGCGCCTTCCTGACAATTATTGACACGCACGTTACGACGGTCGTATCGGCGATTTTCCTGTTCCTATTTGGAACCGGGCCGATCAAGGGGTTCGCGATTTCGTTGACGATTGGTTTGGTGGCGAACCTGTTCACGTCGGTCTATGTGTCACGCATGATTTTCGACTGGCACTTGGCGAAGAAAACGCAGCAGAGCGAATTGAGCATATAAGGACAGTCCCTTCTCACGGAAGGAAGCCGGGGGATGAAATCGGGGCCGGAAACGCAGGGCTGGTGTCTAAGTTTTCAGGCGCCAGGAATGGACAAAATTTATAGCTGTGGGGATGGAACCTGGCGAGGCTAGCCGGTGTCTAACTGGAGCGAGTTCAACCATTATGGAGTTCTTTAAGCAGACAAACATTAATTGGATGGGGAAAGCGAAGTACTTCTTCGCGCTTTCCGGGGCTCTTCTGGTAATTGGGATTGGGGCATGCATTCACAATGGCGGCCTCTCCTATGGCATTGATTTTAAAGGGGGAACGCTGGTTACGGTGCGTTTCGCGCAGCCCCCGAATGTGGACGCAATTCGCAAGGATTTGTCGGCGCAGGGGCTGGGCGATAGCACGATTCAGAGCATCCACGACATCGCCAATACGAACTCGAATGAAATACAGATTGGGCTAGCGGAACAGGGCGCGAACGCACCTTCGCTGGACGCAGGCAAGACGGCAATTGTGGCGGCGCTGAGCAAGAGCTTCCCTGCCGGGCCGGCCGGAAAAATTGATTTCAATTCGGCAACGCTTTCGGATCTGACGGATTATTTGACGCGCAAAGATCCGTTGACATTGGGTACGGCGGCGGGCGATCGCTACACGCAAATTGCGCAGCAGCTTGCGAATTTCCGGGACAAGAACCGCAGCGGAATTGTTACGGATATTTCGGACCTGAGCAACTCAGGCGTGCCTGCCCCGGTTGTGAATTCGGTGAGCAGCGGTTTTTACGCCGGACCTTTTGCAGTGCGTAACGTGGAAATTGTTGGGCCGAAAGTTGGAGCGGAACTGCGGCGTCAGGCAGTGTACGTTACGCTCTATGCTTTGGCGGGCATGTTGGTATATATTGCGATTCGATTTGAGTGGATTTATGGCGTGGCCGCGGTGATTGCGGTGTTTCATGACGTGCTAATCACGCTGGGATTGTTCTCATTGTTTCACCAGTATTTTGAAATTTCGCTCACAGTAATTGCGGCGCTCTTAACACTGGTGGGATATTCGATGAACGACACGATCGTAATTTTCGATCGCGTGCGAGAGAACAATCGATTGATGCGGCGGGAACCATTCGCGGATATCGTGAACCGCTCCATTAACCAAACCTTGTCACGAACCATCTTGACGAGCGGACTTACATTTTTAACAGTGCTGGTGCTGTTTCTGATGGGCGGCCCGGCATTGCAGAGTTTCTCTTTTGCACTTGTAATTGGAATTGTGGTAGGAACCTACTCCAGTTTTGGAATTGCCGCGCCTTTAGTGGTGGCATGGAATCGGTGGAACGGCCCAGATGCAGCAGTAAGTTCCGGATCCGCAGCCGGTAACAAACCGTCTTCAACGAAGCGGGTGACCGCATAGTTTGAAGCCGCAGGAGGTAAGAAATATGTTTGATGATCTAGTTGAATGCAGTCCTACTGGCAAGAAAAAGACCAAGCAGTCATCGACAGTAATTGTCTCGGCGATGGCGCAATTCGGGCTGCTGGCCCTGATGCTGATCATCCCGCTGCTCGTTACTCCGGCACTTCCTAAGAGTTTCCTGGCGACAATGCTGACAGCGCCTCCGCCTCCCGCGGCACCGCCACCGCCGCCTCCGGCAGCGCCCGTGATTCACGTGCAACCGCACGCGCACCTGATTGAAGCCGGTAAATTGGTGGCGCCGAAATCGATCCCGAAGGACGTAAACATCATTAAGGAAGACGCGCCCCCACCCGACCTGGGCACATCGCAGGTAACGGGCGGCGTAGTTGGCGGCGTTCCAGGCGGACAGATTGGCGGCGTAATCGGCGGCATCATCGGTGGGGTAAGCACCGCAGCGCCACCGCCGCCTCCTCCTCCAGCGCCAGTCGTCTCGCGCGTCACCAAGGGCGGAGACGTAATGATGGCCACGGCGATGAACAAGGTGCAGCCTGTGTACCCGCAACTTGCGCGGCAAGCGCGCGTGCAGGGCACGGTGCGGCTCCATACGCTCATCGACAAAGACGGCAAAGTGATTGAAGTTACGTATATTTCCGGACCGGCAATGTTGGTGCAGTCCGCCATTGATGCAGTGAAACAGTGGAGATTCCATCCGACGATGCTGAACAACACTCCGGTGCAGGTGGAGTGCGTATTTGAACTGAATTTTAATTTGGGTGGTGGTTAGAATACGGGCAGCGCGGGCTGGCGGTAGTTCGCGTTGACTGGATAGTGGATGAAACGGTCTTGTCGCCGCTACCGTCAATACGTGAGCGTTATTCTGAAGAAAGAAAAAAGGAGCCGATTCGATGCTTGCAAATCTAGCAGTGTGGATGTTGATGTTTCAGGACCAGGGGACGAGCTGGTCGATCCCGGGTATGTGGCACAGTATGCAGTGGGTCGCCAAGGGCGTCATTATTCTGCTGTTCATGCTTTCGGTGTGGTCGTTTGGCGTAATGATTGACCGCTTCCTGATGTACTCAGCAGCCCGGAAGCAATCGCGGATATTCGTCCAGCAAGTGGCGGGCGCGCTGCGAGAAGGCAAACTCGACGAAGCAATTTCCATCGCCGAGCGCAACAAGAAGAGCCACATCGCGAAAGTTGTTGCGACTGGCCTCTCTGAATTTCAGTCGGCGTCAGCTCAGGTGCCCGACGAAGAAGTTATCGAAGCAGCCAAGCGCGGTCTGGAACGCTCCGTGGCGATTGTGCACGCCGAAATGAAGCGCGGACTCAGCGGTCTGGCGACCATTGGTTCGACGGCCCCGTTCGTGGGATTGTTCGGAACGGTTACCGGTATTATTAACGCGTTTAAGGGAATTGAATCGTCGCACGCGACGGGTCTTTCCGCGGTAGCCGGCGGTATTTCTGAAGCGCTGGTGACCACGGCAATGGGCTTGGTCGTAGCGGTTCCCGCGGTCTGGGCTTACAACTATTTCACGAACAAAGTCGAGTCGTTCGACGTGGAAATGGATAACTCCTCGATGGAGTTAATCAACTATTTCATCACACGGCGGAACGCAAAGAAGTAGGAGCCCATCATGGCCTATAAACCAAAAGCAGGAGCAACGATGGCAGCTCCGAACGTGATTCCGATGGCGGATATCATGCTCGTGTTGCTGATCATTTTCATGGTCGTGACACCGATGTTGGGACACGGCCACGATGTGAATCTGACCCGAGTAGATCGTCCCGAAGATTTGCCGAACGCCGACAAGGATGACGCAATCATCGTGGCGGTAGATCGTGAAGGGCACATCTACATCGGCACGAATCAAACCAAGGAAGAAGAAGTAACGGCCACGATTCGCGACCAGGTGAAGGACCGGATCGACAAGAGCATCTTCATCAAGAGCGACCGCCGCGCGAAGTACATTGACGTCACGAAAGTTGTGGACGATGTGCGCTCCGCCGGTGTGGACGAAGTGGGGCTCTTGACGGAACGTGTGGAACGGCGTTCTGCAACGCCAGTTCCTCCGCCTCCGGGCACTGAGTAAAGCGATCGTACCAAATGGCGCCACGCTTTCAGCCCCGGCTCCGGGCGGAAAGCGCGAAGCGGAAATCGATTAGAGTCCGTGGGGCCTTGCAAGCGGCCTCACGGATTTGATTCAATCGGAGAGAGCTAGAGTTTAGGAAGAAGTAGAGCAACGATACCCGGGTAATCAAGATAACCCCGGCATTCTAAGCCGTAATTTTTCAAATGGAGTAAGCCAATGGGAATGTCAGTCGGAAGCAAGGGTGGCGCGATGGCGGAAATGAACGTCGTGCCCTTGATCGATATTTTGCTGGTGCTGTTAATCATTTTCATGGCGATTTCGCCGACGATTTCGATGGGCTTGAACGCGTTGGTGCCGCAGCCGGCGCCGCCGAATTCAACGCCGGACCTGGTTACGCAACAGGCTACGATCGTCGTGCAGGTTTTTGGCGATGGCAAACTGAAGATTAACGACGAGAATGCCACCTGGGATGGACTTGGAGCCCGCCTGGATCAAATTTTCAAACAGCGCGCGCAAAAAATCGCTTTCGTAAAAGGCGATGACACCGTTTATTTTGGTGACGTAGCCCGCGCAATTGATATTATGCGGGAAGCAGGCATTGATAAAGTCGGTCTGCTGACTCCAAGAATGGAATCCGGCCAGTAGTTCTGGTCAGTTAGTATAATTATTGCGCCAGCAGCAAGCGCACGAAGTATTGCGCGAGATCAGCGAGGCCCGCGTGGGGCAGACGACGGGCGCCAGGACGGTAATCAAGTATGAATGGACTTTCCATCGTAGTGCGCAAGAATAAAATTCGCTCCCTTGTGACCGTAAGCCTGATGGCGGTTGTGGTGCTAGGCTTGGGCGGCTGCGACAAGCTGAAGGCGCGCGATCAATTGCAACAGGGAATGCAGGCGTTCAAGGCCGGGCAGACAGACGCGGCCATCGAGAATTTTAAGAAGGCCAAAGATCTGGACCCGAACCTGTTGATGGCGAAACTTTACCTGGGCACGGCGTACCAGTCGAGCTACATTCCCGGAGCGCCTTCCGAAGAAAACCAGCGCAATGGCAAACAGGCGCTTTCGGAATATCAGGACGTGCTGGCCGCGGATCCGAACAATCTGGATGCGATTGACCGCATCGGAGCGCTGCTGAATGCGATGGCCAGCGTGCCATTTTCGCCAGAGAAGATGAATGAGTCGAAGAGCTACTGGCAGAAGCACATCAGCATTAAGGCAGACGATCCCGAACCGTATTACTGGATCGGCGTAATCGATTGGAATTTGGCTTATAAATCCAATATGACGGGCCGCGCGGAATACAATCACATTCCTGCGAACTACAAGAAACAGATTCATGACGATCAGCCGATGCCCGCTGACGTTCGCGCGAAGTTTGCCGCCGAGCAACAGAAGACTGTGGACGAAGGCTACGCGGCGCTGAAAAAGGCCGTTGATCTGAAACCTGATTACGACGACGCCATTGCATATCTCAGTTTGATGGACCGGCAAAAAGCGGATATGGCTGCTACCCCTTCGGAGCGGGACGATCTGCTGAAGAACGCCGACACTCTGATGGATCAGGTGAAGCAGATTAAGCAGAAGAAAGCCGCAGCCCAACCGGGCGCTTAGTTTTCTTTTGTAGAACATTTCACGCAGGCCCGCGCGATGCCGCGGGCCTGTTTTCTTTAGCGCAGATTTTTCGCGGCGCGCATTTTTTCAAACACCTGCTTTTCAAAATCGGACGATTTTTCGTCCGCAAGCAGAAATCTGATTTACACGGTATAATTGGATTCCTTTGCTCACCGTAAATAACATCACGATGCGCTACGGCGCTCGAATACTGTTCGAGGACGTGACCTGCTCATTCCTCGATGGGCGGCGCTACGCCATTACCGGGCCGAACGGCGCGGGCAAATCCACGTTGATGAAAATTTTGGAAGGCGATATTGAGCCGACCAAAGGCTCGATTACGCGGCCGAAGAAACTCGGCATCCTGCGGCAGGACCAGTTCGCGTTTGACCAGTTCCGCGCCATCGATACCGTCATCATGGGGAATTCCGTGCTGTGGAAGGCGCTGGAAGAACGCGACGCGCTTTACGCCAAGCCGCACGAATCCCTCACAGATAAAGACGGCATGAGGCTGGGCGAGTTGGAAGGAATTGTCGGCGAAGAAGGCGGCTACACGGCCGAAGCAGACGCGGCGATTTTGCTGGATGGGTTGGGCGTGGAATCGGCGCTTCATGAACGTAAGATGGGCGAACTGCAGGGCGGACAAAAAGTCCGCGTGTTGCTGGCACAAGCGCTATTTGGTTCGCCGCCGGCATTGCTGCTGGACGAGCCGACCAACAACTTGGACTTGGATTCGGTTCACTGGCTGCAGGATTATCTTCTGGAATATCCCGGCGTGCTGATTGTGATTTCGCATGACCGCCATTTTCTGAACAGCGTCAGCAGCTACACCGCGGACATCGACTACCAAACCGTGATCATGTATCCCGGTGGATACGATGACATGGTGATGGCCAAGACGCAGATTCGTTCCAGCATTGAAGCGGATAACGCGCAGCGCGAAAAAAAGATCGAGCAACTGAATGCATTCATCGCGCGATTTTCGGCCGGTACGCGTTCGCGACAAGTGACATCACGCCGCAAAGAAGTCGAGCGCATACAAACTTCGGATTTGGCGCGGTCGAACATTGCACGTCCGTATATTCGTTTTGACATTGTGCGTCCGTCGGGCCGGCATCCTTTGGAAACGAAGGGTCTAAAAAAATCATACGACGATTTGAAAGTAATTTTACCGTTCACCACCAGCGTGGCGCGCGGCGAAAAAATCGCGTTGATGGGCCGCAACGGAGCGGGAAAAACCACGCTCCTGAAATCCTTACTGCGAAATGCGCCGGGATTTATTGATCCGGTGGATCAAAAATTTCTGATTGATGGCGGCACTTGCACGTGGGGCCACGAAGTAAGCGTGGGGTATTTCGCGCAGGATCACGCGGATTCAATTACCAAGGGCACGACGACGCTGGAGTGGCTGTATCAATTTAATCCCGCGGCAACGCAGGCGGAATTGCGCGGATTGCTGGGACAAATGCTTTTCAGCGGTGAAGACGCGCTGAAACCCACGCAGGCGCTTTCAGGCGGCGAACAGGCGCGGCTGATTTTCTGCAAGCTCATGCTGCAGAAGCCGAACGTGCTGGTGTTGGACGAGCCGACAAACCATTTGGATTTGGAATCGATCAACGCGCTGAATATCGCGCTGCAGAAATATGAAGGCACGGTGCTGTTCGTGACGCACGACCATGATGTGATTGACGAAGTGGCCACGCGCATTTGGCATTTTGAGGGCGGTCACATCGACGACTTCAAGGGTCCATACGAAGAATTTATGGTTTACGCGCAACAGAAGGCCGCAGAAAAACAGAAAGTTGCCGCAGGCCGCGGAAAGAAGTAGACCCGTGGCAAGTCCGCGCCGTTGAAGTTGTTGCGCTAAAGTTGTTGCGCCCCCACCAGGAGTAAACTAAGAGAGTTATGCCCGCATCCGGCAAGCCGCTGCTTCGCTTTGACCGTTCAACGCGCGCGCTGGAATCGCGCTTTGAAGAGCTGGTCGTGAAGCTGCGGCAGAACCGCCCCGCCGACGATCCCGAACTATTAAGACGCGCATACGAATTTGCCGCGGAACAGCACAAATCCCAGAAGCGTGAATCCGGCGAGCCATATCTTACCCATCCATTGGAAGTAGCGCACGAACTGGCCGATATGAAGCTGGACGTGATGACGCTGACGGCCGCGCTACTACATGACGTGGTGGAAGATACGCAAATTCCCGGCGGGCGAATTTCGGAATTGTTTGGTTCCGATGTGGCGCAGTTGGTGGAAGGCGTAACGAAAATCAGCCGGTTGGATTTGCTGGCTCCTGAAGCAAGGCAAGCTGAAAATTTGCGCAAGATGCTGCTGGCGATGGTGAATGACGTTCGCGTGGTCGTCATCAAGCTGGCCGACCGGCTGCACAACATGCGCACGCTGGAATTTCTGCCCGTGGAAAAACAGCAGCGTATCGCGCGGGAAACATTGGATGTTTACGCGCCGATCGCGCACCGCCTGGGGATGGGATTAATTCGAGGCGAATTGGAAGACCTGTCATTCCGCTACTTGGATGCGAATGATTATTTGGAATTGCAGAAGAGCGTCGCGTCGCGCAGCAGAGGTTTGGAAAAATTTTTGCAGGAAGCGCAGAGCGCCATCCGGAAGAAACTTGTGGAAAATGGCGTGCCCGCCGAAGTGGAAGCGCGAGTGAAGCGGCTATATTCCATTCATCAAAAAACGCAACGGCAGGAACGCCGTCTGGAACAAATTTACGATTTGCTCGCGGTGCGGATCATCACGGATTCCGTGCGGAATTGTTACGGCGCGTTGGGCGTGGTGCACGAAATTTGGCGTCCTGTGCCGGGGCGATTCAAAGATTATATTGCGATGCCGCGTCCGAATTTGTATCAGTCTCTGCACACCACGGTGATGCACGAAGGCCAGCCATTCGAGGTGCAAATTCGCACGCAGGAAATGCACCGGCTCGCCGAGCAGGGTGTGGCCGCGCACTGGAAATATAAAGATGGGCGGCAAGTTTCTGATGCGGACGATCAGCGCATCACCTGGATGCGCCAGTTGATTGAGTGGGCGCGGGAAATGCAGGAGCCCAGCGAATTTCTTTCCACGCTGAAAGTGGATTTGTATCCGGACGAAGTGTACGCGTTCACGCCGAAGGGACGCGTGATTCCCTTGCCGCGCGGTGGCACGCCTGTAGATTTTGCATATGCAGTTCACACCGAGGTGGGAAATCTTTGCAGCGGCGCGAAAGTGAATGGACAAATTGTGCCGCTGCGCCATGCGCTGGCGAATGGCGACGTTGTAGAAATTCTCACGCAAAAGGGCCACGTTCCCAATCGCGACTGGCTCAGTTTTGTGCTTACATCGCGCGCGCGCAGCAAAATTCGCCACTGGGTCCATACCAATGAACGCGGCGAAGCGACGGAAGTTGGGCGGCGTTTGCTGGAAGGTGAAGCGCGGCAATTTGGGCGTTCACTGAAGCGCATTCCGGAAGCGGATTTGCTGCGCGTAGCCGGCGAATATGGCTGCGGAAAGATGGATGATTTGTATGCCGAGCTTGGCTACGGAAAATATTCGGCGCGGCAAATTTTAAGCAAAGCGCTGGGAGAAACACTGGGCGAGCCGGCCGTCTCCGAGCCTCGGCCGAAGAGCGGCCCCGCGCGAATTGTTTCCGGAGTGAAACGCGCGCTGGGAATGGGCGCTGCGGAAGCAATCCGCGTGCGCGGCAACAGCGGATTAATGGTTTTTCTCGCGAAATGTTGCAGCCCAATTCCGGGTGACGAAATTGTGGGCTACGTAACGCGCGGCCGCGGCGTTGCGGTCCATTTGAACTCGTGTCCGAATGTGCAGAATTTGCTTTACGAATCGGAACGGAAAATTGATGTCGGCTGGGCAGAAGCGGAAGGCACGCAATATACGGTGAGCCTGATTATTCGCACGCAAAACCGGCCAGGAATGCTGGCGGATATTACAGCCATGATCAGCGCGGCAGGTTCCAACATTCAAACGCTGGCCAGCCAGCCGGATAAATTGAATGCGCGCGTGGAAGCGACGCTGGATATCGTGAACCGCAAACAGCTTGAAAAAATTGTGGCCAACGTAAAGAAAATTTCCGGTGTGTTTGGCGTCGAACGCGTTTACAAGATTTGAACCGTGCATGGAGTTGATTCTCGCGGCACGTTGATTTGAACCCGCCCGTTTTGACCCCGAATCTACCGCTACAATAGTGACGATGGATCCCAGCCTGAAAATGCGAAGTTTTAAGATCGCTTGTTGGATCGCCCTGATCGCGGCCACGATTTGTTTTGCTGGATGCAAGAAAACCAGTAAAGCAGACTCGAAGTCTCTCTATCAATCGGGGATGTGGTCAGACACCGTTCGGCAATTGAAGGATCTGGACATCAGCGAATCCGAAGTCGGTGAACTGATCAAACTTCACGATGCCGGACTTTCCGATGACGGCTGCGTGAAATTGATGCACTACGTTCGCGACCGCAAACAAATGTTCACCAGCGGAGATTCCGTGGCGGGATTGCTGCACGCGGGAGTTTCAGAGCCGACTGTAATGGAACTGGCGCGGCTCGATTTGATTGGTACATGGGCGCTCGAAGCGCAAGGAATTCGACTCTCCGGCTATTCGGATAATGTAGTGCTGGCGATTGCGCATCGCCGCGCGCAACGGATGCCGACGGTATCGGCAACGTCGCTCGTCGAATTAAAAAATACAGGGACAACCGAGCAGCAAGCGCTCGATTTAATTTCGCGTGGGCTGACCGACGAGCAGGCAGGGCAGATGATCGCCAGCCACAATCAATCGCAAAAGCCGCCAATCGGTTTTGTACGCGGGTCCGGACGTAAGCCTCGTACTCGCTAAATTAGTTTTCACTGCTGAATTTCACTCGCACCTTTTGACGTTGCGTCTAGCGCTCGGTAGAATTCACTCACATTGTTTCGCCCCCACACATCGCGAATCTTGCTTCCCGCCGTTGCGATTCTTTCAGCATGGATGACGTACGGTTGCGCCACCGCGTTCGGCCCCGGATACACAATCGAAAAGCAGCGCGTTGAAGTGAGCTACACGACGCAGTCGCCGGATCACGTATCCGTCCGCGCGTCATATGAAGTGAAAAACACGGGAACGAAGCCGCTTAACACATTGGAAATTCAGCCGCCGGATTCGGAAATCATTCAGCCGCAGGATTTGCGCGTGGAATGGCGTGGCAAAACAATTGAAATTCCAGCGACGAAGCCCGCCGATAACGACGACAACACTCTTCGCGCCGAGCTTCCTGGAAGTTGGAATATCGGCGAGAACGGCGAATTTGTACTTTCCTACGACGTGAAAATTTCGCCCGATCAATCCGCTATCGGCTCAAATCACGGCGCGGCATTTTTTCTGCCAAGTTTCGGATGGCTTCCTACATTATTGCCGGCGCACGGTGCGTTTGCGACGGGCGGCGCGCCACCGAAGAAATGGGATTTGCTGGTGAGCGTGCCTGACGGTTATCGCGTGCGTGCCAGCGGAGAAAATCACGGGGCAGATAAGAAAGCGAAGGGCGCCGGCGTGAGATTCGAGCAGCAACCGGGCACGAATTTTGACGCCTATGTAGCCGCCGGTCCTTACGTCGAGCAACAAGTTCATTCGTCCGGCGGCACAATCGTTTTCTGGACGGCGAATCCACTTTCCAAAGAACGTTCAGCTCAGCTTGGCAAACTCGCCGCCGAAGACGCCGGATATTTCACGACAGAATTTGGCGCCGCCGAAAAAAATAAATCGCCCGTCTGGCTGATTGAATGTCCACAAGGCGCGCCTGCATTGAAAGATCGCCCATGGATTTCACAGACAGGGTGCCTGACGCAGCCGCACAGCGTGGTGATTCCCTCGGAATATTTGGGGGCGCACGCGCCAGAAGGCTACATGAAATCCGTGGACCTGCAACTTGCGGCCACGTGGCTATATTTTTCGGCGCGTCCCACGCGGTACGGAGCGCTTTTTCCAGTGGCTGCGATTCCGGATTATGCCGGCCTCTCATTGGCCGCTTCGCGAAATCCGTTATCGCGTAATCAGATCATCCACGATCTTCTGCGCCAAGTGGACGTAATTCCCGACGGCGGAAAGCCGCTCATCCGAATAGATGCAAAAGATTCTTCCCAACTGAAAGATCGCGCGCGCGCCGAAAGTGTGCTTTTCTTATTCGCGCTGGAAGATCGTTGCGGCGCGCAAAATATTCACAAAGGAATCGCGCGCGCTTCGCGTCTGTTGCGCGGCCAAACCTGGGGACTTCCCGATTTGCGCGCGGCAGTGGAAGCCGAATGCGGCGGTCCTGTACTAGAAAGTTTCTTTCGTGAATGGATGCACGGCCCTGGAATTCCGCCGGAATTCCGCGCAAAGTATTCGGCGGCAACAGCCACCAAGTAGCGCGCACAAATCCGTCCAAAAAAATTTGTATAGTTTTGCTCAGGAAATAGAATTTCAATCTCAGGAGGAATCAAGTGAAGCAAATTATCGCAACAGACCGTGGACCAAAAGCTATCGGTCCATATTCACAAGCCGTGAAAGCCAATGGATTTCTATTTGTCTCCGGACAAATTTGTCTTGATCCCCACACGCAGCAACTAATCGAAGGCGACGTGGCAAAGCAAACCGAGCGCGTAATGGAAAATTTAAAGGGAATCGTGGAAGCGGCAGGCTCTTCTCTCGATCACGTCGTGAAAACAACGGTATTTCTTTCCGACATGAACGACTTCGCCGCAATGAACGCCGTCTACGGAAAATATTTCCCGACCGAGCCGCCAGCCCGCGCAACTGTTCAAGTAGCGCGGTTGCCACGCGACGTGAAAGTAGAAATCGAAGTAATCTGCGAAGGATAACAAGTTGACCAAAAATAAAAGCGCCGGAGCAGATTTTCCGCTCCGGCGTTTTCAATTTTAAATTGTACTGAAAATTATTTCGCTAAAAGTTAGAAACGCCGGCGATTTCCACCGCCTCCGCCGTCACGATCACGTCCGCCATCGCGGCCACCACCTCCGCCACGACCACCATCGCGTCCCCCGTCACGTCCTCCGCCTCCACTACGGCCACCACCGCCTCCGCCGCTGCGATTTCCTCCGCCTCCGCCGCCGCCGCGGTTACCGCCGTAGCCTCCGCCTCCGCCGCCATGTCCACCACCACCGCGTGGAGCCTGCGGACGCGCTTCGTTCACTTGCAGCACGCGGCCTTCGAGGTTAAACCCGTTGAGGGCTGTGATTACCGCGGCCATATCTGCACCCGGCCCCAGTTCCACGAACCCAAAACCACGGGAACGGCCGGTTTCTGCATCACGGATCACGCGTGCCGAGGCGACCTGAAACCCATTACTCACGAAAAGCTGATTGAGGCTCTCATCCGTCGTGTCAAAAGAGAGGTTTCCTACGTAGAGCTTCGCCATGGCAATTCCCCCTTCGGTACGCCGCCCATTTTTGAGAATGTCGCGGGAAAAACGGGCGGGATCGCGATGCGAACCCGCCCCAGTAGGACTAGAGAGCGGTAACGTTTGCGGCTTGCAGACCCTTCGGACCACGAGTGACTTCAAATTCAACCGCTTGGCCTTCGTTCAGCGTTTTGTATCCATCTCCCTGAATTGCGGAAAAGTGTACGAATACATCTTCGCCGGACTGGCGCTGGATGAATCCAAAGCCCTTGCTGGCGTTAAACCACTTTACAGTTCCTTGTTCTTTCACGGTAGTTCCTTTGCTGTTGATTAAGCTATTTGTGCTTCTCGTCCAATTCTGTGGAGCCTCCAGCCGCAACAAAAAAGGCCGCGAGTTGTGCAAACTCGCAGCCCCTTTGAAGCACTTATCCAAAGGTTTTACAAGAGCAGCAAACGCAGGAAAAGACTAACACAGGACTAAGTGTCAAGCTAGGAAAACGTTGGCCAAAACAGGCTTTGAAAGGGTGCAAAACCGCGCTTTTTCGCGGCCTTTGGCGCGTCTCCCTGGATATAGCTCGGAAGCCTTCCGGCGTTGTAAGATGCTCACATGCCCTGGCTGAGCCTCATCCTGACGCTGCTTTCCGTAAGCCAATCCGACTTCCAGATGCCGCACATCCAGGCCATTGATTTCTACGGGCTACGCACGGTTTCTGAGGCTCAGGTGCGGAAGGCGCTGCAAATCAAGGAGGGCGATGCGCCCCCGGAGTCGACCTTACCGGCCCAATTGAGGGTGGAAGCCATAGACCGCGTGATCCACGCCCGGCTGAATTTTGTGTGCTGCGAGAAGGGCAAAACCACGCTTTACGTGGGCATTCAGGAGCAGGACGTGCCGGCCCTGGAATTTCGGCCCGCGCCTACGGGAACCGTGCGTCTGCCATTTGACGTGCTGCCGGCCGGAGATGCCTTCGATAAAGCTTTTGAGCGGGCGATGGAAGCCGGCGATCATGCAGAGGATCAGTCCGAGGGACATTCGCTGATGCATTTTTCGGAGGTGCGCGCGGCGCAGAAAAAATTCATAGAGCTTGCGGCGCTGCATCCAGCAATATTGCATGACGTGCTGAGAAATTCCGCCAGTGCCCGTCAACGCGCGCTTGCGGCGCAGATTTTGGGATATGCCGCAGATAAACGCGACGTAGTTGCGGATCTGATTTACGGAACGCGCGATCCGGATGACGAAGTACGAAATAATTCCACGCGAGCACTGTGGCTGATTGCGAAACTCGCGCAACGTAAACCGGATTTACAGATTCAAGTTCCCGCGAGCGTGTTTATCGATTTGTTGAACTCGCTGGTTTGGACGGACCGAAATAAATCGTCGTACGCATTGCTGGAGACTACCGACAAACGCGATCCGGCCGTTCTGACGGAAATTCGCGCGAAGGCTCTGCCGTCACTTGTAGAAATGGCGCGATGGAAAGCGATAGGACATGCGCAACCAGCGATATTTTTGTTGGGAAGAATCGGCGGAATGTCAGAAGACGATATTCAAGCGGCGATTGATCGTGGCGATCGCGAAGCGGTAATTTCCGCGGGATCCAAGGCCGGTACTTCAGGCCGTTGAGCGCGTGTAGCCCGGGTTCCCCGAACCCGGGGCCGTTGGGGTCGTGCCCAAAATTATCTCCCGTACAAAACTTATTTCGACGTATACGACGAAACCGTTTCCGTTGCCTTCGCAGCTTCCGTCGCGATGTCGCCTTCTTTGAAGTCTGCTATCTGCAAACGCAAGTTCCCGGGATTCGACGCGTATCCCAGCGCAACATCCACCGCGAGCGTACCGTTGCGAATCATGCGCTCCAACTCGCTATCAAAATCCTGCATGCCTTCGGTCTCACCGTCACGCATCGCGTCCAGCAAGCTCTTGCCGTCCGATTCGCCTTTTTCGACGTAATCCCGCGTTCGCATTGTGGATTTCAAAATTTCAATTACGGCCACGCGTCCATCACCATCTTTGCGCGGCGCCAATCTTTGCGAAACGATGTAGCGAAATGCTTTGGAAAGGCGCGTACGAATGATGTGCTGATCGCCCAATGGAAATGCGCCGACGATACGCTCGACAGTTTTTGAAGCGTCAATCGTATGCAGCGTGGAAAGCACTAAGTGTCCTGTCTCCGCGGCTTCCAGCGCAATTTCGATGGTTTCCTTATCGCGCATTTCGCCGACCAGAATTACTTTCGGCGCCTGACGCAAAGCAGCGCGCAACGCGAGCGCAAATGAAGGCGTGTCACTGTGAACTTCGCGCTGATGAATCGTGGATTTTTTATGGTTGTGCAGAAATTCAATGGGATCTTCAATCGTGATCATGTGAAAGGCTTTTTCGTCGTTGATCAGATCGATGATCGCGGCCAGCGTTGAAGATTTGCCGGAACCAGTCGGCCCGGTGACCAGCACAATTCCGTTGCGCACCGCCATGATGTCGCGAAGCTGTGGCGGCAAATTCAGGGACGCAAACGTCGGCACGCGGTTTGGAATTACGCGCATCACGATGGCGCAGCTTCCGCGCTGCGTAAAAATATTTACGCGGAATCGCGCCAGCCTCGCCAGACTATAAGAAATATCGCAAGAACCCTGCGTGCGCAGTTTTTCGACGGCCTGCGCGCTGCCGCCAATTAAGTCGGCGGCAATTCGCGCGGTATCTTCAGTAGTCAGTTTTCCCATGCCGGGGATCGGAACTTCCACGAGTTGTCCCGTAGCTTCCACCTGTGGCGCACGGCCGGGAGAAAATATTAAATCGCTCACGTGTTTCGCGGCGCCCAGCATCGCCTTAATAATTACTGTAGTGGCCACGGCTTCGCCGCGTGGTGCCGGAGCAGCGGACGCAGCGGCTGCTGGCGCTGTTGTTGGCGTAGTCGCCTGTGCAGTTGGTGGAGCTGGAGTAGAAATCGGAGTCGTTTCCATAATTACGTTCACGTTCCTTTGCGGCGTTCTTGTCTCGATGGACTCAACTTCAAGTGTGGGCCAAACACGTCCGGAATGCAGTAGTCACGCAATACAGTGATGGCTTATGGATTACGGCCTGAAGCTGCTCGCCACTGGCGCGAAAAACGATGGAAGCCTATAATTTTATCCATGAAGAACCTAACTCTTCCCATCGTCGTCGAAGCTGACTCAGATGGATATTTTGTCTCTTGCCCTGCGCTTCAGGGTTGCTACAGCCAGGGTGATACTTATGAGGAAGCCGTCCTAAACATAAAGGACGCGATTCGGCTTCATTTGGAAGACCGCCTGGCTGATGGTGAAGATATTCCAGAGCCAGTTTCGATAAGTCTTTCCACAGTAGAAATCGCGGTCTAATGCCGAAGCTGCCGCGCGTTACTGCTCGCCAGATAGTCAGAGCTCTTGAAAAAGCCGGCTTTTCTCTTGCGAGACAAAGCGGTAGCCACATGATTTATAAGAATGCCGAAGGCAAGCGTGTCACTGTTCCGTTCCACGCTTCAAAAACACTTCACCCCAAAATCCTGAAGAGCATTCTGCGAGACGCAGACCTGAAAATTGAGGATCTCGAAAAATTGATGTAGTTCGAGCATGTAATACCGGTCGATCAGGGCTTCTTGGACTTCCGATGTCGGCATCGCTACAGGCACGCGTTCATTCTTGAAGTTCTTCCAAATGTGTTCGCAATGTTTGCATAGCACTGTCGGCATCGACGGTGATCCGGAATGGCTCACTAGTTTATTCCCGTACGGGAAGAAATGTACTTGCTGATGCCCTTCCTGAGCTAAATGTTCCCGTACGGGAATAGTGCGCGGACGGCTTATGGATTACGGGCTGGAAATGTGTGAGCACTTCGTTGATGAAGCTGACCCACAAGCAACGCTTTCGGTCGCTGCAAGAGCGCCGCGGCAGCTTGTTTTATTTCGCGGCCCCCACAGTAGCGGCGATTTTCTTAATCTCATCTTCGGAATGGCCAACCTTCACGGCGAGTTCCGCCGCACAAACGTGGCCTGAGATTGGAACATTGACGTGATACGTAATTACGTTCTGCGCCGTCGGCTTCGACGCATATAGCCAAAGATCGGCACTATTCTCGATCATCTTGTCGGCGCCATACACACGCTTCTGTTCATCTGTCATCATCGCCTGAGCCCTCTCGTGGCCCGCAATCACTACAGACGCAATATGTTCGGGCGACGCAAACTGGCCCAGCATGCTTGGAATCGGTGACCAATTCGACGGAACAGAAATCTGGCAAACTCCAGTTCTGTCCCTTATTGTTTGCCAGCCATCAGCTCCAGCGGGCGACGCGGAAAAACAATTGATCGAAGCAACAAGGACAACGGTTAGCACAGCGACGATTGCCTTTAGTTTCATGATTTTTCCTCCGTGTCGTTCGCAGCCAGATGAAGCAATGCTATCAGCTTACGCGTTTTCTGGAAATCACCGGCGGCGGATGGAATGGAATCGTGAAGAAGAAATGGTGGGCCTGGGAAGACTTGAACTTCCGACCTCGCCCTTATCAGGGGCGCGCTCTAGCCACCTGAGCTACAGGCCCACGGAAACGCGGAAACAGCAAACGAGATTTTATCATCTACAGGCAGAAAGTGCCTAACTCCCAGACACTGAAGTGTGGCCGGCGTTCGATTTGGTAACGGCATTAGTCATAGCGCCCTAACCGAACTCCACCCGCGGCGTAGTCTGACTCGGCCCCACCTGTCCAACCACGATTTGCGCCTTCGCGTAATTTTCTCCGCGAATTCCGCTACCCGAAATTCGGCGCAGCATCGCAAGTTGACCGACGTGCGTAAGCGAATCCGCAACCGGTCCTTGAAAAAGATTTTCAACCGGCGTGCCAAGCGGCAGATTTGACGCAAGATATCCGTCGAACGCCGCCAGTGTCCGGAAGAATCGCTCGTTTTCCTCCGGCCACGCGAGCGGCGCAGAGTCATGCCACTCGTGGCGTCCCTGCGCCATCGCAAGTGCCCAGTCATACAAATCGCCAACATGCGCCAAAATTTCCGCCGGCGTTCGCGTGGCCGGATTCAATTTGAAATCCGCAAATTCCGCGGGCGCGCCGCGCAAAACTTTTGCTCCACGATACGCAACCGTCGCAACAGTGTGACGAAGCAGCGCGGTGCGCGCGTCAGTTTCAGGCGTCATATTTCCGCATACCTCCAAATGAACGACACGCAGTTTAACGAAATTTCGTCCTCGCGCCAATTTACAATCCCGCACTTCGTAGCACAGCCACTCCTGGCTGTGGCCGTTCCACCTTCACCCACTAACTCACCAATCACAAACAACTCCAACTTAAATGTGTAGCCCGGATTCCCCGAACCCGGGGCCTGTGAATTTCCCATCGCGCGGCTCCCACAGCGCAACCGCTCGCTCCCTGTCTCACCACATCCTTTACACATCGTTATCAGGACATCCTTTACACTCGACTATGTCGCCTCATCGTTTACAATAAACTGGGTACCCTCAGAACTCATCAGGCCCCACCCTACATTTTGCTATGTATTGCAAATGCAGGACTTACGGCGATCTGTCGTGCATGTATTGCAAATAAAGGACTTAGCCCGGAAAACGAATCTTCGGCACCACGAACTCGTTCGTATTCTCAATCACTTACGATCACTCAATCCCAAATTACTCACAATATCATAGTACTTCGTAGTACCCGCCAGCCCCCCCCACCCCCTCATTAACAATGTGTGTGCTACCAAAGGACTTAGCGCGATCTCGTGCGCAAGTGTGTGCTAATAAGTGGCTTAGCTGACAACCGATTTCGTTGGGGTCACGTTCACGTCGGCTGGGTGCAACTTCCCTCTCCGCACTCTCTAATCTTTTCTCCGTGTCTCTGCGAACTCTGCGTTGAGATCTTTTCTTGTCTTCTTCCCTCTCCAAAAAACTGCATTATAATGCAGTTTCTCCAAAAATCCCGTCCGAAACATGCATTATAATGCAGTTTTTGAACCATCCAGTCCGCTAACTATCTCTGATAAAAAGACTTACGGTCGGCGTGCGCCTTAACTTGAGACGCTTGCGCCTGTAGCGTATGATTCCGAGGATTTCTTTTTGTCGCGTGCACTGTGCGAACGCGCGCGAAAAATATTTGTGGCTCCGAAAAAATAATGATCACCCGTTTGATTGGAACATGCAGCCGATGGCTGCTGGATAAAATCGTGGGCGCGCTCGCGGCCACCGGAATTAATCCGAACGTGCTGACGTTCATCGGATTGGTTGTAAATTTTTGGGCGGCGGCAATGTTCGCCACCGGATTGTTCAAGGTCGCGGCGATCGTAATTTTCTTCGCCGGATTTTTGGACATGCTCGATGGACAAGTCGCGCGCAAACAAAATCGTGTCACCGCATTCGGCGCGTTCTACGATTCCACGCTCGATCGTTATTCCGATATGGCGCTGTATTTGGGATTGCTCGTTTACTACGCCGCCAACGGACAAACTCCCTATGTGATTTTGGGAGCAGTAGCCACGGCCGGATCTGTGATGGTCAGTTACACACGCGCGCGCGCTGAATCTCTGATTCCACTTTGCAAAGTTGGATTTATGGAGCGGCCGGAGCGAATGGTGTTGCTGATTATCGGCGGTTTATTTGATCGCATGGCGCCCGTGCTGTGGGTAATTGCTGTGGTTTCCACAATCACCGTGATTCATCGCATCGTTTATACATGGCAGGAAATGCGCGCCGGGCGCACCTTGCCGAGCATTCGCATCAGCCTCTAATTTTTCCCCACGGAATTTTCGCGCGCCTCGTAGTACGCATCCACAGGAGCAGTCATGATCGCGCGGACGCGTTCGATCAGCGCATCTACATCACTTTTTTTCATCCCAGCCGTTTCAATCGTGTCGTGAAGGTGCACAACAATGTTTGAAGGATGAAGCCACCAACGATCTTTCCGGTTGAATTCAAATGATCCTACCGTGCTGACCGGCACAATCGGACAACCAAATTGCACGGCCATACGAAACGCACCTTCTTCAAATGGCCCCATACGGCCTGTGAGCGTCCGCTTTCCTT
>Ga0193726_1000992_pt1 | contig 24908 bp, 36 predicted proteins | sample H2c1metaG_FD_144928 | JGI IMG/M metagenome (GOLD analysis project Ga0193726, IMG submission 144928) | Soil microbial communities from a riparian zone of the East river system, Colorado, United States - H2c1 | ecosystem: Environmental > Terrestrial > Soil > Riparian zone | place: USA: East River...
TCATGGCCCTGGAGCCCTGGGGGCGAGCCATCACGGCCCTGTCCGAGGACAACCAAGACGAGGCCGTCCGCTGGTTTCGGCGTTCGATCGAATTCGGGGCTCAGAACAACATCGAGACGAGCGATGCCATTCAGTGGTCGTACGTGGCGTCGATTTTTCATCGCGGCACGTAGACCTTCGGGGTCAGCTCACTCGCTTCGATGAAGAGCTTCACCTTGTTCTGATCAATCGGATCCAGCGTGGCGAGGACTTCCAAAAAGTCGTCAGCCGAGAGGGCGGGTTTGATCTCGATCGTTCGGAAGAAGAGTTTCGAGAACGCCTCCGGCCCAATGTTGACCTCGAGGTCCTTGAGGTCGGCCCCCTTCCTCACTTTGAGCGTGAGACCCGGGAAAGCCACCGAAACGGTACCTGTGAGGCCATCTAGCTCTACCTCAGCCGCACCGTGCTGCTTCGCTTTCGCGATTTCCCTGAAGTACGCCTTGACCTCGTTCAACTCTCGAGTGGTCTCGAAATCCTGACGATTGAGGTCGACCGCGAGGTCCACCACAGCTCCGAGGTCACCCTCGGCGATCAAATCAGCCGCACGTTTACGCATCTTGGCCTTCCCTTGCGAGTTGGGCCGTTGAGCAAAGCTCCTTGGCTACTCGATCAGGATTGACGCCCAAGCTAGCGCACTAGCCCAAGAGCTGTCTAGCTCTTTTCTCCAAGAGGTAGGACGTTCTCCGTCCCTTCACCCAAGAGGTTTCTCTGCTCGGCCCTTACGGGCACTCCTTCTTTTTCGGACCTTCAGGTCCTTTTTTGACCATCGGACCATCACACGCTGTCGGACCTGCTGTTGCTACTGCTGCTGCTGCACCATGTGTTGCTGGTTCATCGTTTGGGTGTAGGTGTTCATCTTCGTCGTCATTTGGGTTATTACTTGGGATCAAATTTCAGAAGATCTCTTATGATTATATGATCTTATATAGATCAGAAGGATCAATAGAGGGAAGGATGGGGCAAACAAACGGAAGAACCTCTTGGGAAAGAAGGTCTTGGGCTCGTGTGCTCGGGATCATCGCTTCTCTGCTTCCTACTTGCATTGCGAGGGCTCTGGCCTATCCGACAGGTCCGAGAGTCTCTTGGCCAACAGGGCTTCCCGACATCGACTCCGACTTCTTGGGAAGATTTTGGCTTAGCGTCCGAAGCTTCCCGCGAGGGAACAGCTCTGCTTCGGTTTGACCAGTGAGCTTTTGGGTTTCTCAGAAGGCTGATCCTCGGAGTAAGATCAACTTCCGGCCCATTCCCGAAGGATTGGGCGTGGAGCCTAACAACCACGATCCCCAGAGCTGCGGGGACTTGATCCCACTACACCGGGCTTCGCCTCTTGGACAAGGGGTTTCGGTGATCGTCTTGACGGCAGGATCCGGCCCGAGGTACAAGATCACGTAATTGCTCGTCCGAAGGCCAAATGCTCACAATCATCAAACTTGCTGACGTGAACGGAGAGCCGAGGGTCAAGCTAGACCTCCCGGGCCTTCTCCGGAACGGTGATCCCCTAGCTCTGCGATTCCTCTTGGAACGTCAGACGGGCGGCCGGTCCGAGATCCTAGAAGTAAACGGCCGCTTCCAAGTTACGGCCGTCGGCATGGATGCCTCGACAAGCCCACCCAAGCAGCTCCTGAGCGTCGAGACGGCGGGACGGGTCCCAGCATGGCGGAGCGTCAAGAAACGCCTCCTGGGGCCGCGTAGGCTCGGGCCGGCTCGGTTTCCTCGAACCCCCGTCTAGCCCTTCACAGCAGCGGCTTGCGCCCGCATACTTCGCAGCATCGACTTAAGACGGCGTCTGAATACAGCGTCCAGCTTGGTCCAGTCCAATCTCTGCAACTGCATCTGCACGTCGAACGTGAGGGGCCTCACGCACACGACACAGATCGTAACATCTCCTGGCCGAGGTATCTTACCCGAGCGGCCCTCAGACCGGTCCAGCACTGCCCCGCAATGAGGGCATGGCGACGGCGGAGTGTCGGTCGTAGTAGTCATCTGCGGGCGAGGTACTTCTCTAGCAAGGCTCGGGCTGCCGTTGCCTTAGCGTCCTTCTTGTTGGCCGCGACGGCTTGAACTTCCATCCCATTGAACTTGCCTGTGCAGGTCATGATGGGTGCATGGGGTGGACCAGCCATCTCGAAACTGTAGACGGGCGCTTGGATCATCTTCGTCTGGCCAATTTCTATCAGAGCCGAGATGGGGTGCTTGGCCGTGTTGATCGGAGTGTTGATCGGAGCTTTGACGTCCTTTACTGGAATTGGTGTAGACGCCAGCGTACCTCCAATCATCAGGACCTTTTGCTCGCCGTCCCTCAGAAGCACAATGTTCCGAAGCAGCTCGACCACCGCTCGCTGCTTTGCAAGCTTCGCAGAGCCGCCCGCCGTGCACGTAACTTTTGCCTCAAAGACCTTCTCCAAAACGTCCATCGACAATTGAACCCGAGCGGTGAACATCGGCACGTGAGCAGGCCCCGACATCGACCCTTCGTAAGAGGCGGCTCGCCAGCCAAGGGCCTGAGCCTGATGTAGTACTGTGACAGCATCCGCAGGGTGCTCCTCCAAAGCCTCGACGGTCGCTTCCCTGAGCATGTCCCAACCGTCAGCTCCGTTGAGGTGCATCAAAACCTCAGTCATGCACAAGGTGGGGATAGTATTCTGGTCAAGCCGGTGCGTCCAAGCCTCGACCAGTGAATCCGAAGGGGAATCCCCGCTCCGAAGCTCCATCTTCACGACTCGCTCGAAGTCCTTTGCCGAGAGCCCATCGAGCCTTCGGGCGTCGACATTCTCCCGGGCTCGGCTTTCAGCCCAGGCGACATGGCTCTGTTTGGTTCGGTCACGCAATTCTTGATTCAAAGTGTTCAAGTGAACGGCGATGGCCGCCACCCCTTCTTCAGTGTGGGGTAGGGGCTCGCCCTTGAGGTGGGCCCGAAGTTGCTGATGAACCACAAGGTCCGCGTACCTGCGGATGGGCGACGTAAAATGCGTGTACGCTTTCTCGTTCAAACCATAATGACCCGTACAGGCCACGCCGTACTCGGCCCGGTTGAACAGCATGTGGTTACGCTTCTGAAGGCTCTCGAGGTCCACCACCGGTGCGTCCAAGAGGGCTACGATCTCGTCCATGAGGACCTGGCGCTCGGGCACGGCCGAGCGGGCCTCGTGGTTGCGGAATAGCGCCGGAATCTGGTTCGGTCAGGTACTGTGCCACCACCACATTGGTGAGGATCATCAACTCCTGGATGATGATGTAGCCGATCGTGTCCTCGCGCTTCTTCATCTTCTTGAGGATGCCGTCCTCGGTGGTGACCCACCCCTTGTTGAGGTCGAAGAAAATAAGCGCACCGGAGTCCTGACGCTTGGCCAGCAAGCCTAAGGCCATGTTCTTGGCTGTCCGCACGTTTGCGTGCTGAGGGTGATCCTCTTGGGTCAGAATGGCGGGGATCTCGGTGTAGTTGAGCTTCGCCTTCGACACCACCTCACCCAAGACGATGGTCTTGGACAAGAGCTTCATCTCACGGTCAAACAAGACTTCGACGTTCAGGCTCTTGCGGATTTTGTCCGGAAAGAGCGAGAGCTTCCATTCTGCCAGGTCCCGAGGCAACATTGGGCTGTTGCCGGTAGCAAAGTACTGAGTGGCTCCCCGCTCGCGGGCCGCTACGTCAAGATCTGATCCGGGTGGGACTTGGCGAGCTACGTCGGCAATCGAGACACGTACAGTCCAGCCTGTATCGGTGCACAACACCTCCACAGCGTCGTCCATGTCTCGGGTGCGGTGGTCATCAATTGTAAGCATGCCGGGGGTCTTTTACACCAGAAGCAAGGAGGTACAGCGCTATCCACTCCCAATGGCGGCATTCTTGGGTCAAAAGGTAGGCTTCCTGGCTACGGCCCTCGTGTTCGACCTGAACCGCCAGGTCGAACACCCGCGCCAGGTTGTCTAGGACTTCACTCAACTGATCCATCAGAACCCTTCCTGGCGACGTCGCCGTTGTTGTCGTCGTTTCAGCTCAGCCCTCATCCAGGAGTCCATCCAACCGCCGACTCGACGATGCTTCCGGAAGGCGCTATGCAGCTCGCTCATCTCTTTGAGGTTGTCTTCGTTGATGGCGGGCCAGATGTCGAAGTACAGGGTGTCGAATTTGGTGCCGGCAGTAGGACGCCACTCGTGGATGTCCCCGTGCACGACCGTCAGCTTCTCGCCGCCAGGTTGAGCCAGGATGGCGGGAGCCACGAGGTTGACAACGCCCTCGTACTTCTCGACGACCGTCACGCTCTTGACCTCGGGTTTGCTCAAGATGGGGAGCAGGATCATCCCGATCCCCAGACCCGCGATCAGCACGTCCCCGTGAGCTTGGTGGACTACTTGCCGGTTGGATCGCTTCTCCATCGGCGTGTCACTCATCATCAGCCGCTGGCCGACAATGAGGTGGCAGTAACGACCCGGTGGCACGTAAGGATCGGAGCTGGATTTAACGGCCGCTCGAACGGCTGTCCACAGGGACATCTCCCCTGAGATCTCCACGTGTTCGAGTTTTACGTTACCTAGCTGGCCCGGCGTGAGGATCTCACACAGGCTCTGCTTGAAGGGGTTCTGTACAAGGCTGCTCATGCCCCTGGTATGAAACTCACGCTTCGAAAGTTCAGCTAATTCGGCGGCAGCTGACTTTTAACCCAACACGGGCCTTGATTCTTCAGGGTGTCGGTCATCCCTAAACGATACGCCTCAAGCTCACTTTTGCCCTGACGACGAGCCAAAAACCATCCGAGAGCTGCGCCAAGGAGCCCTCCCACCAGGGCTCCTGTGAAAAGCGGCGACAGAACGGCCTCGGTCATTTAAAGAAGGGCCGGGGGCTGGCCGCATATTTTTGAGTAGGGGCTGCCCCGCGGGCCTTCCCTTTTATGATACACCAAACTGTCACGCCATTTGGTGCGTAAAACGTCTAGGACGCCTTTGATGCCGCAGTAGTGACCCGCTCGTACCGGTGGAATCTCGCGAGCTGGATTTTGCGTCCGTCGTCAGTAACGACGTGATCGGCCTCGACCACTACTACGAGGAATGACGCGATACGCCTAGGATCCTTGGGTTTCCATTGCTCTCCCACTTGAGGAGCCACAGCAGGCTGAGAAGGGCGTCGCTCACTGGCGGGCGGGGGCTCGCTGGCAGGTTGTTGCACTTTGGCTTTAGGGGCCACCACCTTCTCCTCTTCGTCGACCTCAGCCTTTTGGACCAGCCTCTTCAGCCTAAAGGGCGAGCTGCTGATCACCTCGAACTTCGAACCCGTCACGTTATAGACAGTGCCAACCTTCGTGGAGATGCGGGACAGGACCTGTTCGTCACTGTCGAAGGGACCAACCGCCAGGGACACCATGTAGTAGCCTTGGCCGGGAATTTTTACGCCGATCTGCTCTTCGTATTTGGGCATGCGACCAGTATGTGAAAACAAAAGATAGACCCAGCGGCCGAACGGGCCGCCCGAGGACTGAGAAACACACCTCTCAGCTACTCGAAGTCTAGCTCAAATGCTGCCACATAGTGGGGTGTTTTTAGGCTTGACGCACAACACCCTGAAATCGTTACGCCTGGCGGATGACCGGCAAATTCTGTACAACCCAGCTCGCGTAGGACTCGAAGCTGATAGTGCCGAAGCGCTTCCAAGCCGCTAGTTCCCTACCCTCGGCGAAGGCCGCTTCAGCGAGCTGGCATTCCTGCTCACACACCTGCTGGTCTTCTTTCGAGTCGCTCACCATCGTCACCGCGTTCATACCCCTGATATGCAGCTCGACCCCTCGGAGTTCACCCTTAAGGACCCGACCGGCGGGCTGGTTTTTTCCCTGAAAAGGGCCGACATTTGCCCACCTTCTCGGGTTTCTTGTGAACCTGTACTGGAGTCCCCTTCTGGATATGAGCCCAATCAAGGTCCGCCTGAGCCAAGGCTGCAAGAGTTCGTTTACGGTGGACTTCGAAGCGTTCTCGAGCGTTTTCCTGAGCTTCCTCCAGGGTGTAAAACGCTTCGCTCCCGATCGCCATGGTGGCCATTCGACGGCCGAGCCCCGAGATGTGGGAATAGTAGTTCTTGGACCGATCCCGCCGGTGAGGCTCCGACCCTTCAACAAGGAGGATGCCCCGAGCGGTGACCCATTTGGTGACGTAGAGCAGCACCCAAGGGTCTTACACCGGGCGGACGTACGCTACTCGAGTAGCCTGGTACGCGGTCGTGGTCCCCGTGGTGGTAGAAGTGCTGTAGCTTGGAGCTGTTCGAACGTGGCCTTGCTGGGGGAACGGCCCACGAACGAAGTGCATGTGGATCACCTGCTGAGGAGCCCGCCTCTGAAGATTCAACGCTTCGATGTGCTTCAATACCTCAGCCAAATCTTTGAGCTTCTCCGTCGCCGACGCATCTCCCGGGTTCCTGTCGGGATGGTATTGGAAGACAAGCTTACGATAGTGGGACCGAGCTTGTTTTTTCAATTCGTCGACCGCTTGCTGTGCTCGATCGAAAGGGAGCCCTTGAAGGGCCTGCACCCATTGAGGGGTGAGCCCCATCAGAGCCGCGTACCGGTTGCCCGTGGCTTGGTCCATACTTGGGTGGGGCCAGAAGAGCTTTTTTACTTTAGGAGCTTTTTCGCGTCCGATAGCTTGAAAGCCGACTTCCAAGCCTGCGAAACGACCGGACCGACCGCCATGTTACCCGTGTAGTTGCCCTTGCCTTGGTAATTTTGGATCTGGCCCTGGATGGCGTGGAAGCGGATCTGACAGATCCTCATGCCCGCGTAGACGGTCACGGGGAACTGTGAGGTGACCTCCAAGGTGTACTGCCCGTGAAAACCGGGATCCCCGAAACCCGCCGTCTCATGGACCTTGATGAACAACCGTCCAATGCTCGACTTGCCATCGAGAATGGGCACGTAGAAGTTGGTCCCCACCTTCTCGGCCGTGTGCATCAGGTAGCCGACGCCCGGGTTGAGGACCCAACCCATCTCGGGGTCGATCGTGTACCGACGGATGATGGGCTTTTGCTTCGTGTCCAACGGAGGGGCGCTTCGGTAAGGAAGGATCTTGACTCCTCTCGACACCCCCTGGTGCTCTTCCAACAAATCGGCGGGTCCGGGCTCCCGCGAAGAGAACTGGTGGTAGACCGCCACCTCCGTACCCAGCGTGAGGTCTACGCTGGCAGGATTGACGTGTGTTTCGTTGAACGGATCGATGTTGATTCGACCCTGCTCGATCTGGTTGAGAATTTCGGGACCGCTGAGGATCATGGCCGGCCCTACACCGGCTTCAGTCGGTCTGGCCCTTGTAGAACCAGTCGATGTGCTTGTCGCCTTCTTTTGGCAGCGAGCGGAGCTTCCAATTCTTGACGAGCTTCGTGTAGGCTTCGAGGTTCGAGGTCGCGTCCTTGAGGAATTGCTCCGCCTCTTTTTGGGCCCTCTTCAAATGGTAGTCCCACTGGGGGTCGCCTTTTTGAACCGTCTGCGGGTTGACAACACTCCCGTACGACAGGAGGTTGATGTCAGGACTGCTGAGCTTGGCCTGGAGCTTCAGCCCCTTCGTGTATTGGGACTGGACCGTGCCCTTGAGGTAAGCCTCAGTGCCCTCCACGCTCAGCTCGAACGCTGGGTACCCTACTCCCTCACAAGACCCGTGGGTCGCGCCCGTACCGGGGCGTAGATAGCCATGCAGCACAATCTTCTGATCGCCTTCAGTGATCTTGATGTTAGCGAAGCACACCGGACAGCTGCCTGTCTTTTCACGGGTTCGAGGAGCCGTTTTTTCGAATGCTCCGAGCCCCAGCTTCTTGTCGATCTGGGCTAGCCAGTCCGTTTCCTTGTTGAGCACCGGCAGCCAACGGTAGGTGGCGATCTTCGTTCGCTTTACTTCCTTGTAGCCGTGGTAGTACTCCCCGAAGTCGTAAACCTCAGGTAGGATTTCGATCACCTTGCCGTTTGAAGCCGTGATCTTCCACCCCTCAGCCCCCATCCAAGGTTTGAACTGGAACTCGAAGTCATTGGCCTTCGGGGTGACGGGCGTCAGCTCCAACACGTAAAGCTCGTTCGGCTTCGGGCTTGACGGAAGCGATGTAACAGCCGACTTCTCGAGGAGCTTGTGGCGGCGCTCGACCTCTGCTTCTTTCTCGTCAAAGAAGGACTCGGGCTTGTCCCTGTGCCGACCGTAGAGCTTCACGATCCCTATATGCTTCTCCAGCTTCCAACCAGGGTCCAGCATCGAGAGTATATCCCCGATGTTGGACCAGGTGAGGGTCGTGATCTTGCCTTCGCTCTTACGAATCTTCAACAGCAACGCTTCGAGCTTCGCCGGGTCCAGGGCCGCGGAGAAGCGTCGAGCAAGTCGGAAAGCTTGGTGATTCATGGGGCTCAGTGGTAGTCGTACTTGACATCCAGCTGGTCCCAAACGTCCCGTAGCTCGTTCATCGTCATGACGTTGACGCGGCTGAGGTTGGCTTGAATCCAGGTGAAGAATGCCGCCGCACTCTTCTTGTCCCGGGTGTAGTAGTTGGTATCCTGGTACCCGTAGATTTTGCTTGTCTCGCGATCGATGAGGGGCTGGTGGTTCAGGACCCTGAAATCGTTTGGCGCGGACTCAATCACCAAATCGGTGTTGGTCTTCAGGGTGATCTTGGAACCAGTGGGCTCGACGTCGATGCCCCGCTCTTCACGCTCGTCCCAGGCCACGTAAGGGTCGTCTTTCTTCAGACTTTGTACGAGGCCCTTCACACCTTGGTAAGTGTCTTGATGGACAATTGCCTTCGCCAGAGTGTCGAACCAAATCTCAGCATCTTGCTGAGAGCCCGCCCCTAGACTGATGCTCAGAACCTTGACCTTCTTTCCTCGCTGACCTGCGTTGGTGAGATCGTGGACGGTGATCAGACTTCGGAAACGGTGGATGCGGACGGACCCTACGTTGAAGGTGCGCCCCACATCGATCCCGTAGGCTTTGATGTAGCGGGCGACAATACGCCGGGTGCTGACCACAGAGGCCAGTTTCGCGTTGTTGACTAGGTCGGCCAAAGCTTTCTCCTTCACGTCTGCTCGCCAAATCTTGAATAGGCCCAGCACCTTGTTCTGCTTGCGGCCTTTGGGGATGGGCTCGATCTCGATCGTGGGGTTGCCCCACTTATCTTGACCAAACTTCACCACCTTCCCCCGGTGGTTCTTGTACTTACCAAAGAGCACGATCGTTCCAACCTCGAAATAGGAAGCGTAGAAACGACGAGCTACTCGTTGGGCGGGGGCACTCATGGGCTTAGGATTTGAACCCCATCCCGTCAGTAGGCACCCAGATATCCTCGGTCTGATCCCAGGTGAAGATCTCTTCCGCCATAACACAGAAGCCGTTCTCGCCCCAATCCGGCCCCCAGCTGTTCTTCACGATGAAGCCCTGGCCCGTGATGTAGCCCACGACCATCATCGCGTGGCCGCCCTTCAGCGTGCCCGTAGGACGCTTCCAGGGCGTCATGTCGGAGATTTGCTCGAAGACATCGTCGACCTGGGTTCCAAAAACCACCGGGTGGTGGGCTCGAAGGGCTTCAAGCATCTTGTCGACGCGAGCCTGGCCGGTTTCGACGATGCGATAGTAACTATGGATGCGATGGCCTGTAGCGGCTCGCATGGCCATCGTGTCGGGCAGGAGCGTGGCTTTGGTGGAGTCGTAGGGCCAGCCTCCTTGACCGCTTGGCAGGTCTTCCCGACAGATCCCGAAACTGGCCAGCACCTGGAAGCAATTTCGGATGTGGGTCCCCTCGTTCTTGGAGAGGTTGCCGTCCATGTTCCGGGCTAGGGTCCATGCAAACATTCGGGAGAGCTGAACCGGGGGCAACCCCTGGATAGCGTTCAGCACTTCTACCGAGTCAGCGGTGGCATTACCGGTGCAGGACTCCAGATCATACTGGTTGGTGGTCGTGCAAAAGGGTCGAAGGTCCGGATCTCCTGTCACCACCTGGGTCAGCTTCGGGGCCAGCTGAAGCGAGAAATTGGTGACGGCTGATTCCCCAACTGCCTTTATGGGGTCTGAAATGTAGCCGTAGACACGATCCATAAGCATTCGAGGCCAAAAGAAGATCCACGATTCTACCAATCAGACGGTTGGGGTATGATCAAAAGCATCCCTCTGGTCTTGGTCTTTGGGCTAGTCGTGGCTTGCGCGGAAGAGCCGCCGGCCGGGTACCCCTCTCCCAACACCAACCTGTGCCCGCAGATGTGTGCTCACTTGAAGGACCTCAATTGCCCCGAAGCGGAGTCCGTGTACAGCAACGATCTTCCGGGTCCTCCGGACGTTCCCAATGAAACCTGCACGGACTTCTGCGTGGATCTCCAAACCAAGGGTGTCACCATGAACCCCAAGTGTGTCCTGAATATCACGTCATGTGACGGCATCGAGCCCGCCCGGCAGTTGGACCCTAACACTTGTAAGTGATGCTACCTGGCCTTGGGCAGCATCTTGTAAGCGTTGGCAGCCGCACTGCTGAGGTCCATCTGCGCTTCCAGAGAGCCCTCCAAAGCTTTTGCCAGCTCGGTGAAGAAGTCTTTGGCCTTCGCCTTTTCTCCCTCGGCTAGTTGTTTGCAGAGGTTGATGGCTCTCTGGTAAATCGTCTCATTGTCGCCATATCGAGGGACGAGCTGAATCAAGTACCGAGAGAGGATTTCTTTCTGTTCAGCGGCGTCAGGGTTCTTTTCAAGGTGTTCGATAGCACCGTCCAAGAAGGTGGAGGCTCGACCGGCCCCAATCTCGATACCCCTCTGGTCGCCCGCTTGTGCAGCCGTGATCGCTTGATTGACCTCAGACAGCACACTCTTGATGAGGTGTGTCTTGGCTTCATCATTGGAGATCCCAAACACCACTGAGGTGACGGTCTGGATCACTTCTTCCAGATCCTTCACTGCGGCCTGAAGGTCTGCGCCTTTCGAGCCTCGCCCATACTTCGACTGAATGTTGTTCAGGGCGATACGAGCGTTGTTGAGCTTCGCCCGGATGTCTGGCCCATTGGACTTGGCAGCCGACCGTCGGGCTATCTGCATTCGAGCAACGAGACGTTTGCTGGGTGTCATTTAGGGACTCACTTATCGACGGGCTTGTAACGAGCCCCGAGGCGGGCGACAATGTCCGCAGCTCCTGGTCCACATGGTCAACAAGAAGAAATGACAGCCACTCGTCGGCTAATTGCTCGTTGGCTGGAGGCTAAGCCCAAGCCCTACGCGGCTATTTTCTTGGACCCAGCTAGCCAAAAACGCTTGATCCTGTGGTGGAATTCTGCTGTGGGGATCCCGCTGTTCCGGGATATCAAGGCCCACCACATGACCCTCAAGTTCAACCCCAACCAAGAGGATCTGGACCAGTTCCCTTTGGGCGAGCCCGGGGTGGTCAAGATCATCGGCTACGCGGCTGACGAGAAAGGACAGGCTGTTTTGGTCCGGTCGAGCGTCCCGTCCCACAACCAATATGCCCACATCACGGTCGCAGTAGCGCCCGGCGTCTCAGCCGCCTACTCGAACGATCTGCTGGCCCGGGGGCATTCACCCATCAACGGACCCCGATTATCGGGCGTTGTAGACGTTCGCGAAGACTGAGATCGGTGTATACAAGGGTGTGATCAACACCACCGTCGCCCAAGTCGGGGGCATGTTTGCCCTGCTGACCTTCCTCCATTTTGCGGCCGACTGGGTCTTCCAGAGTCACGCTGAGGCGATGGCCAAGTCAACTCACGGCGGGATTCGAGCCAAGCATTGCCTGATATACACCGTGATCTGCTGCGGGGTCATTGCATGGGTGGCGCCGGTTGCCCTTTCGAAATTAGTGGCCATCGCCACCCTGCTGTTCATCAGTCACTTCTTCGAAGACACCTACTTGCCTGTGTACGTGTGGGCTCGTTACATCCGCAAACCCTTGGAAATGCAGGCCCGAGCGACCGTGGAGGAATTCACGGCTTTCGCAAGCACTGCCCTGGGGAAGATCCTGCTCATCGCGATCGACCAGATTGTCCATATCCTTTTCCTGATCCCTGTAGCGGTTATCCTCGTGGTCCCTGCCCGTAGTGCTGCGGCTATTTGGACCGGGGGTTCTCTCTTGGTCGTGCTGGGGGCCTTGTGTGCCGTCGGGGCAAAACGTATACAGACCCCGTGAAACTCTGGATTGACGACCAACTCGACGACCCCAGTACACCTAACCGCCACACCCCGAAGGGCTTCCTTGGAGCCCGCTCGACCGCTGAAGCCATCGCCCTGGTGGAAGAACACGGTCCACCGGAGTTCATGGATCTCGACCACGACCTGGGAGGAGATGACCGGGTGATGGTCTTCCTTCGTTGGCTTTCAGAACAACACCCTGAGGGTCCGGTCCCCAAGTATCGGGTTCATTCCGAGAACTGCGTAGGGGGGCCGGCCATCGACAGCTTCATGTCGAGCTGGCTTCGCAGCCTAGCGCTTTGAAGCTGAATGCTGGAGCCCTTGGTGAAGTAGTCGGTGTAAATAGAAGGTCATGAGCCAAGGTGTAGAGTCGGAGATCGCGGACTCCAAGGAGCACCTCGCTTTCCTTGAGGCTCTGAAAGCCGTCTACCCGGATGCCATCCTCGGGCGGAGATGGACTTCACCTTCCCTGAAGATTGAGGACTGCGACGGTATCTTCCTGGACACCGAGAAGTCGAGTGTCTCGGACAACCATTTCGTTTACTGCTGCCCCTATCGCACCATCGGACGAGGGAGGGTGTATCACTCTGAGAGGGTTTTCCTAAATACTCTCTTTACGGCTGAAATGAAGGACAAGAGTCCTGAGCTGTACACCCTGATCATGCGTGAGATGAGAACCTGATGGTCGTCGTACAGGTGCAAATGTGGCCCCGGGGAGACAAGGCGAGCGCCTACTCTTTAGGGACCTTGACGATCGCCCTCGATCCTGGTACTTCTACCGACACACTTCGGAACTACGCCTGGCGCATCACCCGTCTCCGAGAGAAGGGAACGTGGAAATCAGGCAGAATCGAAGGCCATACACCCAAGACCCGAGGGCCTTGGGACCTGATGTACAGGATCCTTCGATTAGCAGTAGGACATCGAAACCCTTAAACCTAAACAGGTCGCCGCGAGTCTCTTCTCTGACCAAGAATTCTGCCCCTCGTACTTGCGGCGACCTGGACTTTTCAAAATGAGACACATAGTAATTGGAGACATCCACGGTTGCTTGGTGGAGTTCAAGGAACTCATCGAAGCCGTAGCGCCCGCACCTGGTGACAAGGTGATCTGCTTGGGAGACTTCCTCGACAAGGGGCCGGAGCCTGTGGCTTGCTTGCGCTTTGCTCGAGAGCAGGGGTTCGCTTCGATCATGGGCAACCATGAAGAGAGACATTGGAAGTGGCGTCGGAACGTCACTCGAGAGCAGCGTGAGCCCGGCTACGTGAACGCCATGCGTCCGTTCAACACCGAGGACGAGCTGCGTCAGAACGCAGATTTGTCTCAGGCGGACCTCGACTGGATCGAAGGGCTGCCCTACTACCTGGAGTTCACTCCGGGCTTCGTGGCCGTTCACGGAGGCTTGCTTCCGGGGCTACCGTTGGACCAGCAACCGACGGACAAGATCGTTCGAGCCCGTTGGGTCGACCAGGTGACGGGCAAACCCATCCCAACCGATTACAGCGCCAAGGATCCGGTCCCTCCGGGATCCGTCCACTGGACGTCGCTCTACGATGGCTCGTACGAGGTCATCTACGGGCACGAAGCTCACAGCCTTACTTCGCCAAGAGTCGACGTAGGGCTCAACCGAGCCCACTGCTACGGCATCGACACGGGGTGCGTCCACGGAGGTCGATTGACAGCCCTCGTGGTCGACGAAAGTCAGTGGGTCAGCTTCGTGCAGGTGCAGTCGCGACGGAAGTACGCGGAGCCTCAGTGGGCTTTTCCGCAAGGTCTGTAGCGAAGTCGTCGGCGTCCAAACCGCGGGGCTTACGGGCCAAGAACCGGACATCGGTTTTCGCTGTGCTGTAACGATTCGTTGAATTTGGCTCGCTAAGACAAGCCTGTTTTTGTGTATAGAGGGAGGCATGCTGTGGCTATGCCTCCCTCTATTTTTCGTAGCTCTCACTTACCGGGCCTACATCAACAAGGGACAGGTCACAGCAACACCCGACGAAAAGGTGTACTCGACCTACGCTATTACGTGGCGAGCCGGCAGGGCTTACCGTGAAGCCGTCGAAGCCTTCCTAAGCAGACCTGGGTTAGAGATCCCTCCGACTCGGTACGGCTTCTTTGCCCTGAGCGCCCTGGTCAACCGGAAGAGATCATCTTGGACGCAGAGCTTTCGTCCGGTGATTTGGATCTCAGCTGTGGCGGGCGCCCTCACAGTGCCGGCGGCTTACCTTGTTACGCACGACCTACGGTCCTCCTTGTTGGTAGCCAGCTCACCTCTTTCGTTGATGCTGAGCCGTAAAGCCCTCCAGGACACGCTTACCGCGTTCTTTATGGTCCTCGCCCTCTGGGGAGTGCAAACTGGAAATACGTGGATTCTAGGGACTGCTACCGCTTGCGCTCTCGCCTCTCGGGAAGCTTTGATATTTTATCTGCCTGCTATTTTTGTTGCTTGGGGTCTCAGGACTGGGCGGTGGGTTGAAGGCTCAATAGCTCTAGGGGGAGCCACGGTCCTCGCGGTGATGGGGTTCTATGCCCTAGGGGGGCGGAAGCTCCTGACTATTTTTCGGAAACTCCGGCGCCCAACCGACTACATTCGAAGGTTCCAATCAGGCCCCCTTCACCGTCTTCTGGTGGACCTGGTGTTGATCTCCCCTCTCGTCACAGTAGCGACTTTGATGGGATGGTCCCGAGTTCCTGTATGGTTGGCCGCATTCGCAGGAACAGCTCTAGTCTTGCACTCCTTCATCACACCCAAGAATGTACGCTTTCTGCTCGTTGTCGATTTGGCGATCAGGATGATGTGTGCGAGCCTTCCAAACCCCATACTTTGGGCTGTCCTGGTGCTGGGTTCCGTTGCAGACTTGTGGCTTTACAGAGCCTTGGGAAAGATCGAGGACCCCGTCACGGCTAATCTTGTTGTGAGGTCAGGGATGTACCTGGAGAAATGAACCATGAGCCAAGATAAAGCGTCCGCTATCGACTACGTAGAAGCCGGTCTAGCCGCTGATGTGGTGCCCCCTGCTTTCCCCTGCCCCACGTGCAGCAAGGAGACCAAGGACGCCAATATATTTCAGGACAATGTGGACGGCAAGAAGCTGAGAATCTGCTCCGATGCAGGTTGTCGTGCGAAAGCCGACTGGTCTTCGGGTTCGGCTGTTCTGCTCAACAACTAGACGGGGATCAGGATCCCGCTGGGATTCTTCTGCCACCCACCCGGGATCTTGGATGTGGCCTTCAACCGTTTGAGGGCATTCGTGAACTCGTGGTTCGACAACGGCTTGTAGTTGTTGTTGCCAGACCTTCGGTACCGCTGCACACGGTCAATACAGGTTTGCCCGTCCCATCCGTACATGAAATGCAAGGTCAGGGCTGAAACGAGCCCTGACCGATTCATGCCCGCTCGACAGGTGACCAGCACCTTGCGGCCCTGCTGAACGGCAGCCTTGACCTGGTGGGCCGCCTGCACGGCGATCTGGAGATGCTCCCGCGTCAGGGGGTGCTGCCGATCATCGTCATTGGGGGCGTGCACGACCTCGACCCCCGGGAACAGCTCAGCAGGGTCCTGGAGGTCTCGAGCACACAGGACGAGCATCGTGAAGTCCGAGGCCCCCACAGCGCGTCCTGTGCCCGGGTAGGAGCCTTGCCAGAGGTTAGGGACTATCTCGTCCGCTTCGACGAAGAGGGGCATGCCCTGAGCGATCCCATCAAAGCTCTACTTAGCTTCGTGGTACACTTGTTCAACCTGCTCTTGGGACCAAACGGGTGCGGTCCAGCCGACCTCTCCCAACCACTTCAAGACGTCGGGCCAGTGGTGATGCCCCCGGGCGCCCTTCTGGTCGTCGATTTCAAGGCCGTCAGCCTTCCACTCCACCAAGAACATGGTGCGGTAGTCGTCCCCCAGATCGTGACTTCTTCCGTTCACCAAGGCTTTCTCCACCAATTCAAAGAAAGTCGGGATCTTGTCGGGTGTGGCGACGACCCAATTGTTTTCAACCTTCTCGGAGCCCCAAGACGAAACGCCCTCTCGGATGGGATCCACGTAAAGTCCTGTCACAAGGCCACGTTGGTTGAGAGCCTGAGCAATCTCCATCATCTCGTCGTCACTGAACGTCACCAGTGCTTGGCCGATCGATGAATAATCCTGACGGGAAAGCAGCCGTCCCTTTTGGGCGTCGTAGAGGATCACCCCATATTCTGAGGGATGAATCTCGACTTCGGGATGAGGCTCCTCCGCCAAGTTGATGTACTGGTCCAGGAGCTTTTCGTCGGGATCGTACAGCTCAGGGTTGTTGAACCACCAGGAAGTGGGGTTGGTCCAACGGCGAGCCATGTACAACTCACCGTTGCGTTTCTTGATGCCGATGAAGACGTGGCCGCCCATTAGAGTCCCAGCTCCTCTCGCAGCTCACGCAGCTCGGTGGTGTAGCCGCCCGACAACACAGGGAAGCGGCACCAGCTCCGAGGGTCCAAGTTCTTGTCGTCCACATGAAAGCTCAGGGCGTAGCGTTCCCGCTTCCACTGGTTGCGGCACCAGAGCGTGAAGAACTTCTCGACATAGCCATAGACCTTTTGGGGAGCTGTGATGTTACCCGGGCTTGCGTTGTGATCCAACCAACCCTTGAGCATTAGGTAGACACTGCGGGGAGGCATGCGGTCCAAGAGGGCCCGATCCTCAATGTAATCCAGAATTGGATACGGCATAAGGTCGCTCTCGTCCGTTTGGTTTTCCCCTGGCCGCAGCTCGGCCGTCGGAGCTTGGTTCAGGATCTTCCACAAGCCCTCCTTGGGGAATTCGTAGAGGTACTTGGGGGTCACTCCAGGTGAATGGAGGGTCTCCGCAAACCCCATTTTCTTGAGCCACAGCAACAAGAACGCCTTGTCGATGCCCCCCAGGGGCGCGATGCTGCCCGCCGTGTCCCCGTCCATGGTGCAGTAGCCGACCGCCGCTTCACTGCGGTTGCTGGTCGTGATCAGCAGCTTCTGCTCCACGTTGGCGATCATCCACACGCTCGGAGCCCGCACGCGAGCCTGGATGTTCTGGAGCGCTATGTCGTCAGTGTTCCAACCAAACTCATGCTGAAGGGCTACCGACACGATACTGGTGTAGCTATCCACCAACTTGTCGACATCCAGGACGTGGAATTTTGCCCCCACGTCTTTGGCGACCGTAGTAGCGGCGTCAAGAGTTGTTTGGGAGCTGTTCTTCGTGCGCTGGTACGCACAGGTGAGAAGCTTACGATAGACGGAGGCTTGGAAGGCGTGCTCGTTGTACGTCCCCTCTTTTGTATAGGGGATCCCCACGCTCTCGCAAAAGTCCTCGACACCCATTTCAGAGAGCCCTCGGGTGATCATGATGCGGACGAGATAGGCGCACGCTGCCGAATCGGCCCCGCCACTGAGAGAGATAACGAAGCCTTTCGACCGGCTCTTTCGAAGGTAGTCGTAGAGCCCGAGAGACGTTGCGAGGGCAAACTCCGAGTATTCGTCGAAGGACGATTCAGTCCTGCCTCTTTCTGGGAGCTGGAAGACCTCCGGGTAGGCGTCCCTTGAGATGACCCAAATGGCATCGTCGAATTCCGGAGCAAAACTAGCGGTTCCGATCTGTTGTGTGCGGGTCTTGTCGATGTCGACGACGGCTGTCGTCAGAAGAGAGGATCTCAAGGAGAAACGCTCACCGTGAGCCACGATCTCTCCGCCGGTGGCGATCAGACATTCACCGTCGTAGATGGCTCGACCTGCTTCGTTGCCCAGCAGGTTGGCATACACGTAGGTAGCGGCGAAAGCTCTCGACCCTTCGGTCACGAAGCGCTTTCGGATCTCGTGCTTACCAAAAGCGAAATGGCTAGCCGACGGGTTGAGGATGATGTCCACCCCTTTGCGGGCCAGATGGGACCCGGGGCGTTCAGCCACCCAAGCGTCCTCACAGATTTCGAATCCGAGGCGAACTCCGCCGATCTCGAAGCAGATGTCTCCGATCGGGTAGACGTCAGGACTGTGCTTGTTCCGAAGCGCAAGAGAGACGTTGCCTCGCGTACCGGTGGGCCAGGGCTTGAACCAACGGGGTTCGTAGTGGATGCCATCACCCGCCAAGTGCTGCTTGGCCACAAGACCCAGCAGCTTGCCACTGTCCAACACAGCGATGCAGTTGTAGAGGGCATTCCGGTACACGACCGGCAACCCCACGCAAAGCGTCATGCGCCCGCTGTACTGCAAGAGCTTGGACAGCATTTGCAGAGCCCGCTCGGGCACGTCACCCGACAGGAAGGCATCCTCACAGCCGTAGCCGGTAATGCACATCTCGGGCAGGCAAAGAATCTGCACCCCTTGCTGTTCCGCAGCTTCGATGACTTCCCGAATATGGGCGAAGTTACCTTCCCAATCGAGAGGGGTTTGGTTCAACGCCCCGGCGGCGATCTTGAGACACTTCATTGGCATTCCTTCAACAGACGGGTAGCTCGACGCAACCGACCTTCTTGGTCGAGCTTGCGAAAGTAGCGAAGGGGCGTACGGATTGACTGAGGGAGACCGTCCTTGACCTCCGACAGCTTCAGCTCATCTCGCACACCCTCCACGCTCAGCAGGCGTACGAGGATCGCGGGTGTGCAGAGGAAGGGCACCTTTTTGGTGATCTCGATATACCGGACCATGGCCCACCTGAAGAGGCGTACAAAGTCGGCGTCACGATCAGACCCAATGGTTGACATCACAACCCTCGAAGAGCCGCACGAGCGAGAGCCTCATCACGACGCCCGCGACACTTTCGTATGAGGTCCAATGTGGCGGGGGACATCACCGCCGGGGTACACCCGAGCTTTGAAGGTGGGAGGCGCCCGTCCTCGACCTTCCCACTCAGCAGAGTGGCGTCGTGGGGCGGGGTCCAATCCTCACCCTCCTGAAGGATGTAGCTCGCTGGGGTGTTGGCACCGGCGTAGATGGGGTTCGGGCGGTAGATCATGGGACGGCCAGGGATCGATTCCTTGGCGCTGCCCGGCTCGTCCCCGAACTTCATGACCGCAAGGCTGCCCGTTTGGCAGAGCTTCCAGACGGCGCTCACGTCGTCCCGTAGGAAAGAAGGCCACTCTGGTTTCACGAGGAACCCGCCGTAGCCGTACGCCTGACGATCAGCGGGCCAGCGTACCTGCTCACGGAGTTGTTCGAATTCGACCGTGAGGTTGTAGTTCCAACCGCTTTCCAGAGCGAGGCGGGGCTGAACCCCCATCTCCATCGCTCGTGCAACCGTGAACGTGTAGTGGCCTCGGATGCCGTGCTCGGTATCGAAGCGGATGCCGGCGTCCCGGTCCGGTTGTTCAGCGATGACCCGAAGCGCACTCGGAACGCCCGAGTACAGGGTTGAGAACGTGTCGGGTAAGTAGAAGAGAAAGCCTGGGAAACGATCCCGCATCCAACAGTAGGCTTCGTAGTCATCCCCAATACGCTGGATATGCTCGTGGCCCATCGTCCCGACGGGGATCATTCCGAGTAGCTGAGCGAGGTGTACGTTCGACGTCCGCTTGATACCGGCCGCGAAGATCGCCTGAAGGGCGATCTTGTGCTGTTCGGGGCATGACACGGCCCTCATGCCGACCTCAAAGATACGGTCCGGGTTTCGCACTACCTCGACGAGCTTGAGGGCTCGCTTGAGGACTCCTTCGTAGTACTCGTCTTGGCGGACCTGAATCTTCCAAGGGAGACGGGCACCCAACTGCTCACACGTCTCTTCGATGATCTGACGTTCAGCATCACAAGTCGCGTACTTGAAACGATCGTCGAACTCGCCCGACTTGATGGCGGTCGCCACTTGGATACGGAACTGAAGACGAATGGAGTGAGGTTCGAGCCAGCTCCCCACCGCCGACGGGCCACGGGCCATGAAAGCCGGCTCACGGTTGTAGAACCAAGAGCCCTTTGGTACAGAGACGACCTTCATAGAGTCACGTAGCTCGAACGCTTTGCGGAAGGCAGCCCCCACCTCGTAGTCATGGGTTCGCAAGTAGTCGTAGTCGGAGTCGACCGGTTTGGGGAGGCAAGCCTTGATGTACTCGGCCGCGTCGACCGGCATGAAGTGCCATCCGTTCAGCCCTCCCTTTCGGTGGGAGTGGTAGAAGGTTTCGTCCCGCAGTGCCGCTCCTGCCTCAGCCATCGAGAACTTGTAGCCGTCGGACGCCGTAACGGGGAAATCATGAAAGGGGTACGCCATAACCCTTAATACACCGCTCGACCCCAAAAAGTTCAGTGTCGAGGTGAACTTTTCTGAGGGTCGTTGCATAGAAGCTTTGAAGAGACCCCGAACCCCCACCTTAGGACCCTATGACGATTGCTGATAAGAACCGTGACTTTCAAGTCATCAAGAAGGCGGCCCAGGCACAGAACTGGAAAGTAGAGAGAACCACTGGAAACCACTACGTTTTCAAGTCTCCCGACGGCGTCACGTCTGTGACGGCCGGGGGTACCTATACGGGGCCGCATGCCCTGAAGAACCTAGTTGCCCATCTCCGCAAGGGTGGTTTCACGCCTCCCGCGAAGATGCGCTAGTCGGTGTAAATACCTGTCATGAAATGGGACATCGATAAGGCCATCCTAGCACTGGAAGCCGCTGGCGGGCCTGGCACGGTTCTCGAACGGATCCTCATCAACCCTGAAGATGAAGCTGTTCAGAAAACTCTGGGCCTCAAGCTCAGTGTTGCGGATCGAGCGAAAGCGAAAAAGATGGGCCAGCAGCTCGTGGCCGCATGGGCGATGGGCGTGGGTAAGTCTGCCACCCGCAAGCTCTTCTTCTACGCTTGGACGATTCGTGAAGCCTACTTGATGGCCCGTCGGGGTCTGAAGAAATTGTCGCCGTCCGATCTAGCTTGGTACGGTGTCGCGATCCCTAAGAAGCGGAACAGCTTCGCTGCCGCAAAACGAAAGAAGAAGACCCGTGTCTGAAGCCGCATTGATCGTTGACCTCAAAGGTTTGGCCAAGAAGGTCGCCAACCGTCCGAAGTCCTTCATCCTGTGTGAGCTGCTCCAAAACGCTTGGGACGAGGACATCAAGAAGGTGACGGTGACGGCCCGCATGCTGCCCGGTCGACCCGCTTGTGAAATCGTTGTTCAAGACGACAGCCCCGAGGGCTTCGCCGACATCCGCAGCATCTACACGATGTTCCGGGATTCTAAGAAAGCGAATGATCCCTCAAAGCGTGGCCGCTTCGAGATGGGTGAGAAGCTGGTGCTGGCCCTGGCGACTGAGGCCACGATCTCGACCACCAAGGGAACCATCATCTTCTGTGACGGCCAGCGGGTGAACAGCCGCAAGTGCCGAGAGAAGGGTTCGGTCTTTACGGGCGTCTTCAAGATGACCCGAGAGGACTTCGAGGAGATGCTGAGCGATGTCAAGTTGCTCTCCGTGCCTGAACACATCGAGACGATGTTCAATGGTGAATTTCTGATTCCTCGTCACCCGCGGGCCACTTTCTCGGCCGCTCTTCAAACCATTCGGGCCAACGAAGAAGGGGTGCTGGTCCCTACTCAACGCAAGACCGATATCAAAGTCTACCCCGTCCGTGATGGCGAGGTGGCGCACCTCTACGAGATGGGCATCCCTGTCGTCCCGACGGGCGACAAGTGGCACTACGACGTTCAGCAAAGGGTTCCCGTCAACTGGGAGCGCAACAACGTCCCGCCCGCATACCTCCGGACGCTCCGGGTCGAAGCTCTCAATGCCCTGCATGAAGACCTGTCGTCCGAGGATTCTCGGGCGCCCTGGGTAACGGATGCGATGGACGACGGGCGCATTGCGCCCGAGGCCGTCAAAGACATCCTGGTGTATCGCTTCGGTCCGAAGGCCGTTGTCAACGATCCCTCGGACCCCGAAGGCACGAAGATTGCCATCACCCAAGGCTACACGGTCATCCCCGGCGGAGCCTTCTCTAAAGCCGCTTGGGAGAACATCCGTACGTCGGAGGCAGTGTTGCCGGCGGGTCAGGTGACCCCAAGCCCCAAGCCCTACAGCCCCGAGGGGCGAGGCGAGCACGTCATCCACGAAGCCGAGTGGAGCTGGGACATGCGTCGTATCGCCGACTTAGGCCGGTCCCTCTTCCGCTATGTCTTCAGGGAAGAACTGTCGGAGGTGGTGATCGTCAAGGAGCCGAACGTCTACTGGGCCGCCAACTATGGACCGGGCCGGCTGTGCCTGAACTACGGCAAGCTCGGCAAGGAGTGGTTCGCTCGCGAGAACAGTGACACAGAAGTCCTGGACCTCTTGATCCACGAGTTCGTGCACCACACCGTCAAGGACCACCTGTCGGCTGAGATGCACGAGCGTGCAACTTGGATCGGGGCCCGCCTGGTCAAGCTCGCGCTCGAGAAGCCCGAGATCTTCTTGAGGCAGTCATGATGGACGAAGCCGCCGTCACGCCTCGTCTGGCGTACAACGTACTGACGGACGAACAGGTGCGCCACATTCAATCCTTTGGGATCCCGGTCGACAGCAGCCACCCCAGCACGTACTGGATAGGCTCGATCGATCGAGAGTCTGCGATGCCGACTGATATCGAGCTGCGGATGATCCGCAGCTACATCGAGTATGAGGTTCGGCACATTTACACACAGACCTACCAGGAAAAGATCTTCGCCAAGCCCTTTCCCGCAGAAGGCTTGCACGTCACCAAGGTGTTCCGGAAGGGCGCCAAGTGGCTTCACCAAGAGAACCCCTTCGAGGGGTGGTGTTATCGCCGAGGGCCTTCGGACGGCCACTATTGGCCTAACTGGCCCGCCCCTCGCATGAAGCTCATCGAAGTGCTGGACTACCTCCAGACCCTCAAACCCTACCCTGATCCGTCGTCAGAAGAACCCTACCTGATCCGAACTTGGGTCAAGTGGAAGGCCGACCGTGTGGTGGAGGTGTTCTGCCCGTGACCACTCTGTTGGTTGCCGGCTGCTTCTTCCTTCTGCTCGCCATCTTTGGAGTCGAGGTGGCGAGGTACGTACAAACACTGCCCAAGCCTACTCGAGCTAAATCTGAGGAGAAGCTGGGGCTTCAGGTCCTGGACTGGCGGCGGCATGACGAGGGCCAGTACAGTGTGCTGCTTTCCGATGGGACAGTTTGGCAAGGTCGGAGCCGTTGGTGGGGATCCTCTTCACCCAACATTTGCGTTCCTTTAGCTCACATCCACCGCACCTACGTCCCTTTCCTAGGGGACTTTTATCTTCGAGCGGAAGCGGCCTTCCAAAAGGGCCACCCGATATCACCCCTTCAAAGCTACAGTGCCGAGACTCCCGATTGGTGTAAGCAGAACCTTCATGCCTCCTAAACTCGAGACATCTACCCTCACCGGCTTGGCGATCGGTGACGCTTTGGGGATGCCTTTCGAAACCCACCCCCACACATCAGAAGCTTTGCTCCAGTGGGACGGAAGCTTTCAGTCCGGAGCCACAACAATCTTCCAACCTCAACGCAAGCCCGGCGAGTGGACGGACGATACCAAGATGGCGATAGCTCTCGCCGAGAGTTTGCTCGAATCCGCTTGCTACAATCCTGTCCTCGCAGTCGCCAACTACAGTGACTGGTACCGCACCGGTGACCTCCGAGGGATTGGTAAAGCGACCCGTGAGGCCATGGACCGTGTGATCCTGGGCCATCACTGGAACAGCTCAGGCGTCATCCATGCCCAGGGTAACGGACCATCCATGCGGATCGCCCCCATGGGGGTCTTCTACCGCCACAGCTTGCTCGCTGTTGCTGAGATGACGCGAGTTGATGCTTGGATCACCCACCGGTCCCAAGAGGCCCAGGAAGGGGCAGTTGCGGTCGCTATGGCGGTTGCACTCTTGGCTGAGGGAACGGTCAAGAAGCAGGAGCTGATCAAGCCCATCCTCAATCTCCTTCAGGGCGGGTCGGACGGCTTCACCACTTTGACAGAAGCTCGCTTGATAGAGCTGGACAAATTCTTGGCTGAGGGGCCGAGCTTCGCCCAGAGCTTTCGCTACCTGATCGAAAAGGGCACGAAGGCGGTGACGGATCAAACGGTGCCGGCCGCGTTCCTGTGCTTCATGGCCACTGATACCTTCAAAGGTGCAGTCGACATGGCGGTGAGAGCTGGGGGCGATACCGACACGGTGGGGGCCATCACGGGCGCTCTCGCGGGCACTTACTACGGCAAGGAACAGCTCGAACCCTACTTGGACCAGTTGGAAGAAGCCGAGTACCTCCAGCATCTGGACCACCTCTTGTGGATCGGAGCACCCGAGATCCCCGAGGACACATGACGCCTACCTCTTTTAGCCCAGAATTTGCGGTCCTGTTTTTAGCCCTGACCCTTCTCATGGGGGCTTTTACGGCCGCTTCTACCTTGAAGAGGTACGACGCAGTTTTTGAGAAGCTGATGGCCGAGATGCACCCTCATTTGGGACCCAGTGGGCACCACCCCGATCATCCTGAATATCGACGCCACCGGGCCCCGTTGTTCTTCGGTATCTTGACGGCCACTCTATTTGCCGCCTTTTTGCTGGAAGTGTTCATATTCCCATGAAGTACACAATCGTCTTCGACGACGGAGTCCGTACGGCCACGGGGGAATTCGAAGCTCCTGAGCGTCTGCCTCAGCCGGGCGACATCTATGAGTGGACCCAGCCGGGCCGGACGCTGGGAGACTACGACTACCGTAAGGGTGAGACCATGCTGGTCTTGGAGCGGACGGGCCACGCACCCTTTCACCGCACATCTTCGCTTGGCAACCTCCTGGTTCGGGGCCCTCACGGAACGAGCGTCTG
>Ga0193726_1000993_pt1 | contig 24859 bp, 24 predicted proteins | sample H2c1metaG_FD_144928 | JGI IMG/M metagenome (GOLD analysis project Ga0193726, IMG submission 144928) | Soil microbial communities from a riparian zone of the East river system, Colorado, United States - H2c1 | ecosystem: Environmental > Terrestrial > Soil > Riparian zone | place: USA: East River...
AACCCAAGCCTGAGCCTGCGATGAAGCCGCAGCCTGCAGCACCGGTCGTGTCCGCGCCTGCTCCCGTCATTGCCAAAGAGACAACGGCTCCGGCTGTTGCCGCGCCAAAAATTGTGCTGGCTGCCGCTGGCGAGGCGCCGGCGGAACCCAAGCCTGGCAACATCGCCGACACGGTCGATGCCAAGCGCAACAGCGACGGGCTGCGCCTGAATTTTTCATTCGCCGCCCCGGCGCCGGCAGCGCTGTTTCGCCGTGCCGACGTGGTGTGGCTGATTTTCGACTCCGCAAAGCCTGTTGATCTCGAGCCGATCCGCCGCGAGGCCGGCTCCATCATCGGCGATGTCAGTGCGATGCCGCTGGAGAAAGGGCAGGCGATCCGCATGCGCCTCAACCGCCCGCAACTGGCTTCCCTAACGGGCGATGAAAAGACCGGGCAGAACTGGGTGGTGACCTTTGCCGACACCATGCAGACGCCGTCGCAGCCACTCACCGCGATCCGCAACGTCACCGACCGCGCCCGCGCCAATGTCACCGTGCCGATGTCGAAGCCGGGCCTGATGCATCGGCTGGTCGATCCGGATGCGGGCGACGCGCTGATGGTGATCACCGCGCCGCCGCCCGGCCGCGGGTTTGTGCGGCGGCAGGATTTTGTCGAATTCTCGTTCCTTGAATCGATCCATGGCGTGGTGATCCAGCCGAATTCCGACGACGTGTCCGCCGAACTCGCTTCCGACAAGATCACGCTAAGCCGGCCCGGCGGGCTGACGCTGTCGTCGGCGGACGTCGGCGCCGAGCGCGCGGCGACCGCGGTGCGTCCGATCTTCGATGTCAACGAATGGCGCAAAAACCAGCAGGACGATTTTGTGAAGCGGCTGGATGCGCTGGTCACCGCGGCGGCGAGTTCGTCCGGCGAAGCGCGCACGCCGGCGCGGCTCGATCTGGCGCGCTTCTACATGTCGCGCGCGATGTATCCGGAGGCCAAGGGCGTGCTCGATCTCGCCTTGGGCGAGGCGCGGCCGGGCCAGGAAGACCTCTCCGCGCTGATCGTGCACTCCGTCGCCTCAACGCTGATGGGCCGCCCCGAGCAGGGGTTAAAGGATCTCGCCGCTCCCGCGATCGGCACCAATTACGATTCCCAGCTCTGGAAGGCGCTGGCCTTGGCGCGGCAGGGCAAATGGGCCGACGCGCGGGAGAAATTCAAGAACGTCGAATTCGCCATCACCTCGCTGCCGCTGGAATTGCAGCGCGCCGTGATTACCGAAGCGATGCGCGCCTCGATCGAGGTCAAGGATTATTCGGGTGCGGCGAGCCTCAGCAACGATCTCGATGTCATCGGCATTCCACCTGACCTGAAGCCTGCCATCTCGGTGCTGCGCGGACGGCTTGCTGAAGCGCTGGGCCGCGAGAAGGATGCGCTGACGGAATACAAGGCCGCAGCCCGATCCGCCGATCGCGTTTCCGCGATGGAAGCAAGGTTGCTCGACATCGCATTGCGCCAGAAGCGCGACGAGATCAGCCAGGAGGACGCGCTGCGCGATCTCGAGACGCTCTCGGTCACGTGGCGCGGCGACGGGCTCGAGGTCAAGGCGCTCGCGATGATGGCGCGGATTTATTCCGACGCCGGGCGCTATGGCGAGTCGCTGGCGGCGGCGCGCACCGCGACCAGGCTGCAGCCCAATTCCGACATCTCGCGGGCTGCGCAGGACGATGCCGCGGCGCTGTTCGCGCAGCTGTTTCTTTCGAGCAAGGGCGACGACATGCCGCCGGTCGATGCGCTGGCGCTGTTCTACGAATACAGCGAGTTGACGCCGATCGGGCGGCGCGGCGATGAGATGATCCGCCGCCTCGCGGATCGCCTGGCCGGCGTCGATCTGCTCGATCAGGCCAGCGAGCTTCTGCAATACCAGGTCGATCACCGGCTGGAAGGTGCGGCGCGCGCGCAGGTCGCGGCACGGCTGGCGATGGTGTATCTGATGAACCGCAAGCCGGACCGCGCCATCGGCGCGCTGCGCACCACGCGCATCGCCGATCTTGCCGGCGAATTGCGCCAGCAACGGCTGTTGCTGGAGGCGCGCGCGCAAAGCGACATCGGCCGCCGCGATCTCGCGCTCGACATCATCTCGAATATCGCCGGACGCGAGGCGATCCGGCTGCGCTCCGATATTTTCTGGGCGGCGCGGCGCTGGCGCGAATCCTCCGAGCAGATCGAGCTCTATTACGGCGACCGCTGGCGCGATTTCAAACCGCTGAACCCGGTGGAGAAGGGCGATGTGGTCCGCGCCGTGGTCGGCTACGCGCTGGCGGAGGATTCGCTGGGGCTGGCGCGCTTCCGCGAAAAATATGCCGCGTTGATGAACGGCGAGGCCGACCGTACCGCCTTCGACATCGCGAGCAAGCCGGCCTCGACCAACAGCGCCGAGTTCGCGCAGATCGCCAGGATGGCGGCCAGCGTCGATACGCTCGACGGCTTCCTGCGCGAGATGAAGGCGCGTTTCCCCGACGCCACCGCCAAAGCGCCGCTGCCGCCGGAAACCCAGAAGGCCGATCCCTATCCCACCGGCGCGCTGCCGGCGATCATCGGATTGAAGCGGGTCGAGGCGACGAGGTAGCTCGCTGCCGTGTCCCGGGCGCGATGCAGCACGCAGTGCTGCTTCGCAGAACCGGGATCGTCACAAACCCCGCGCTCTGTTACGGCCCCGGCTCTGCAGCGCACCACGCCGCGAAGTACGGCGCGCTGCGCTGCGTCCGGGGCACGCCAGCCCTCTCGACAGAACCGCACCAAAACGGCAACCTGCGCCGGCCGATTGTCCGGGAGAGAACCGCCATCATGAGCAAGCCCACCAAGACCGAAGCCGAACTCGTTGCGATGGCGAAAGCGGAGCTGAAGGCCCATCTCGACTGCCCGGAGGGAATCGCGATAGCCGTGCTGCGCGACGGCGACTCCTGGGAATTCCGCACCGAGGCCGACGCGGCCACGATCGCCAGGCCCGGCTACCCCGAATGCGTGGCGATGCTGGTCCAGATCGGCGACCACCTCGGCAAGCAGTATGATGTGAAGGGGTGAGCAACACCCCGTCGTCATCCCCGCGTAACGGCTTCGCCGTTATCGCGAGAGGAGCCGCGCATCTTGCGCGGCGTCTCGAAGGATAGGCCACGACTCGCGGCCATCCTTCGAGGCTCGCCAAGTGGCTCGCACCTCAGGATGACGGCGACGTTGTTGCGGCGCTGCTTCCGTACGAAGGCTACCACCGCAGTTCCAGCGTGCCGCCGACCGGAAGCTTTTGCCACTTCGTCAGCATGTCCTGATAGGCGGCGTAGACTTGCGAAATTTCCGCGTCGCTAAAACTGCGTTGCAGTCCCGGACGGGCGAGCCGCGCTCGCAGCCGCTCGCGAAGCAGCGGCGAAGTTTCGGCGCGGCCCTGCTCGATGGTGTCGTTGAAAATGCGGACCAGCACTTCCGCTTCGTTGAGCGGTGCGGCATTATCTTTCAATAGCTTTTCCGACCGTTCGGCGGCCTTCGGTTTTCTGCGCCCGCCGATATAGTCCATGGTCTTGAATACCGCGCCGCCGGCGATGCTGCCGAAAAAACCGCGATCGAGATGCAGCGTCTTCTCGACCAGAAAATGCGCGAGGTCGTGCGGTATCGCGAACATGTGCGCGACGCCCTTGAGGCGATAGCTCACCCCGTCGTCGCGCGTGATTACGGTTTCGTATTTGCCGTGATCGAAGCGCGTCACGGTCAGCTTCATCCCCCATAGCTCTGCACCAGACTCCCCGCGACCAGCGACCAGCCATCGACCAGCACAAAGAAGATCAGCTTGAACGGCAACGACACCACCACCGGCGGCAGCATCATCATGCCCATCGACATCAAGACCGACGCCACCACGAGGTCGATGATCAGAAACGGCAGGAACAGTAGAAAGCCGATCTCGAAGGCGCGCTTCAGTTCGGAGATCATGAAGGCCGGCACCAGGATCCGCAGTGACATATCGGCGGGCGTCGCCGGCGGCGGCTCGCCGGACAGGTCCACGAACAGTTTCAAGTCCTTCTCGCGCACGTTCTTCTGCATGAAGCCGCGCAGCGGCACGACGGCGCGCTGCAGCGCCTCCTCGACGCTGATCTGGTTGGCGACCAAAGGCTTGATGCCGTCGTCATAGGATTTCTGCAGCACCGGCCCCATCACGAAGGCGGTGAGAAACAGCGCCAGCGCCAATATCACCGAGTTCGGCGGCGCGGTCGCGGTGCCCAAGGCGGTGCGCAGCAGCGACAGCACCACCACGATCCTCGTGAACGACGTCATCATGATCAGGATCGACGGCGCGATCGACAGCACCGTGAGCAGCGCGATCAGCTGGATCGCGCGCTCGGTGACGCCGCCATTGCCCTGGCCGAGATTGATGCTGATATCTTGCGCGAGCGCCGGATCGGTGAGCGATCCGGCTAATATCAGACTGACAAGGAATAAAACTCTACGCGGGACTTTCGCCGATCTCACGAAAGGTTCTTTGGACGGCCCAACAGCGACGCCATCTCGTCTTCGAGATTCTCGAAGCCGGTTTTTGGGGCGGGCGGAGCAACCGGCGGCGCCACCTGTTCAACCCGCGGCGCAGGCCGGCTTGGCGGCGGCTCGGGTGCGACCGGCGGCGCGCCGACACGCGGCTCGGCCGCATCGCCGGCGGGGCGGCGCAATGCTGCTTCGAGGCGCTGCGCCATCTCGGCGAGATTTTGATCGGCGGATGACAGTGCGGGAGACGCCGGAGGCGGCGGCGGAGCCGCGGCACGTTCCGGCGTGCGCACCGGAGGCGCCTTTGGCGGCTCGATCGGGCGCGAGGGGCGGGGAATCAGCGGTTCGCTGCGCGCCGGCCGCGAGGGCATCGGGTCGCGCATCTCCGCGCGGGGCTCGGGGCGGACCGAGGGTTCTGGGGGCGTGAGACCAGACAACAGATCGTTGCCGCGCCGTTCCGAGGCGGCCGGCGCCGGCCGGCGCACTTCATCGGCAAAGGAGGGGCGGGCGGGCCGCGGCGGCGGCTCCGGCATCGCGGGTTCCTGGTGATCGAAGCCATCGGACCTGGCACCATCGCCATCGGACCAACTGGCGGAATCAGGCAACGCGACCCGCGGCGGCAGTTCAGCCCCGCCGACATTGGGCCTTTGCGGGGCCTGGTCGCGCGAGGGCATGGCGCGCACGATATTGGGTTCCACGACAATATCGGTCGGGCCGCCGATCATCAGCAGATGCTCGACATTGTCGCGCCGCACCAGCACCAGCCGGCGGCGGCCATCCACGGCGGCGGCGTCGATTACCGCCAGCCGCGGCATCCGCCCGCGATTGGCGTTGGCGCCGAGGCGGTTACCGGCGAATCGGCGTACCAGCCATGCCGCGGCGCCAATCAGGGCCAGAACGACCACGAATGCGAAGAAGAATGTGAGCTGTGTCGACATGCTTGGTCCCCGGCAAAGTGCGCTTTCGTGAACGCTTGAGATTCGTCGAACGCCGCTCAGGAACGATACAACAAACGGCGAAGAAGCGTAAGTTTTGCCCTAACTCTTAATTCTCCGCGGCAAGAATTGCCGCCGTAACCCTTAATAAACCATGAATCGGCTGGGCCAAAACAACTTCTGCGCGTGCGGGCCGGCAATGGTTTGGTTGGTTAATGCGGCCGTTGGGGCGAAATGCACCGGGGTCCGCGATCCATGGCGGAACAGCCGTTTGGTTCGACAGGTCCGGGTTTTTTAACCCGCTGTTAACTATACAGGCGGCAAATTCTGCCCACCTTGAGTGTCGCGCGCGAGGGTGGAGAGCGGCCAATGTCGATCAACGATCTACCGGTTCTGTCGGCGTTGCGCACCAGGATGCAGTGGCATCAGGAGCGCCAGCGCGTGCTGGCGGAAAACATCTCCAACTCCGACACGCCGAATTTCAAGCCGCGCGACCTGGTCGAACCGAAATTCAATTCCAGCGGCGCAAGCGCCTCAGGACCGATGGGATCGCTGGCGATGATGCGCACCAGCGCCTCGCATATCGCGCCATCGGGCGGCGGCAGCAGTTTCGCGCAGAACACCAAGGCCGGTTACGAGACCCGGCCCGCCGGCAACGCCGTCAATCTGGAAGACGAGATGCTGAAAGTTTCCGCCAACCAGATGGATTATGCGGCTGCGACCTCGCTCTACAGCCGCAGCCTGGGCTTACTGAAAACCGCCATCGGAAAACGCTGACGCAATAGGGAAACGACATCATGGCAAACGATGGAGGCGACTTCGCGCGCTCGATGGGCATCGCGACCTCGGGCTTGCGCGCGCAGGCCGGGCGGATGCGGGTGATCTCGGAAAATATTGCGAACGCGGATTCCACCGCGCCGGCCGCCGGGGGAGAACCTTATCGCCGCAAGGTGCCGACATTCTCGTCGGCGCTCGACCGCACCCTGGACGCCAAGGTCGTGGCGCTCGGCAAGGTCAAAACCGACGCTTCCGCGTTCCGCGTCAAATACGAGCCGAGCAACCCGTCTGCGGATGCCAGCGGCAATGTCAGATATCCCAACGTCAATCCGCTGATCGAAATGACCGACATGCGCGACGCGCAGCGGTCGTACGAGGCCAACCTCAACATCATCAGCGCCACCCGCCGCATGATTCAACGCACGCTCGATATTCTCAAGGCCTGAAGGACAACTAAGCCATGGCTTCTCCAACAGTCGCTGCAAATGCCTATGCGAGTCTTGGCCGGATACTGGATTCCGGCGGCGGGATCGGCGCGGGCGCCGGCAAAGCTTCCGACCTGGGCGGCGGGCAATCCTTCGGCGCGGTGCTCAAGGACGCGATCGGCAGCGTGCTGGATGCGGGGCGCAAATCCGACGCGCAGAGCATCGCAATGGCGTCGGGCAAGTCCAATGTGATGGATGTGGTGACCGCGGTGGCGGAAACCGACGTCGCGGTCTCGACGCTGGTGTCTGTGCGCGACCGGGTGATCCAGTCGTATGAAGACATCATGAAGATGCCGATTTAATCGTCATTGCGAGCCAACGGGTCGCGCGAATGCGCGCCCGATGACAGGCTCCGCGAAGCAATCCAGAGGCCACAAAGAAGGACTGGATTGCTTCGTCGCAAGGGCTCCTCGCAATGACGGAGTGAATGGTCTCCAGAGAGTACAGGATCTAAAAATGACCGGCGCTGAAACTCTCGATATCGCGCGCGATGCGATCTGGACCATCGTGGTGGTGTCGTCGCCATTGATGATCGTCGGCCTCGTGGTCGGCGTCGTGGTCTCGCTGATCCAGGCGCTGACGCAGATCCAGGAGCAGACGCTGATCTTCGTACCAAAAATCCTCGCGATTTTCGTGACGCTGTTGCTGGCGCTGCCGTTCATGGCGGACGCGCTGCAGGGTCACATGATGCGGATATCGTCGCGAATCATCGGTGGTTGATGCACAGTGCTGCTAAATTATGCGCATCGATATTTCATTGCTTCCCGCGCTCGCCGCCGCCTTCATGCTGGTGTTCGCCCGCATCGGCGCGATGGTGATGCTGTTGCCGGGGTTTGGCGAGACCAACATCCCGGTCCGCATCAAGCTCGCGATCGCTTTGTCGCTGACGCTGATCATCCTGCCGCTGCACCGCGCGGCTTATACGATCGATATGCAGTCGATGGCGCCGCTGATGGTGATGCTGGTCCATGAGATCGTGATCGGCGTCGTGCTCGGCGCCACCGCCCGGGTGACGTTGTCGGCGCTGCAGGTCGCGGGCTCGGTGATCGCGCAGCAACTGGGCCTGGGCTTCGTCACCGCCGTCGATCCGACCCAGGGGCAGCAGGGCCTCTTGATCGGAAATTTTCTCACCATCCTTGGGCTGACGCTGCTGTTTGCGACCGACACGCATTATCTCGTGATCGCCGCGCTGAATGACAGCTACGCGATCTTCTCGCCCGGCGAATTGATGCCGAGCGGCGATATCGCAGCACTCGCCACCCGCGCCTTCGCCGCGGCTTTTAAAATCGGCATGCAACTGGCCGCACCCTTCCTGGTGTTCGGCCTCGTCTTCAACATGGGGCTCGGCGTGCTGGCGCGGCTGATGCCGCAGATGCAGGTGTATTTCGTCGGCGTGCCGCTCTCGATCCTGGCGGGCTTTTTGATCTTCGCCGCGGTGCTGACGACGATGATGGGGACCTACATGGATTATTTCGTCGGCGTCATGCATCAACTGATTCCGCGGAGCTGAGATGGCCGACGAGAACGACGCCGCGGAAAAAACAGAAGACCCGACGCAAAAACGTCTGGATGATGCGCACGATCGCGGCGATGTCGCCAAAAGCCAGGAGGTCAACACCTGGTTCATGATCGCCGGTGCCACGCTGGTGCTATCGACATTCTCGGCCTCGATCGGCGGCGGCATTCAGATGCCGCTGCGCAATTTGATCGCCAATTCCTGGATGATCCACGCCGACGGGCCGGGCCTGCTGGCGCTGGCGCAGAGCCTCGAAGTCGCGCTGATCGCGGCATTGGGCGTACCGTTGCTGCTGCTGATGCTGGCGGCGATCGCGGGCAATATGGTGCAGCACCGGCTGGTATGGTCCGGCGAATCCCTGAAACCGAAGCTCAGCAAGATTTCCCCGATGGCCGGTGCCAAGCGGGTATTCGGCAAGCAGGCGGCGGCCAATTTTGCCAAGGGCATTTTCAAGGTAGCCGCGCTGGCCGCGGTGATGACCGCGATCCTGTGGCCGGAACGGCATCGGCTCGAGGCGATGATACGTTTCGACCCGGCGGCGATTTTGGGCACGACCACGACACTGACGCTGCAATTGATGGGTGCCGTAGTGGCGATGCTCGCACTGGTCGCGATCGCGGATTATTTCTTCCAGTATCGGCAATGGTTCGAGCGGCAGAAAATGTCGCTGCGGGAAATGAAGGAGGAATTCAAGCAGTCGGAAGGCGATCCCCACATCAAGGGCCGGATCAGGCAGTTGCGGCATGCGCGCATGAAGAAGCGCATGATGGCCGCGGTTCCCAAGGCCTCCGTCATCATCACCAACCCGACCCATTACGCGGTGGCGTTGTCCTACGATCGCGGCATGTCGGCGCCAATCTGCGTCGCCAAGGGCGTCGACAACATTGCGCTGAAGATCCGCGAAGTCGCCAAGGCGCACAATATTCCGGTTGTCGAGAACGTCGCTCTGGCCCGCGCGTTGCATGCCACCGTGGAGATCGACGACGAGATTCCGGTCGAGCATTATCACGCCGTGGCCGAAATCATCGGCTATGTGATGGGGCTGAAGCGGGGGTTGTCGGGACGAAGGGTGTGATGGTTCTCGTGTCCCGGGCGCGATGCAGCGCTTCTACAGCGCTGCTTCGCAGAACCGGGACCGTACCAAACGCCGGCGTCCGTTACGGCCCCGGCTCTGCAACGCACCGCTTCGCAAGGGCTACGCGCTGCGCTGCGTCCGGGGCACGAAATCATCAAATAACCGCACGATGTGCTTGCGCATGCGGGGCCGATTCAGGCACTCAGGAGTTATCGTGTGTTCGTGCGTTTCACCCGTCCAAAGGCCTTAATCCCTCTGATGACCGCCGACACCGATACCGACCTGTCTCCCCCGCCGATGACGCCCCATGAGCCGGCCCGGCGCAGCGGCAGCATCGTGCTGGTGCTGCTGGTCGCGGGCGCGATCGTGGCCGCCGCTGTTGCGTTCATGACGCTGGGCCGCGCGCAGGCGCAGCCGTATATCCTGGGGCTGCTGGCGCTGCTGGCGATGGTCGGGCTGTTCAGCCTGTTTGCCTTCGCCGCCGGCATCATCCGCTTCGCCGATCGCATCGCCGACGATCCGATCATGCGCCCGATCGCCGATCACGCGTTCGATGGGCTCGCCGTCACCGATTCCCGCGGCCATGTCGTCTACACCAATGCCGCCTATCTCGCGCTGACGGGGGCCGCGACGCCGCAGGATGCGCGACCGGTGGAGCGGGTCTTCATCGGCAACCCCGATGTATCGGAAGCCGTGTTCCGCCTGCTCAAGGCTGCGCGCGAGGGCAAGCGCCAGCAGGAGGAGGTTCGCGTTGCAGGCACCGACGGCGCGCAAGGCCGCTGGCTGCGGATGCGGGTGCGCCCGCTCGGCCAATCCAAGCGCGAGGCGAAATATTCGGTGTGGTCGATTGCCGATATCACCCGCGATCGCGAACGCCATGAAGACGTGTTCCAGGGACTGCAGCGCGCCATCGAATATCTCGATCACGCGCCGTGCGGCTTCTTCTCGGTCAATGCGGCAGGCGAACTCGTCTATGTCAACGCCACGCTCGCCAACTGGCTCGATCATGATCTGGCGGAAATCGGCAATGGCGGATTGAAGCTGACCGATATCGTGTCGGGCGACGGCGCGTCGCTGCTGACCTCGATCGTGCCGGTGCCCGGCGAGGTCAAAACCGAAGTGTTCGACATCGATCTTCGGATGCGCGGCGGCAAGACCATGCCGGTGCGGCTCTATCACAAGCTGGCATTCGGCGCCGACGGCGTGCCCGGCGCGTCGCGCACGCTGGTGATCAGCCGCGCGCGCGACGAGCGGCTCGACCCGCAGCGCGCCGCCGAAGTCCGCTTCATGCGCTTCTTCGATCACACCCCGATGGCGATCGCCACCGTGGACAAATCCGGCGCGGTGGTGCGCGCCAATGCGCGCTTCGCCAAGCTGGCGCAGGGCCTGAGCCCCGAAGGCGCGGTCGCCAAATCTATTCTTGCGGCGGTCAGCGAGCACGACCGCAGCCGCCTGATCGCGGCGATTAGCCAGGCCGCGGAAGGGCAGGGCGATATCGCGCCGGTCGAGGTGATGCTGGTCGGCGCCAAGGACCGCTGGGGTCAGTTCTTCGTCACCGCGGTGGAGGAAGATGAGCGCGAGACCGAGGCCGCCATCGTCTACATGCTGGAGACCACCGAACGCCGCACGCTGGAGAACCAGATCAACCAGTCGCAGAAGATGGACACCGTCGGCCAGCTCGCCGGCGGCATCGCGCACGACTTCAACAATGTGCTTTCCGCGATCATGATGGCGAACGATTTTCTGCTCAGCGCGCACAAGCCGACCGATCCGTCGTTCCAGGACATCATGCAGATCAAGCAGAACGCCACCCGGGCGGCGACGCTGGTGCGGCAACTGCTGGCGTTCTCACGCAAGCAGACCTTGCGCCCCGAGGTGCTCGATCTCGGCGAGGCGCTGTCCGACATCGACCGGCTGTTGAAGCGGCTGATCGGCGAGAAAGTTTCGCTCGAAATATTACACGGCCGCGACCTGTGGCGGGTCAAGGCCGACCTGTCGCAATTCGAGCAGGTGATCGTCAACCTCGCCGTCAACGCGCGCGACGCCATGCCGGACGGCGGCAAGCTCACGGTGCGTACGGTGAACGTTCCGGCTGATGAAGCCGAAAAGCTGTCGTACAAGGGCATGCCGGCGGCGGATTATGTGCGGATCGATGTCACCGATACCGGCACCGGGATCCCGGCAGATATCGTCGACAAGATCTTCGAGCCGTTCTTCTCGACCAAGGAAGTCGGCAAGGGCACCGGGCTCGGACTGTCGACGGTGTATGGCATCGTCAAGCAGACCGGCGGTTTTGTCTATGTCGACTCGGCGGCCGGCGAAGGCACTACGTTCCGCATCTTCCTGCCGCGGCATCATGCCGAGCAGGAGATGCAGCCGGAGGCCGCCGCCAATGGCGCGGCGAAGGAAGTGCCCGCGGAGGCGAAGCGCGCGGCCGATCTCACCGGGCAGGGCACAATCCTGCTGGTCGAAGACGAAGACGGCCTGCGCTCGCTCAACGCCCGCGGCCTGCGCTCGCGCGGCTACAGCGTGATCGAGGCGTCGAACGGCGTCGAGGCGATGGAAGCGCTGGAGGAAAAGAACGGCGCGGTCGACCTCGTCGTCTCCGACGTGGTGATGCCGGAAATGGACGGGCCGACGCTGCTGAAAGCGATGCGCGTCCATAACCCTCACCTCAAGATCATCTTCGTCTCGGGCTACGCCGAAGACGCTTTCGACAAGAGCGTATTGAAAGAAGACGATCAGTTTGCCTTCCTGGCGAAACCGTTCGCGCTGAGCGCCCTGGTCGCCAAGGTCAAGGAGACGATGGCGCCGGATTGACGCTCCTCCCGTCATCCTGAGGAGCCGCGCACTTGCGCGGCGTCTCGAAGGATGGCCGCAGGCGCCCGTTGCCCATCCTTCGAGGCTCGCCGTGAAGGACGGCGAGCACCTCAGGATGACGCTGAATGTGCGCTTTCAAGGATGATCAAACGCCTGTAACCAAGCCATTGCTACCCACCCCGCGACCGAGGGCCGCAGCCCTGCGTCGTCATGGGAGCTTCACTTTTGGGCAGGGGTGCCCATCTTAGCAGCGCTTCCCCCTGCCGGGGAATGAGGGAACCACCTATGAATTTCACGCAGCGCACACGCGGTATCGTCAAGACGATCGCCGTCGTTCTATCGTTGGCGTTACCGTTGATGCTCGCGATGTCGGCAGCCGACGCCCGGATCGGCGGCGGCGGCAGCTCGGGCTCGCGAGGGTCGCGGACGTTTTCGGCTCCGCCGAGCACGTCAACCGCGCCGACCGCGGCACAGCCGTTCAATCGCACCATGACCCAGCCCGGCAGCCCCGGAATGAACGCGGGCGCCGCTGGCGCAGCCAAGGGCGGCTTCTTCAACCGGCCCGGCATGGGCATGCTCGGCGGTCTCGCCGCGGGCTTCCTCGGCGCAGGCCTGCTCGGCATGCTGTTCGGCGGCGGCATGTTCTCAGGCCTCGGCGGACTGTCTTCGATCATCGGCCTGATCCTGCAGATCGGCCTGATCATCATCGTGGTCAAGCTGGCCATGAACTGGTGGCAGCGCCGCAATGCGACCGCTTCGGCCTATGCCGGTCCGTCCGGAACCGGACCCACAGCCGGTGCCGGCCCTCTGGCCAGCTTCCGCAGCGGTTCAGGCTTCGGGCTGGGATCGGGCAGCGCACCGCTTGAGATCGGACCTAGCGACTACGAAGCCTTCGAGCGCCTGCTCGGCGATATCCAGGCCGCGTGGTCGAACGAGGACGTCGCCAAGCTGCACACGCTGGCGACCCCGGAGATGGTGTCGTACTTCACCGAAGACCTCGCGAAGAACAAAGCGGCGGGCGACGTCAACAAGGTCTCCGACGTCAAGCTGCTGCAGGGCGATCTCGCCGAAGCCTGGCGCGAAGGCGATACCGACTACGCCAGCGTGGCGATGCGGTTCTCGCTGATCGACAAGACCGTCGAGCGCACCACCGGCCGGCTGGTCGGCGGCAGCGAGCAGCCCACCGAGGCCACCGAAGTGTGGACCTTCGTGCGGCCGCGCGGCACAAGCTGGGAACTCTCGGCGATCCAGCAAGCCTGATCCCTGCACGATTTCGAAAAGAAACGCCGCGGTTTATTCCGCGGCGTTTTTTATTGGATGCGCGGCCGTCATCGCGGGTTCGCGAAGCCGGAATAATGCCGCAACCTGCGTGTTGATCTGTTGTCATTCCACGGCCAACGAGCCGGCGGACCAAAAACAAACCGGGAGGATTCGATGCTGACACTTTTCAAAATTGTTCCCCGCGCGTGTCTCGTAATTGCCGCGGTCTCGATCGGTTCGGCGATCGCGCAGCCGGCGCATGCGCAAGGCGCCGGCACCACCTTCTTCCTCACCAGCACCGGCATCGGCAATGGCGGCAATCTCGGCGGCCTTGCCGGCGCCGACAATTATTGCCAGACGCTGGCGCAGGCGGCGGGTGCCGGCGCGAAGACCTGGCGCGCTTATCTCTCGACCCAGGCCGCCGACGGCGCGCCCGCGGTCAATGCCCGTGACCGCATCGGCAAGGGTCCATGGCAGAATGCCAAGGGCGTGGTGATCGCCAAGGATGTCGCCGAACTGCACGGCGTCAACAACCTCACCAAGCCGACGGCGCTCAGCGAAAAGGGCGACGTCATCAACGGCCGCGGCGATACGCCGAACCGCCACGACGTGCTGACCGGATCGCAGCCGGACGGCGCCGCCTTCGCAGCCGGCGACGACCGCACCTGCAAGAACTGGACGAGCAGCACGCAGGGCTCGGGCTTCGTCGGCCATTCCGACCGCATCGGACTGCGCGACGATGACGCGTCGAAATCCTGGAACTCGTCGCATCCCTCGCGCGGACCAGACGGCGGCTGCTCGCAGGCCGATCTCAAGAGCACCGGCGGCGATGGGCTGCTGTATTGCTTCGCGGCGAACTGATCGCCGATTGCGTGCCCCGGACGCAGCGCAGTGCGCCGCTCTGTTGCGGCGTGGTGCGCTGCAGAGCCGGGGCCGTAACAGAGCGCGGTGTTCGTGACGGTCCCGGCTCTACGGAGCAGCGCAAGAGCGCTGCATCGCGCCCGGGACACGGGCAGCGCCTGCATCGAACAAAAATCGCGATAATCTGTTAATCTCGCGACGAAACGATGCGAGGTTTTCGATGCGCTATCAACTGTATTACTGGCCGGGCATCCAGGGCCGCGGCGAATATGTCCGCCTTGCGCTGGAAGACGCCGGCGCCGAATACGACGATGTCGCGCGAAGCGGGCGCGGTATGTCGGCGATGTCGCAAATGATGGAAGCGGGCGATACGCCGCCATTCGCGCCGCCGTTTTTGAAGGCCGGCAAGGTAGTAATCGGGCAGACCGCCAACATCCTGCTCTATCTCGGCGCGCGCCATGGCCTCGCGCCAAAGGCGGAAGCAGGACGGCTGTGGGTGCATCAGCTGCAGCTCACCATCGCGGATTTCGTCGCGGAAGTTCACGACACCCATCATCCGATCGGAGTGTCGCTGTATTACGAGGACCAGCGCGGGCCTGCGAAAAAGCGCACGCATGAATTCTGGAACGAGCGGGCGCCGAAATATCTCGGCTATTTCGAGCGGCTGGTGAGCGATAGCGGCGGCACATTTACTACCGGCCGCCGCGCGACCTATGTCGATCTCTCGCTGTTCCAGATTGTGGAAGGCCTGCGCTATGCGTTTCCGAAACGCATGAAGAAATTCGAACGCGAGATTCCCAAGCTGATCGATTTGCGCGACCGCGTCGCGGCGCGGCCCAACATCAAGGCCTATCTCGAAAGCGACCGCCGCATCGCCTTCAACGAGGACGGCATTTTCCGCCGCTACAAGGCGCTGGATGGTTAGATCCCGTCATTCCGGGATGCGCGCTCTTGCGGCGCGCAGACCCGGAATCCAGACGCCCGGCACACTGGTCTGGATTCCGGGTTCGCGCTTCGCGCGCCCCGGAATGACGGGGTGCTATCGATTGCGCCCATCGATCGGCGTCATGGTGAGCTTCGCCAGCTCGACGCCGTCGATGCAGCTCACATTGACCGCCACCACTTCGGTGCCGTCGGGCTTGCTGCCGCGCGCGAACGCTTCGACGCCGCAGTCGATGCAGAGCTGATGACGGATGGCGTGCTTGTTGAACAAATATTCCTTCAAATTCTCCTCGCCGGCGTGCAGATGAAAACTCGCCGGCGGCAGAAACGTGAAATGCAGCCCCTTCTTGGTGCAGATCGAACAGTTGCACGCCGTCACCATGGCGAGATCCGTGGTGCATTCGAACCGCACCATGCCGCAGTGGCATCCGCCGGTGTAAGTCTTGCTATCGGGCATCGCCGATCTCCGATTATTTTTGCTGTGATACCTGACTACCAGATTCCCGGCACCAACCGATAGCGCACGCGCGCAATGTAATCCGCATAGCCCGGCAGGCCCGCGAGCAGCGCGCGCTCCTCGATGCCAGCGCGGATCGCAAACAGCACGACGAACAGCGGCGCGAGGGCAACGCCCCACCACGATCCCAACAGCAGCGGCGTGCCGAAGAAATACAGCACCGTGCCTGAATACATCGGATGCCGCACATGGGCGTAGGGGCCGGTGTCGATGACGCGGTGGCCGCGCTCGCTCTGCACTTTCACCACCGGGGCCGCGAAAGAATTTTCGCGCATCACCCACATGATGTATCCGGTCGATGCCACCAGCATGACGAGGCCGAGCGCCTGCAGCACCACGGGAATGTTCGACGCGTGAAATCGCTCATCGAGCCCGATCGCGACGAACCAGATCAGCGCCGCCATCCCGAACATCAGCATGAATTTCTTGTCGGCGGCGGGCTGCTCCTCCTGCATCATCGGGCGCATCCGCTCGGCGAGCAGCGCCGGATCGGTTTTGGCCAGCCAACTTCCGCTGCCGAGCCCGAGAGCCGACATGGCCGCGAGATACACCCACGCCGCCGGCCAATGCAGCGTGCCGGCCGCGATGAACAGCAGCGCGCCCATGCCCGCGATATAGAGCAGCGTTTGCAGGATCAGTTTTGCGATCATGGCGGGGTTCCATGTTCGATGGCGTTCTCGGCTGTATTGATTCCCTCATTCGCGGCGATCTTGCGGCATTCGGAGAATTCGTGCCCCGGACGCAGCGCAGCTCATTTGTCATACCCGCGAATGCGGGTATCCAGTAAACACCGCCGTTCGTGTGAATCTCAGGCGGCCCGGGTACTGGGTCGCCCGGTCAAGCCGGGCGATGACGAGTGAGAGTATGGCGCGCGGTGCGCGCATCACATGATTCGAATTCAATTTTCAAACAGCCACGCTTCCGCATTCTCGCGGCGCAGGTGCGTCCGAGGTTTGCCAGTCCCTCGCGAACCGCGCGAGGGGATGGAGCGGCGGGAGGCGCCAGGGTGCTTGCGAGGCACCCTTGGAGGCGGGATTAACGTACCCACCTCGCGCGGCAAGGCACCGCGCGCGCCCAAGGCTAGGCGCGGCACCTCCCGGCGCTCCACCTTGGCCATCAGGCCATCGACCGTTCCGGGGCGCCCCGGTCCGGCCAGCTTTCGCTCTGTCCGCTGCAGGATCGCTTCTAGAAAGCGCTCCCTCATCCCGACAGGACGCGAGCAGGATAAGGGAGGTCTTGAGTACGGGGATAGGTATACATTCCTAATATTGTACTTTACGGACCCATCAAACTCTGATAATGTCATTTGTATCAGGGGATTTCAAGCCATGACCTCAGTCCTATCAAGCAAGCATTTCCACGACGAAGCCGCCGCATATGAATATCTGGAAGCCCGCGTTTGGGCCAAGGGCCGGGCCTGCCCGCATTGCGGCGAGGTTGACCGCAGTTCCAAGATGGAAGGCGAGAGCACCCGCATCGGGGTTTACAAGTGCTACGGCTGCCGCAAGCAATTCAGCGTCAAGGTCGGAACCGTGTTCGAGTCCAGCCATGTGAAGCTGCATATTTGGCTGCAAGCGGTTGCGCTGCTCACCTCCTCCAAAAAGGGTTTCAGCGCCAACCAGCTTCACCGCATTCTGGGCGTATCGCTCAAAACCGCGTGGTTCATGGGCCATCGTATCCGCGAAGCAATGCGCGATGGGAAACTTGCGCCCTTGGGCGGCGCTGGCGAGATTATCGAAGCGGACGAAACTTATTTTGGCCCAACCAAAGAGCCGAAGATTTCCGCGCAGCGTAAGGGTCGCCCCTATCACCCGCATGGTGCCCGTGGTCCGGCCAACAAGCGCGCAATCATTACTCTGGTTGAGCGCGGCGGGAACGTCCGGTCATTCCATGTCGAGCATGCCGACAAGGCGACCGTCAACCAGATCGTTGCCGCGAACATTTCGCGCGAAAGCCGTATCCACACCGATGAAAGCCGACTCTACAGTGATGTAGAGGCCAACTTTGCATCGCATGAAACCGTGAAGCATTCGGCGGGCGAATATGCGCGCGGCGACGTGAACACCAATTCGGTCGAGGGCTTCTTTTCGATCTTCAAGCGCGGCATGAAGGGCAACTATCAGCATTGCGCTGAGAAGCATCTGCACCGCTATTTGGCAGAGTTCGATTTCCGGTATAACAATCGCATCGCGGTTGGCGTCAACGATATCGCTCGCGCCGATGCAGCCTTGATGGGCATCGTCGGCAAGCGCCTGACTTATCGAACGACTCACTAAGGAAGGCGTTCAATGGCTCAAAAGCCCAAAGCTGGCAGCGCTGAGAAAAAAGCATTGGCTGCGGATAAACAGAAAGCGCAATCCGCGCGGTTCATAAAGGCCGCGCGGGAGGCTGGCGTTGACGAGACGGTTAAGAAATTCGAGAGAGCGTTGAAAAAATTGGTGAAGCCTCACGCGGATCGCCGGGCCTAGAGTTTTAGCCTGTTACGCAAGGTGCGCGGCAAACGACGCGCTAACTCATCAAGCGAGTTCGCGAGTTCTTCAGTTAGACCCGCCGCCGCGAGTTCCGACTGTACAATGCCTGCGAACTCTTGAAGTTGTTCGCGGCTCAAATGAAGCACCCTGTGCGGAATTTCGGTCAGGCTGGCGAAGTCCTTTCGGATCGGATCGCCTCGAAGGGCGCGCTTGCAGTCCTGACCCGCGTGCCAAGCAAGGATATCTGCTGCTTGAACCCCAGGTGACCGGATTTTCGGAACAAAACTATGCCCTTCATAGTGGGTCTCTTTCCGCACTTCAGGGTCTCTCATGAATTGAGTAATGCAATAACTCGCATTTTTCTCTGTCTCAGTGCCTTCCTCAAAGTAATAGTGCATCGCTCCCTTGAACTCCGTCGCGTTGATCCATGCCGACACTCCAGCGATGACATCTCTGGCGAGCGCGTCATATGCGCTACCGAAGAATTTCATCTGAGGCATGATTTCAAGGTAATCGGATTCGAGGACCGTTATGGCAATGCCGGTGCTGGCGGTTTCCTTGATGATTTGGATCGCCTCCCGGGCCGCCAAGTCGCACTCTGGTCGGCTCAAGTGAGCGTAGTTGCCGACATTGTGAGCGCACTCCACCATATGGAAATAGGGCAGTCTCCACTTGGTAAGCAGTTCGGCCCATCGAATGGCCTGCCGCTCGGCGGCGGCTTTGTGAAAGACGTAACCGCCCACGCAAAGGCGTTCCTTGCCCTTATGGGTGTTGGTTTCGTCAAAATAGGTTTCAGCGAGCATGACCAAGCACCCGCCAACGGGGAGCACTACGCGGATATTGCGTAGGACAGACTCCCGCATTTCCGCAGGAGTCATGACTTAACCCCCGCTCCGATATAGCGGATGGGTCCGTAAAGTACAATATTGGGTATACATTCACAAGTTCGTGAGCGGCGACTTTCGTGCCCCGGACGCAGCGCAGCGCGTAGCTCTTCGCGGAGCGGTGCGCTGCAGAGCCGGGGCCCCGCTTTTTTCAACTGCAACCGGGGTCCCGGTTCTGCGAAGCAGCGCAAAGAGCGCTGCATCGCGCCCGGGACACATACCCTTCATTCGTCCTTGCGGCGCGAGATGGCGATCGCGGCCTCGGTCTTGGTGCGGTTGCACGCCATGTCGAGGCGGCGAAAGCGCATCTTCACATTGTCGCCGCGGAAAATGCCCATCCGCTTGATGCAGCGGGTAGCACCCTTCAGCGTGTCGTCGATCGGCACCGTGAAGACGATCGCCGACGCGCGCGCCACCAGTTCGTAAAACGCCGGCTTCGGTTTGCGGCCGTCGGCCTTGGCAAAGAGTTCATTGCTGTAATCGCGGCCGCGGCAGCCCAGCGACATCTCCTTGGCGTCCGGGTGCGACAGATAGATCACCCTTGCCGCCGTGATGCCGACCTTGAGACCATCGATCTGACCCTTGAGCTGGTTGGCGATATCCTCGCAGCGATCGGCGCGCGCGGGGGAGGCGAGGGTGATCGTTGCGAGCAGGGCGAAGGCTGCCGCTGCGATCGTCGATCTGCATGAATTTGACGCAAATATCATTTCAAGAACTCCTAACGCTCCATTGAAGCCTGCGCGCGACGTCAGTGCAAGAGCACGCGGCAAGCCTAAAGGCAATCCGTCATGGCCGGGCTTGACCCGGCCATCCACGTCTTCTCGCCGCATCAAAGAAAGACGTGGATGCCCGCGACAAGCGCGGGCATGACGGAGTAAGTTTGTAGGGTGGGTTAAGCGGAGCGAAACCCACCATGATATGATCGAAATGTTGTGATGGGTTTCGCTGCGCTTAACCCGTCCTACGGGCCGGCGAAAAGACGATCTATGAAGAAGCCAACGGTTAAATACAGCAAAGGCGAGATCGGCCGCGTCAGGATCGTCGAGGACTTCCTGCCGTCGCCGGACAGGCTGGTGCTGCGCGAGGAGAATGTGAAAGTGACGCTGAGCCTGTCGCAGCGCTCGGTGACGTTTTTCAAGCGCGCGGAAAAGCGCCGCGTGCCTTGACCTACGCATGATCCGCGCGCTGGTGGACGCCTGTGAGGAGACGCGGAGAGGAAAGGAGTAAGGACATATCGTATCCCAGATGAGCGTAGCGCCATCCGGGAACCAACTGATGCCTATTCCGCCCTGGGTATCCAAGCCAACAAATTATTTTCTTTCTTTTTCTAACTCAGCAAGCGCCCAACGCTTTGCACCGTCGGAACTTAGATCTAAGCCGGAGACACTCAAGGCGAAATCGCGCAACTGCCGGAATCGTTCGACATCAAACGGCGGGCTATCTGCCAGATGGCTAGTCGCCCACCGCTTTGCACCGTCGGAACTGAGGTCCAACCCCGAAACGCTCAAGGCGAAGTCGCGCAACTGCCGGAACCGTTCGATATCAAACGGCGGATTGTCTGCCAGATGGCTAATCGCCCACCGCTTTGCACCATCGGAACTTAGGTCTAAGCCGGAGACACTCAAGGCGAAATCGCGCAGCTGCCGGAATCGTTCGATATCAAACGGCGGATTGTCCGCCAGATGTTCCGTCGCCCAACGCTTTGCACCGTCGGAACTGAGGTCCAACCCCGAAACGCCCAAGGCGAAATCGCGCAACTGTTGAAATCGCTCGATGTCAAACTTTCCTGGCTTTTCTGTAGGCAGTCGAACATTCGCGGACGCGCCAACGCCAACTCCTTCGTTACGTTGAGATGGGCTGATCTGCGGGGGCTTGGCGTATTTTGGTGCAGATCCGAGGTCTGGACGCGCCACAACTGGTGCATCGTAAATATGCCTAAGAACAACATCGATTCGCTCAGCGAATTCGCTATCGGATCGCATATCGATAAAATACTTTGATTTAAGGTAGGATGGCATTGCATCAACCGGTGCTCCAGATCGCAAGATCGGAACAAACTTAGTTGCTGATGGAACGCCTAAAAAAATCTCGCCGGTGACAATTGTTTTTTCGAAACCTACGCCTCCGACGCCGCGGTCGGCTTTTTGCGCAAATCCAGGCGTGCAAATCAAAAGCACGAAACCGCTCTCGCGGATACAGGTTTCCATGTACTGAGGCAAATCCATGCCAGGCTTTGCATCCCACTGATCTAGGTGAACATACACGCCATTTTTGTGGAGTTCTTCAGCTAGCCTCAGAACCCAATTTTTGTGAGACTCCGAGTCCCAAGAATAGCTAATAAAGCACCTGTTAGACATCATTCCGGCTCGCGCATAAGATTAGTACCAGTCAGCAATTAGACTTAAAGAGCGTTGTTTTTAAATCGGTTGCTCTTCTAACACGAATTGGAATTGCCTATAAATGTTTTGGACATCTTGCTCGGTCGAATTTAGAGACTATCCCCATGAACGCCCCAACCCCCATCCCGTCCTCCGCCACCCCCGTTCCTCCCTACAAGCACACGCCGCTGTTCCCGCTCGGCCCCGACACCACGCCCTACAAGAAAATCACCACCGATGGCGTACGCGTCGAGAAGGTGCTGGGCCGCGAGATGCTGGTGGTGTCGCGCGAGGCATTGCGGGCGTTGTCGGAGGCGGCGTTTGGCGACATCAATCATTATTTGCGGCCGGGGCATCTGAAGCAGCTGCGCAATATCCTCGATGACGCGGAGGCCAGCGACAACGACAAGTTCGTCGCGTTCGATTTCCTGAAAAACGCCAACATCGCCGCCGGCGGCGTGTTGCCGATGTGCCAGGACACCGGCACTGCCATCATCATGGGGAAGAAAGGCTGCAACGTATTGTCGGACGGCGACGACGAGGCGGCATTGAGCGAGGGCGCGCGCGACGCCTATCTGCGCCGCAATCTGCGCTATTCGCAGGTCGCGCCGCTGTCGATGTATGAGGAGAAAAACACCGCCAACAACATGCCGGCGCAGTGCGAGATCTACGCGGAAGGCGACGACGCCTACAAGTTCATGTTCATGGCCAAGGGCGGCGGCTCCGCCAACAAGAGTTTTCTGTTCCAGGCCACGCCCTCGGTGCTGACCAGGGATCGCCTGCTCGCGTTCCTGAAAGAGAAGGTGCTGACGCTGGGCACCGCGGCGTGCCCGCCGTATCATCTGGCCATCGTGATCGGCGGCACCTCGGCCGAACTTTGCATGAAGACCGTAAAACTTGCCTCGGCGCGCTATCTCGACGCGCTGCCGACCCATGGCTCGGCCGACGGCAACGCGTTCCGCGATCTTGAGATGGAGCAGGAAATCCTGAAGATGACGCAGTCGCTCGGCGTCGGCGCGCAGTTCGGCGGCAAATACTTTTGTCATGACGTGCGCGTGATCCGGCTGCCGCGCCACGGCGCGTCGCTTCCGATCGGGCTTGGCGTGTCGTGCTCGGCGGACCGTCAGGTGCTGGGCAAGATCACGAAAGACGGCGTCTATCTCGAAGAGCTCGAGCATAACCCGGCGCAATATCTGCCGCAGGTCGAGCAATCGCTCGGGGGCGAGGTGGTGAAGATCGACCTCAACCAGCCGATGAAGGATATTCTGGCCACGCTTTCAAAGCATCCGATCAAGACCCGGCTGTCGCTATCGGGCACCATGATCGTCGCGCGCGATTCCGCGCACGCCAAATTGCGCGAGCGGCTGGAGAAGGGCGAGCCGCTGCCGGATTATTTCAAGAACCATCCGGTCTATTACGCCGGCCCCGCCAAGACGCCGGATGGTTACGCCTCCGGCGCGTTCGGCCCGACCACCGCAGGACGGATGGATTCCTTTGTCGATCAGTTCCAGGCCGCCGGCGGATCGATGGTGATGGTGGCGAAGGGCAACCGCGCGGTCGCGGTACGCGAGGCCTGCAAGAAACACGGCGGCTTCTATCTGGGCTCGATCGGCGGCGCGGCGGCCAATCTCGCCGAGCACTGCATCAAGAAGGTCGAGGTGGTGGAATATCCCGAACTCGGCATGGAGGCGATCTGGCGCATCGAGGTCGAGGACTTCCCCGCCTTCATCATCATCGACGACAAGGGCAACGATTTTTTCAAGGAACTGAATCTGGGGTGAATTCTCCCTCATCCTGAGGAGCGGCGTCTTCGCCGCGTCTCGAAGGATGGGTATAGTTCAGCTTGATGGTTCGAGACGGCGCTAAAGCGCCTCCTCACCATGAGGCCGTGAAAGGTTCAGCGCGGTATGCTGAACGACACCGCGCCGCCGTTCTCGATGCTGTCGAACATCACGAGCACGCGGATGTTCGCGGCGCTCTCATCGAGCGGAAGCAGAATCTCCGCCTTGCCGGCCTTGTCTATTCCGTCAAGATCGAGCGTCGCCAGTTTCCTCGCGTTGTTGCCGACGCCGTCCCACAGCCATACCGCATACCGCACGTCTTCCTCGCGTGTCGGGCCGGCCAGCACCAGGATGCCGTCGCTTATGGTCGCAAGATCGCGAATGCCGACGTCTTTCCCTAGCGGAAGCGATGTCGCTTTGCTCTTGAGGTCGTCATTCTTGCTGAAGAGGGCCTTGGCGTCGACGCTGAGCAGGTAGGCTTTGCTATCCTGCGACGGGCCGCGCAGTCCGAAGTGAATCCGTCCATCCTTGACCGCGACCCCTTCGATGTTGACGCCGCCGTCGGCCAGCTTCTTGTCGTGGAAATTCTTGATGCTGCAGTCGTCGGCGGGCGGCTTGGCGTTGATCACGCAGGCATTGCGAATGACGTCGTGCAACCGGTTCGTGGACTCGATCTCCTTGGCGACGTCCTTTTCGGTCACCTCGAACGGCGGTATGCCGGTGACGGGATTGACCGGAAAGCGAAATACGGCGTAGCTCGACTCATTGGGCTTGTCGCTGTTCCGGCTGCGGCCATGCGAGCCGGTGACGTAGAAAAATCCCTCCGCATAGGCAACGCCCTCGGCGTCCGGATCCTTGTCCGCGTCGGACAGGCGGATAAGTTTCAGCGGGATAAGCGTGGTGGCGTTGATCGAGAAGAATTGCGCATATTTCTTCTCGTCGTTCGCGACCAGGCACGAAGTGAACTTCGGCGTGGTCGGCACGCAGGCCGCTCCGCTGAGGTTCATGCGCGGCTGATCTTTAAGGTCTTCGCCCTTGGCATCCTTCTCGAAGATGGATGAAGGCTTCCACGTTACCTTCTCGGGAGCAATAACCGGAGCCTCGGCGGCCGAACCGCTTGCGGCGAGTAAAACGCTTCCGAGGAACCCAGCAATCAATAGGCGCGATGAATAATACGGAAGATGACGCATAGCCCTTCCTCCAATGTTTTAAAATATGCGGAATTACAATCTCAAAGTGCAAAAGGGGCAAGCGTAAAAATAGCGTGCGACAATTTGGCTTTAGATTCGCGTACGGTCAAACCGACACGTGCACGGGACAGCTCTCGTCATTGCCGGGCTTGACCCGGCAATCCATCATTTTTTCAAGAAGATGGATACGCGGGTCAAGCCCGCGTATGACGATCGAGTATGTTGAGCGAGGCTGCGATCAAACGAAGCGCCGCAGTTGCCGTCTACGCCCGCGTTCCCTTGAACGGAAAGCTGCCCATCGGGCCGATGCCCATGTCGCCGGCGATGGTGTCGCCGCTCACCTTGCCGGTGAAATCCAGCGTCAGCGGCATCGGGTTGGTGATCGAGACTTTCCAGGCGACGTCGTCGCCGTTGGCCTTGCCGTCGAAAATCGCGGTCGAATTTCCGTCCGCTCCTTGCG
>Ga0193726_1000994_pt1 | contig 24835 bp, 22 predicted proteins | sample H2c1metaG_FD_144928 | JGI IMG/M metagenome (GOLD analysis project Ga0193726, IMG submission 144928) | Soil microbial communities from a riparian zone of the East river system, Colorado, United States - H2c1 | ecosystem: Environmental > Terrestrial > Soil > Riparian zone | place: USA: East River...
GCAGCGGATCTGGAAGGGGACGACGACCCGGTCGCCGATGCTGAGATTGGTCACCTCGGACCCCACCTCGATCACCTCGCCCATATTTTCGTGGCCCAAGATGTCGCCGCTTTCCATCGTCGGCTGGTAACCGTCGAGCAGATGGAGGTCGGAGCCGCAGATCGCGCAGGCAGTGATCTTGATGATGGCGTCGCGAGGATGTTGGATTTTGGGATCGGGAACGTTGTCGACGCGTACGTCGCCCTTTCCGTGCCAGCAGAGTGCGCGCATTGGCCGTCTCCCGTGTTTTAGAGGGATAACCACCAAGGAACGGCGCTGGGAAAGGATACGTTGCTTGCGGACTCGTGCCGGAGGCGATTGATGGCAAAACGGATGACTATCAGCAGGGAAATCTAGGCGGAATACCGGACCGGTCCGCGAACTATTCGAGCAACAGGACGCTCAACACGGGAGAGCCTTCGTATGGTTTCAGACCATAGGAGTTTGCCTGAAACATTATCGACAATCGGTTCGTTTCGTTCCCGATGCCCAAGGAGGCCTAAGGCGGCCTAAGGCGGCGTTGCGCACCTCGCCGTGAGGACGCGGCTGAGCCCACGTCCTGCCTGTGGCCGCACCGCACCGGGAACCGATGGAGGGAATTGTCGATGTCTGAATCCGACACACCGCGCAATCGCGGCAATGCTGATGCCCCGCATATGAGTCCGGTCACTCCAGCCGAGGATGTTCGTAACATTGCCATCAACGATATATCCTGGGGTGCAGTGTTGGCAGGGGTCGTCGTTGCACTTGTTGCCCAGCTGATCTTGAACATGATCGGGATCGGCGTGGGGGCCTCGACGCTTGATCCAGCGCGGGCCCGAATGAAAATCCCTCTGCCCAGGGCTTTTCGATAGGCGCCGGGATCTGGTGGACGGTCTCGGGTATCGTTGCCTCACTTGCCGGCGGCTATGTCGCAGGCCGGCTGTCGGGCAAGCCCAAGCCATCGACGACAAGCTGGCACGGCCTGATCGCCTGGGCTCTCACCACCCTCGTCGTCTTCTATCTCTTGACCTCCGCGATCGGCGGCTTGGTCGGCGGCGCTTATCGAGGCCTGACGAGCGCCGTCGGAGGAGCCGCCTCGACCGCCGGAGGAGCCATCCAGACGGCTGCGCAGACCGCGGCGCCGGCGCTGGCCTCCGGTGTGGCAGATCCTTTCTCATCGATCGAGCAGTCGCTTCGAGGGGTCACAGGCGGCAACGACCCTGCAGCGATGCGTGACGCGGCCGTCGCCGCCGTGCGGGCCGCCGTTACCGGTAATCAACAGCAAGCGGCGGATGCGCGCAATCGGGCCGCGGACGCTCTCGCAAAAGCCCAGAACATTCCTGTCGAGCAAGCCCGGACCCAGGTCGAGCAATATGAGCAGCAGTACCGCCAGGGTGTCGAGACGGCCAAACGCCAAGCGACCGAAGCCGCGGCAGTTGCCGCGAGGACGGTGTCGCGTGGAGCTTTGCTCGGTTCTCTCGCTCTTCTGCTCGGTGCGATCGCGGGTTGGTTCGGCGGACGTATGGGAGCAGTTGAGCCCACCGTGACAGCCCGCTTTGGCCGGGCATCCCGCGACGCCATGCGTCCCACGTGAGCAACTCCGACTTATCGCCAACTCTGACGATAGGCAGCAGTGCAGGATCGTCTTCAAGACTCTGGAAGACAAGCGTTGCTGCGTCCCGCTCGGAGTTCCATCGTGTCCCCCGCCGTAAGGGACTGGCGGCGAAGAGAGCAGGCCGCCCGCCAAATCCCGTAGCGAGCGGCAACGTGCCCTACTAGGCACGGCTATAGCGGTCCCCGGGGGCGACTTGCCGGGGCGAAGCGCCGGGTCAGGTGTCGCTCCGTCGGTTGGGCCGGCCGACGGCCCGCGAGATAGACCGGCTGCTGGCACCATGTGCGCGCCTGCCGATGGCAACCGTGGGAGCTTCTGTCCGGGTCCCGCGTTGTCAATGGAGACCTAATTTTCGAATCTTGTTTGGATTGCCGGCGCCTGCCTGCATTGGCTCGACGACGGCGTGTGATTCGCCCCGAGCCTGGGCCGGCTGAGGGCGGGGGCCTCATCCTCTTCGCGGGAGGCGATGCCTTGAATAGTCCGAAGCGCAGCAACCGCCTCCTGGCCATGCTCCCGCAGGCCGACCTCGAGCTGCTGCGGCCTGCGCTCGAAGCCGTGCCGCTCGTGGCTCGCGACGTCCTCGATCCGCCGGGGACGCCGATCTCGCATCTGTATTTCGTCAATCGCGGCCTGATCTCGATCGTCGGGGCGGTCGCCCCGGATCGCCGCATCGAGGTCGGCATGGTCGGCTATGAAGGCATGACCGGGCTCGACGCCGTGCTGGGCGATGAGACGTCCCCCAACGAAACCCTCGTGCAAAGCCCGGGTACGGCCCTGCGCATCTCGACGGCCGACCTGCGACGCGTCATGGAGGCAAGCCCGCCCCTGACCGCCCTGCTGCTGCACTATGTGCGTGTCTTCCTGGTGCAGACCAGCCAGACCGCGCTCGCCAATGGCCGCGGCAGGATCGACGAACGCCTCGCTCGCTGGCTGCTGATGTGGGACGACCGCGTCTCCGACGCCGACGCCACCATCACGCACGATTTTCTTGCGGTGTTGCTGGGCGTCCAGCGCCCCGGTGTCACGGTTGCCCTGCACGTGCTGGAAGGCAAGCACCTGATCCGGTCGACGCGCAGTCATGTCGAGATCCTGGATCGTACCGGCCTGCAGTGTGCGGCCAGCGGCTACTATGGCGTTCCGGAAGCCGAGTACGAGCGATCGATCGGTCCGCCGGCGGAACACCTCAGCCGCAAGAGCCATGAAGCCGCGTCGCCGCCCGCCGGCGGCGGCGTCTCCGACTCGTAGTCGACCGGGCGACGCGTCGCGGGACTTTCGCGCCGCGATTGCGTGACCTGGACGAGCACAGGCGACGACGGGCGCTCGGGCGCCGGCTCGCCCGACTGTTCGCTATCAGACGGTGCGGCACGTTCATCAGACAGTGAGCAACGGACTCCGATGCCGCGCATTGCGTCGTCGGGTACGGCAGCAGGAGACGCGATGGCGACGAGGGCGAGCACGGCACAGGCAAATTCATCTCCGCGAGCTTCGTCCTGCCCGGGTCTTCGGCTGCCGCCTTCCGACATGACGTGGTTCATCGACGGCGTATGGAGGCAACGCGTCGCCCGCGAAGTGGCGCTCTTGCGCAAGCTGGGCCGCCGGCGGCGACGCGCCTCCCTGCGCGCGCTGTTCGATCGGGTGGCGGGCCATCGAGGGGGCGGCCACGGCCGGCCGAGACTCGGCACGGCCGGCCTCCCAGTTTTCAAGTTCCAACCAACCAGGAGAACATGATGTTCATGCATAACAAGCGGCTGCAATACACGGTAAGGGTCGGCGAAACCAATCCGGCGCTCGCCTCGCTCCTGCTCGAGCAGTTCGGCGGCGCGGACGGCGAGCTGGCCGCGGCCATGCGCTATTTCACGCAGGGCCTTGGCGAGGACGATCCCGGCCGAAAGGACATGCTCCTCGACATCGCCACCGAGGAGCTCAGCCACCTTGAGGTGATCGGCTCGATCGTCGCCATGCTGAACAAGGGCATCAAGGCGCAACTCTCGGAAGCCGCTTTGGCCGAGGCCGACCTCTACCGGTCGCTCAATGCCGGAGGCGACAGCCACACCCAGTCGCTCCTCTATGCCGGCGGCCCCTCGCTTACCAACTCCTCAGGCGTTCCCTGGACGGCGGCCTACGTGGATTCGCGCGGCGAACCGACCTGCGACCTTCGCTCCAACATCGCGGCGGAAAGCCGTGCCAAGGTCATCTATGAACGGCTGATCAACATAACGGACGATCCGGGCATCAAGGAGGCGCTGGGCTTTCTGATGACCCGCGAGATCGCCCATCAGAAATCGTTCGAGAAGGCGCTCTATTCGATCACCGAAAACTTCCCGTCGGGCAAGCTCCTTGGCATAGCCCCATTCGCCGACATGTACGTCAACACCTCGCAAGGCGATGGCGACGCAAGCGGCCCCTGGAACACCGGCGAGCAGTGGGAGCGGGTCGACGATCTCGAACAGGTGATGCCGGCGGACGAGGGCGACGGCACCGCGAGCGTCAAGCTTTCCCGCATCGAGGCCGCCGTGGCCAAGAAGGCAGCCGATCGGTTGCAGTCGGACCCGGCGGCCAATCCGACGACCGGGGCCGATCTCGGCGCCGGTCCCGGCGCCGGCAAGACGACCGACGAGGACATGGGCGGCGCTTCCGATATCGAGCACGCCGACAAGACGAAGCCCAAGTGATCGGCGCGCGGGCCGGCTGATGAACCCGCGCGCCTAGGCCGGGCTGGATGGCTCCCCCGCCGCCTGCCTCGGCCTCCACGGCCGATGCGCTTCCGGTCGCCGCTTCCACGGCGTCGCCGGGGGCGCATCGGAACGTGGTTGGGCCGATCTGGCGCAAGCTGGCTGCCTACTCCGGCCCGGGCTACCTGGTCGCCGTCGGTTACATGGATCCCGGCAATTGGGCTACCGGCATCGCCGGCGGCTCGGCTTTCGGCTACCGGCTGCTCTGCGTCGTCGTCGTCGCCAACCTCATGGCGATGTTCCTGCAACGTCTGGCGGCCAAGCTGGGCATCGTCACCGGGCTCGATCTCGCCCAGGCCTGTCGGCGGCAATATCGCCCGGCCGCACGTCTCGCTTTGTGGCTGCTGTGCGAAGTCGCCATCGTCGCCTGCGATCTCGCCGAACTGATCGGCGCGGCTATCGCCTTGAAGCTGCTGTTCGGTATCCCGATCATCGTCGGCGTTCCCCTCACCGGGCTGGAGGTACTGCTCGTGCTCGGGCTGCAGCGACGCGGCTACCGCCCCATCGAGGCGATCGTTCTTTCCCTGATGGCGGTGATCGGCCTCTGCTTCGCCGCCGAGCTTTTCCTGTCGCAACCGAGCTGGCGCGGCCTGGTCGTCGGGCTGGTCCCCAGCTTCGATATCTTCACCGACCCGGCCATGCTCTATCTGGCCGTCGGCATCCTCGGGGCGACCGTGATGCCGCATAACCTCTACCTGCACTCCTCCCTCGTGCAGACCCGCCGGTTCGATGGAACCGACGCGGGCATCCGCGAAGCCATTCGCTTTTCCACGATCGACCTGGTAACGGCGCTCACCCTGGCGATCTTCGTCAATGCGGCGATCCTCATTCTGGCCGCCGCCACCTTCCACCGGCACGGCCTTACGGAGGTTGTCGGCATCGAGCAGGCCTACCAGCTTCTCACGCCCATCCTCGGCGCCGGGCCGCGGGGACTTTCTTCGCCATAGCGCGCTTCTTGCCTCGGGCCAGAATTCCTCCATCACGGGCACCCTTGCGGGACAGGTCGTCATGGAGGGCTTCACCGCGTTGCGCTGGCCGAGCTGGGCGAGACGCCTGCTCGCCCGTCTGCTGGTCATGGTGCCGGCGATGGTGGCGGTCGTGATGTACGGCGACGAAGGAGCGACCCGGCTGCTGGTGTTCAGCCAGGTCGTTCTCAGCCTGCAGCTACCCTTCGCCGTCTATCCCCTTGTGCGCCTGACCAACAGCAAGGCCTGGATGGGGAAGTACGCCAACAAGCCGTTGACGGCCGCGGTCGCCTGGAGCCTGACCGCTCTTCTCGTCGGACTGAACGCGCTTCTGGTGGCGGACTTCTTCTAGTCCTGCGGGTCAGGGGTGGGCCGGGCCAGCCGGGTCACTTAGCTCTCGCGAGGGCACCGGATTAATTCCCAGGGCTTCGCGCAGAGGGCTCTCGTGAGAAGCTGGCAATCTACCTTCATGACCGGCATCCCCCGACGCCGCCTAGGGACAAGCCGGCGAGAGAGGTGCCCGAGCCAGATAGCCTTGGCGGGTAGCAGCGTCGGCCGGACGCGTGGCGGTGCCCAGGCATCTTCGCATAAAATCAGACGGTAGTTGTTCTTTGGTCACCCGTTGAGGCCGCTGGCATTGTCTCGCTGGAGCAGGCGAGCCCCCACGCCGCTCCGCCCCGTCCGACTTGGCGGGATAGGCCCGCACCGGTTCTTCCCCGGTGCGGGCCTTTCATCTTTGGAACGCGACGCGGCCATCACGCACGACTTCCTCGCACTGCTGCTTGGCGTTATCCGGCCAGGAGTCGCCGAACCTAGCTGATCGGTGAGTTGGGTTTGCGGCGTGCCGCGAGCCCGGACTCCTCAGACTAGGCCGCACGTTCGGAATTCGATACTACCCCCCGCAATGCCATTTCAACCCACTGTTCGATTTCAAACAGTGCGGTTCAAGTGAGCAACGGACTCCAAGTGCCCGCATTGCTCGTACGGACACCGCCCACACGGAGACCGCAATGGCAACCAAGACGACCAGAACATCGAGTAAAACAACCATTGGAGTGTCTGGCAAGGAACCGAAGCCCACCGCAGCGAATCCCATGCCTTCCGCTCCTTCACCCACGCCGCAAAAGAGCGCTGGCGGTGCGATCGAGGTCCTCAAGCAGGATCATCGTAAGGTCGAGCAGCTCTTTGCCGACTTCCAAAGTGCAGAGGACGAGGACCGCAAGGACGGACTTTTGCAGCAAATCTGCACGGAGCTGATCCTGCATACCAAGCTCGAAGAGGAGATCTTCTATCCTGCTTGTCGTGCGGTAGCGTCGGAGGAAGACAGTCTCGACGAAGCCCAAGTCGAGCACGACAGCGCCAAACTACTGATCGCCGACCTGTTGAGTGCTCGCGCGACGGACCGCTTCCGCGACGCGAAGGTCAAGGTGCTGTGCGAGCAGATCAAGCATCACGTGGCCGAGGAAGAGAAGCCCACGGAAGGAATCTTCGCCACAGCCGAAGCGCACGGCGTCGATACCGTCGAGCTTGCCCGGGCGCTGAAGGAGCGAAAGGAGAATCTGCAGGGGCGCGCTGCAGAGCTGAGACCCACTCGCGCCGTTTCACTCAACAACCTCGAACTCGACCCTCATTCCAACACGGAGGAACGTATGGCAAGGAGCGGAAACAGTGAGCGCGATCGCGACGAGCGCGGTCGCTTCGTAAGCGACGACGACGATCGCGACGAGCGCCGGTCTTCGAGCGGTGGCTCGCGCTCGCGCGGGCGCGATGACGACGACGACCGCGGTGGACAGGGCCGCGGCCGGGGCTGGTACGGCGATTCGGAGGGCCATTCGCAGGCCGCCCGCCGCCGTTCGGAAGATGACGACGATTACCGCGGCTCGCGCCCGCGTGGCCGGGACGACGACGACGAGCGCGGCGGCCGTGGCCGTGGTGGCTGGTTCGGTGATCCTGAAGGCCATGCCGAAGCCGCCCGGCGTCGCTGGGACGAGGACGACGACCGCCGCGGTTCTGGTTCGCGCAGCCGCGATGACGACGACGACGACAATCGCCGGGGTTCGCGTTCGCGTGGGCGCGACGACGGGGATGACGACCGGCGCGGCCGCGGCCGGGGCTGGTACGGCGACTCCGAGGGCCATGCCGAGGCCGCCCGCCGCCGTTCGGATGATGATGACGATCGGCGCGGATCGCGGTCGCGCGGCGGCCGTGACGATGACGATGACGACGATCGGGGCAGTCGCGGCCGGGGCAGGGGCTGGTATGGCGATTCCGAAGGGCACTCTGAGGCCGCTCGACGGGGTAGAGAGGACGACGACCGCGGCGGCTCCCGCTCGCGTGGCCGCAACGACGATGATGACCGTCGTGGCGGATCGCGCTCGCGGGGCGCTTCCGACGATAGCGGCCATGGTGGGTGGTTCGGTGATCCCCGCCGCCATGCCCAAGCCGCCCGCCGCGGCTGGGAAAATCGGCGTTGAGCCGGCAAAGCAGACGGCCCGCCTCACGGCGGGCCGTCACCGCCGGCCAAGCAATGGCGAAATGGTCCTTCAACAACGGCGTCACGCAGCTTGTCGCACGTGAGATTGCTCTCTTGCGCTTGTTGGGCCGGAGCCGGCGGCACGCTTCTCTTCAAGTGTTGCTAGCCAGAGGTGTGAGTGCACACGCCAACGTTTCCAACTTTGGACGCTTTTTCATTGCATGATTAGTCATCAGAGAAATCCGCCGCAGGCCGTCATCTTTGACGTTGATGGCACCCTCCTGGACTCCGTCGACGAGCATGCAATGGCGTGGGTAGAAGCCTTCCATGACTATGGTCATCGGGTCTCCTTCGAGGAGGTCCGCCGGCAGATCGGCAAGGGCGGCGACCAGCTGATGCCCGTCTTCATGACCCGCGAGGAAATCGAGGAGTATGGCGAGCCTTTGGAGTCCGAACGCGCCAGGATCATGAAGGACCGGTACCTGCCCTTGATAAGGCCATTCCGTGACGTGCGCGCGCTGTTGGAACGGGTACGGGCCGATGGCAAGCAGATTGCGCTAGCATCGTCGGCCACGCGGGATGACCTGGACATCTACAAGAGAATCGCAAACGTAGAGGGCCTGGTGGATGTCGAGACATCGTCGGACGATGCGAAAAGAAGCAAGCCCTATCCCGATATCTTCCAGGCCGCTCTTGATCGGCTCGGCGGCCTCGCTGCGGACCGCACCATCGCTGTCGGAGACACGCCCTACGATGCCGAAGCCGCGGTGAAAGCAGGGATGCGCAGCATTGGACTGCTTTGCGGAGGTTGGTCGGCGGAAGATCTTAAGCGGGCAGGCTGCATCGCCGTATACAAGGATCCTGCCGAATTGCTGGCACTCTATGGAGTCTCGCCGCTCACGTGATCGGTTTATGCGCGGCGGGGTAGTCCGCCGCTAGTTCTCCAGCCTCCGACGCGATGCAAGCTCCCGAAACAGTGCAATGAGCCCCGCAAGGGTCCGTCCTCCCCGAAATCCCAGCGCCACGCGCAGGAATGGCACACCGTCTTCATGATCGGGTTCGATCAATTCGTAGCGATGGCCGCGAAAGCCGAACGAGCCTCCCTGGGTGGCGCGTAACCCGCGGCGCCTGACCTCGGCGTCGACGATTCCCAGTAGCCGACGGTGGGCGGCGCCATCGCCGCCATGGAGACGCACCGCGCAGAAAGGCGCTTCGGCGCCTGCGCTGACCAAAGAAGGGTGACTGCGCTCCTCGAAAACCGCCGACTCTCGACCGATGGCGCTGCCGAGCGCTGCATTGTGGGCGAAGATCGCGGCTGTGTAGTCCTGCAAATAAGTGCGATCCAGAAACCACGGGGCCGAGAGTGCCGCGAGTTCGTCCAGCGTGAGGCCGGACCGGAAGACCGCGACAAGCGGTCCATCGAACCGTTCGAACCAGGGCGACAAGTCGACAGCCGTGCCGACGAGCGTTGTATCGAGAAGCAGGGCCCGGCGTGCTCGGGGAAGGCCGCGCGGATCGCTCACCCCGAAGCGGCCGTCGCAGAAAACCGGCTCCGCCAGCAGGATGTCCACCTCCGGGACCACCGCCGGCATCCGACGAAAGACCTGTCGGGGCCAGACGTCGATGAGGGCCTTGCTCTCGAAGTAGCGGCCCGCATGGTGCAGGGTGAGAGGAGCAGCGGGCGCGCCTGTCGAGGTGACGAGGTGCAGCAGACAGGACAGGGTCTATTGTCCACTGCGGCAGAGCACGCGCGACGATGTCCAGCCGTCGGGCGTCGGATGGTCGAGGGTTCCACGCTCTTCAAGCAGGCTGACGTCGAGATCGCGCTCGTAGCCGAAACACACGGTATCTCCGCCGGGCATGGGCACCGTCGTGCCGGCGCAAGGGCTCTTCAGGGCGGCATCGGCGGAATTGTGCGCACGCTCAAACCAGCCCCGGCGAAGCGCCAGTGCGGCCGCCTCGAGGTCGTTTTCGCACTCCGGTGAGATATTGAACTCAGGAAGGCCGATTCGGACGGCGAGCGTGTTCAGGTCCCGTGGGTCGGTTGAATCGTGTGTCATTGAGCCGGTCAACGTCGGCGGCAGAGCGGCGTTGCAGGCGCCGGAAGAGTTCGGACTGCTGGCTCAGATCGGCAAAAGGCGCGGCCATCGCACGATTAAACAGCGCGCGGCAACCAATCGCGCTTGACCGAGCTTGGGATTTCCACCCTCGGGCGTAGCCGGACAGGTAAAAGTCCCCCATCGACCTCTATTCATCTGTTCAATTCATGGTGCGTTTGGTCATGTGGGGTGGGGCGCGGCGCCTGCCTCGCGGACGGCGGCCGGCGGGTTCTTGCGCAGGATGGTGCGCAAAAACTCCATCGGCCGGGGCGGACTGTTTTCGGCTGGATGCTGTCCCCCCTGCTTATCGCTTCCGAGGGGATAAGTGATACTAAACAATCACTTGACTATAACCTTAGTGATACTAATGTCCACTCGGACGACTGTTTGGTGGGACATTGACGGGCGATCTCGAGGGAAGCGCGGACTTCGAGGTGCGTCCGTCAGCTACTAATAGTGGACGAGGAGGCCGAACCGCACCATGAGAATTGGCGTAACGCTTGCGGAAATTGCGGAAATCCCCCCGGCCTTCAGCCGGCCCGCAGGGTGCGCACCGCATCGTCGCGCCGGAAAAGATAGAGCAGCGCCCGGAGCGCCGCGCCGCGCTCGGACTGCAGGTCGGGATCGCGCTCGATCACCAGCCGCGCGTCGTCGCGGGCGGCCTGCAGCAATTCGGCATGGGCGGCGAGATCGGCCAGCCGCATGTCGGGCAGGCCGCTCTGGCGCGTGCCCAAAAGCTCGCCGGCGCCACGCAGGCGAAGATCCTCCTCGGCGATGCGGAAGCCATCCTCGGTCTCGCGCATGATGGCGAGCCTGGCCTTGGCGGTCTCGCCGAGCGGTTGGGCGTAGAGCAGCAGGCAGCTCGACTTTTTGGCGCCGCGGCCGACTCGACCACGAAGTTGATGAAGCTGTGCGAGGCCAAAGCGCTCGGCATGTTCGATCACCATCACCGTAGCGGCGGGCACGTCGACGCCGACCTCGATCACCGTGGTGGCGACCAGGACCGACAGGCGGCCGTCGGCAAACGCCGCCATCGTCGCCTCGCGCTCGGCGCCCTTCAGCCGGCCATGCAGCAGCCCGACCTTGCCGGGGAAGCGCGCGCTCAACTGCCCGAAGCGCTCCTCCACATTGGCGAGATCGACTTCCTCCGATTCCTCGATCAGCGGACACACCCAGTAGACGCGCCCGCCCGCCGCGATCTGCCGGCCGACGCCGTCGACCACTTCCGCGATGCGTTCGAGTGGGATGGTGCGCGTGTCGATCGGCTGCCGGCCGGCCGGTTTCTCGGTGAGCTTGGAGACGTCGAGGTCTCCATAGGCCGCGAGCATGAGCGTGCGCGGGATGGGCGTGGCGGTCATCACCAGCAGATCGACCGCATGGCCCTTCGACGACAGCGCCATGCGCTGGTGCACGCCGAAGCGATGCTGCTCGTCGACCACGGCCAAGGCGAGGTCAGCGAACTCGACATCCTCCTGGACCAGCGCATGCGTGCCGACCACGAGATGGATCGATCCGTCGGCCAGACCTTTCAGGGTTTCCTTCTTCTGCTTCTGGCTGTCGCGCCCAGTAAGCAGGGCCAGCCGCACGCCGGCCGATTCGGCGAGCGGCGCGATGGTGGCGTGATGCTGGCGGGCCAAAAGCTCGGTCGGCGCCATCAGGGCGGCCTGGGCGCCGGCCTCGACGCCGATCAGCATGGCGAGGAAGGCGACCACGGTCTTGCCGCTGCCGACATCGCCCTGCAGCAGGCGGATCATGCGCTCGGCCTTGCCGAGGTCGGCCTCGATCTCGCCGATCGCGATCTTTTGGCTGGGCGTCAATTCGAATGGCAGCGCCGCCAGCGCGGCCTTGCGCAGGCGGCCGTCGCCGCGCGTGGCATGCCCCGCGACACTGCGATTGTGATGACGCACGAGGGCGATCGCGAGTTGGCTTGCCAAAAGCTCGTCGAAGGCAAGCCTCGCCCGCGCCGGGTTCATCGGCGACAGGTCGCTTTCCTCGGCCGGCGCATGGGCCTGGGCGAGCGAGGATTTCCAACCAGCCCAGCGATTGCGCGCGAGATACGCCGCGTCCTGCCATTCGGGCAGCTCCGGCGCGCGCTCGACGGCGGCCGCGATCGCCTTCTGCATCGGCCGCTGGGTGAGGCCGGTGGTCAGCCCATAGACCGGCTCGACCCGCAGGATCGAGTCGCGCTGGTCGAGCGGCACGACATGGTCGGGGTGCGTCATCTGCACCTCGCCCTGGTAGAGATCGACCCTGCCGCTCACCACCCGGACCTCGCCCACGGGCAGCAGCTTCTTCAGGTAGTCCTCGCGGCCGTTGAAATAGGTGAGGCAAAGCTTCCCGGTCTCGTCGCTGCACCAGACGCGATAGGGCTGGCGCGGATTGCGCGGCACTAGGTGCTCGTCGACCGTGACGGTGATCGTGGCGATTTCCCCGGCCTTGGCCTTGGCGACCTCGGGCGCGTGGCGCCGGTCGACCACCGCGAAGGGCAGGTGCCAGAGCAGGTCGACGACCAGGGGACCGGCCAGTTTCTCCACGAGCTTGCCCCAACGCGGCCCGATTCCGGGCAGCGACGTCACTTGGGCAAACAGGGGCGAGAGGCTCAGGGGGCGCATGGATGCTAGGCTTTCGGGCCGCGTGACTTCGCCATCGCCGCCGACTATATGCTACGCCCCTTTTCGGGCCGGACCTGGGGAAAACATGGCAGGCGAGGCGGATCTCGAGACGCGGCGCAAGCGTTTGCTCTATCGCAGCGTCTATCGTGGCAACAAGGAGAACGACATCCTCCTTGGGCAATTCGCGCGCGCCCAAATCGCCACGTTCGATGCCGCCGAGCTCGATCAGTACGAGCGCCTGCTGGCGGCGGGCGACAATGACATCTTCGACTGGGTCTCCGGCCAGGCCGAAATACCCCCCGAGGCCGACACGCCGGTGCTGCGCAGGCTTTTGGCGTTTCGCGTGAGGTTTTAGTGACGTCGCTTTCCGATACGCTTGCCGTCCTCCACCGCAAGCCCGGCCGCTGGACCGTCGCCGGCCTGCCGGAGGGGGCCGATTCCCTGGCGTTGGCCGAGCTGGCGCGCACCACCGGCGGGCAGGACATCCTGCATGTGGCGCGCGACGGCCAGCGCCTGGAGCGACTGCAGGACGGGCTACGCTTCTTCGCACCCGAGCGCGAGGTGCTGGTCTTCCCCGCCTGGGACTGCCTGCCCTACGACCGGCTGTCGCCGCATCCCGACATCGTGGCGGAGCGGCTGGAGACCCTGGCGCGGCTGGCCGCGCCCAAGAAAGCCGGGGCGCCGGCGCGCATCGTGCTGGCATCGGCCGGGGCTGCGCTGCAGCGGGTGCCGCCGCGCAGCCTCTATGCCGAGGCAGCGGTCGTGCTGCGCAAGGGGCAGACGCTCGATGTCACGTGGCTGACCAAATTCCTGGGCGAGAATGGCTACGGCCGCTCGGAAACCGTGATGGAGCCGGGCGAGTTCGCGGTGCGCGGCGGCCTGGTCGATCTTTTTCCACCCGGCACATCCGAGCCGCTGCGCCTCGACCTGTTCGGCGACAGCCTCGAGGCGATCCGCTCGTTCGACGCCATGAGCCAGCGCTCGACCGGCACGCGCGACGAGGTCGTGCTGCTGCCGGTGAGCGAAGTGCTTTTGACCAAGGACAGCATCGCGCGCTTCCGCGGCGGCTATCGCGAGCTGTTCGGCAATGTCGCCGGCGACGACATCCTCTACGAGGCGGTGTCGGCCGGTCAGCGCCATGTCGGCATGGAGCACTGGCTGCCGCTGTTCCATGATCACCTGGAGACCCTGCTCGACTATTGCCCCGAGGCTATCGTCACGGCCGATCACCAGATCGCCGAAGCCTTCACGGCGCGGCACGAGCTGATCACCGACTACTACGACGCCCGCCGCAAAACCGGCGGGAAGGGCGGCATGAGCGGCGGCGCCGATTACAAGCCCGTGCCGCCCGAGCGCCTCTACCTGAAACCGTCGGAATGGGACCGCCTGCTCGCAGGCCACGCCGTGGCGCAATTCACGACCTTCGACGCCGCGCCCGGTCAGCCGAACGCGATCGATCTTCATGGGCGCCGCCATGAAGGCTTCGCCCAGGCCCGCACCGCGCAGGGCGTCAACCTGTTCGACAAGGTGGCCGAGCACGTCAAGGCCGCCAACGCGGCGGGCCGCCGGGTCGTGATCACGGGCTACACCGAAGGCTCGGCCGCCCGCCTGCGGCATCTCCTGCAGGAGCATGGCGCCACCACGCCGGTCCCGGTACCCGACCATGCGACCTCGCTCGGCCTGCCGCCGGGCGCGGTCGGCGTCGCGGTCTGGTCGCTCGAGCAAGGCTTCGTGCTGGATGCACTTGAAGTCATCGGCGAAGAGGACATCCTTGGCGACCGCCTGTCGCGTCCCGCCAAGAAGCGCCGCCCATCGGAGCGCTTCATCGCCGAGGCCGCTTCGCTCAGTGACGGCGACCTCGTCGTGCATCGCGAGCATGGCGTGGGCCGGTACGAGGGCCTTATAACGCTGGAAATCCAGAACGCGCGTCACGACTGCCTGCGGCTCACCTACGAGGGTGGCGACAAGCTCTTCGTGCCGGTCGAGAACATCGACGTGCTCAGTCGCTACGGCGCGGGCGACGAGGCGGCCCAGCTCGATCGCCTGGGCGGCGTCGCCTGGCAGTCGCGCAAGGCCCGGCTGAAGCAGCGCATCGCCGACATGGCCGACCGGCTGATCAAGATCGCGGCCGAGCGCGCCATCCGTCGCGGCGAGACGATGAGTCCGCCCGACGGCCTCTACGAGGAATTCTGCGCCCGCTTCCCCTATGCCGAGACCGACGACCAGCTCCAGGCCATCTCCGACGTGCTGGAAGACATGTCGTCGGGCAAGCCGATGGACCGGCTGATCTGCGGCGATGTCGGCTTCGGCAAGACCGAGGTGGCGCTGCGCGCGGCCTTCGTCGCGGCCCTCTCGGGCAAGCAGGTGGCGGTGATCGGCCCGACGACCCTGCTGGCCCGAGGTGGCGCTGCGCGCGGCCTTCGTCGCGGCCCTCTCGGGCAAGCAGGTGGCGGTGATCGGCCCGACGACCCTGCTGGCCCGCCAGCACCATCGCACCTTCATCGAGCGCTTCAGGGGCCTGCCGGTCCGCGTCGGCCGTCTGTCGCGGCTGGTCGGCGCCAAGGAGGCCAAGGCCACCAAGCAGGCGATGAAGGACGGCACGATCGACATCGTGATCGGCACGCATGCCCTGCTGGCCAAGAGCGTCGAGTTCAAGGACCTGGGACTGCTGATCGTCGACGAGGAGCAGCATTTCGGCGTCGCCCACAAGGAGCGCCTGAAGGAGCTGCGCGCCGACGTCCATGTGCTGACGCTCACCGCCACGCCGATCCCGCGCACCCTGCAGCTCGCCCTGACCGGCGTGCGCGACATGAGCCTGATCGCCACGCCGCCGGTCGACCGCCTGGCCGTGCGCACTTTCGTCACGCCCTTCGACGGCGTCACCATCCGCGAGGCGCTGCTGCGCGAACAGTATCGCGGCGGCCAGACCTTCTATGTCTGCCCGCGCATCGAGGACCTGGCGCAGGTCGCGGTCGAGCTGCGCGAGCTGGTGCCCGAGATCCGCATGGCCATGGCGCATGGCCGGCTGGCGCCGACGGCGATCGAGAACACCATGCAGGATTTCGTCGACGGCAAGTTCGACGTGCTGCTGTCGACCAACATCGTCGAATCGGGGCTCGATATCAGCAACGCCAACACCATGGTGATCCATCGCGCCGACATGTTCGGCCTGGCCCAGCTCTACCAGCTCCGGGGTCGCATCGGCCGCGGCAAGACGCGGGCCTATGCCTATCTCACCGTGCCGCCGGGTCGGGCGCTGAACGAGGCGGCGTCCAAGCGGCTGGAAGTCATGCAGACGCTCGATACGCTGGGCGCGGGTTTCCAGCTCGCCAGCCACGACCTCGACATCCGCGGCGCCGGCAACCTTTTGGGCGAGGAGCAGTCCGGCCATATCCGCGAGGTCGGCATCGAGCTCTACCAGCAGCTCCTCGAGGAGGCCGTCGCGGCGGCGCGCGGCCGGGCGCACGAGGCGGAACAGTCCGACTGGTCGCCGCAGCTCAATCTCGGCATTCCCGTGCTGATCCCGGAGGAATACGTCGCCGACCTGTCGGTGCGCATGGGTCTCTATCGCCGCATCGGTGCGCTCGCCAACCAGGCCGAGATCGATTCCTTCGCCGCCGAGATGGTCGACCGCTTCGGCAAGATGCCGGCCGAGGCCGAGTTCCTGCTGAACACGGTGGCGCTCAAGCTCCTGTGCCGGGCAGCCGGGGTGGACCGCATCGATGCCGGCGAGAAGGCCGTCGTGGTGTCGCTGCACGACAACAAGTTCGCCAAGCCGGAGAAGCTCATCGCCTGGCTGCAGAAGAACGCGCCTTTGGTGCGGCTGCGGCCCGACCACCGCGTGATCGTGCAGCGCGTTTGGCCCGACGAGCGCCAGCGGCTTTCCGGCGTGACTTCGATCGTTTCTTCGCTGGCGAAGCTCGCGGCTTGAGGAGCGGCAGGGCGGCGCGCCCGGCACAGCGCAGCAGCCAGTCGCTGAGCCGCGTGTCGCCCGAGGCGCGCGCCAGGGTGACGGCGCCCACCGCCAGGATGGTCGCGACCGTCGCGTCGGCGTCGAGCTTGCGCTTCTTGGCTCGCGCCAGCTCGCCGATCGCCGCGTAGAGGATATTGGCGTAGGCCAGCCGGGCGGCCAGCGGAGCGCGGGCGACGTCGCCGGGCAGGGCCGCCAGGGTGCAGCCCTGGGCGGTGGCCGAGAGCCCGGCCTTGTCGAGATAGGCTTTCAGCACCGCCGGCGGCTCGCCGGCCCGCAGCTGGCCCAGCAGCCCGTGGCCCGTCCGGACGGCTTCGGCGAACAAATCGTCCTTCGAGGTGAAATGCGCATAGAACGCGCCGCGCGTCAGGCCGGCCGCCAGCATGATGTCGTCGATGTTGGTGCCGGCATGGCCGCGCAGGCGGAACAGCCGCGCGGCATGATCGAGGATTTCGGCCCGGGTACGGGCCTTGCGGGCGGGGTTCTGGGGCATGATATGTTGGTAATCATATCATATGATTATCAACATATCATGAAGTGTATCACGCCTCATGATCATTGCTGCGAGCGCGCCACTCCAGTGGCGCGCTCCCAGCAAAGACTACGCCGTCGACTGAGCCGCACTGGTCGCGGCGTCGCGTTCAGCGAGGTTGAAGACCTCGACGAAGGCCGAGGGCGGCTGGGCGCCGGAGACGGCGTACTTGCGGTTGACGATGAAGCACGGCACGCCGTTGATGCCGAGGCGCCGCGCATAGACGTCGGAGGCCACGACCTCCTGGCGGCCCTCGTCGCTCATCAGGTAGCGGCGCGCGCGCAGCTCGTCGATGCCGGCGCGGCGGGCGCATTCGACCAGGATCTCGAGGTCGCCGATGTCGAGGCCCTGCTCGAAGTAGGCCTTGAACAGCTCGGCCACGACCTCGTCCTGGATGTCGTTCTTGGCGCTCCAATGGACCAGGCGGTGCGACAGCACGGTGTTGGGCGTGCGCCGGATCCGCGAGAACTGGAATTCGATGCCGGCCTCGCGGCCGCTTTCGGCGATCGCCTGGTAGATCTGCCGCGGCCGGTCGCCGCCGCCGAACTTGGCGCGCACGTAATCGTCGCGCGTCATGCCCTCGATCGGCATGTCGGGATTGAGCTGGAAGGGCCGCCAGGCCACGGCCACGTCGGTGCGGCCGCTCTGGGCCAGGGCGCGCTCGAAGCGCCGCTTGCCGATGTAGCACCAGGGACAGATCGTGTCGGAAACGATGTCGACGTAAATCATGCGCCGAGCCTACGCCTTTCGCGCCAGTGCAGGAAGAGACCGGCCGCGGCGGCAATCCCCAGCGCGACGGAGGTCAGCCATGCGGCAGCCGGCCAGCCGCCGGCTGCGACCAGCGCGCCGGTGATGGGGGGACCAAGCAGGCTGCCGACGTTGGTGCCCTGCATCAGCAGGCCCGTCGAAGCCCCGACCAGTTCGGGCCGCGGCGCATGGACGGGAAGCGCCGTGAACAGGGCAGCAGGCACGACACCGATGACGGCCGAGTAGACACCCGCCAGCACCAGCCGCAGCAAATCGGGCACGCCGTCGACGAAGATCCCGGCGGCACAAAGCGCCATTGAGGCCGCGGCCCCCACGATCAGGACGACCCTGGGCAGGCCGTGCCGCATCAGCCAGCCGGCCGCGAGGTTGCCACCGACATTCACGATGGTGACGGCGGCCGTGATGATGGCGGCCGTCGAGGTCGAGAAGCCCAGACGTTCAACCTGCAGGGTCGGCAGGAAGCCGATGACGGTATACCAGCAGCAGGCGTAGGCGCCGAAGCAGAGCGCGATGGCGAGCGGACCGCCGGTGCTTGCCACCTCAGCCATCTCATGCAGCACAGGCGTTCGACTGACCGGCAGGCGATCGAGTTCGTGGCGTGGCAGGGCGCGCAGCAGCAGGGCCGCGAGCATGAGGGCGGAAGCAGCCGCGGCGACCAGCCAGACGATGCGCCACGACGTGCCGGGCAGAACCACCGCCGCGATCAGCATCATCGAGCCGGCGCCGGCCGGCATGTAGACGGTCCACAGCGTCATGGCCAGGCGATGGTCGACGGGCCGGGCGATGCGCAGCACCAGGGTCGGGATGGCGACCACGACGGCAATGAAGCCCAGCCCCTCGAGGAACCGCCCGACCAGCAGGGCGTCGACGCTGCCGGCGAAGGCGCCGAGCCCACTCGCGGCGACGGAGAGCGCCGTGCCGAGCAGGATCAGCCGGCGATGGCCGAAACGGTCGGCGGTCAACGCGATCGCCATGCCGCCCAGCGCCGCGATCAGGTTGACGATCGACAGGAGCCAGCCGGCCTGGTCCAGGCTGGCGCCCAGCTCGTCGCGGATCGATGGGATTGACGGCGGCACCTTGCCAATATGGAAGGCGGCCACGATGCCGGCCGCAACCAGCAAGCCGACCAAATCCCACGGCGTGCGTGATGCCCGGTTCAGTGCGTCACCTTGCCTTCGCGACCGAGCCCCATGTTTCCTCCCGATGCGTCGCCTGCCTATAAGGCGGGGCATCAAACAGGGGAGCCATGGCGATGTCCAAGCGATTCGACCTTTCAGGCAAGGTGGCGCTCGTCACCGGCGCCTCGTCGGGTCTTGGCGTTCACTTCGCGCGAACGCTCGCCTCGGCCGGCGCGTCGGTCGCGATCGCCGCGCGTCGAGCCGATCGCCTCGCGTCCCTGCAGGCGGAACTGCACAAGGCGGGGAACAAGGCCGCCGCGGTCGAACTCGACGTGCAATCGGGCAAGTCGGTGGGTGCGGCGTTCGACGCCGTCGAAAACGCGTTGGGCGCGATCGACATCGTGGTGAACAACGCCGGCATTTCCATCGTGAAGCCTGCGCTCGACATGCCGGAAGAGGATTGGGACGCCGTCGTCGACACCAATCTGCGCGGCGCCTGGCTGGTGGCACAGACGGCGGGCAAACGCTGGGCGGCGGCCAAGCGGCCCGGCGTCATCGTCAACATCGCCTCGATCCTGGGCCTGCGCACCATCGGCCAGGTCGCGCCCTACAATGCCTCGAAGGCGGGCCTCATCCATCTCACCCGCGCGCTCGCCATGGAATGGGCGCGCCACAACATTCGCGTGAACGCGATCTGCCCCGGCTATATCGAGACGGAGATGAACAGCGACTTCTGGAAGACGCCGGGCGGACAGCGCCTGATCGAACGCATTCCCCAGCGCCGCATCGGTCAGCCGGAGCATCTCGACGGCGCCTTGCTACTGCTGGCCTCCGACGCTGGCACCTTCATGACCGGCAGCGTGCTCACCGTCGATGGCGGGCACACTGTCAGTTCGCTGTAAGTCTCATTGACCCTCTCATTGCTGGGAGCGCGATTCACAGCTGTCGCGCTCGTCGCCATTGTCACGTGATGCCGCCGTCATCAAACGTTCATTCGCCGACGGTACTGCAGTCGAGCAGCAAATTGGAGTACGACATGCGCCAGCCCTCTCGTCGCCAAGCGATGAAGCTTCTTGCCGGCGTGCCGATGCTGCCGCTCGGCGGCACGGCCGCCGCCTCGCTGCTCGCCGCGTTCGGCGGTGCGTATCCCGCCGTCGCCGGGTCGGCAGGCTTTGTCTCCGCGAAGTTCAGCTCGACGCCGGCGCCCAGCCTCGCCGACCCCGCGGCGATGGCGACGACCACGGTCGGCTCGACCCTGACCGTGACGATGAGCGACAACACCACCCACCAGTTCAAGCTCGCCTACCAGCCCTTCTTCATCACAGGCGACATGGTGCCGGACGGCAAGGGCGGTACGATCCTGGCGGGCGGCTATGTCGATATCGACAACAAGCCGATCATCGACAAGTCGGTGCCGGGCAAGGAACGGCAGGTGTTCTCCGACTCGCCCGACGGCACCTCGCTGCTGGCGCTGCCGGACCCCGCCGTGCCGGGGATCAAGGGCAAGGCGGTCTTCGCCGTCGTGCAGTTCGAATACACGACGGCCGACCAGAGCGGCGCCGACACCTATCGCGCCCTGCCGTCGCCGATCGCCGTCCTGACGCTCGACCAGGACCAGAGCACCGGCAAACTCAGTCTGGTCAAGTACCACAACGTCGATACGTCGAAGGCGCATGGCCTGTGGGTCACCTGCGGCGCCAGCCTGTCGCCCTGGAACACCCACCTGTCGAGCGAGGAGTACGAGCCAGACGCGCCCTTCATCGACGGTGACAAGATCTTCAAGCAGTACAGCCGTAACCTGTTCGGCGACGAGACCAAGGCCAATCCCTATCACTACGGCCATCTCCCCGAGATCACGGTGCATCCGGACGGCACCGGCAGCGTCGTGAAGCACTACGGCCTGGGCCGCATCTCGCACGAGCTGGTGCAGGTCATGCCGGACAATCGCACCGTGCTGATGGGCGACGACGCGACCAACAGCGGCCTCTTCATGTTCGTCGCCGACCGGCCGAAGGACCTGTCGGCCGGCACGCTCTACGTCGCCAAGTTCGGCGAAGGCTTCTCGATCGATCCCGCCGCGCCCGGCGCTTCGCTCACCTGGATCAAGCTCGGCCACGCCACCAGCGCCGAGATCGAGAAGCTGGCGCACACGCTGAAGCCCTCCGACATCATGTCGGTCTCGAAGACCGACCCCAACGACCCCAGCTACACGAAGATCTTCGCCAACGGCGTCGCCAACTGGGTGAAGCTCAAGCCCGGCATGGAGAAGGCCGCCGCCTTCCTGGAGACCCACCGCACCGCCTATCTCGCCGGCGGCAGCATGGGCTTCACCAAGATGGAAGGCACCACGGTCAACATCCAGGACAAGGTCGCCTATTCGGCGCTGCAGAACATCGTCGATTCGATGGTGAAGACCGGCAAGGGCTGGAACGCCCAGAGCGGCATCGCGGTGGACAAGCCGCTGGTCGCCGGCGGCATCCTCGCTCACAGCCTCGCCGGCGGCCAGACCGACACGACAGGCGCCGCGATCGACAGCGAGTGGGTGCCGGTCAAGACCAGAATGCTGTTGGTGGGCGAGGACATCCCCGCCGACGCGCTGGGCAACCTCGCGACCGTCGACCGCGTGGCCAATCCCGACAATCTGAAATTCTCGGAGAAGATGCGCACGCTCTTCATCGGCGAAGACAGCAGCACGCACGTCAACAGCTATCTGTGGGCGTACAATGTCGACACCAAGGAGCTGGCGCGCCTGTTATCGACGCCGGCCGGTGCCGAATCGACCGGCCTGCACGCCGTCGACGAGCTCAACGGCTGGACCTACATCATGAGCAATTTCCAGCACGCGGGCGACTGGCTGAAGTCCCTGCACGGCAAGGTCGAACCGACGCTCGATCCGCTCGTGCGCGCCAGCTACCGCGACCGTTTCGGCGCCACGGTCGGATACCTCACGGCCGAGCCGACCGGCATCAGGATTGCGCAGGGCTAGACGAGCCTCATTGCTGGGAGCGCGCAAAGACTACCAGCCGTTGATGCGGTCGTAGACGTCGACCACCGACCTGCCGCCGTCGAGCTCGCTGTCGACGACGTAGTAGCGGTCGTAGGCCGCCGCGGTGATGCAGGCGTGGTTGGGCAGGATGCGCACCCGTGAGCCGATCGGCAGGTTGCCGAAGGGGATCGGCCCGTCGGCGCCGACGAAGCCATGCTCCTGCGAGCAGGCGATCACGGCCATGTCCTGGGCCGGCGGATCGACGATGGTGCCGTAGCCGACCTGCGGCTTGAATTCCTGGGCGCTGATGTCCTTGGAGAGCGCCAGCGCGCCCGCGTCCACAAGCACCTGGTTGCGATGCGGATAGTGGCCGATCACCGAGGCCAGCACCGAGAGGGCGAGGTCGCCCGCGCCGCACGAGCCGATGAGCGCCTGGTCGAGGTCGTTGAAGACATAGACGCCGGGCCGCATCTCGCTGATGCCGGTGAAATTGCGCGAGTGCATGGCCGTGGGCGTCGAGCCGGCCGAGACGATGGGGCAGGGGATGCCGGCGGCCCGCAGCGTCTCGGCGGCGCCGACGATCGCCTGGCGCTCCTGCTCGGCCACGGCGGCGATGCCGTCGGCCGTGCTCTCATGATACGAGTGGCCGGCATGGGTCATGACGCCCGCCAGCTCGACACCCGACGCATCATGTAGCACGCGCGCGATGTCGAGCAGGCCCGGCAACTCGGGGTAAGGCAAGCCGGCGCGTCCGCCGCCGCTGTCGATCTCGATCAGCACCGAGAAGGTCTCGCCATTGGTCGCCGCGCCGGCAATCGCGTGGGCGACCGCGAGATTGTCCGTCACAACCCGCAGATTGACGCCGCGCCGGCGCAGCTCGCCGATCGCCGGCAGCTTCGAGGGCACGACGCCCACGCCGTAGAGGATGTCCTTGAAGCCGCCATCGGCAAAATAGCGGGCCTCCGCCAGGGTCGAGACGGTGATGCGGCCGTCATGGCCCTCGACCGCCCTGCGGCCGATCTCGACCGACTTCGCCGTCTTGAGATGCGGCCGCAGCATGACGCCGGCGTCGCGCAGGCGATCGCTCATGCGCTTGAGGTTGCGGTTGAGGATCGCGCGGTCGAGAATGAGCGCGGGCGTCGGCAGGTCGTCGATTGTCTGGGTGGACATGGTGGCGATTCTAGCATGCCGATCGAAAACGAACGCAAGTTTGTGCTGCTGGACGACGGCAGGCTCGAGCAGCAACTCGGGCACGTCCCCGGCGTGACCAAAAGCTTCCTTCGGCAGGCCTATCTCGACGTCTCGGGCATGCGCATCCGCTCCCTGGAGGCGGACGGAAAGAAGCGATACGTGTTCACCTACAAGCGCGAGGTCGCCGGCCAGGTCGTCGAGATCGAGACCGACATCAACCTGGAGGATTTCGACCGCCTGTGGTCGCAGCGGCGCGAGACGCTGCAGAAGGCACGCTACTCGTGGAACGACGACCGCTTCCATTGGGACGTCGACTTCTTCAAGACCGCCGAGGGCCGCACCTACTTCGCCCAGGCCGAGGTCGAGATGCCGGAAGACGACAAGGCGCCGCCGCCGTTGCCGCCGAGGCTGGCCGATCATCTTTTGGCGATGGCGCCCGCCGGCGACCAGCGCTTCACCTCCAAGCGGCTCGCTGATCCGGCGCATGCCGAGAGGCTGCTGGCCGACATTCGCAAGAAGGGAAAAATCGAGTGAAAATCGCGCGCATCGACAGCCATTCGATCAAGGTGCCGTACACCTTCGGCGGCAGTCACCAGGGCGAGGGCCTGCGCACCTGGACGACAAACAACATCCTGCTGGTGCGGGTCGAGACGGACACGGGCATCGTCGGCTGGGGCGAAGCGTTCTGCTATGCCTGCACCGATGCCGTGCGCGCGGCCCTGCACAACATGGTCGCACCCCTTGCGATCGGCCAGGATGCGCGCGACATCGCGCGGCTCAGCTACGACCTGCAGCAGAAGCTGCACCTGTTCGGCCGCTACGGCATCACGATCTTCGCCCTATCCGGGCTCGACATCGCCTTGTGGGACATCGCCGGCAAGGCGGCCAACCTGCCGCTGCATCGCCTGCTGGGCGGCGCCGGTCGCGACAGCCTGCCGGCCTATGCCAGCCTGCTGAAATACCGCGATCCCGAGAAAGTGGCGGCGCGGGCCAAGCAGGCGTTCGACCAGGGCTATCGTCACATCAAGCTGCACGAGACCGAGGAGGCCGAGGTGCGCGCGGCGCGGCTCGCGGTGGGCGAGGGCGTGGCGATCATGGTCGACACCAACTGCCCGTGGACGCCCGAGCAGGCGCGCCACATGACGATGAAACTTCGTCCGTACGATCTCCATTGGCTCGAGGAGCCGATCTTCCCGCCCGAGGATTTTGGCGCCATCGCCCGGCTGCGCGTCGGCACGGGCGTGCCGATGGCGGCGGGCGAGAACAACTGCACCGCGGTGCAGTTTCGCGACATGTTCGCCGCCCAAGCCGTCGATTATGCCCAACCCAGCGTCACCAAGGTGGGTGGCGTGACGGAATTCCTGAAAGTGGCGACCCTGGCCGATGCCGCCGGCGTGACCCTGATGCCGCATTCGCCCTATTTCGGGCCGGGCTTTCTCGCCACGCTGCAGCTGATGGCGGCGCGCGGCTCGCCGGATGGCATGATCGAGCGCTATCACATGGATCTCGAAGCGAGCCTCTACGGCGAGTTGGTGACACCGGTGAAGGGAGGCTTCGTGGTGCCGACGGGGCCGGGCCTAGGACGCGATCCCGATCCGGACGTAATCAAGACTTACGGCAGTTCGTCGTCCTGACAGGCTTCCTCATTGCCGGGGGCGCGCCACTCCAGTGGCGCGATCTTCTCTGTATCGGACGAAGACGCGCGACTGGAGTCGCGCGCCCCCAGCTAAGACTGGCGCGGCCTGTTTCTCTGCAC
>Ga0193726_1000995_pt1 | contig 24833 bp, 23 predicted proteins | sample H2c1metaG_FD_144928 | JGI IMG/M metagenome (GOLD analysis project Ga0193726, IMG submission 144928) | Soil microbial communities from a riparian zone of the East river system, Colorado, United States - H2c1 | ecosystem: Environmental > Terrestrial > Soil > Riparian zone | place: USA: East River...
TTTGCACCGTACCCCGGTCGGTACCCCCGGAATGCAGCGCAATACCGCGAAAGACGGCATCATACCACGAAACGAAAAGCGCTATGTTTTACGGTGTTCTCTTAGCGATTTGCTAAGGATACGAAAGGGCGCGAAAGGGGTTTTGGTGGTGAGAGAGGGACTCGAACCCTCGACCTCGGCATTATGAGTGCCACGCTCTAACCAGCTGAGCTACCTCACCACAAAGAGCCGCGGATTGTGTGGAGCTACGCGATGGCTGTCAAGCCAAACCTCAAGGCGATACCCGCAAAATCAACGGGTTAGCTCGATAGCGGCCTAATTAACGGCCCTCCCGGCTACGGCTTGGGCGCTGCTGCCGGCGGCCCGGCCGGAAATGGCCTCTCGGGTATCGCATTGGTGTTCTGAAAGCTTTCAATCAACCAATGCCCTGATTTCTTCTGCAATACCTGAATCTCGATTCCTTGCTTGGGTTCGGGCATGCCGGGCGGAACCTTCGCACCGGTCATCGTCCAACTGACGTGCGCAACCGCGATCGTAGGCGATAAAAGGCGCACCGAGGTATCAGTAACGGTGAGTTGGCTGTCATGAAATACAAAGGCGAACGCGGCGGTCAGCTTGCTCTCTATTTGCGCGCGCCCTTTCCACCACCACCCCACGACGTTTACACAATCGCCGTCTTCGGTGAACAACGCAGCGTAAGCCGCGGCGTCATGTCGATTCCAGGCGTCCGCCTGCAAGGTCTGCAATTGCCGAATGGCGCTTTCATCATTCGATGCCGCAGCGGCGCTGCCTCCCAGCGCCGCAAGAGCAAACGACAGCAACCATGGATTCCAACTTGTGTGTCGTTTCATTCGGAGTCCCATTTATACGTTCAGCCCAAAGTTCATATTTATGATCTCTTTAGCGCCGGAGCAGGACCTCTTAGCTATATATATGCCCGCCCCGCCAATTCGCGTCAAGGCGCAAATCTCACGCTTTTCAACAGCTACGCGTGGAGGTCTACACGTTGAATCGAAAGTGCATGACATCGCCTTCCTTGACAATGTACTCCTTGCCCTCCAAACGCAACTTGCCCGCCTCTTTGGCGCCCGCCTCGCCTTTGAATCTAATGAAGTCATCGTAGGCGATCACTTCGGCCCGGATGAATCCGCGCTCGAAATCCGTGTGAATCACGCCTGCCGCCTGCGGCGCCGTGGCCCCGGCATGCACCGTCCACGCACGCACTTCTTTGACGCCTGCCGTGAAATACGTCTGCAGACCCAGCAACGAATACCCGCCGCGAATTACGCGATTGAGCCCGGGCTCGTCCAGTTTCAATTCCGCCAGGAACTCTGCGCGGTCGGCTTCTTCGAGTTGCGCGATTTCCGCTTCGATGGCCGCGCAAATCGGCACGACGATGGCGCCCTCCGCGGCCGCGATCTGCCGTACGCGGTCGAGTCGCGGGTTGTTGGTGAAGCCGCCCTCATCGACATTGGCGACATACATGACCGGCTTGTCGGTCAGCAAATGCAGGTCGCGCAATAAGGCGTGATCGTTCGCATCGAGCTTCAACAGACGCACCGCCTTCGCCTGATTCAATTGAACGCGTACCTTCTCGAGCAAGTCGCGCAATCTGACGGCATCCTTGTCCGCGGTCTTGGCCGCCTTCAGCGCCTTCTGGTGCGCCCGCTCGACGCTGTCGAGATCGGCCAACGCCAACTCCGTATTGATGACTTCAATGTCGCTGGCAGGATCGATCTTGCCGGCCACGTGAATGATGTCGTCGTTCTCGAAACATCGCACCACATGCGCAATCGCGTCGACCTCGCGAATGTGCGCCAGAAACTTATTACCCAATCCCTCGCCCTTCGATGCACCGGCGACCAATCCGGCGATATCCACGAATTCCACGGTGGTGGGCAGAATTTTTTCCGGGTGCACGATGGCCGCCAACTTCTCGAGTCGCGGGTCCGGCACCGGCACCACGCCCACATTCGGATCAATGGTGCAAAAGGGATAGTTTTCCGCCGCGATCTGCGCGCGCGTCAGCGCGTTGAACAGCGTGGACTTGCCCACATTCGGTAAACCAACGATTCCGCAACGAATGGGCATTAGATTTTTCCTGCACGGCTGTGCAAACGGGTCATGGCGCGTTCCGCGCCTTGGTCGAGCAGCAGCGGGATGCAATCCACCGCGGTGCCGACCGCATCCAGTATCAGATCCTCTTCGGCGCGCGGCGCGCGCGTCAGTACGTAGTCGATCACTTCGGCTTTGTTGCCGGGATGGCCGATGCCTAGGCGCATGCGCCAAAAGGTCTCGCCGATGTGCGCGATGGTGTCGCGCAGCCCATTGTGTCCGCCGTGGCCGCCGCCTTGCTTCAAGCGCACGGTGCCGACGGGCAGATCGAGCTCGTCATGCGCGACCAAGATGTCTTCCGGTACGATCTTGTAGAAATCGCCCAGCTGGCGGATCGACAGGCCGCTGCGGTTCATGTAAGTGGTGGGCTTCAACAGCACGAGCTCGTGGCCGTCGATGTTGATCTTCGCGGTTTCGCCCGAAAATTTTCGGTAGTCGCGAAACTCGCCGCCGTGACGGCGCGCAAGCAGGTCCACGAACCAGAAACCCGCGTTGTGGCGAGTCACCAGATGTTCAGGGCCTGGATTGCCCAGACCGACGATAATGCGCAACGGTAAACCAGCCATCAGGTCAACACCCAAGCCTTAAAAGACAAGGGCCGCCAAACCGACGGCCCTCATCGACACAACGCCTAAGAAACTATTTCTTGGCGTCTTTCTTTGCCGGTTCCTTTTTGGCTTCCTCTTTCTTCGCAGGCGCTGCTGCCCCAGCGGCTGCCGGCGCTGCGGCCGCCCCAGCTGCTGCCGGCGCCGCTGCCGCACCTTCCGCACCCGGCACAGCGGCTGCTGCGGCGGTCGGCTCAGGCTCTTCAGCACGCGGGCTATGAATTGCCACCACGGCCGCATCTTCCTTTGCCAACTCCACGAGCACGACGTCCTGCGGAACTTTGAGCTGCGATAAGTGGATGCTCTCGTTGAGCGACAGAGCGGAAATATCGACTTCGATGAATTCCGGCAAATCCTTCGGCAGGCAGGAAACTTCAACCTCGTTGCGCATGTGCGACACGATACCGCCCTGCGATTTGACGCCCGGCGAGACCGCGGCACCGGTAAAGTGCAATGGAATGCTGATGCGAATTTTCTCGTTTTCCTCGACACGCTGGAAATCGATGTGCACGATCGCGTTCTTGAACGGGTGCCGTTGCACGTCCTTCAAAATCGCCGCCTGCGACTGGTCGCCCACCTTCAGATTCAGGATGGTCGAATAAAACCGCTCGTTCTCAAGCATGATCAGAAGCTTCTGATGGCTCAATGTCAGAGTCCGTGCGGCGGCGTGCCCGCCATAAAGAATTGCCGGCACTTTTCCGTCGTGACGCAGGCGGCGGCTCGCACCTTTGCCTTGCGTCTCGCGGAACTCGGCAACGAGTTCGAAAGAGGTTTTCATAATCTTCTCCAGTTACATCACAAACTAAAGCGCCCTGGCATCGCGACCAACTGCCAAGGCACCGACCTAAAACTAATCGATATACAGCGAGCTCACCGACTCCTCGTCGCTGATGCGACGAATCGTCTCAGCCAAAAGTCCCGCCACACTCAGCTGGCGTACTCGCGAACACGCCGCGCCCGCCTCCGACAGCGGTATCGTGTCGGTGACCACCAGTTCATCCAAAACCGAACCCGAGATGCGCTCAATCGCCTGCCCCGACAACACCGGATGAGTGATGTAGGCCACCACTTTGAGCGCGCCCTCGTCTTTGAGCGCCTGCGCGGCCTGGCATAGCGTGCCGGCCGTATCCACCATGTCATCGACCAACACGCAGGTCTTACCCTCGACCTCGCCGATGATGTTCATCACCTTCGACTCGTTCGGCCGCGGCCGGCGTTTGTCGATAATGGCCAAATCCGCATCGTCCAAGCGCTTCGCCAAGGCCCTTGCGCGAACCACGCCGCCCACATCGGGCGACACCACGATCATATTCTGGTACTTCTGCTTCCAGACCTCGCCAAGCAGCACCGGCGATGCATACACATTGTCCACCGGGATATCGAAAAACCCCTGAATCTGATCCGCGTGCAAATCGACTGTCAGCAGTCGATCCACCCCGGCCCGCGTCATCATATTCGCCACCAGCTTGGCGGTGATCGCCACGCGCGTCGCGCGCGGTCGTCGATCCTGCCGCGCATAGCCGAAGTACGGCACCACCGCGGTGACCCGCTTCGCCGACGCCCGCCGGCAGGCGTCCGCCATCATCAACAGCTCCATCAAATGCTCGGCCGGTGGATGGGTCGGCTGCAGGATGAATACGTCGCGTCCGCGCACGTTCTCCCGCAGCTCCACGCTGACCTCGCCATCGCTGAATCGATCCACGTCGGCTCGCCCCAAGGGCACGTGCAAATGCCGGGTGATCTCCTGAGCAAGCGCCGGGTTGGCACTGCCCGTGAACACGGCAATCGACAAAGACCCGAACTCGTTATTTTGCGACATCGACATAGCCTAAATTGGCTGGGGTGGAAGGATTCGAACCTCCGTATGGCGGGATCAAAACCCGCTGCCTTACCGCTTGGCGACACCCCAACTTGGAAAACAAGCCAGCTTCAGCCGGTCCGAAATGCTTCAAGCAAGGGCGAGTCATTCAACCCGCGAGCCAGAAAGCCAACAAATTCAGGCGGCATCCGGCGCATCAATTCTTGCCCAAGATCCATGGTCTCACACGCCAAAAATACACAGGCCCCAGTGCCAGTCAGGCGCGCAGAACCAAAGAGCGATAGCCAATCGAGCGCTTGTGCAACTTCAGGATAACGGCGTCGCACCACGCCCAAGCAATCGTTCCTTCCACCGGACGCCAGGAAACCGTGAATTGTGATGGGCGCAGAATTCCTTGTCAATTCAGGATCTTGAAACACCTCAGCGGTGCTGACAAAGACATTCGGCTTTAAAATCAAATAGTTATGCTCAACCGGAGCCAACGGAGGGTAGAGCGGTGTCAGGCGTTCCCCCACTCCTTCCGCCCAGGCAACGCGGCCATGGACGAATACCGGGACATCGGCGCCCAACTTCAAACCCAGCGCGGCCAGTCTTTCGGTCGGCAAGTGCAGGCCCCACACGTGATTCAGCGCCACCAAACAGGTCCCAGCATCGGAGCTTCCGCCGCCCAAGCCGCCGCCGATCGGGATTCGCTTGAGCAAGCGGATGTCTGCGCCGAGCCGTGAACCGGTGGCTTCTTTTAAGGCATGCGCCGCGCGCAGGCACAGATCCGCACTCTCAGGCAGTCCGGGTATGTCGAGCGCGCGCCGAATCTGCCCGTCGGCGCGCACGTCGATGGTGATCTCATCGCATAGATCGACGAACTGAAAACAGGTTTGCAGCTCATGGTAACCGTCGGGGCGCCTTCCTAAGATATGCAAAAATAAATTGAGCTTTGCAGGCGCCGGCCACACCGACGTCGCCGCGATCATTTAGACCATTCCCAGTGATCGATGATGATGCGCACGCGTACATCCTCGCGGCTGAGCACCACCCTCGTGGGTAGCAAGTCTCCCGCCATCGGCATGTAGCGATCGTAGACAATGCTCCACCCTGCCTGCGTTATGGTCTTGGCGCGATCCTGATCATTGCGCGACACATCGAAGGCTGCAGCAGGATTCGGCACGCCGAGCAGCCAGTAGTGCAAATTCTCGAGCGGCAGATCGAACCCGAGTTTTTCCTGGACCTGGGATAACACGGCATCGCTCGGCGGCGCGCCGTTCATCGACAGACCGTCGGGACCTTGCTTGAGCACCAGGGCGCCGATGCCGAACGGGCCGGCGAGATGGACTTCCGCGAACATCCCGGATTGGCGCCAGTTGAGCGTGGCCTGCCATCCTTGCGTGCCGGCTGCGACGGCGGCTCGGCCATCGAGCTGCCAGCCACCCGCCTTCTGCAGATCCGTGACCCGCTGTTCCCATTTCGCCGATGGCGGCAACGGCCGCACAGTCGCGCACGCCGCAAGCGCCGAACAAAACACCAGTAGCAACGCACGCCGCATGGTCGATCAGTCTGCAGCGCTCAAGCGATGCCGCGTCGACTTGAGCAGATGATTGTCCGCATCCAGCGCACTGGCCTCGGACCAGATTCGCCGTGCTTCATCCTGTCGGCCCGTCTGCCACAGCACTTCACCCAAGTGCGCCGCGATATCGCCGTCGTGATCATAGGAGTACGCCGCGCTCAGATAAGGCAACGCCTCGGTCGCGCGCCCTTGGCGGAACAGCACCCAGCCTAAACTGTCGAGAATGGCCGCATTCTTAGGCGCCGCCGCATGGGCGCGCTCGATCAACTTGCGGGCTCGCGAGAGCTCCCTGGTGTGATCGGCCAGCGTAAATCCCAACGCGTTCAGGGCCGCCGGATCATTGGGGCGCGCCTTGACCACCAACGTCAATTCACGCAGCGCCGCGGAAACCCGTCCTTGTTCCTCGTACACGGAAGCCGTGGCGTAGTGCAACTCCATGCTGTCCGGATATTCCAGGGTGCCTTTTTCCAATACCGCAAATGCCTTGGGTAGTTCGCTGGATTGCGCATACATCCGCGCCCGCGCGGTGAGTATTTCGGGCGCGCGCTGCGGCTCATCCTCGATCAGGCGATCGAGTAATTCGTCCGCCGCCTTTGCGGCGCCATGGGTATGCAGCAGAGCGGCGGCGCGCAGCAGCGCCGGCACCACGTTCTCGCCCTTCTGCACCTGCGAGTAGAAGCGCAGCGCGCGCTCCGCATCGCCATTGCGATCCGCAATCAATGCCAAATAGTAGAACGCATCATCGCCGAATTTACCGGTCTTCAAGAGCTGCCTGAATTTCGCCGACGCCGCGTCGAAATGGCCCTGCTGAAACTCCAGCAGTCCCAGCAGGCGCAGCGCCACCGCCATCGAGTCAGGGTTGCGTGCCAGAATTTCCAACTGCTCAGTGGCTTCCGGCAGTCGCTGCGCAGTCATCAGCAGCGCCGCGTAATTGAGGCGATTCGTGGGCGAGCCATCGGCTTTGAGCTGTGTCAATGCAGCGCGCAAGGGTTCCTCGACATCGCCGGCCAGGATGCGCGCGCGCAAAAGCGTCTGCGCCAACTCTTGGCGGGCGCCCTGGGCCTCAGCCGCATTCCTCGCATCGATCTGCAACGCGCCCGTCAAACTCTGGACCGCCGCCGCCGGATCATCGGCGCGCAACGCCGCCAATCCCTGGACCCGCAGCGCCGATGGCGAGGTTGGGAAATAGGAGGCCAATCGATCTGCGAGCTGATGCGCGCCGAAGACGTTTTCATCAGATCCTAAATCGGTCTCAAGGTCCGCGAATTCCGCATCCACCCCCACCGGCGAGTTCAAAAAGATGATTCGGTAATGAGCCGCCGCCTCGTCGACCTTGTAAAGCGCGAGCGCGGCTCTCGCGGCGGCGCGTTGCGCATCCAGCGATCTGGGATTGAGGTTGAGCCAACGCGCAGCCACGCCCGCCATCAGCGACGGCTGCAGTGTCTCGGCCGTGACTTCGGTCGCGCGTTGCAATAGGGCGGGGTCTGTCTCGTGCGCCGCTGCGGTCGCATATTGGAGCGCGGCGACGCGCGGTTCCTGGCGAGCGAGGGCTATCTCGCCCGTGACGGTATAAAATGACTGCGGGGCCGGGGGACCGGATTTCAGTCCCGCGCCCGCACAGGCGCTCAAGGCGAGCGCGCCCAAGCCCAAGGTAGATCTTGCGAAGTTTGAAAACGAGAACACGGCCGCACTATAGCGAAATGAATAACCCGATGCCGCTGATTCATCCTTGATCCAGCGGTACGTCATACACCAGAATCCCTCAAGACTTGGGCCAAAGCGCTTCCATGGCATTCAATATCCTCGGTATCAACCATAAGACCGCACCCGTCGCGCTGCGCGAAAAGGTGGCGTTCAGCGAGGACCGGCTGGTAGCCGCTTTGCAGACCCTGCGCCAGGAAAGCGGGGTCACCGAAGTGGTGATACTGTCCACCTGCAACCGCACCGAAGTGTATTGGTCCGGCCCCGCCAGCGGCGCCGAGCTGTCCCAATGGCTGGAACGGCACCATGGCGACAATCTCGATCTTGCGGCCAGCCTGTATATTCACCAGGAATCGCGCGCCGTGGAGCATGCCTTCAGTGTCGCATCAGGCCTCGATTCGATGGTCTTGGGCGAGGTGCAAATCCTCGGCCAATTGAAAGATGCCTATCGCGTGGCGCAGGAAAGCGGCAGCACCGGCCCGGCCTTGAACAAGCTGTTCCAGGCGGCCTTTTCCGCCGCCAAACGCGTGCGATCGGAAACTCGCATCGGCGCGAATGCCGTATCGCTGGCCTCGGCCACGGTCAGTCTCGCGCGGCGCGTGTATGCGGATTTGAGCGCCCACAACGTGCTGTTGATCGGTGCGGGTGACATGAACGCGCTGACGGCGCGGCATTTCATGAGCGCCGGCGTCAAACGCATGGTCATTGCCAACCGTACATTGGGCCGCGCGCAGGCGCTGGCGGGCGAGCTGAAAGCGCACGCGGTGGCTTTGAGCGATTTGGACCAGGAATTGGCGCAAGCGGACATCGTCATCAGTTGCACGGCGAGCCCCACAGCCGTGGTCACCAAGCGTGCCGTCGAGGCGGCCATCCGCGCACGGCGGCGGCGGCCGATCTTCATGGTGGATATGGCGGTGCCCCGCGATATCGAGCCCGACGTCGCTGAGTTGGAAGATGTGTATCTTTTTTCCATCGATGACCTGCAGCAGTTGGTGGATGAGAATATCCAACAGCGCGAACTGGCCGCCGGCGGGGCTCGCCTGGTCATCAACGAAGAAGTGGCGCGATTTCTCGCCGAATCGCGTGCTCAGGACGCGGGTCCCGCCATTCGTGCGCTGCGTCAGCAGGCCGATGGCATTCGCCGGCAAACCGTGGAACAGGCGCGGCGCATGCTGACGGCTGGGAAATCCACGGACGAAGTCATCGAGTATTTGGCCAATACACTCACGAATCGGCTGTTGCACGCCCCCACCCAGGCCTTGCGCCAGGCCTCGGAACTGGCCGATTTGACGCTGGCGGAAACCGTCACCCGGCTCTTGACTGAAGAACGCGACCGGCATTAGGAGCCTGTCTCGCCCCGAAAGGCCGCTATAATTCGCGGCGATATGAAAGACTCCATCCGGCGCAAGCTGGAAAAACTCGACGAACGCTTCGAGGAAATCAGCCGGCTGCTGTCCGATGCCGGCGTCATTTCCAAGCAAAATCAATTTCGCGAACTCTCGATGGAGTACTCCAGGCTGGAGGATTTGGTCGGGCGCTATCGCCGCTTCCTGGCGCTCGAAGGCGACGCCGCGACGGCCAAGGAATTGGCGGCCGATAAGGATCCGGCCACGCGCGCGATGGGCGAAGAAGAACTGGCCGATTTAGGTCCCCGCATTTTGGGCGAGGAACTCGAACTGCAGCGCCTGCTGGTTCCCAAGGACCCGCATGACGACAGCAATATCTTTTTGGAAGTACGCGCCGGCACCGGCGGTGATGAAGCGGCCATCTTTGCGGGCGACTTGTTCCGCATGTACGCCCGCTACGCCGAGTCCAAGGGTTGGGGCGTGGAGATCTTGAGCGAGAGTCCCGGTGAGCATGGCGGGTACAAGGAAGTCATCAGCCGCATCATCGGACGCGGCGCCTATTCCTTGCTCAAGTTCGAGTCCGGCACGCATCGCGTGCAGCGCGTGCCCGCAACCGAGGCCCAGGGACGGATTCATACCTCGGCGTGCACGGTGGCGATTCTCCCGGAACTGGAAGAAGTCGAGGCGGTCGACTTAAATCCCGCGGATCTGCGCATCGATACCTATCGCTCCTCGGGAGCCGGCGGTCAGCACGTCAATAAGACCGACTCCGCCATTCGCATCACGCATCTGCCCACCGGAATCGTCGTGGAATGCCAGGACGAGCGATCACAGCACAAGAACCGTTCGCGGGCCATGTCGCTGCTCAAAGCCAAGCTGTTGTCGGCGGAGCGCGAGAAGCAACAGAGCGCGCAGGCTCAATCGCGCAAGCTTCAGGTCGGTTCCGGCGATCGCTCCGAACGCATACGCACGTATAATTTCCCGCAGGGCCGTGTCACCGATCATCGCATCAATCTCACCTTGTACAAGCTCGACGATGTCATGAACGGCAACCTCGACGAGCTGGTGCGGGCGCTGAATCAAGAGCATCAAGCCGAAGAACTGGCGCAACAGGTCGAATGAGCACCGTATCCACCATTGCCGAGACCGTGAAGAGCGCCGCGCTCAGGTTGAGCGCACACAGCGAATCACCGCGCCTGGACGCGGAGTTGCTGCTGGGCAAGGTACTGGGCGTCTCGCGCGCATCGTTGATCGCGCGCGATAACCAGTCTGTGGCCCCGGGTGATGAACTTCAGCTGAAGCAGCTGCTGTTGAAGCGCGAGCGCGGCGTGCCCGTCGCCTACCTGACCGGCAGCCGGGAATTTTGGTCACTCACACTTACCGTCACCCCCGATGTGCTCGTGCCGCGGCCGGAAACCGAGACCCTGGTTCAACATGCCTTGCAACTTCTGCCGCGCGAGGCGGCCTGTTCGGTCTTGGATTTGGGCACCGGCAGCGGCGCGATCGCGTTGGCCATCGCCTCCGAGCGCTCGCGCTGGGCGGTAACCGCAGTCGATCTGTCGCCGCAGGCGCTGACCGTCGCCAAGCAAAATTCCCGGGCACTTAACCTGCCGCAAATCGTCTGGCGCTTGGGTTCCTGGTTCGAGGCGGTCCCAGACGAACGCTTTCACCTGATCGTGGCGAATCCACCCTACATCGCCGCCGCGGATCCGGCACTCGCAAAACTCACCGCCGAACCTGCCATGGCCTTGAGCGCAGGCCCGACCGGCCTCGAGTCTCTTGAAGTCATCATCGCCCAGTCACCGCAACATCTGCACGCGGAAGGCTGGCTGGCGTTGGAACATGGGAGTACTCAGGCGCCGGATGTCTCGCGGTTGCTGCGGCAGCACGGCTTTGCGTCCATTCGCACCTTTCCCGATTTCTCCGGCAAGCCCCGCCTGACGCTGGGCGTTCACACACAACACTAGGAACACTCATGATCCGCTTCGATACCAGCCTCGGCGACTTCACCATTGAGCTATTCGAGAAGGAAGCGCCCGAATCCGTCGCCAATTTTACCAGCTACATCGATGATGGATTTTTCGATGGCACCATTTTTCACCGCATCGTTCCGGGGTTCGTCATCCAGGGCGGCGGCTTCACGGAGGACATGACTCAAAAGAAAACCAAACCGCCGGTCAAGAACGAGGCCGATAACGGCCTGAAGAACACGCGCGGCACGCTGTCGATGGCGCGCACCAATGACATCAACAGCGCGACTTCGCAGTTCTTCGTCAATCTGAAAGACAACGATTTTCTCGATCACTCGCGCGGCAATTTCGGCTATGCGGTGTTCGCGCGCGTGACCGACGGCATGGACGTCGTCGACAAGATTGCGGCGGTGGAAACCGGGCGCAAGCGCGGCTTTGACGATGTCCCGACGGAAGCCGTCATCATGAAGAGCGTGCGGCACTTGCCCAAATAGCGCGAGTGGCCAAGAAAAAATCATTCTTCAGGCGGCTGGCGTGGTCGTTGTTGGGGATCGTCGTCGTTTGCATCGTCTTGAGCGCAGCGCTGGTCGCGCTGCTGCGCTGGATCAATCCGCCTTACACCGCCTTCATGGCGCAAACCCAGATGGCTGCCTGGCAAAAGCACGATCGCACCTATGTTTTTCGTCACCGTTGGGTGGATTTGAACCAGATCTCGCCCAACCTGCCCCTCGCCGTCGTGGCGTCGGAAGATCAAAAATTCACCGGGCATTGGGGCTTCGACGTGGAGGCCATCGAAAAAGCCTACGAGCTCAATCAGCACAGCCATCGCGTGCACGGCGCCAGCACCATCAGCCAACAGGTCGCCAAGAATCTATTCTTATGGTCAGGACGCAGCTACTTTCGCAAAGGCCTGGAAGCGTATTTCACCGTGCTCATCGAAGCCTGTTGGCCGAAGCGGCGAATATTGGAGATCTACTTGAACATCGCCGAATTCGGCTATGGCACCTACGGCGCGGAGGCCGCGGCGGAGCGCTTCTTCCACGAGCGGGCCGACAAACTCTCGCGCAACGATTCGGCCGTGCTGGCGGCTGTGTTGCCGAATCCGCAGTTGTTGTCCGCTGCCGCGCCCTCCGCCTATGTCCAAAAGCGGCGCGATTGGATCCTAGGACAGATGCAGGCGCTCGGCGGCTCGGAAATGCTGGATGACATCGACGCCTACCCGAGTCGGCGCCGCTAGAATTTGCTCGAGAATTTCCGGGATTTCAAACACCGCGCGATTGTGGATGCGCTTGACGCTCGCGCGGTACAGATCCGCATCCCTCGTCACCCGGGCGACGCCTGAACAAATGGCTTTGAACGAATCGAGCACCACCCCCACGCCATTCTCCTCCACCCACTCCGTGTTGTAGCGCTCCTGCGGCATGGTCCACGCATTGCGCACGACGATCACAGGCAACCCCTGTTGCAGCGCCTCGCTGATGCTGCCGGGACCGGGCTTGCCGATGAAAAAATCGCTGAGCTGCATGTAGTAGCCGATGTTCGAGGTAAATCCAAGCACGACACGTGGCGCGGACGCGCGCATGGCGCGCAGTTCTTGCGCGAGCACCCCGTTGTGGCCGCACACCAGGATGAGCTGCACATCATCGAGGCGTTTGGCGATGCCTCGCATGACCCGCGATCCGTGGCCGCCGAACATCACGATGCCCGTCGGCCGGTCGGGATCGAGTTGCAATTTCCGCATCTCGGCGTCGCGATCCAAGTTCAAATCGCGGTAGAAATCCGGATTGATGATCATTCCGGACGTCGCGTGAACCTCGGCTCCTTCGCACACCGTGGCATGTGCTTGGGCAACCGCGCGCGGCGTTCCACAGATCACATGCTGCGCCTGACGCGGCTCGATCCAAAAGTGCGGCGGGAAATCCGCAAAGTCGGTGAGCACCGTCGCGTAAGGCACGGTCGGACAGGCGAGGTGCAAGGCCTGGTGCATGGCGCGGTTGAAATTCGGAATCAGCGAGACCACCAGATCCGGCTGCCTCTGCTGCCAGTGGCGGCGCAGCTGGCTGACCAAGGATTTATGGCTCAGCCGTATTAGAACCTGCAGGATTCGCAGTTCCTGCGCCAGCCCCAAAGTCCAACCTCGTGCGAGGCGCACGTTGTAGTAATCTTCAGGTTTCACGCCGGTAGTGCGGCGAAACATATCCTGCGGATCAAGGACCTCGAACAAATTGACCAGCCTCACGCGCCAGTCCCGGCCCTGCTCGCGAATCGCCATCTCAAGGGCAACCGCCGCGGAGCGATGCCCTCCCCCGGCGTTGACGTAGACGAGATCGATCGTTTTCATCTGAGAGCATTTTGCGTGACAAGTGTGACCAAGCGATGAAAATCAGCCCAATCCTCGCAGCGGCGATGTTCCTGAGCGGTTTGGCGGCCGCGGCCGCTCCGACGCACGTGAGCCACGGCCGATTCAAGGATCTTGCGATCTATGCCCCCCAGGGCAATGCGACCAGCTTGGTGCTGTTCCTGTCCGGCGATGAGGGCTGGAACAGCGGCGCGGACACTCTGGCAGAGCAGCTCGCGCGGCAAGGCGCGATGGTGGTCGGCATCGATCTGCCCAAATTCAAGTCTGTGCTCGAGGCCGATGGCGGCCAATGCGTATTTCCCGACGGGGATCTGGAAAACTTGAGCCACTTTGTCCAAGCGTATTTTCACAATTCCACCTACCTTAAGCCCATGTTGGTCGGCGTTGCATCCGGCGGCGCCATGGCCTATGCCGTGTTGGCGCAGGCGCCGAAAGACACCTTCGCGGGCGCATTGAGTTTGGGGTTTTGTCCGGATTTGAATTTGGCGAAGCCGCTGTGCAAAGGCTCGGGCCTCGAGTTCACGCGCAGCACTCGCGGCTCCGGCGTGACTCTTTTGCCGATCGACAAACTCGGCAATCCCTGGGTGACTCTTCAATCTCCCAGGGATTCGGCCTGTCCTGTGGCTGCGACCCGTGACTTTGTTTCCCAGGTGCACGGAGCGGCACTGGCGGTTCTGCCGGACTTAGGGCTGGCGCCCTTCAGCGCGGCATTCGCCAAACTGGCCGCGGCGAATGCGACGCCCGGCCTTGCACCGCCGCCTGCTGCCTTGGGCGATCTGCCGGTCATCGAAGTCCCGGCGCAACCAGTGGCGTCGCAATCAGCCGCGTCGCAATCCGCTGTTCGTTCCGATGCCTTCGCCATCATCATGTCCGGCGATGGCGGCTGGGCCGGTTTGGATCAGGACATCGCCGCCGCATTGAGCGGCCGGGGCATTCCCGTCGTGGGGCTCGATTCTCTGCGCTACTACTGGACCGCGCGCACACCGCAAGGCGTGGCCGCGGACACGGACCGGATGATTCGCTACTACCTGTCCCACTTCGGTAAAAAACGCGTTCTGCTCATCGGCTATTCACAGGGAGCCGATGTGCTGCCTTTCGCCGTCAATCGTCTGCCGCAGGCCACCAAGGCACAGGTGGCCTTGACGGCGATCCTCGGCATGTCCGAACACGCGCTGTTTGAATTTCATGTGAGCAGCTGGATCTCGGACGACAATTCCGGTCCCGCCACGCTGCCCGAGGTCAATCGCATCGCCGGCATGCCGGTGCTGTGCATCTATGGAGAAGACGAGCACGACTCGCTGTGCCCGAAACTGGACCCACTTAAGTTCAAAGTCTTGAAAGTCAAAGGCGGCCATCATTTCGACGGCAACTATGCCGATCTCGCGAACGAAATCCTCAACGCTGCGAAACCTTGAGACCCCTAGATGCGGCCTTCGGCCGCCATCCAGTCGTAACAGTCCTTGACCATGTCCTTTAGGGGCACGACGCGATAACCCAACTCACGCTGCGCCTTGGCGGAACCCGTGCTGACACTCTTGGAGATGGTCGAGACCATTTCCGGCGTGATCGGCGGCGGCTTGCCGGTCAAACGGCTGGTCAAACTGCCGACCGCCGCGACAATGCGCAACATGCCGGTCGGCATGACCTTGGTCGGCGCGGGTTTCCCCACCAACACGGCGATCTGGCGCACCAACTCCAGCATGGATTTATTTTCGCCGCCCAAAAGGTATGAACCGCCGTTCTGGCCCTTGTCGGCGGCAGCGATGTGCGCCGCCACCACTTCGCGCACATGCGTGAAGGTGAGCATCGACGCAGGTACGCCGGGCAATTTATCGTCTCGAACCATGAGGAACAGACGAGACCACGTGCCGACGTCGTAGGGACCCATGATGGCGCCGGGCTGCATGATCACGACTTCGAGCCCCTTGGGAACTGCAGCACGCGCAATCTCCTGAGCCTGCCACTTGGTCTTTTGATAATTGACGCGCGAGTTCGCCGCACGACTGGGCGTCTCCTCGTTGATTTCCCCCGACACCATGCCGTAGGCCGAAATCGACGACGTCACCACCAACCGGCGCACACGCTTGGCCAACGCCGCATCCACGACATGGCGGGTACCGTCGACATTGTCGCGGGTTTGCTCCGCATTGCCGCCGCGCCACATGTTGGTGTTGCCGGCCACGTGGAAAATCGTGTCGGTGCCTTCCGGGATCGCGGCCAGCAATGCGGCATGATCGGTGAGCGCTCCCACCGCGAGCTTGGGGCGAAAGCGTTTGAGGAGTTTGAGATCCGATGAGGGGCGATGCAGCGCGGTCACATCCCAGCCCCGAATCATCAACTCCTTGACCAAGTTGAGGCCGACAAATCCGGTCCCACCCGTGACGAAAGCAGCTCGCGAGGAGCTAGGCGGCATCCGCCGCGTCTCTCGCATCCGGGTCGTAGCCCAAGATCGGCGCCAGCCAGCGTTCCGCTTCGTTCACGGTAAATCCCTTGCGTTGCGCATAGCTTGCCACTTGGTCGCGGTCGATCTTGCCGACGCCGAAATAATGCGCCTTCGGGTGCGAAAAATAAAACCCGCTCACCGCGGCGGTGGGAAACATCGCGTAGGACTCGGTCAGCTGAATCCCAACCGTTCGGTCGGCATCGAGCAGACGCCATAGCAGGGCCTTTTCGGTGTGATCGGGGCAGGCCGGATAGCCCGGAGCGGGCCGGATGCCTTGATATTCCTCACGAATCAGATCCTTGTTGTCGAGGTGCTCCTGCGGCGCATAGGCCCAGAATTCGCGGCGCACCCGCTCATGCATGCGTTCCGCCAGCGCCTCGGCCAGCCGGTCCGCCAGGGCCTTCAGCATGATGCTGCTGTAGTCATCGTGCTGCGCCTCGAACCTGGCCACATGCGCATCGATGCCAATGCCCGCGGTGACCGCAAAGGCGCCGACGTAGTCCGCGCGCCCCGTGGCCGCCGGTGCGACGAAGTCGCTCAAGCACAACTGCGCCTGGTCCTGCGGCTTGGATTTTTGCTGCCTCAAGTTATGCAGCCGCAGCTCCACGTGCCCGCGCGCCTCATCGGCAAACACGTTGATATCATCGTCGCTCACGCTGTTGGCCGGGAAAAACCCGACCACTGCGCGGGCTTTGAGCCATTGCTCCGCGATCAATTGATCCAACATGCGGGTCGCATCCGCGTACAAGTTGCTCGCCGCCTCGCCCACCACAGCGTCCTTCAAGATATCGGGAAATTTGCCCGCAAACTCCCAGGCGTTGAAAAACGGCATCCAGTCGATGTACGGCACCAGCTCGGCAAGCGGGTAGTCATCGAAGGCCTTTATACCCAAAAATGTCGGGACCGGCGGCGTGTACGTGGCCCAGTCAATTTTGAATTTCTTGGCACGCGCCTGTGGCAAGGACAATTGCGGCGCCTTGGCGCCCTTATTGCGATGCTGCTCGCGGCGGCGCTCGTTCTCGACCTTGATGTTCGCGACGTAAGCCTCGCGCGTGCTCTTGGTCACCAACTGCTGGCACACGCCGACCGAGCGCGATGCATCCTTCACATAAATGACGGCGCCCTCGTACTGCGGATCGATCTTCACGGCGGTATGCGCCGGCGATGTGGTCGCGCCGCCGATCAGCAGCGGCTGCTTGTACCCCAAGCGCTGCATCTCCTTGGCGACGTGCACCATTTCATCCAAAGAAGGCGTAATCAGCCCGGAGAGTCCAATGAGGTTCGCACCCTCGCGCGTGGCGGCCTCGAGGATTCTCTCGCAGGAAACCATCACGCCCAGGTCGATGACCTCGAAATTATTACATTGCAGCACCACGCCGACGATGTTCTTGCCGATGTCATGCACGTCGCCCTTGACGGTGGCGATGACCACCTTGCCGTTCGAGCGGCTCGCGCCGGATTTCTCCTGCTCGATATACGGAATCAACACCGATACGGCCTTTTTCATCACGCGCGCCGACTTGACCACCTGCGGCAGAAACATCTTGCCGGCGCCGAACAAGTCGCCGACGACATTCATGCCGTCCATCAACGGACCTTCGATGACATCGAGCGGCCGTTTGGACTGCAGACGCGCCTCTTCGGTGTCCTCGAAGACAAATTCATCCAAGCCCTTGATCAGCGCGTGCTGCAATCGCTCTGCAACCGGCAACTTGCGCCACTCAAGGTCATCGCCGCGCTTGACGCTGCCGCCGCCCTTGAATTGCTCGGCGATTTCCAGCAGCCGCTCCGTGGCGTCTTCGCGCCGCGCCAAGATCACGTCCTCGACGCGTTCACGCAGGTCGGCCGGAATGTCCTCGTAAATCGCCAGCTGACCGGCATTGACGATGCCCATGGTGAGGCCGGCGCGAATCGCGTGATACAGAAACACCGAGTGCATGGCCTCGCGCACCCGCTCATTGCCGCGAAACGAGAACGACACGTTGCTGACGCCGCCGCTGATGTGCACCAACGGCATGCGTTGCTTGATGGCCGCGGTCGCCTCGATGAAATCCAGGCTGTAGCGGTTGTGCTCCTCGATACCGGTGGCCACCGCAAAGATATTCGGATCGAAAATAATATCCTCGGGCGGGAAATCAATCCTCTCAGTCAAGATGCGGTAGGCGCGCTCGCAGATGCTCACCTTGCGGTCAATGGTGTCCGCCTGCCCTTTCTCATCGAAGGCCATCACGACCACGGCAGCACCGTAGCGCTGGCACAGCCTGGCGTGCACTAGAAATGCCTCTTCGCCTTCCTTCAAGCTGATGGAGTTGACGATGCCCTTGCCCTGCACGCACTTCAGTCCCGCTTCGATGACCGACCATTTTGACGAATCGATCATAACGGGCACGCGCGCGATATCCGGCTCACCGGCGATCAGGCTCAAGAATTTCACCATCGCCGCCTGCGAGTCGAGCATGCCCTCGTCCATGTTCACATCGATCATCTGCGCGCCGTTCGCCACTTGTTGGCGTGCCACATCGACCGCGGCTGCATAGTCGTTGGCCTCGATGAGCTTGCGAAACTTGGCCGACCCCGTCACGTTGGTGCGCTCACCCACATTGACGAACAAACTTCGGGCATCGATGGTCAGGGGCTCCAAGCCGCTCAAGCGGCAGGCCGACTCGACGCTCGGCACCTCGCGCGGCGCAATCCCCGCGACGGCACGCACGATGGCGCGAATGTGCTCCGGCGTGGTTCCGCAGCAGCCGCCCACCATGTTCACGAATCCACTGGCGGCAAAATCCCTCAGGATTTCCGCCGTCTCGTCCGCTGTTTCATCGTACTCGCCGAAGGCATTGGGCAGCCCGGCATTGGGATAGGCACAGACATAGGTATCGGCAATGCGCGATAGCTCCTCGATATAGGGCCGAAGCTGCTTGCCGCCCAGCGCGCAGTTCAACCCCACCACCATCGGTTTCGCGTGGCGAATCGAATTCCAAAAAGCCTCGGTGGTTTGGCCCGACAAGGTCCGGCCCGAGGCATCGGTGATCGTACCCGAGACGATGATGGGCAATTCGGTCCCCGCCTCGTCGAACACCCGGCGCACCGCGAACAGCGCCGCTTTGGCGTTCAAGGTGTCGAACACCGTTTCGATCAAAATCATGTCGACGCCGCCCTCAAGCAACGCGCGCGTGACATCGGAATATGCCGCCACCAGTTCGTCGAAACTGATGTTGCGAAATCCGGGATCATTCACGTCCGGCGACAGCGAGGCCGTTCGATTGGTGGGTCCCAACGCGCCGGCAACATACCGCTGCGCGCCGGTTTTCGCCGTGACGTCATCCGCGACCAGGCGCGCCAGGCGCGCAGCCTCCAAGTTCAATTCCACCACCAGGGACTGCATGCCGTAATCGGCCTGCGACACGGCGGTGGAATTGAAAGTATTGGTGGAAATGACGTCCGCGCCGGCCTCGAGGTAGGCGCGATGAATGTCCGCAATGGCTTGCGGCTGCGTCAGCACCAGCAGGTCATTGTTGCCGCGAAGGTCGCTGCGCCATTCTTTGAAGCGCTCGCCGCGGAATTGCTCCTCGTTGAAGCGATGCCGCTGGATCATCGTGCCCATGGCGCCGTCGAATACCACCAGACGCTGCTTCAGCAGCGCTGCGAATGCATCGCTCAAGGAGCCCCGCGGCGAAGTGACCATCAGGCCACCCGCGCCTCGTTCAAACGCGGCCGCAACCCCAAGGCGTGGCAAATCGCATAGGCCAGCTCGGCGCGATTCAAGGTATAGAAGTGAAACTCATCGACGCCGTGCTGCCTCAAGCGCTGCACCTGCTCGATGGCCACGTTCGCCGCAATCATGCGCCGCGTATCCGGATCATCATCGAGTCCGTCAAAACGGGCGCGCAGCCAATCCGGAACCGAAGCGCCGCAGCGTGAGGCGAAGCGCAACAATTGCGGGAAACGCGTGATGGGCAAAATGCCCGGCACGATGCTGGCCTGAATGCCGGCCGCGGCACAGCGATCCCGATATCGCAGGAATACATCGGTCTCGAAGAAAAACTGTGTGATCGCGCGGCCCGCGCCGGCATCCACCTTGCGTTTCAAGTTCTCCAAGTCTGCATCGACACCGCCGGATTCGGGATGACCTTCAGGGTACGCCGCGACGGACATTTCAAAACGCCCGACCTGACACAGGCCGCTCACCAGATCGGACGCATACGCAAACCCTTCCGGGTGAGGCCGGTATCGGCCGTCGACCGAGAGATTGGCGGCAGGTGCATCGCCGCGCAGCGCGACCAGATGGCGCACGCCTGATTGCCAGTACCCCTGTGCAATCTGCAGCACCTCAGCACGCGACGCCCCCACACAGGTCAAGTGGGGTGCGACTCGAAGATCGGTCTCGCGCAGCACCCGCTGGACAAACTCGTGCGTCCTTTCGCGGGTAGATCCGTCGGCCCCGTACGTCACCGAGACAAAACTGGGCTGCAGCGGCGCAAGCCGCTGAACGGATTGCCAAAGCTGCTGCGCCATCGCCTCATCGCCCGGGGGGAAGAATTCAAAAGACACGATTGGATTTGACATGCAGGGACTACCTCGACATTGAGCATGCGAGAGCCTAGGATTTGATTCAATCTCATTATTCTAATAGAGGGAATGAATTAGGCTCATGTCATCCACTGCCCTGGAAGTCCGGCATTTGGAGACCCTATTGGCCCTGGCCGAGTGCGGCAGCCTCTCCAAAGCCGCGGCTCGCCTGTTTCTGACCCAGTCGGCCCTCTCGCACCAGCTCAAAGCGCTGGAAAGCCACTATGGGGCTGCGTTGGTCGAAAAAAACGTCCGCCCCCTGCGCTTCACCGCCATCGGCCAGCGACTGCTCGCCCTGGCGAGGGTGGTTTTGCCTCAAATGGCCGAGGCCGGCCGGGATGTGGCTCGCTTGGCCCAAGGCCATGCCGGCCCCTTGCGCGTTGCGGTCCAATGCCACAACTGTTTTGACTGGCTCATGCCCGCGATGGACGCCTACCGGACCCTGTGGCCAGAGGTCGAGCTGGACATCATTTCGGGTTTCGTCGTGAACCCCCTGCCGCTGCTCGATCAAGGGGAGGCCGAACTGGCCATTATTCATGACCGGCAGGAAGCCCACCCCACCATCGCATTCAGCCCCCTGTTTCGCTATGAAAGCGTGGCGCTGATGAGCCCAAGGCATCGGCTGGCGACAAAATCCTGGCTGGACGCCGCTGATTTCGCTGCCGAAACTCTGATTACCTATCCAGTTCCCGACGAAATGCTCGATGTGATGAAGCACTGTCTCACGCCGGCGAACGTCAACCCCAAAAGGCGCACCGCCGAACTGACCGTGGCGATTCTGCAGCTGGTCGCAAGCGGTCGCGGCATTGCTGCGCTGCCTTCCTGGACCGTGGGCAATTACATCGAGCGCGGCTACGTGGTCTCGCGGCCCATAGGACAGTCAGGATTGCGCTGCGAACTCTATGCCGCAACCACGCTGGCCGGCGCGGGAGCCGCCTACATAAGAGAATTCATTGCCTTGACCCGCGCGCAAAGCCTGACCGAGCTCGCCGGAGTCTCAGCGCTCTAGGATGCCGCGGGAATTGAAGCCGCCGGCGAGCCCCGTCAGGTTTGTACAATTTACAGTTAACTTTGTATAAGCCGAATTGCGATCGATTCAGATATAACTTGTCGCGGCCTTCACAACCACTGCGCAATTGTTTAACTTTGGGCCGCCAAGTCGCGATTCACAGAAAAAAATGTCGCGGATTCACACAAAAAGAAGGGAGAAAACCGGATGGCGTCGATGGGCAATTTGAGTTCCGTATTGCAATCCCGCTCCCCGGCAATACTCGCCAATTGGCTGCAACAGCTGGAGCGCGTTGCCAATTCTGCGAAAGGCAGGCTTTCTGCCTCGGATCTCCAAAAACAAGCGACTGAATTCCTGGCGCTGCTGGCATCGGCCGCAAAAACCCAGGACCTCACCGATATCGGTGCCGAGGGGTGGATGGCGGTGCGGGCATTCTTGGAAGAGCTGTCCCGCCAACGAGTCATAGCCGGATTCTCCTCCGACGAGACTGCAACCTTCATTTTCTCGCTCAAACGCCCGCTGTTCGATGCGTTGAAACAAGAAACCGGCAGCGACGCTGAAAAGCTTGCGCAAGAGATATGGGCCGCGACGGAGTTGTTGGACAAATTGGGGCTGTATACGGTCAAGACCTTTCAGAAGTCTCGAGAGGAGGTTATCGGGCGGCAACAGACCGAGCTGTTGGAACTCTCGACGCCGGTCGTGAAATTGTGGGATGGAATATTGGCGCTGCCCATGATCGGGACTCTGGACTCGGCGCGGACGCAAATCGTATTGAAGTCGTTGTTGCAGAAAATCGTGGAGACGGAATCACAAATCGCCATCATCGACATCACGGGCGTGCCGACGGTCGACACCCTGGTTGCGCAGCACCTGCTCAAGACCGTAACGGCGATACGCCTGATGGGAGCCGACTGCATCATCAGCGGCGTGCGCCCGCAGATCGCTCAGACCATTGTTCATCTTGGCGTGGATCTGCAGGGAGTCACGACGAAGGCGAATCTCGCCGACGCACTGGCGCTCGCCCTGAAGCGCAGCGGTATTGCGTTCACGAAACACTAGCGATGGAACGTATACCCATCTTGAGAATGGGCGAGTTCCTGCTCGTCACCATTCAAGTCGACATGCATGACCAACTCGCGCTGCAGCTGCAGGATGACCTGACTCGCGCCATCGAGAAGAAGGGCGCAAAGGGCGTGCTGATCGATATTTCCGCCCTGGAAATGGTCGACTCTTTTATTGGCCGCATGATCGGCGATATTTCCGGAATGGCGCGCATTCTTGATGCAAGAACCGTTCTCGTCGGCATGCAGCCCGCCGTCGCAATCACCTTGGTGGAATTGGGGTTGTCGCTGCCCGGAGTTGCCACAGCGCTTAACGTGGAACGCGGAATGGCATTGCTGCGAAAGGCGTTGAATGAATCCGGCGATGACAACTTCATCAAGCGGTGAACTGCCGCTGACGAACGAGCACGACATTGTGCTCGGCCGGCAAGCAGTACGGCGTATGACCCAGCAACAGGGTTTCTCGCTGGTTGACCAGACCAAGATGGTGACGGCAGCCAGTGAACTGGCGCGCAACTCGCTGATCTATGGCGGCGGAGGCACGCTCAAGTGGGCAATGCTCAATGAGGGCACTCGGCGAGGATTGCGGCTCACCTTCGAGGATCAAGGTCCGGGCATCCCGAATCTCGAACTCGCCATGACCGATGGTTGGTCGTCGGGCACGGGGCTGGGACTCGGACTTACCGGCACGCGCCGCCTGGTCAATGAATTCGAGATTCAGTCGACCGTGGGAGTCGGTACCCGCGTCGTCATTACCCGCTGGAAATAACGTGCAGTTGTTGGAAAGTCGATCGCAATCACGCATGCAAGTGGAAGACGCCAGCCAGGTGGGCGACTGCCGGCGCGCCGTGCAGCGCTTGGCTGAGGCGCATGAATTTGACGAGACCCTCGTGGGGCGCGCCGGAATCGTTGCCACTGAACTGACCAACAATTTGCTCAAGCATGCAGGACGCGGCGAGATCTTGCTGCAAGCAATTCAAGACGGCCTCAGCGTCACGATCGAAATGGTCACCGTCGACCGCGGCCCCGGTATGTCGGTCGATCAATGCATGCGCGATGGCTACTCTACGGCGGGAAGCGCGGGTACCGGCTTGGGCGCCATCTCGCGCTTGTCGAGTTTGTTTGACATGTATTCCGCCGAAGGGGGAACGGTCGCGGTCTCACGCATTGCCAAGCAAGCAGCCCCGGGCGCGGCGCGCGGGGAAGCGGCACAGTTCGGCCTCGAGTTCGGCGCCATCAGTGTCCCGGTCGTGGGGGAAGTCGAATGCGGCGATGTGTGGAGAATTGCGACGCGCGGTAATGCAACCGCCATCTTGGTAGCCGACGGCCTGGGGCACGGCCCTCTCGCCGCGACAGCGGCATCGGCCGCCGCCGCGGCTTTTGGCGAACGGCCCTTCGATATGCCGTCTGAAGCCATGCAGCACGTGCACCAAGCACTATCGGGGGGACGAGGCGCGGCAGCGGCCTGCGCCCTCATTGACTCAGCCAACGCCAAACTCAGTTTTTCGGGTGTGGGCAATATCTCAGGCTCGGTGGTGTCTGCCGCACGATCGCGAGGCATGGTTTCTCACAATGGAATTCTGGGTGTTCAGCTGTTGCGCAAGCAGCAATTTGAATACGACTGTCTCCCAGGAGACCGCGTGGTGATGCATTCCGACGGCCTGTCGGCGCGTTGGTCTCTAAAGTCGTATCCCGGACTGGTTTTGCGGCATGCTGCGGTGATTGCCGCGGTGCTGTATCGCGATCATGCCAGGCCACGAGACGACGTCACGGTGGTCGTGTCAGGGAATAGGCCGTGAGCAATGATCTTGAATTGCTGCGCGCGCAAGTGGCGCAACAGCAAGCGGAAATCGCATTGCTGCAGACCGAACTCGCCGACACCAACAAGGGTGTGTTGGCCCTCTACGCGGAACTCGATGAAAACGCGGTGCAGCTTCGCGAGGCCGCCGATTTGAAAAGCAGGTTCCTGTCCTATATGAGCCATGAATTTCGCACGCCGCTCGCGTCCATCACCAGTATTTCCGACATTCTCCTCGGCGGTATGGATGGCCCGCTCACGGCCGAGCAGCACCGCCAGGTCAATTTCGTTCGCGGCAGTGTGCGGGAGTTGTCCGAGATGGTCGATGACTTGCTGGACCTTGCCAAGGTGGACGCCGGGCGGATTTCCATCTCTCCGGAATGGTTCGAGATGGTCGATTTGTTTTCAGCGCTTCGCGGTATGTTCAAGCCCATTGTCGGCCAGGGTACGGTCAACCTCATATTTGAAGAGACCGGC
>Ga0193726_1000996_pt1 | contig 24830 bp, 23 predicted proteins | sample H2c1metaG_FD_144928 | JGI IMG/M metagenome (GOLD analysis project Ga0193726, IMG submission 144928) | Soil microbial communities from a riparian zone of the East river system, Colorado, United States - H2c1 | ecosystem: Environmental > Terrestrial > Soil > Riparian zone | place: USA: East River...
GCGCGCCAGCGCCTCCAGTCGGAGATTGTCGGCCTGCGTGACTTCGACCATGTGCGCGCGGCGCATGGCGTTCATCGCGCTCTTGACCACAGTCTCCGCGAAATCGACGTCGGCTTCGTTCAGCGAGGCCTTCTCGGCGGTGCGACGGAGCAGGAACACCCCAGTGCGATCGAGGTCGAGCCGGAAGGGCAGCGCGATGATCGAGCGCACGGAGATCACGCTGCCGTCTTTCTCCCACGCTTCGCGCAGCGATCTGTAGGCATCGGAGTGCCAGATATCGGGAATCAGAATCGGCTGCTCGCTCGCGAGCGCGGCCTCGATCTCGGGATATTTATCGAGCTCGACCTGAAGGTTCTCCAACTGCGGATCCTCGTGCGCGGATGCGACGGTACCCATCTGATCGCCGCTCTTTGCGAAAATGACCGACGAGTGGCTCAGGTTGAGGGCGCGCGCGAGACGGCGCGCCAGCATGTGGAACAACTCGCCCATGGAGAGCGAGCCCATGACATCGTGGAGAATGTCCACGAGCGCTCCGCGCGCAGCAGCTTCGTCGAGCAGACGCTGCACCTCGGACTCTGCCTTACGCAGGGCCGTGCGCAGCTTCTCGATTTCGGCGAGCTGATGTGTCAGGTCGGAGCGCTTGGTTTTCATTCGTCGGTGAGGGCCTCGACCTGCTCGGTCTCGGTGCCAGGAGTGCCGTTTTCACCGCCTTCGCCCTCTTCTTCAGGGATTACTCGGGCGACGGCTGTCACGAGATCTCCTTCATCGAGGTTGACGAGCTTGACCCCCTGCGCGATACGCCCCGTGACTCTCACCTGAGAGACGGAACTACGGATGATCACACCATGTTTTGTGATGATCATTATCTCGTCCGCGGGCAGAACCTCCATCAGGGCAACGACATCGCCTGTTTTTTCGGTTCTGTTGACTGTGATGATTCCTTTCCCGCCGCGTTTTTGAACGCGATAATCGGCGATGTTCGAGCACTTCCCGAGGCCGCGCTCGGTGACTACGAGCAGCGTCGCGTCGCGCTTGACGACGACCATTCCGATCACGGAATCGCCTTCGCGAAGCTCGACTCCCTTCACTCCGGTGGTGTCGCGCCCCATCTCGCGCACATCCATCTCGTGGAACCGGACCGACAGGCCGTGACGCGTCGCCAGAACGATATCGTTCGAGCCACTCGTCACCTGAACATCAATGAGCTCATCGTCCTTGTCGATCTTGATCGCCTTGATGCCCGTTTGACGAACATTGGAATATTGAGACAGGGCGCTCTTCTTCACAGTTCCGTTTCTGGTGCAGAAGAGAAGGAACTGCGTGTCCGTGAACTCACGGACCGGGACCATCGCCTTGATCTGCGTCTCGGGTGAGACGTTGATCAGATTCACGATCGGTTTGCCCTTCGCGGCTCGACCTGCCTGCGGGACTTCGTGGACCTTGAGCCAGAAGCAGCGGCCATCGTCTGTGAAGCAGAGGATGTAGTCGTGCGTCGAGCCGATGAAGAGGCGGGTTACAAAATCCTCGTCCTTCAAGCCCGCGCCGCTCAGTCCGCGGCCACCGCGGCGCTGCTTGCGATACGTCGACACCGAGGTGCGCTTGATGTAGCCGGAGTGGGAGATGGTGATGACCATGTCCTCCTCGGCGATCAGGTCCTCGATCGTGAACTCGCCTTCGTCGCTCGTGATCTCGGATCTGCGCTCGTCGCCGTACTTTTTCGCGACGTCTGCGAGCTCGTCGCGGATGATCTTGAGGCGGCGCGGCTTGGATGCGAGGATCTCGCGCATCTCCTTGACGAACGCGCGGACTTCCTTGAGCTCGCTATCGAGCTTCTCGATCTCCAGGCCAGTGAGCTTGGCCAGGCGCATGTTGAGGATCGCCTCGGCCTGGCGCTCGCTCAGCTTGAAGCGCTTCTGGAGCTGCGTGCTCGCGGTCGGCGTGTCCTGCGCCGCGCGAATGAGCTTGATGACCGCGTCGATGTTGTCGACGGCGATCTTCAAGCCCTCGAGGATGTGCTCGCGCTCGAGCGCTTTGTCGAGCTCGAACTGCGTGCGGCGGACGACTACCTGATGCCGGTGCTCGATGAAGTGGAGCAGCACTTCCTTGAGCGGCATGATTTTCGGCACGAGCTGCGTCGTGTGCGAATCGGGCACGAGCGCCAGCATGATGACGCCGAACGTCGACTGCATCACGGTATGCTTGTACAGCTGGTTGAGCACTACGCGCGGAATCGCATCGCGCTTGAGCTCGATGACGATGCGCATGCCGTCCTTGTCGGACTCGTCGCGCAGCGCCGAGATGCCCTCGAGCTTTCCGTCCTTCACGAGCTCAGCCATGTCGCCAATGAGCTTCGCCTTGTTGACCTGGTAGGGCAGCTCGGTGACAACGATCTGCGACTTGTTCGAGGATTCCTTCTCCTCGATCACGGCGCGCGCGCGCATGATGATTTTGCCGCGGCCCGTCTCCTGATAATCCTTGATTCCAGCGCGGCCATAGATGTAGCCGCCGGTCGGGAAATCGGGACCCTTGATCAGTTTTCTGATATCGGTGGGCGACAGCTCCGGATCGTCGATCAGCGCCGTGAGGGCGGAGACGACTTCGCCCAGGTTGTGGGGCGGAATGTTCGTCGCCATGCCAACGGCGATGCCGGAGGAGCCGTTGACGACCAGGTTTGGGATGGCCGACGGAAGAACTTTCGGCTCCTGAAGTCTATCGTCGAAGTTGGGCGCGAAATCGACGGTGTTCTTGTCGATGTCGGCCAGCATTTCCATCGCGACGCGGGTGAGGCGCGCCTCGGTGTATCGGTAAGCCGCGGCGGGGTCTCCATCGACCGAGCCGAAGTTTCCCTGTCCATCGACCAGCGGGTAGCGAAGCGAGAAATCCTGCACCATTCGCACGAGCGCGTCGTAGACGGAGCTGTCGCCGTGCGGATGGTATTTGCCGAGCACGTCACCGACGACGGTCGCGGACTTTTTGTAGGGACGGCCTGGGACAAGTCCCAACTCGTTCATCGCGTAGAGCACGCGTCGGTGCACCGGCTTGAGTCCGTCTCGCACGTCAGGCAGTGCTCGGGAGACGATGACGCTCATCGAATAGTTGATGAACGATTCTTTGATTTCTTCGTGAATGAGGCGCGGGAGGATGCGCTCTCTGTTGTTCGGAGCCGTCATTGAATCCGGTGGTTGCTACGTGGTTCGGAGGCGGGGTGGGAGGAAAAAAATCCTCCTCGAGAAGTAGTCCCAAATGTAGCGCTCGGCGCCCGAAAAATCAATTGTGCTCGGAGAACCTAAGTAGCTACGGCACAAGCGGTTAGGCAGAGCGGGACAGATCGCGCGACATTGCCTGTCGCGGCATCGAAAATTTGTGATCATTCTAAGCTCAGTAGTAGTAATGAATTGCCTGAGTCCTACAATTGGCTGAAGGCTGTGGCGGCAGAGTTTGCCGGTCGTCTTTCGCGCATAAGTAAGCCGGCTAGTTGCCAATCAGGCGAGTCGGCTTTCAACTCGAGGTGCGTCGATGCGCATGCCTATCATTTTCGCTCTGTTGGCATTCTGGTTCTTCCTCGCTTACCGGTCTTTGCAGGCCGGGGACAGCACGAGGGCGATGGTCTACGTCGGTGTCGGGCTTGCCCTTACCGCTTATCGGCTGAAGAGCCGCCCGGCATCCTGAGGGTCGTTGGCAGCCGGACTTGGCTGCTCCGCCTCCTGGGGTTCATAGTGGCTGCGTTCTACGTCTTCGCAGCGATCCTCGGAAATGCAATGGCGAGTGACTCCGGCGACTTGATGTCGGACACGGAGCTGATGCTGTGGCGGCTTGGGGCGTTGGCGTTTGTACTGCCTTTGCTTCTCCCCTGGCGGATTTTCGCAGGGCGAGTTCGTTGGCGGGTGCTCGTTGGCTGGTTGTGTCTCGACGGTCTGGTGCTCACCTCATATAACATCTATGTGCTGGTTTCGTTCTTCGACCAGCGGCCCTTCGATATCTGGGTAACGTACGCTCTGCCGACTTTGCTCTTCGAGATCGCCGGTGTGTGGTTGGCGGTTGTGGCGGCAGTGATTGCGCGGGGCCGGTTGGAGCATGGTTCATCTCAGGTTCGGAGTGCCGCCTGAGTCCTCTCGTCAGGAAATTCTACGTGCATGGCGAACGGGAGTGGGGCAATTCCGGTGATGTTCACCTGCGATTGCGGATTGAGGATTCTTGCGGACTCAGGACTAACCGCCATCTAGGATCGGCGATTAAGTGAGGACTGCGGAGAGAGGCGGTCCGCGCACATCCTCGGTCCTCACTTAATCGCCGATCCTCAATGGCCGTTAGTCCTGAGGCCGCAATCGTATGGCGGTTAGTCGTGAACACTTAGATAGAGCCGCTCACTCCCCGACGGACCGGGGAGCGGACAGGATTCCCGGCACGCGCGTACGGTGCTTGCAATTGAGCCCGTCGCTGGACAGCCCGGCATCCCGGATGTCACAGCGTACAAACACGCCAAACGGGGAATACTGCAATGAACGTCATCCGACCAACGGTCGCGGTTTCTCTCGCCCTCGCGCTGGCGGCATGCGCGAAGGTGGAAGAGCGTCCGGCCGATACTACTTCGATCACAACAAGTACCACAGGCACCACCACGACCACGACCCCCCCGACAACGACTCCGCCGGCCCCGGGTGCGGGAGGCACACAATCACCTCCACCGCCGAGCGGAACAACGCCTGAGCCCGCCGGCTGGACCGTGACCGAGCGTGGAATCGGAAACCTGCGCGCGGGAATGACCGTCGCCGAAGCACGGGCCGCAGTCCCTGCCTTCAGCGTCGCCGCATCCAGAGACAGCACGGCCTGCACCTACGCCAGGACCGACGGATTGCCGCCGGGCGTGATGGTGATGGTGGAGGGCGGGAAGGTGGTGCGCGTCGAAGTCAGGCGGGGAACAATCGCGACGTCGACCGGTGCACGAATCGGCGACAGCGAAGACAGGATCAAGACACTCTATCCTGGCCAGGTCACCAGCACGCCGCACAAGTACACGACTGGCGGCCATTATCTCACCGTTGTTCCCGCATCGGGCGCGGATGCCGGGTACCGGATTATTTTCGAGACCGATGGCAAGAAAGTCGTGAACTACCGTGCCGGACAGAGGCCGCAGGTCGAGTACGTAGAAGGCTGCTCGTGAGCCGATGATTCCTGCGCGCGAGGCTCTCGCGCGGCTGCGAGAAGGGAATCTCAGGTTCGCGGCGAACGTCCGCGGCTCTGACGCGTTCGTAAGTCACACGCGACGCGTCGAGCTCGCGAGCGGACAACAACCATTCGCGATAATCCTCGGCTGCTCTGATTCCCGCGTGCCCGCGGAAATCGTGTTCGACCAGGGCCTCGGAGACCTGTTCGTCATTCGCGTCGCCGGCAACATCGTCGCGCCCTCCCAGGTCGGGAGCGTCGAATTCGCGGCCGCACGCTACTCGACGCGGCTTGTCGTTGTCCTCGGCCATTCGCAGTGCGGGGCGATTCTCGCCACCCTCGAAGAGCTGCGTGCACCGACGGCAAATCAGTCGCACAACCTGCGGTCGATCGTGGACCGGTTGCGCCCGTCGGTGGAGACTCTCCTCCATACCGAGCTCAGGAACGATGAGGAAACGCTGGTGAAAGAGGCTGTGCGCGCCAACATTCGCGCTTCCGTGGATCACCTTCGCCACGGCTCTCAGGTCCTCGAGGAGCTTATTCAGAAAGATGGGCTGCTGGTCGTCGGCGCCGAGTATTCACTGGAGACCGGTGTGGTCGAATTCTTTGATTCCGCGCCATGAAAATCCTCCTCTTTGGCGCGACCGGAATGATCGGTCAAGGTGTCCTGCGCGAGGCCTTTCTCGATCCTGACACGACGAAAGTAGTCACCGTCGGCAGACGGCCCACCGGACAGAGCCACCCGAAGCTCACCGAGCTCGTAAGCCCCGATCTCGCTGCGCTTTCCCCTCTCGAACCCGAACTTGTCGGCTTTGATGCCTGTCTATTCTGTCTCGGAGTCACAGCGCTCGGCATGACTGAGGAGAAGTACTCACACGTGACGTATGATCTGACGATGGCGGTCGCCAGGACGCTCCTTCGGACGAGCCCTGGCCTCACCTTCGTCTACGTTTCGGGTGCTGGCACGGACAGTACCGAGCGCGGCCGCATGATGTGGGCGCGAGTTAAGGGACGGACCGAGAACGCGCTCCTCTCTTTGCCGTTCAAAGCCGCGTACATGTTTCGGCCCGGCGCAGTCATCCCGAAGCACGGGATTCGGTCGTCCATCTGGTGGTACAACGCAGCGTATGTAGCCCTCCGGCCGCTCTACCCAATCCTCAGCCGGATCGCTCCGAATTCGATGACCACGACTGAACAGCTCGCGCGAGCCATGCTAGCTGTAGCGCGAAGCGGGTACTCGACCCGGATCCTCGAAACCACCGACATCAATCGTGTAGCTTCGTAAGTAATTGTAGACTCGATGGTTAGTGGCTTGCTGCCGATTCAAGCAGCGCTGTCATATTTGTGATCAGAAATGCGCCAGATGTTTCCACGGCCGCTTCTCGAAATGGTTTCGTCCCAGGGTCACTTTCCCGAACCAATCCGGCTCACGGCTCGGTAGCTCAGGGAGAGGTGAATCGTCTATACACGATGCCTCTTCCGACCTCAGAACCCGGAACATTGAACGCTGCCCAAAGCGCGACTCACTCCACGCCGCGTGCGCGTCATAAATTCCCGCTCCCATTCCCGCGCCTCGAGAGTCTGCGCAGCAGAATTCTCGCGTTCGCGGTTGCCGCGGCGTTGCTGCCCGCGGGCACCATGCTCGGCGTGTTCTACACCCAGAACCGCCGCGCTCTCGAGAAGAAAATCGACGAGGATCTCGTCTCCAGCAGCGCCCAGAGCGCGCGTGCAACCGGCGTCTGGCTGCGGGAACGTCTATACGACCTGAGAGTCTTCTCCGGATCGGACGAAGTAGTGATCACGCTGGAGCATGGCGCGCCCAAGGCGGGCACGCCCACCGAAGGGCGGCTGCGCGATTACCTGGTGTCTCTCCACGAGCGGTTCAGCGATTTCGAGAGGCTGATGGTGCTCGACATGGATGGGAATGTCATCGCCACCAGCGCGGCTGAGGTGACCTCGATTCCTCTGCCCGCCGATTGGCAGGCCACGCTGAAATCGGACAATCAGATCGTCGGCAATGCGTACTGGGATGCGAAATCCGGCAGGGCGAAGCTGATCGTAGCCGTCCCCGCGCAGCGCGCCGACGGGCGGCTCCTCGGCGCTTTCGCCGCGGAGCTCAATCTCGCGCCGGTGCAGATGCTCCTCCGATCTTTCGCGCCCGAGAGTACCGGGGCGGTCCATCTCGTCAACGCCAGGGGCGCGGCGATAGCGAGCTCCATTGGAGCCACCGAGGAGCTGTTAAAGAATCCCATCCCTCCGCCGACGATGAAGAAGCTGCGTGAGCGCGCCCGTGCTCCGTTCGCCTACACCAGCTTCGGAGGCAGAGATGTCATCGGCACCCTCGAGTACGTCCCGCAGGTAAACTGGCTGGTGATCTCCGAGATTTCGGGCGAGGCGGCGTTCGGACAGGTGCGCCGGTTCCGCAACGCCGCGCTGCTCGTGATCGTGTTCCTCCTTATCGCGGTGACGCTTTCCGCGTACAGGCTCGGACGTCTGATCGCGCGGCCGCTCGATCGCCTGACGAAAGCCGCCGGAGAAGTCGCAGCCGGAGATCTTGCGGTGGACCTCCCCACGGCACCAGGTGGTGGCGAAGTCGGCTACCTCACCGAGGTGTTCAACCACATGGTCTATCGCCTCCGCGAAGGCCGGCTCGAGCTCGATCGCATCAACGAGACGCTGCGCAAGAAAAATGAGGAGCTGGAGGTGCTTTCGACGACGGACAGTCTGACCGGTCTCTCGAATCACCGCTCACTGATGAAGCGCCTCGACGACGAAGTCGCGCGATTCAAGAAAGAGAAGACCGGCTTCTCGGTACTCGTCGGCGACGTCGATCATTTCAAGCAGTACAACGACGCGTTCGGGCATCCGGCCGGCGACGAAGTACTTCAGACGATCGCGGAAATCATGCGCGATTCTACCCGCAAGGACGATTGCTGCGCGCGCTACGGCGGTGAGGAGTTCGTCATCGTGTTGCCCGGCGTGGCCATCGCCGAGGCGCTCGATACCGCCGAGCACATTCGCGCGCGGGTGGCCGCCAAGAAGTTCAACGGGCGAAAGATCACGCTGAGCATCGGCGTGGCCGGCTTCCCCGAAGCAGCGGACGACGCAGAGGCAATTATCGCGGTCGCCGACGAAGCGCTATATCAGGCGAAGAGAGAAGGGCGCGACAGAACCGTGCGCGCGCGCAGGCTCAAGAAGACTGGATGACTTTCTGAGTTCTTTGCGCAACCGCTGACTTGGTAGGCTAGCTGGCTACCAACCTGATTTTCTAAGTTAGGGTCGGGCGATCAGCGACTGGTGAATCCACCCAGTTCGTGCGGCGTCATCTGCGATTCGAACCCATTCATCGGCGTAGGAAAAACCGGTGATCGATGTCCCGGCTTCGGCAGTAAACGAGACGGTGAAATTCGTGCCGGGGCCTTCGCGGACATTTCCGCGGCTCGTCGTCTTCAGCTTGATGGGTACGGCGAACGGCGTTTCTCCCGGACGCGCCCCTTCTCTGCTCACGCCAAGACGTCCGCGGTACCCCGACGATACCATCTTGGCCTGATTGGCCAGATAGAGCGCGCCGCCGTAGTTCGCCTTGTCGAATTCCGTGGCGCTCTGCCGAACGAGCCGGGTGACCTGTGCGGCTTCGGGCGGATCCGCCGAGACACCCGTCTTCATTGTCTGTAGTGAGACTTCTGCCTCGGCCATGGCGGATGCGGCCTGGGCGCGGCTGGCGACCGTCTGAAGCTTGGCCATCGCGCGCACGACTTCGGCGCGCGTATCCTCGAGGCGGGCCTGGAGATCCTCTATCTGGGCGTCGCGGGCCAGCAGCTGCAACTCGAGGCGGGAGACGCGCTTGTCGAGCTCAGGGTCGCGAACCGTGACGGTATCGTGAACGACCTTGGCGCTCGGAACGGGCACGGGCGCGGCCTTTGGCTTGGCGCACGCGATCGTTACGGCAGCAAACGCCAGAAAAGCGAACCAGGAGCGGGCCAAAAAGTATCCTCGTCGATTCGGTGCAGAGGCCGGGTGTGCATTACGGAGCCCAGCCGCTGGCGTTCACAGTAATACAAAGGGGGGGAACGTCGCCAGACTAAAGATTGACGCACCTGCACCTGCAACGGCAACTGCAACTGCAACTGAACACGTCGTCAACCGAACTGCAACGACAACTGAACACGTCTGCAGCTGTAGTTGCAGTGTTGCAGTTGCGGTCCGCCCGCCGCCATCATTTACGAAACTTCACATTCCGAAGATGCGAGAGATCAGGACAGCCGGGGACAGCCGAGCGAAGGTGCCACTTGCCCTGATCACGGCGGTGCTTGCGCCCGTCTGCATCGCGATCGCGTGCTCCTCGAACACGCTCTCAATGGGAGGAGCCGGCCAGCCCGATCGCACGACGCAATGGTGGCGCGACGGCGTCTGCTACGAGGTGTTCGTCCGGTCTTTTACGGATGCCGATGGCGACGGAGTGGGGGATCTGCCGGGACTCACTTCCCGCCTCGACTACATCAACGATGGAAATCCCACCAGCCGTACCAGCCTCGGCGCCAAATGCATCTGGCTGATGCCGATCGACAAATCCGTGAGCTACCACGGATACGACGTGAGCGACTACTACCACGTCGATCCCCACTATGGGACGGACGAGGATTTTCGGACGCTCGTCCGTGAAGCGCACCGCCGAGGGATTCATGTCATCGTGGATTTCGTTCCGAACCACTCGTCGAGCGAGCATCCATTTTTCCAGGCGGCGCTTCACGACCCGGCGAGTCCGTATCGAAGCTGGTACCGGTGGTCGAGCGCGAAGCCGGAGCAGCCGTCGACGTGGGGGCAGGTGGTATGGCACAAATCGCTCGTGCGCGACGAGTACTACTACGGCTTGTTCTGGGGCGGCATGCCGGATCTGAACTACGAGACGCCGGCGGTACTCGAAGAAATGCAGAAGGTTGCGGCGCACTGGCTCAAGGACATGCACGCCGATGGTTTTCGCTTCGATGCGATCCCGTATCTCGTGGAGGATGGCGATCAGCTGGCGCACACGCGCGGCACTCACGACGTCCTGAGACAATTCGGGAGCAGAATTCGGAGCGCGGCCCCCGGCTCGTTCACGATCGGCGAGATGTCCGATGGATCGGCGCAGGTTCTCGCCACGTACTATCCCGACCAGCTCGATGCGTACTTCGCGTTCGGCGTCGCGGGCACGACGGTCGAAGCTGCCCGCACCGGGCGCGCGGCCGCATTCAACCAGGCGATCCGTGAAGCGAATGCGACGTTTCCGGCCGGCCGGTGGGCGCCGTTCCTCACGAATCACGATCAGCCGCGTGTGATGACCGTGCTTGGGGGAGATGCCGCGAGGGCGAGGGTCGCGGCGAGCGCGATGCTCATGCTGCCGGGCATGCCGTTCGTCTACTACGGCGAAGAGATCGGGATGATCGGGACAAAGCCCGACGAGACGATCCGCACGCCCATGCAGTGGAGCGCCGAGCCGAACGGCGGGTTCACGAGAGGGACGGCGTGGGAGAGCCTGCAGCCCGACTGGATGACGAAGAACGTCGCGGCGCAGGATGGGGATCCCGGTTCACTGCTCAACCATTATCGGCGGTTGATTCATTTCCGGAACGCGCACGCGGCGCTCAGTGGTGGCTCGCTGGCTGTTGGGACGACGAGCGATGCGGCAAGCGCCGCATTCGTGCGGGCTACGAGTGGCGAGACGATCCTGATCGCGCTCAATTTTGGCGATCGCGCGATCCGGCGATTCGAGGCGACGCTTTCGTCCACCGCGGCGAGTGGCGGAGCCTATAGGCTAGAGGCGCTCTACGCAGATCCCGCAAATGGGTGCGATGGAGGCGCGATCTCGACTGACGGCAAATCGTTTACGCTCAGCTCAATCGCGGCACATGGGTTCTGTGCGTTCAGGCTAAGCATCGAGCCCAAGATCAACTAAGAGAAATAGCCTACACGACAGGAGTAACGGCGGAGCGGTCCTCTTCCCCTGTCCGTATTCTGTAGACTTTCTCGACCGGCACCACGAAGATTTTGCCGTCGCCAACTTCGCCGGTCGCGCCCGCGGAAAGAATCGCGCGCACCGTCGGATCCACGAACGGGTCCGAGACTCCGATCTCCAGCCGCACCTTGTCGTGCAGCTCCACCTTCACCGTCATTCCGCGGTATGTCTCGACCTGCTCGGTCTCGCCGCCGTGCCCGCGGACTCGGCTGATGGTGAGACCGGTGACCTCGGCGCGGTAGAGCGCCTCGAGCACATCGTTGAGTTTTTCCGGTCGAATGATCGCGATTACGAGTTTCATCTTCAGCTCCGATCCGCGTGGACGAGGATCGCGCCCTCGCCCCTGCTGTACGCCTCTTCGCCGTGCTGCGTGACGTCGAGACCGATTCCCTCTTCCTTCGCACTGGCACGCAGACTGAAGGCGAACGAGATCGCCTTGAGAATCACGAATGTCGCGGCGACGCTGTAGACGATCGTCGCGACTACCGCGACGCTCTGTATCCCCAGCTGCCTGAAGTTGCCGAACAGGGCGCCGTCCGCTACGCCGTTCCAGCTCCGTTGGGCGAGAACTCCAGTGAGCAACGCGCCGACCGTTCCGCCAACGCCGTGAGCCGCCACGACATCCAGCGAATCATCGAGTCGCGTGCGAGCCCTCAGGAGAATCGCGAAATAGCTCGCGGGTGCCGCGAGCGCGCCAATCACAATCCCGCCGAAAGGACTCACGAACCCCGCGGCGGGCGTGATCGCGACGAGACCCACGACGATGGCGGTGGCTGCCCCGACGGCGGTCGTCTTTCGTGTGCGTGCCAGATCGAGCAGGCTCCACACGACCAGGGTCGCCATCGGCGCGAACATTGTGTTCGCAAACGCGAGCGCCGCTGACGGATTCGCCCCCAGTGCGCTGCCGCCATTGAAACCGAACCAGCCGAACCACAGGAGTCCGGCTCCGAGCAGCGTGAACGGAACGTTCTGCGGAATGATGGCTTGCCGCGCGTAGTCCTTGCGCGCGCCCAGTACCAAAGCGACGACGAGTGCCGCGGCCGCCGCATTGATGTGGACCACGGTGCCGCCGGCAAAATCGAGCGCTCCCAGCGTGGCGAGCCAGCCGCCGCCCCACACCCAGTGCGCGATCGGCGCGTATACCAGGATCGACCAGAGCGTGATGAAAGTGAGGTACGGGCCGAAACGCATTCTCTCGACGATTGCTCCGGAGATGAGCGCGGCAGTGATGACGGCGAACGTCCCCTGATACGAAGCGAACAGGATGTGCGGAATTGAGCCATGAGGCTCGATGCCGACGTTATTGAGAAAGGAGTATTTCAGGCCGCCGACGAGAGTCCCGCCCTCGGCGAATGCGAGCGAGTAGCCGATGAACGCCCAGGCAATACCGACAAAGGCGAGAGCGACGTAGCTCATCATCATGGTATTGAGCGTGTTCTTCGCTCTGACAAGGCCGCCGTAGAAGAAGCCGAGGGCGGGTGTCATCACCAGCACCATAGCGGTGGCGATCAGCATCCAGGCGGTGTCGGCGGCGCTCATCGGGACAGATTATACAGCTTTCTCTGGTGTTCGTAACTGTAAACAACTGCAACTTGTGACTACCTGCCGGGGCTAACTGCGAACTTACGACTACCGGCCGGGGGCTTTGGGCGGGTCGGCTCGGGGCTTCGAGCGGCGAAGCGGGTTGCAGTTCGAGAGACTTTGGCGCTTTTTCAGTTCATTGATGAAGACATCTCGGTTGTCGGTCGCCGTGGCAGTCATGTGGGCAAACACCGGGTGTAGTGCGTCGTTCGGGCGCGCCCGTTGTTCCGGATCCGGCGCTCGCGCGCGGGATTGCGACCGCGGACTCGTTGATCGAGGCGGCGGTCGGGACGCTGACTCCTGGCGCTGTGTTTCTCGTTGCGAAAAATGGGCGCGTCGTACATGAACGCGCGTTCGGGTATGCGCAGCTCAATGACTACGAGGGGCGCAGACTCCCCAACCCTCCTCCAATGCGGACATCGACCGTGTTCGATCTCGCGTCGGTCACAAAGGTCATGGCGACGACCATGGCACTGATGATTCTCGCCGACAGAGACCAGATCGATCTCGATGCTCCCGTGTCACGCTACCTGCCGGATTTTCGCGGGGCACATCTCGACAGCGTCACCGTCCGGCATCTGCTCTCCCATTCGGCGGGACTCGTGCAGTGGCAGCCGCTCTACTATCACGCCACGAATAGTGCGCAGACTTACGGCGTCATACGCGACATGCCGCTCGAGTGGGGCGTTGGCGACGGGCGGCACTACAGCGATCTCGGCTTCATGCTGCTTGGATACGTCGTGGAGCGGGTGAGCGGACAGACGCTCGACAGATTTCTCGATGAGAACCTTTACCGCCCTCTGGGGCTTCGATCGACGACGTTCAACCCGAAGGCGCACGGTTTCACGGAATTCGCAGCTACGGAACAAGGCAACGTCTACGAGCGGCACATGGTTTACGATTCGACCTTTGGCTATCGCTACCGCGGTGACCCGACAGCATGGAATGGCTGGCGGCAGCGGGTGCTCGTCGGCGAAGTGGATGATGGCAATTCTTATTACGCGAACGGCGGCGTCGCGGGGCACGCGGGACTCTTTTCGACGGCGGGAGATCTACGCGTGCTGATCGATCTGCTCAACAACGGTGGGAGTTACGGCGGGAGACAGTACATTCGCCGAGAAGTCGTGAGCGGTTTCCTGACTCGGGACAAGTACCAGAACTTTCTTGGCTGGCAGGCGCCGAGCTATCTCCCGGCAGGGAGTTTCTCGCACACGGGCTTCACTGGTACTTACGTAGCAGGCCTTCCCCAATACAAACTCACTATCGTGCTGCTCACGAATCGCCAGAACATGGCTCCCGATGCGCGAGGATACTTCCCCGATGTTGGGCCGCTTCAGCAGTCCGTGACGCGCGCGATCGTGCGCGGCGCGGCAGGGTCGCCGTGAAGACATCGAACGCCCTAGAAGACCTTCGCGCTGATCTGCACGAGTTGGCCGATCCGGAGAGGGGCGAGCACTCGCAACGCTTTTTCAAGACGGGGCCGGGCCAATACAGCGAGGGTGACAAGTTTCTTGGGCTCACCGTGCCCGAGATGCGCGGCCTGGCGCGCAAGCACCGCGACCTCGATGACACAGCCGCGCTCGAGCTGCTTGCTTCGTCGTGGCACGAAGAGCGACTGGTCGCGCTGATTCTCCTGGTGGACGGATATGGCCGCGGCGATGAGGCGCGACGAAACCGGATTCACCGCGCGTATCTCGCGAATACGCGCCACATCAACAACTGGGACCTGGTCGATGTGTCGGCGGGGCAAATCGTCGGCGCGCATCTGAACGCGAAGGACATCGCGTTGCTCGAGCGACTGGCGCGATCGAAGAGCCTGTGGGAGCGGAGAATCGCGATCGTTGCGACGTTCAATTTCATCAAGCACGATGAGTTACGTCCGACGCTCAAGATCGCTGCCCGGCTGCTCAGCGACTCACACGATCTTATTCACAAGGCGGTCGGGTGGATGCTGCGCGAGGTGGGGAAGCGGAACCGCACAGTGCTCGATGGTTTTCTCAGGAAACATTATCAGCGGATGCCACGCACGATGCTGCGTTACGCGATCGAGCGGCATCCCGAGCGCATTCGGAAGCAATACCTGGCAGGAACGATATGATCGGGGCCGCGATCGTCTATACGGGTCTCGTCATCACGGCCACCGGCATAATTCTGGTCGTCAAGCCGATCGAGCGGCTGCACGTGACGTCTCGCTCGCAGGGCCTCGCCGTGCTTGGCATCGGCGTTCTGTTGACAGGGATAGGAGTCAGCATTCCGCCGTCGGAATCGCGCGTCGAAAAAGCGGAAACGCGGCTCGACGAGTTCATGCCGGCGTGGCACTTCAATGAACATCACACAATAAGGATCGCCGCTCCTCCCGGGCGCGTCTTCGAGGCGATCCAGCGCGTCCGCCCCAATGAGATCCCTTTCTTCAACACGCTCACGTGGATTCGTCGCGGCGGGCGGAAGGCCCCCGAAGGAGTCCTCAATGCTGGGGACAGTACGCCGTTGCTCGATGTCGCGACGAGAAACGGGTTCATATACCTCGCCAACGACGCTCCGCGCGAAGTGGTCGTCGGCACAGTCGTGATCGCTCCACGCTCGGGACGCGGCGCGCTCACGGCTCAGACGTTCAAGCAGTCTCTACCGCCGGGGTTTGCGCTGGGGGCGATGAATTTCGTGGTGACGCCCGACGGTCCGAACGCTTCCATCGTCTCGACGGAGACCCGCGTTTTTGCCAACAGCCCTGAGTCCCGCCGGAGGTTCGCGCGCTACTGGCGCGTCATCTACCCCGGAAGCGCCCTCATCCGCCGAATGTGGCTGCGTGCGATCAAACGGAGAGCGACGACGCCAGCAACCCCGTGATGCTAGTGCGGCCTTTGCTTCACCCTCGCGCGCGCCAACCAGCCCTTGGTCCGAAAGACGATGAAAAACGGCAGCCCCAGGGCGATTAGAACGAGACCCACAGCGGATTCGACACGGTACGCCGTCACGCTATTGACGACCAGCCAGACCGCAACGACCACGAAGAGCGCCGGCACCACGGGGTACCCGACCGTGCGGTACCGGCGTGGAGCGGCGGGCACTTTGCGCCGGAGGACGAAGAGAGACGACCCGACCAATGCGGTGAACAGCCAGACCGCGAAGATCACCGACGTCGTGATCTGATCAAACGTGCCCGACAGCGCGAGCACGCAAGCCCAGATCCCCTGAAACCAGATCGCATTTGTGGGCACGTTCGACTCATCGCTCAGATTACCCAGCGGGCCGAAGAAGAGTCCGTCGCGCGCCATGGCGAACGGAACCCGCGCATTCATCATCGTGATTCCGTTCAACGCACCGATGGCCGCGATGATGAACGCGATCGAGACGATCTGCGCGCCGTAGGATGAGAACGTCTGCGCGGCTCTCGCCGCGACCGGAAGCGCATCACGATACGCGGTAGAGTTGGCCGTGAGTATCTCGCTGAACGGAAGCGCATAGAAGTAGGCGAGATTCGTGATCAGGTAGACGAGGATCACGATCACCATGCCGAAGATCAGCGCGCGCGGCACATTTCGCTCCGGCTTTTCGATCTCGCCCGCCATCATCGGGAGGTTCGACCATCCCTGATAGGCCCAGAGTGCCGCCAGCATCGCCGCGCCGAACGCGCCCGCTCCGGCGGGAACGATCCCCGGAGTGACAGGAGTCTTCAGATGCTCCCACGATCCGGTGCGGGAGAGGAGAAACGCGCCGAGCACGATGATCGCCAACCCGCCCAGCTTTGCGACCGTCGCCGCCCATTGCACCTTGCTGCCCATCTCGATGCCGCGCGCGTTGATCCAGGAAAAGAGAAGGATCACGGCTACCGCCACGACCTGCTGGATGCCGAGCCGCCAGTGGACCACCTGCCCGAGCAGATGAAAATCGTGCGTGGCAAAGACGGCATCGAGGGGGACGAACGAGCCGAAGAACGAGGCGAGCGCCGTCGATACCGCGGCGAGCCCTCCGCTCGCCATGATCATCACCGACGACCAGCCGAAGAGAAACGCGATGAGGTCGCCGTACGCTTCCCGCAGGAACACGTACTCGCCGCCTGCCTCAGGCATCATCGCGCCCAGCTCGGCGTACGTGAGCGCGCCGGCGAGCGATAGCAGTCCGGCCGCAAGCCAGGCGAGCAGCACGTTCGACGGACTGCCGACGAGCTGCGCCATCGACGTGGTCTTGAGGAAGACGCCGGTCCCAATGACGGTGAGGACGAGCGCGATCGCATCGCGGAGCGACAGCGCTCTCGTGAGCTCTCGCGTCGCGGACGTAACAGCCGGTACTGGCGCGATGGGCGAGCTCATCGCGGAAGGAGCGGTCACTCGGGCGGACGAACTATGTCGTGCGGCCCGGTGTTGCGAATGCCGTAGGTCGGCCGGACGTACTCTTCCGTCGTAGCGATCCCTTCCGACCTGTCGAGCTCGCGATTCTCGCGCTCGATGTTGTCACGCTCTTCCTTGTAGCGGCCGTACCATTTGCGCGTGACCTCGCCCGCGAGCTCGCGATTGCCAAGTCCGAACGCGAGCGAAATGGCAAAAGCGACCGCACCGAACAAAATCGCGAACGCTGTCGTGACGATTTCCGTGGCGACGCCCAGCTCCTGGAGCGCCATGAACGCGGCCAGCACGACGACGCCTCCCTTTCCAACGCGCGCCAGCGTCGGTCCGCCGTGAAGTCCGCCCGCCGATGCCATGATCAGCCCGCCGACGAAGCTGCCAAGCACAATGCCCACAATCATTATTACGATCGCGGCGATGACGCTCGGGATGTAGCTCACGAGCTCCGAGAAGACGTTGGCGAGAGACTGGAGTCCGAGCGCGTTGGCGGCGACGAGCATCACGGCGAACATCACGAACCAGAAGACGAGACTTCCCGCGACGCGTGTCGGGTTCACGCGCGAGCCCGATCTCTCCACCGCCTCCATCACGCCGCCGCGCTCCAGGATCTGGTTGAGATGGAGTCGCCGCAGCAGGCGGTCGGTTCCCTTCTCGAGCAGTCTCGCCAGGAGATAGCCGGCGAAGAGGATGACGAGCGCGCCGAAGAGCGCGGGGACGTAGCGATAGAGCTGCTCGAAGCTGCTCGTCATTCTGTCGCTGAACGTGAGTGTCATCGTGGTGTCCACTAGAACCTCACATTGAATAGGGAGTGATTCCCCGGAGAGCGCGCCGCCAGCAGCGCCAGGCCTGCCGGGTTAAAAGTTACACTCAAACGTGGAGGTCCGGCGTCGTTGGGCGCGTCCAGATAGCGCTCGGTGACAATGATTCCCGCGAGGCCGCCGACGGCTGCCGCGCCCGCAATGAAATGCGGACCCGGATTGTCGTGATCAAAGATGGACGCGACACCGGCCCCCATCAGTCCGCCGGCCACCGTGCCCAGGAAGACGCGCCCTCCGTCGGTCCGGCTGTGATCGTAGCGCTGAACCAGAAACCGGTCGCCGGCGATGATCCCGAGAACTCCGCCCGTCGTCACCGTCGCGGCGATCGCCCTTCCGCTGCTCTTTGCGCCCAGAAATGCACCGGTCGCCGTGGCGCCGAGGAGTGCTGTGCTATAAAGGGTCTGAATGTCGCCGGACGTCACGCGATAGCGCGCGTTGCGCGGATAAAGCAGACCGAGGGGGTAGCCAACGATGCCGGAGGCGAGGATGATCGCCACTTCCGTGCGATCCGAGAGAGAGCGGCTGCATCCGGTGGGACTGCACGTCTCGCTTCCCCTGATCGCTTCCATCGTGCCCCAGCCGATGAGCGCTCCGATGTCGGCCCCGAAAGCCGTTCCAGTTGCATCGGCTTCCGTCATGTGGCGTGCGACGCTCAATCCCAGCGCCGTTCCCGTCAACCCTCCGACGAATGCGCCGGCGGCCTGCGCACGATCGCTCGCGTTGAACACGTACATCGTCGCCCAGCCGGCGAGCGTTCCGTTGCGTCCCATGTTGAACGCGAGGTCGCTCTGCGCGCGGGAGACAAAGGTCCTGCGCGAAATCTCCGAAGCGGCGAAGAAGCTTCCGCCGGCCACGACCAGGTATCCGGCGGTAGCTCCAGCACCATTGTCAGCGATCGCGGCCGCGAACGCTGGTCCGTATGCCACAAGGCCGAGAATCGTCTGATTCTTGACGAACGCATTGTGCGCGTCGGTCCGCGCGGTGATCACGTCCAGCGACAGTCGAGAAACGATCGCGCGAATTGCGTCCCGATCCACCGCCGAAATTGTGTAGCGTTCCACAACGCCCGTCTTTCGTCCGACCGCGAGCACATAAGTCGAATCGGTGACGGTGTAGAGCCGCGCCTCCGTGAAGTCGCCCGAGACGGGCCACCACGGAGCACGCAGCGCGGCGCGCTCGGCGATATACGGCGTCATGACGACCAGCCGGCCGGCGCTGTCGAACGGAACAGGTCGCTCCACGACCTGCGCGTGAACGCTGGTAGTGGCGACGAGAAGCAGGGCGCCCGCTGTTGCAAGGCGTCGAATTGACATCATCTATGTTCGGGTTCCGCGGTGGATGTCGAAGATAGCGCTGCGGCGGCACTTGCCACAGATCAACCAATCCCGCTGGCGCGCGTAGCCGAGGCCGAACGAGCCGCCGCCGATCTCCCGACGCGTCATCGCGACCGTGCAACGGGGGCAGAGCGGTATTTTTCCGGACGTGAAATCGTCGCGAATCCGTTGCAGCTCGCTCGCGCTGTACTGCGCGAGGCCCTTGTCGGCTGATTGATCGGCGTCTGGGGGTGCGCCGCTCGAGGAATCATCCTCCATCATCAGTCAGGAATCCGCACCACGATCTTGCCGAACTGCTGCCCACTCTGGAGCCGCTCGAACGCCTGTCGCCCCTGCGAGATGTCGAATACCGAATCGACGAGCGGCGTGAGATGCCCCGCGTGGAACTCACTCGTGACGGCCTCGAACTCCGCTTCGTTCCCCATCGTCGAACCCATGATGTCCCACTGATTCCAGAAGAGGCGACGCACATCCATTTGGACGATCGGCCCCGACGTCGCGCCGCACGTCACCAGCCGGCCGCGCCGGCCAAGCGCGCCGAGCGATTGCGCCCAGCTGGCCTCGCCGACGGTATCGAAGATGACGTCGACTCCGCGCTTGAGCGTGCGCGCCCGGACCTCCTTCCCCACGTCGGAAGTCGCGTAGTTGATCACGTGCTCGGCGCCCAGTCCCCGTGCGAGCGCCAGCTTTTCGTCGCTATGCGAGGTGACCCACGGCGTCGCTCCGATGGTGCGGACGATCTCGAGGGCCGCGAGCGCGACACCGCCGCCAATTCCCCAGATGAGGACGTTGTCGGTTTTCTTCACTCGGGCGCGGGTCACGACCATCCGCCACGCGGTGAGTGTGGACAGCGTGAACGCGGCCGCTTGCTCGACGGGCTTGCCCTTCGGAATCTCGCGCGCGTTGCGCGCCGGGATCACGATGTATTCCGCCAGAGTGCCGGGCGCGTGCTCGCCCAGCAGCTTGAAGTTGACGCAGAGCGACTGCTCGCCGGACAGGCAGTACTCGCAGGTGTGATCGCTGAGGCCGGGATTGACGATCACGCTGTCGCCGACCTTGAGCTGGTTGTCCGATGTTCCGCTCAGGTCACCGATGGCATCAACAACGCCAGTTGCATCAGCACCCAGGATCCAGGGCGGGGTGATCTTGACGCCCGGCATTCCGGCGACGACGAAGAGGTCCAGATGGTTGAGCGCTGCCGCTTTGACGCGGACGCGGATCTCGCCGCGTTTGGGCTCGGGCTTCGGCAGATCGGTGCGGTACTCGACTTGGTCGAGCCCGCCGTGCGCCGAGATGGTGAGTCCTCGCACGCGATTATCGGAGCGTTATATTCAAATGAGTCATAGAGATAAGAGCATCACGAAGATACCGACTTTGTTTTCCATCCGCCCGGATAAGACTGAATGCTCCCTATAAAGGTTCCCCCTCTCGGCGAGTCGATCGTTGAAGCCACGGTGTCGCGGTGGCTCAAGAAAGAGGGCGATGTCGTTGCCGCCGGCGATACGCTGGTCGATCTCGAGACGGACAAGATCACCGTAGAAGTCCCGGCACTCAAACCCGGCGTTCTAAGCAAGCGCTCGAAGGCCGAGGGCGAGGTCGTGCACGTCGACGACGTGCTCGGCGAGTTGGACGAGACGGCAGCCGGGACCGCTGTTGGCGCGGCGGCGACTGCGGCTCCCGCAGCGAAGGCTTCGGCTCCAGCGCCAACGCCGGCCGCGCCACCTGCACTGTCGCGTGGCGCACCGGCTCCAGCCGCTGCTCAATCCGGATCGACCAAGTCGTCACCTGCTGCACGCAAAATTGCTGACGAGCGCGGGATCGACATCGCGGCTGTGGCTGGAACGGGTCGCGGCGGCGTCGTGTCGAAACCCGATGTTCTAGCCGCGCCGGCAGGTACTGCCGCGCCGATTGCCGCACGGGCTTCGACGCCCACACCGAGTGCGCCGCCGCGTGGCGGAAATGGCGCCGCGCCTGGCGAGCGCGAGACGCGCGAGAAGATGTCGACGCGCCGCAAGCGCATCGCCGAGAATCTGCTTCAGTCGCAACACGCGACGGCGCACCTCACGACGTTCAACGAAATCGACATGTCGGCGATCAATGCGCTGCGTGAGAAATACAAGGAGAAGGTCGAGAAGGAACACGGCGTCAAGCTGACGTTCATGCCGTTTTTCGTTCGCGCGGCGTGTCAGGCGCTGAAACAGTTCCCGACGATCAACTCGCAGGTGGATGGGGACACCATCGTCTACAAGCATTACGTGAACATGGGAATCGCGGTCGCGTCCGAGCAGGGACTCGTCGTTCCAAACGTCAAGGATGCAGACCGGAAGGGGACTATTGAACTAAGCAGCGAGATTTCTGAAGTCGCCAAGCGTGCGCGCGATGGCAAGCTGACGATGGACGATCTCACCGGCGGCACGTTCACGATCACCAACGGCGGCGTGTTCGGCTCCCTCGTCTCGACGCCGATCATCAACTATCCGCAGGTCGGAATACTCGGCTTGCACAAGACGCAGGACCGGCCGGTCGCAATCAACGGCCAGGTCGTGATCCGGCCGATGATGTACATCGCGCTTTCATATGACCACCGCATAGTCGAAGGCCAGCAGGCGGTGCAATTCCTCGTACGCATGAAGGAGCTCGTCGAAGATCCAGCCGCGATGCTTATCGAATAGATGATCGACTGCGATGTAGCGATCATCGGCGGCGGACCCGGTGGATATGTAGCAGCAATTCGCGCCGGCCAGCTGGGCCTCAACACAGTTTGCATCGAGATGGACAAGACGCTGGGCGGGACATGCGTCAACGTCGGGTGCATTCCATCCAAAGCGTTATTGACATCGTCCGAGCATTTTGAGTTCGCGCGGTCGCACGCGGCCGAGCATGGTGTGATGGTCGGTGACGTGAAGCTGGATCTGCCGACGATGATGAAGCGGAAGGACGCCGTTGTGGGGGCGAACACGAGGGGCGTCGAGTACCTCTTCAAGAAGAACAAGGTCGTGTGGGCGAGGGGTCGCGGGACGCTGAAGAAAGGAAACGTGATTGACGTCGCCGGTTCTGACGGGAAAGCGGAGCAGTATCGCGCGAAGAACGTGATAATCGCGACCGGCTCCGTCTCCATCGAGCTGCCCTTCCTGAAATTCGACGAGAAGCGCGTGCTGTCGAACATCGGCGCGCTGACGATTCCCGAAGTGCCAAAGAATCTGCTCGTGATTGGCGGCGGTGTGATCGGGATCGAGCTCGGGTCCGTCTGGCGCCGGCTCGGCGCGAAGGTGACCGTCGTCGAGCTGATGCCGACGATTCTTCCGGGGAACGACGAAGAGATCATCAAGGAAGCCGATAAGATCTTCCGGAAGCAGGGGCTCGACATTCGTGTCGGGTCGAAGGTCACCGCTGCGAAGGTCGAGGCTAATCGGGTTGTCGTCGACGTCGAGAAGGATGGAAAGTCGGAGAAGATCGAGGCGGATTACGTGTTGGTGTCGGTTGGGCGGAAGTCGTTGCTCACCGGAATTGACGCCTCGGCACTGGGTCTTGCTTTAAGCAAGCGAAATGAGATTCTCGTTGATGCGCAGATGCGCACCAACCTTCCGAACGTCTATGCGATTGGCGATGTCGTCGGTGGGAAGCTTCTCGCGCACAAAGCCGAGGATGAGGGGGTAGTCGCAGCCGAGGTGATCGCAGGGCAGCGATCGCACATCGACTACAAGTCGATGCCGTCGGTGGTTTACACCTGGCCAGAGATTGCGACAGTCGGGCTCGCGGAGCACGAGGTAAAGGCGAGCGGACGAAAGTACAAGACCGGCAAGTTCCCTTTTTCCGCGAACGCGCGCGCACGCACGGCCGGTGACACGGCGGGCTTTGTAAAGTTCATCGCGGACGCCGACACCGACGAGCTGTTGGGCGCGCACATGATCGGGCCGGGTGTGTCGGAGCTGATTCAGGAGGCGGTGCTGGCGTTCGAGTACCGCGGGTCCTCGGAGGATATTGGAATTACGGTGCACTCGCACCCGACGTTGAGCGAGGCGGTGAAGGAAGCCGCGCTCGGCGTTCTTGGCAGGTCACTTCAGATATGATTGGAAAAAACGAATGCCGACGCTCGCCGCACCTCCGCAGCTAATAGTTTTCGAACCGATGAATCGGACAATCAGGCCGCTGGTCGCGGCCGACCGCAGCGGCGTGTTCAGGATTCTCGAGAACGCGGGAAATTTCACGCCCGAGGAAGTGGCGATCGCGCTGGAGCTGATCGACGAGTGGCTCGAGCTGGGCGAGCACAGCGGGTATCTCACGTACGTTCTCGAGGCGCGGGACAACGACGTGTCCGAGGTTCTTGGCTACGTGACCTTTGGTCCGACGCCGCTCACGGAATCGACGTTCGATTTGTATTGGATCGCGGTCGACAAGCTGAAGCATCGCGGCGGAGTCGGGAAGCGGCTCCTCAAGTTCTCGGAAGAGGAGATCGTGCGGCGTGGGGGGAAGATGTTGCTGATTGAAACGTCGTCGCAGGAAACCTACGGCGGGACGATCCAGTTTTACGAGCGGACCGGGTACGAGCTGGTGGGAAAGATTCCGGAGTATTACAAGCCTGGCGACGACAAGTTGATTTTTGCGAAGCGGTTGGTGTCCAGCGTTCCTCCTGACGAGGTAGTTCCAGCAGTTGTTGAGTGACGCCTGACGCGAATGGATGGGTGAGAGCCGGAGCGTGGGATTTACAGACTCCGGTATGGCTACGGCTCGTCCGCTGTCACGGGAAATCCGATCACCCTTGCTCGTTGCACTGGGCCAGTAGTGTGCTTGCAGCTGAACTAGGGCGTTAGGTAGCGCAAAACCATCAACGTTGTTTTGGGGAGACCTACGCGATGCGCTTGGGTTACCTGTTCGCGCCTTTTGCAGTTGCCATTGTTGCCTGCATCAAGGCGCCTGGCGAGCGACACGCTGCGTTGAACTGCCAAGGCTCCAGCGTTGCGAGCTGGCTACCCGACTCGACGGTCGCCATTTGCCTCCCCGCGAGATTCGTCGCCCGAACTCCACGCCGTTTCGCGCGCTCGCGCGGATATGGGATGCCTGACCACTGGATATCCGTGTCATTGAAGCAGGACTCGGCGGTGCCTGAGGGCGAGCGATGGCCTCTTACGCTTTCCTCGGGGAATCAGTGCATCGCTGACTGCACCACGGCCGAAAGCGTGGTCACGTCCCACGATACGGTAGCCGGTGTGCGGGCTTACATCGAGCGTGGTCTCATTTCGGGCGGCATAAGTGGCGAGCGACGCATTCCTGCGCTAATCGCGAGCCTCGACGGTCGCCCCGCGTGGACGGCCGTCGTTCAAGCCCGCACGCCCGATCCCCTTCTCAGAGACTCTCTTTTTGATGCCCTTCGCACCTTGCGTATCTACCCGCGCGCCGCCCGAGATCGCTGACCTGCTACCTAACGAACGTTGCAGCTGACAAGCACTTCTGGATTGCGCGCTGCGCGCGCATTGTTAGATGTGCTTGCAGCTGAACTAAGGCGTTAGCAACTGTCTCGAAAGTCAAGTAGAAATAGGCACGGGAGCGCTTTGATCGATTGACCAGCGCTGGCCGGTGCGGATCATGGTGTTGAGGATGG
>Ga0193726_1000997_pt1 | contig 24818 bp, 31 predicted proteins | sample H2c1metaG_FD_144928 | JGI IMG/M metagenome (GOLD analysis project Ga0193726, IMG submission 144928) | Soil microbial communities from a riparian zone of the East river system, Colorado, United States - H2c1 | ecosystem: Environmental > Terrestrial > Soil > Riparian zone | place: USA: East River...
TGCCGCTCAGGACGGTTTCCCGGGCGCCGGTGACCGTCACCGCGTCCAGCCGCGCGACGTCAGCCTCGCTGAGCGCGACCCCGGCGGCGCCGGCGTTCTGCTCGAGGTAGGCGATCCGCCGGGTACCGGGGATCGGGACGACGTCGGGCGCCTTGGCCAGCAGCCACGCCAGCGACACCTGGCCGGGGGCGGCGCCGTGGGCGGCCGCGATGTCCCGGACGACGTCCACGGTGGCGAGGTTCGCCTCCAGAGCGCCCTCGGCGTAGCGGGGCATGCCGCGCCGGTAGTCGTTCTCGGGCAGGTCAGCGCGGGAGGTGATGGTGCCGGTGAGCGCGCCCCGGCCGAGCGGGCTGAACGGCACGACGCTGATCCCCAGCTCCCGGCACAGCGGGAAGATCTCCGCCTCGATCTCCCGCGACCACAGGGACCACTCGGTCTCCACCGCGGTAATCGGGTGCACCGCGTGCGCCCGGCGGATCGTGTCGGCGGCCGCCTCCGACAGGCCCAGAAAGCGCACCTTGCCCTCGGCGACGAGCTCGGCCATGCCCCCGACGGTCTCCTCGATGGGCACGTCGGGGTCGGCGCGGTGCAGGTAGTACAGGTCGACGTAGTCGGTGCCCAGGGCCTTCAGCGAGCGCTCGAGGCGCTCGCGCATGTAGGCGGGCGTGCCGTTCAGGACGGCCGGGCGGCCGTCCCGCGGAATGCTGACGATGCCGAACTTCGTGGCCAGCACGACCTTGTCGCGCCGGCCCGCCACGGCCCGGCCGACGATTTCCTCGCTGTCGCCGTAGCGGTCCGCGGTGTCGATCAGCGTGACGCCGAGGTCGAGAGCGCGGCCGACCAGTTCCTCAGGCGTGTCGGCCGAGTCCGAGGCCTTCTGCCCGTAGGGCATCGCGTAGCTCATGGCGCCGAAGCCCACGGCGCCGACCTTGAGGCGGCCGCCCAGGCTGCGTGTCGGGATGGTCATGACGTTCCTCCCCCTCAGAATGCGTGCCCGCCGAAGTATGTCCTCAACTGAGGACAAGCGTATGTCCTCCGCTGCGGACATGCAACTGGCCGACGTATCCTGGACCTCGTGACAGGCAACCCGGAGTCTCCGACGCCGCTCCCGCCCCGCGCCGCCGCGACGCCGCCGCGACGCGGACGGCGGTCCTGCTCGCCGCGCGCGAGATGTTCACCCGGCTCGGCTACGACCGGGCCGGGACCCGCGAGATCGCCGCCGCCGCCGGCGTCGACGCGCGCCTGATCGGCCGGTACTTCGGCTCCAAGGAGAAGCTGTTCGCCCAGGTCGTCGACATCGTTTTCGAGAAGACCATGATGATGGGACCGGGGCTGAACAACGCGGCCGCGCACGCCCTGCTGGCCGATGCCGGGCCGGCCGACGGAATGCTGATGACCCTGCGGTCGGCCTCCAACGAGCGCGCCGTCGCGATCATGCGCGACAACATCGAGCGCCGGTACCAGCGGGCGGTCACCGACGGTCTGGTACCGCCGCACGCAGCCGGACGCGCCGCCCTGCTCATCGCCGTCTGCTCCGGCGTCCAGCTCATGCGCACCGTCATCGGGAGCACGGTCCTCACCGGAGACGGCGCCGACGAGCTGGTGCCGTACCTCGAGGCCGCGCTCGACGCCATCTCGGCGACGCCGGCCCCGCCGGCGGCAGGCAGGGAGCTGGCGGCAGCCGCGGCGCCATCGCCGGCCCCGGCGAAGGCAGTCTGACAGCGGGATCCGTGTGGCAAAAGCAGATCAATTCGCCACTAAATACAGTCAGTCGCCGTCAACCGTACTGATCTCTTCCCCGATTTAGACCTCTGCGGGCGGGCTCGTAGGCTGGCAGTGATGGCCGCCCGCGGGCAGAAGCCGTATTCGCTGCCCGCCATCGTCTTCATGGGGAGGCGCCGATGGTCCTAGGGCCGGGAGACGCGATGGCAGCTCCGGCAGGAGGCCACGGCCGAATGCGGGCGTCAGACGCTGACCGCGAACAGGTAATCGACGTCCTCAAGGCAGCATTTGTCCAGGGCCGGCTGCACAAGGACGAACTCGACGCGCGGGCCGGCCAGGCCTTCGCGTCACAGACTTACGCGGAACTGGCCGCGGTCACCGCCGACATCCCGGCCGCTGCGGCCGGCGTCCGGCCGCTGCCCAAGCGCGCCCAGCCGGAGGCTGACTCGTCCGTCGCGCAGGTCGTCTTCTTGTGCGCATCGGCCATCATCGCGGCCGAGCTCTTCCTGGTCCTGGCGATCTTCGCGTTTCCCGTGTACGGCACGCTGGACATCGCTGTGCTGGCCAACCTGATCGGCCTGCCGCTAGCCGGGGGCCTGATGTATGACACCTGGCGGGCGAGCCACTCTCGCGAGCGCAGGCCCCATGGCCAGGGACCCCGCGCCGAGGGACCCCGCGGCCAGGGCGGCGCCGCCACCTGCTCGAAGGTCAGCAGGACAGCGCGGCCGACGGTGATCCGGGTCTCGGCGCGGCCGCCGGGGACGGCCGGGCCCCGGCCCGGCTGCGGCTTGACCGCTCGCTCCGAGCGCAGGACCGCGGCCGAGTTCAGGCGGGGGTAACTCCTCCAGGGCTTTCTGCCCGGCGTCTCCTATCCGAGTTAGCGGCTCGGAGAAACCACGTCAAATCATCTCCAATTACGTTAAGTTCCTTTCCGGAATTGGCTGCGCAGCAGGACCGCCCGGCCCCGCGCGAGCCCCCCCCACGGGCCAGCGCCGACACCCTGGAAACGTTCCACGGAAGGGAACACGATGTTCGGTAATGGCAGGCTCGCCGCCCGCGTCACCCTCGCTGCCGGCCTATTGACTGCTCTGGCCACGCTGACCGCCGCCCCGGCGCTCGCCGCTCCGCAGGGGGCGGCCGCGGCGGCCGTCCGGACCGCCGCGCCGGCCGGGACGAGGGGGTTCGCGACCTGGGCCGCCGCGCAGAAGGCCGTGGGCTTCCCGCTCTACGCCCCGCACCGCACGGCCGGCCTCAAGTTCGACGGCGCCATCGCGGTCGCCCGGTGCAAGGCCACGGCGAATGTCCGGTGGGACGTCACCGCCGAGTGGGGCACGCCGAAGGCGCACCTCATCCTCGACCAGAACGCCGTGAGCGCGTCCTGCATCGGCAAGCTCCCGCCGCTCCCGCCGCTGGCCATCTACCGGGTCAACCACGTCACCTACCGGGTGACCGGCGCCTGCGGGGTCCCGACCCTGCCGTCGTGCTCCAGCAAGGCCGCCATCCTGTTCATGACCTGGAAGATCGGGCCGCGCTTCTACATGATCGTGTCCCAGGGCGTGGCCCGCGGCGCCCTGCTCCCCGTCGCGACCAGCATCAAGAAGGTCTAACCGCCAGTTCAGCCCACGCTGGGCACTCCCGGCGGCTGCGGCCCGGCCGCCTGAATAGGGTGGCCGGGATGAGGTGGCTGGCGGAGTGCTCGGCCGCGGCGCTCGGCGCGGCACTGCGGACGGTGGCGCCGGAGCTGAGCGGGTACCCGGTCACGTTCCCCGAGCCGGCCGGCCGGGACGACCCGCTGTGGCAGTCGTCCACCGCGGTCGTGGGCGGGCGGTTCATCGCGAAGTTCGCGTGGTCCCGTCCCGCCGCGCTCCGGGTGGCGCACGAAAGCGCGATCCTGACGGCGCTAGCGGCCGAGCCGGCGGTCCCGTACCTGCCCGAGGTGGTGGCCAGCAGCATGGAGCCCGTGCTGCTGGTCACCCGGCTGGTGCCGGGGGCGTCGCTGTTCGACGTCGCCGGCTCCGTCGACCGGGACCACGCCGGCCGGCAGCTCGCCCGGTTCCTGGGCGCCCTGCATCAGCCGGCCGCGCGCGAGCGCGCCGAGGCCGCGGCCGGCAGGCTGACCGGCGCGGTGCTGCCGCCGGCCACGACGGAGGTAATACGCCACCGATTCGGAACGTGGGTCCGGCCTGATCAGCACCAGTCCGTCAGGCGATGGTGCGACTGGGCGGACGCCACGCTGGCCGCGCCGGGCCGGTCGGTGCTCGTGCACGGCGACCTGCATGGCGACAACCAGGTGTGGGACCACGGCGAGCTCCGCCTGGTGGTGGACTTCGAGACCGCCGGGGCGGCCGAGCCGGAGTATGACCTGCGGGTCCTGCCCGGGATCGGCCCCGGCGTGGAGCTGCTGACCGCGGTCATGCGCCACTACCGCCAGGTCACCGGCCGCCCGCTGTCCGCCGATCGCGTGATGGCCTGGCACCTGCGCACTGCGCTCGGCGATGCGCTGTGGCGCAGCGAGGCCGGCATCCCGCTGCCCGACCACCGGACGCCGCCGGAGTGGGTCGATGATCTCGCCGCGCGCTTCAGCGCACTCGGCATCGACCCCTCACGTTCCTTACGCTCACCGCGAACCACCTCCCGGTAGCCGAGTGGGCATGCGCCCACTAAAGTGGGCGCATGCCCACTACTGCACCGCGTGAGCAGCCGCGGCCCGGTCAGCCCGAGCCGCATCAGGCCCGCCAGGTCGCGGAGTCGTTCGGCGCGGACGCCGAGCGCTATGACCGGGCCCGGCCGCGCTACCCCGGCGCGCTGGTGGACCGGATCGTCGCCGCCAGCCCCGGGCCGGACGTCCTCGACGTCGGCTGCGGCACCGGCATCGCCGCCCGGCAGTTCCAGGCGGCGGGCTGCACGGTGCTCGGCGTCGACCCCGACCCGCGGATGGCCGAGTACGCCCGGCGGGCCGGCGTCGAGGCCGAGGTGGCGACCTTCGAGGCCTGGGACCCGGCCGGCCGCGCGTTCGACGCGGTCGTCGCGGGCCAGTCCTGGCACTGGGTGGACCCGGTCGCCGGGGCGGCCAAGGCGGCGCGGGTGCTGCGGCCCGGCGGCCGGCTGGCGGTCTTCGGGCACGTGTACGAGACCCCGCCCGGCGTGGCGGACGCCCTCGCCGCGGCCCTGCGGCGGGTGGCGCCGGACTCCCCGCTCAGCGCCCGGCCCGCGGGCCGCGCCCAGCCGGCCCGGACCGCCCTGGACATCTATCAGGTCATGTTCGGCAGGGCCGCCGACGGGATCCGGCAGGCGGGCGGATTCGGCGAGCCGGAGCAATGGCGATTCGACTGGGAGCTGTCCTACACCCGGGCCGAGTGGCTGGACCTGCTGCCCACCACCGGCGCCCTCACCCAGCTCGCGCCGGGCCAGCTGGCCGAGGTGCTCGAGGCAGCCGGGGCCGCCATCGACGCGGACGGGGGCAGCCTCACGATGCCCTACACCACGCTGGCGGCCACCGCGGCCCGGGCCGCCTGACGTCATCCGGCGGAGATCACGGCGCTGAGCGCGGCGGCGGCGGCCAGCAGGGCCGCTGACCGGGCATCGATGCTCGCGTCCCGGGCGGCCAGGGTGCTCATCACCTCATCCCACCGGCGCGCCCGGCGCAGCTCCGGCATCAGGGCCCGGAGCGGCGCAATGCGATACCCGGCCAGCCGCAGCTGATGGACGATCCGTGCCTCCCGGACGTCGCCCGGCGAATACCGGCGGGCTCTGCCCGCGGCGGCCCGGCCGGGCACGACGAGCCCTTCGGCATCCCAGTGCCGCAAGGCAGAGGCCCGCACGCCGAGCGCGACCGCAAGCTCGGAGATGCCCATGGCGTCCGAGGGGCGAACCGCCTCGACCGGCTCTGCGGCGATGGCCTCGGCCGCCGCCCTGGCCAGCCTGGCCGCCCGGCGCTCCGCGTGGAGCCGGCCGTGCGCCGCATCCAGCAGGGCCAGCAGCTCCGAGCCCGGATACTCGTGCGCAGCGCGCATGATCCTCTTGGCCTCGACTGGACCGGCGCCGGCGGCCAGGGCCCGGTAGGCCACGGCGGAACGCACGTGGGACTCGGCGTAGACCCGGTAACCCGCGCCGGTGCGCGGCGCCGGGGGCAGCACGCCGTCACGCTCCAGGTTGCGCACCTGCTGGACGGAGTACCCGGCCCGGCGACGGCTCGCCCGAGATCAGCTGGGGAGACACGTTCTTCTACTACGCGCCCGACGGTGCCATCCCCAAGACCGGCCAGCCCTTCGCGACGATCGTGACCAAGGACTACCCAGGCGACGAGGGATCGCGCCTCAGCCGGCCCGGCGCCTTCCGGCTGAACCTCGCCGCCGGAAAGGACACCTTCACCACCTGGACAGGCCACGAGCCGCGCGAGCCCGCCGATGACGTCGACCAGGGCGTCGCTGACTCCGTGCTGGCGCACCCGGTCTACGGCGGCCTGGGCTGGCTGGCCGTGGTGAACCCGGGCTCCCGGACGGAGGCCGCCGTCCGGGAACTGCTCCGCACCGCCCACGACCTGGCCTGCTCGCGCCACCAGCGACGTGCCGAGTTCCGCGAGGACCGATGAGTTCGGCTCCCGCCGCCGGTACGTACTGAGTCAGCACCGACCGGCAGGAGACCCATCATGAGCGTCATCGTCATTGAGTTCATCACCCTCGACGGGATCGTGACCGACCCCGACGGGTCCGACGGCACGCCAGCGGGCGGCTGGGCGTTCCGGCACGGCCCCGAGAGCGTCGCCGGCGACAAGTTCCGGCTCGGCAGCACCCTGGACAGCGGGGTCATGCTGCTGGGCCGCCGGACCTGGCAGCTGTTCTCGCGCCTGTGGCCGGGCCGCGACACCCCGTTCGCCGCGCGGCTGAACGCGGTGCCGAAACTGGTCGCCTCCCGCACGCTGAGTGACACCACGGCGTGGGCGAACTCGCAGCTCATCGACGGCGACGCCGTTGACGCCGTCAAGCGCGAGCAGCGCGACGTCATCATCACCGGCAGCCTGGGCGTCGTGCGCGCGCTGGCGGCCGCGGACCTGGTCGACGAGTACCGGCTCCTGACCTTCCCCACGATCCTCGGCGCCGGCGAGCGGCTGTTCCCGGCCAGCGCGACGCCCGCGCACCTGGAGTGCCTGCACGCCGAGCAGGCCGGCGCCGCCGTCTTCGCGCGGTACGCGAGGGCCGCGCGATGACGGTCCGCTTCCTCGTCGCGTACGAGACGCCGGCCGACCCGGAGGAGTTCGACCGGCACTACCGCGAGGTCCACGTCCCGCTGGTGCGGCGGCTGCCGCGGCTGCGCCGGTACGTGATCGGCCGCGACGCCCAGCCCGTCCGCGGCGCGCCCTACTACCTGGTGGCCGAGGCGGAATGGGACACGATGGACGAGCTGCGCGCCGCGTTCGCCTCCCCCGAGGGCCGCGCTACCGCCGCCGACGCGGCCCGCCTCCAGGAGCTCGCCCCGGTCCGCAGCATGATCTTCACCGTCGACGACGGCCCCGGCTGAGCGCGGCCGCGCCGCGGCGGCCCTAGGGCCGCAGCCCGCCTAGGGCCTCGGCTCGGCGCCGTCGAGGCGCAGTCCGGCGATGAGGAGCCCGACCATGCGGCGGGCGTCGTAGCGCGGGTTGCTCTCCGCGCCGATGCAGAGATTGCCGACGGCCAGCATCAGCTCGTAGGCGTCGGCGCCGGGAGCGATCTCGCCCGCCGCGGCTGCAGCGCCGAGCAGCCGGGCGCATACCGGGACGAGCCGGTCGAGGAAATAGGCGTGCAGGTCCTGGAACGCGGCCCGATCGGACTGCAGCGCCTTGGCCAGGCCGTGCTTGGTGACCAGGAAGTCGACGAACAGGCCGATCCAGCGGGCCAGGGCGGCATGCGGGGTGCTGCTGCTGTCCAGCAGCACCGGGCCGGCCTCGGCGCACGCCTCGACCTGGTGCCGGTAGACCGCGACGATGAGATCGGCCCGTGTCGGGAAGTGGCGGTAGATCGTGCCGAGGCCAACGCCGGCCTTGGCGGCGATGTCGCGCACGGGCACGTCGACGCCGGAGGCGATGAAGGCCGCGGCGGCCGCGTCCAGCAAGGTCGCCTCGTTACGCCGGGCGTCGGCCCGCTTCCGCGGGGCTGGCGACCCGGCTCCGCTGTCGATGCCTGCCACTGCTGCCGCTACCTCCGTCACTCAGCTTGGCAAACGGAACAATGTTCCGTATGTTAGTTAGCGGAACACGGCTCCGCTTGCTGATGATGCCAGACCAGGCGAGCCGAAGCCAAGCCCGCATCACCTCTCAAGGAGGAACAGCCGTGCAATACCGCACCCTGGGCCGCACCGGCGTGCAGGTCAGCTCCCTGGTGCTCGGCGCGATGAACTTCGGCAGCCGGGCCGGTACCACCCAGGACGAGGCGACCGCCATGGTCGACGCCGCCCTGGAGGCCGGGATCAATGCCATCGACACGGCCGACTTCTACGGCCGGGGCGAGTCCGAGGAGATGGTCGGCAAGGCCATCGCCGGGCGCCGCGACGACATCGTGCTGGCCACGAAGGCGGGCCTGGCCATGGGCGACGAGCCCGGCCAGCAGGGCAGCTCGCGCCGCTGGCTGGTCACGGAGCTGGACCGCAGCCTGCGCCGCCTGGGCGTCGACCACGTCGATCTCTACCAGATCCACCGGTGGGACCCGAGCACCAGCGACGAGGAGACGCTGTCGGCGCTGACCGACCTGCAGCGCGCCGGGAAGATCCGGCACTTCGGCTCCTCGACGTTCCCCGCGTACCGCATCGTGCAGGCTCAGTGGGCCGCCCGGGAGGGCCACCTGAGCCGCTACGTCACCGAGCAGCCCAGCTACTCGATCCTGCAGCGCGGGATCGAGACTCACGTGCTGCCGGTCACCGAGCAGTACGGGCTCGGCGTGCTGGCGTGGAGCCCGCTGGCCTCGGGCTGGCTGTCGGGCGCGGTCCGTGCGGGCCGGGAGGTCACCACCCGGCGCTCGGCCCTGATGCCGGAGCGCTTCGACACCGCCATCCCCGCCAACCGGGCCCGGCTCGATGCCGTCGAGCGGCTGGCCGCCGTCGCCGACGAGGCGGGCCTGACGCTGATCCAGCTCGCGCTCGGGTTCGTCACCGCGCACCCCGCCGTGACCAGCGCGATCATCGGCCCCCGCACCATGGATCACCTGCGCTCCCAGCTCGCCGCCGCCGGCACCGTCCTGTCCGCCGACGTGCTCGACGCCGTCGACGCCGTGGTCGCTCCCGGCACCGACCTCGCCGCGCACGAGAAGCTCGACACGCCGCCCGCCCTGCTCGACCCGTCCCTGCGCCGCCGCCGCGTGCCCCGCCCGTCCGGAAAGGACTGACCGCCCATGCCGCAACCACCCCGTTTCGGGATCGCGACCGCCCCGCAGCAGGTCAGCTACGACGACATCCTGCGGGTCTGGCGCGAGGCGGACGCAATCCCGCAGATCGAGCACGCGTGGCTGTTCGATCACCTCATGCCGATCGCCGGCGACCCTGGCGGCCCGATCTTCGAAGGCTGGACCCTGTTGTCGGCTCTCGCCGCGCAGACCGAGCGGCTGCGCCTCGGCCTGCTCGTGACCAGCAACCGCTTCCGCCCGCCGGCCATGCTGGCCAAGATCGCCACGACCGTCGACATCGTGTCCGGCGGGCGGCTTGAGTTCGGCATCGGCGTGGGCTCCCGGCCCGGCCACCCGCTGGCCCGGCGCGAGTACGCGGCGTACGGCCTGCCCTTCCGCGACACCGCCGACGCAGTGGGAAGCCTCGCCGAAGCGTGCACGGTGATCAGGCGGCTGTGGACCGAGGCCGGGCCGTTCGACTTCCACGGCACCTACCTCGACCTCACCGGAGCGTTCGGCAACCCCAAGCCCGTCCAGCGCCCCCATCCGCCGATTGTCATCGGCGGGCGCTCGGCCGCGACGCTGCGCGTGGTGGCCGAGCACGCCGACGTGTGGAACATCCCGGGCGGCGACCTCGACGACGCGGTCGGCCGCAGCGCGCTGCTGGACCGCTACTGCGCCGAGATCGGCCGCGACCCCGCCGCGGTCACCCGCTCGATCTACCTGCCCGTCTCCTACGACCAGCCCGGCGTCACGCAGGACGCGATCGGCGCGGCGACCGGCGCCGGCTTCCGGCACGTCGTCCTCGGGCTGCCCGCGCCCTACCCCGCCGGCGTCGCCCAGTGGGTCGCCGACACGCTCATCACCACGGCGGGCTAGCACCGGAATCCCGGTGCCCGGCCTGGATGAGGCCCGGCCTGGATGAGGTCTGGCCGATGACGGGGCAAAACGGGCGCTGAGCGGGGGCGGCCGCTAGGCAACTCCGGCGCGGCGTGGCACGATCTTGCAGGTGACCAGCAGACCCGACGAGGCACAGCGGCTCCGCGACCTCGCACGGCTGCGCCGCGTCCGCGACCGGATCGACCGGGAGTACGCGCAGCCGCTGGACGTCGAGGCGCTCGCCCGCGGCGCGCACATGTCGGCCGGGCACCTCTCCCGCGAGTTCCGCCGCGCCTACGGCGAGTCGCCCTACGGCTACCTGATGACGCGGCGGATCGAGCGGGCGATGGCGCTGCTGCGCCGCGGCGACCACACCGTCACCGAGGCCTGTTTCGCAGTCGGCTGCTCGTCCCTGGGCACCTTCAGCACCCGGTTCACCGAGCTGGTCGGCGTGCCGCCCAGCACCTACCGGCGGCAGGCCGCGGGCGCGACGGCGGGGATCCCCTCCTGCGTGGCCAAGCAGGTGACCAGACCGGTCAGGAATCGAGAAGCGCCCGCCGACGCGCCGCAGCTAGCGTGACCAGCATGGACATCACCATTAACGCGAGCTTCCTGCCGCAGGACGACCCGGACGCGGCCCTGGCCTTCTACCGCGACACGCTCGGCTTCGAGGTCCGCAACGACGTCGGGTACGGCGGGCTGCGCTGGATCACGGTCGGCCCGCCCGGCCAGCCCGGCACGTCCATCGTCCTGTATCCGCCGGGCGCCGATCCGGGCATCACCGACGACGAGCGCCGCACCATCGCCGAGATGATGGCCAAGGGCACCTACGGCATCATCACCCTGGCCACCGCCGACCTCGACAGCACCTTCGAGCGGCTGCAGGCCGGCGACGCCGAGGTCGTCCAGGAGCCCACCGAGCAGCCGTACGGCATTCGCGACTGCGCCTTCCGCGATCCCGCGGGCAACCTGATCCGCATCAACGAGGTGCGCTGAGCGCCTGCCCGCCGGCATCCCGGCGCTAGGGCCGCGACAGCCGGGACCGCCGTAGGATCTTCCGCATGGGCGCCGCTATCGATCACGTGGGCATCCCCGCCGCAGATCCCGAGGCCGCCGGGATCTTCCTCGCCTGGGTCCTCGGCGAAGGGGAGGTGATCCCGGACGGCCCGCCGGACGACGACTCCGGTGACATGTTCTCGCTCGTCCTCGACGGCTGGTCGCTGGCCTTCGTCCGGACGCCGCGCCCCGTCCCGCTCCACCTCGCGATCCGGATCGCGCCGGACACGTTCACCGCCGCGACCGGGCGCCTGGCCGAGCGCGGCATCGCCTTCGGCAACGACCCCGAGGACACCGCGAACGGGCACACCGACGACCCCCTCGGCGGCGCAGGCCGCGCCTGCTTCACCGACCCCGACGGCCACCTGTACGAGCTCGTGGCGGTCCCGGCCGCGGCCTGACAGCCGCGGTGCCGTGCCCGGCTTCGGGCGCATGCAGCCCGGCGGCGCGGGTCACCGACCCCGCGGCAACGACCTGAACGGAGAGACGCTGCTGCTACAGCAGCAGCGTCCTTACGCCCATGTCGTTCGCGCCCACTTTCCCGGCCTGGCGGTGTCTACATCGCTGACTGCTGAACACGCCAGCGAACAGGGGAACAGAAATGGGAAAGATCGTCGTAAGCACGAACATCACGCTGGACGGAGTCGTCCAGGATCCAGACGGCGCCGAGGGCTTCGCGCACGGCGGCTGGTTCGGCCGGTTCGGGGGCAAGGACCTCGAGCCGTGGGGCAAGGTCTCGCTCGACGAGGCGCTGGGCGCCGAGGCCCTGCTGCTGGGCCGGCGCAGCGACGAGTGGTTCGCCACGCGGTGGGCCTCGCGGACCGGCGAGTGGGCGGACCGGCTGAACAGCCTGCCCAAGTACGTCGTGTCCGCGACCCTCGAGGCGCCCAGGTGGGGCAACTCGACGGTCCTGCGGGGCGACGTGGTGAGCGAGGTCTCGAAGCTGAAGCAGGAACTGGCCGGGGAGATCGTCGTCTACGCGAGCTATCAGCTCGGGCGCACGCTGCTGGAGCACGGCCTGGTCGACGAGCTGCGGCTGACCGTCTTCCCGGTCACGCTCGGCGCGGGCGAGCGCCTCTTCGGCGAGAGCAGCGCCATCAGGCCCATGCGCCTCCTCAGCACCCAGACCATCGGTGATGGCCTCGCCTTCCTCACCTACGCGCTCCTCCAGGAGGCCTAGCAGTTGCTCGCGTCGACCTCGACTCGGGCGGACTCGGCGTGAATACTGAAGCGAGAGCCCGCCTGCCGACCGGCCTCGCAGGGGATGCGCGATGTCGAAGCTGATGCCAGACCTGACGGTCGTCGCCGAGGGCGAGGCCCCCGGCGGCGACCGCTGGGAACTCCTGGTGGGCGGCCCGGCCAACGATTACTGGACCATGCTTGAGACCGTTTATCGTGACGGGCGCCGCGCCAGGGGCGGGGCGGCAGGGCCAGCGTTGTCCCCCGACGACCTGCTCAGCCTCTACACCGGGCGGTTTGAGCTGGGGCCGCTCCAGGTCATCGTCCGGGCCGGCGCCCGCGTGCGGCGAGTGCGATTGGTGTCGGAGGCGGGCGAGCGGTTCGACATGCTGCCGGCCGCGCACGTCCCCGCGATCGGCGTGACCCTGTTCGCCGGCCTGCTGCCGTGGACAGCGGACGTTGTCTGGATCGAAGGCCTGGACGACGATGGTCACGTGCTGTCGCCGTAGTCTGGCCCGGCCAGAGATGACCGGACGCCTCAGCGCGGCATCATCAGGACGGCTGGTTTCCTGCGCGTCCTGCCGCGATACCGCCGGCTACCCTCGCCATTGTCGAGAGGGCAGCCGGTGGTGACAGGACCGGGAGACGAGCTGGCAGCGGGCAGCCGTGGCCGAATGCGGGCTGGGGACGCCGACCGCGAGCAGGTGATCGACGCCCTCAAGACCGCGTTTGCGCAGGGCAGGCTGGCCAAGCACGAACTCGAGCTGCGGGTCGGCCAGACGCTCGCGTCGCGAACCTACGCTGAGCTGGCTGCGATCCTGGCCGGCATCCCCGCCCCGCCGGCGAGACCAGCAGCCCCGCCGCTGGAAGCCCCCCGGCCCCCGGCCCGGCCGTCAACCAGGAAAGTAGCCATCTCGTGCGCATGCGCCGTTCTGGCTGCCGAGCTCATCCTTTCCGTACTGGTCATCACCATCCCCCTGTTCCTCATGCTGGACCTGGCCGTCCTGGTGAACTTGCTGGGCTTGCCGCTAGCCGGAGGCCTGGTCCTCGACACCTGGCGCGAGAACCGCGGCCGCGGCCAGCTGCCGCCGCCGGTGCCGCCTCATGCCTGGATGACGGTCTCGGCGTTTGACTGCATCTCGTCCAGCCACTGGAGGCCGGACTGGCGGCCGTAGTGGCGGCCTCAGTACCGGAGGTCAGCCTGGAGGGCGTAGTGGTCCGACGGATAAGTGTCGCTGACGGGCTTGGTGCCCAGTAGCGCGGCCTGCACGGCGTGGCCGGCACCGCCGGGCCGCGGGTTGGCCGAGAAGATGTAGTCGATCCGGCGGCCGGGCCACAGGAGCTGGGTCGCCCACGGATTGTCGTTCGACCACGTGTGACCCGGGGCGGGCGGCCCGGCCAGCTCCCAGGTGTCATAGAAGGACAGGCCCGGGACGGGAGCGGCGCTGCGCCCGGTGAGCATGCGGATCTCGTCGCTGTCGGGATCGGCGTTGAAGTCCCCGCAGACGACGAGCGGGACCCGCTCCTCCTGGCTCTCGCTGACGTAGGCCAGCAGCTCGTGCACCGCGTGCTGGCGGGCCTCGCTCTGGTCGAACCACCAGGCGTCCATCACCAGCCCGTACACCTGGACCGGGCCGCGCGGGCCGGCCAGCTCGGCGAACTGCGCGCGGGCGCCCCCGAGCGCCCGGCTGGACTCGCGCCGGACCGGCCACCTGGAGAGCACCCCCACTCCCGACAGCGCGGCCGGGTCCTCCTCCGCGGCGATCCCGCTGAAGGCATGGTGCGGCAGGCCGAGCGGGCCGGCCAGGCGGGCGCACTGGCTGTCGCCGTCCTTCGACCACGACTCGGTCAGCACGACGACGTCGGGACGGGCGTCCTGGAGCGTCGCGGCGATCGCCGCCTCGCGGTCGCGCCAGGGCCCGTAACGGCCCCAGACGTTCCAGGTGACCACCCGCATGGTCGTCTCGATGAGCGGGCCGTAGGACCGCGGCGGGATCTCGTCCATGGAACGCGACCTCTCGACTCGGGTCCCCGCCACCTACCCGGCCGGGCGGCCCTAACCCGGGACGGTCCTCACAGGCGCATCGCGGACGGGAGCACGAAGTAGTAGAGGCAGCCGATGGCGATCAGGTAGGCCAGGATGACGAGGGTCCAGCCCATGTTGTTCCGGATCACCTGCCCCTCGTTGCGCACGAACTTCGTGGTCGCCACCCCGACGCTCGCCGTCTGCGGCGCGACGGGCTTGCCGACCTCCGCGCCGACCGAGTTCAGCGAGGGGAATATGAGCAGCGGGGCATGCAGCAGCTTGCCCACCGAGAGCTGAAACTGCCCGAACACGGCGTTGGCCGAGGTGTTCGAGCCCGACAGGGCCACCGCGATCCAGCCCAGGATGGCCGCGAGCAGGATGTAGCTGGTGCCGACCTTGGAGAAGCCGCTGGCCATCGAGTTGGCCATGCCCGAGTAGCTGAACACGTCGGCCAGCCCGAAGATGAACGGCCCGACCAGCAGCGCGCCCCACATCTGCCGGAACGAGCTGGCGAACACCTCGCGCAGCTGCGCCCGGCTCGGCCGCAGGAACACGGCGATGATCAGCCACGAGGCCAGGATCGCGGTGCCCGCGACGAACGGCGCGAACTTCCACGAGACGTCGGTCGGGCCGCCCAGCGAGCTGACCGCGGTCACCGTGGGCTCGTAGGGGATGTAGCCGGGCAGCGGCGACCACGGGCCGGTCCAGGCCACGACGACGGCGATGAGGATGCCGAACGGGATCAGGGCGCGGGCCAGCCGCCCGGCCGGGCCGGCGGCCGCGTCGGCGTCGTAGCGGCTGATCTCCTCCTCGGTCAGCTCGCGGCCGCCGAAGCCCAGGACGGTCTTGGGCCGCCACACCCGCAGCAGGCCCAGCAGCGCGGCGAAGCAGACCACCGAGCCGATGACATCGGGCAGGTAGGGACCGACCCACTCGGCCACCGGGAACTGGCCCGCGATGTAGCCGAGCGACCCGACGATGGCCAGGGGCCACCCGTCGCGGAACCCGCGCCGCCCGCTGACCAGGTAGATCAGGATCCACGGCGGGAGCAGCGCCAGCAGCGCGACGATCTTGCCGATCGAGGCCGACAGGGACAGCAGCGGCAGCCCGGTGACCGCGGCCAGCCCGATGATGGGCGCGCCGAGGGCGCCGTAGGACACCGGCGCGTTGTTGGCGATGGCCGCCACCCGGATGGCGGCCAGGTCGGCCACGCCCAGGGAGATGAGGATGGGCGCGACCACCGCCCAGGGGTAGCCGAAGCCGACCAGCCCCTCCATGAGCGCGCCGAAGGCCCACGCCATGAGCAGGGTCTGGACCCGGATGTCGGCGGTGGCCTGGCGGATCAGCCAGCGCTTGAAGTCCTCGAAGGCCCCGGTCGCGACCAGCGTGTTGTAGATGATCACGCCCCAGAACACGATCCAGTCCACCGACCACACCCCGGTCGCGGCGCCCACGCCGTAGGCGCCGAACGCGTTCGCGGCCGGCGCGTGCCAGACGGTGATGCCCAGCACGATGGTGACCGCCGAGCCGATGATCACGGCCTGCCACGCCGTCATCCGGAACACGGCCAGCAGCAGGAGCAGCACGACCACGGGCGCCAGGGCCAGCGCGGTGCTGCCGGCCAGCGAGTGCAGCGGGTCCAGAACCTGGGTGAAGGGAGTCATGGCCGGTCCTCCTGGGTTAGGGCTGCGCCGCCGCCGTCATTTCCTGCTCAGCCGCGGCGTCCAGGTCGGTGGGTGCCTGACCGGTCGCGCGGCGCGGCATGAGCGCGAGCGCGACCGCCGACAGGACGCAGCAGCCGAGGATGTACACGCTGATGAACGTGCTCGACCCGGTCGCTTTGAGGATGGCCACCGCGATGAGCGGAGCCGGGCCGCCGGCGATGACCGAGGCCAGCTGGTAGCCGATGCCGGCGCCGCTGTACCGGGTCCGCGGGCCGAACGACTCGGCGATCAGCGCCGCCTGCGGCCCGTACTGCATGTCGTGGAACACCAGGGACAGCACGATGCCCAGCAGGACCCCGCCCGCCGACTTGGTATTGAGCAGCCCGAAGTACGGGAACGCGTATACCGCGACGCACGCGATGCCGATGCCGTACATCAGGCGGCGCCCGATCAGGTCGGACAGGTAGCCGAACAGCGGGATGCTGACCAGCCCGATGGCCGCGGCGATGACGGTGTCATCCAGCAGCACACCGTCGTCCAGGCCCAGGTGCTCGGTGCCGTAGGTCAGCACGAAGGTCACGAACAGGTAGAACGGGGCCTGCTCCGACATCCGCACGAACGCCGCCGTCAGGACCTCCCGGGGCTGGTCACGCAGGACCTGCCACACCGGGTGCCGCACCACCGCGCCGGTCTGCTGGACCTGCCGGAACGACGGGCTGTCGGTCACCCGCAGCCGGACGTACAGGCCGACCGCGACCAGGACCAGGCTGGCCAGGAACGGCACCCGCCAGCCCCACGAGTCGAAGCTGGACCCGGTCGCCGCGCTGAGCAGCTTGATCATGCCGGTCGACAGGATCAGGCCGAGCGGCACGCCGATGTGCGGCCAGGCGGCCATGAACCCGCGGCGGCGCTGGGCGCCCCACTCCATCGACAGCAGCACCGAGCCGCCCCACTCGCCGCCGACGCCGATGCCCTGGAAGATCCGCAGCACGATGAGCAGGATCGGCGCGGCCAGCCCGATCTGCGCGTGGCCGGGCAGCACGCCCATGAGCGCGGTGGCGATGCCCATGAGCAGCAGCGTGGCGATGAGGGTGCCCTTGCGGCCGACCCGGTCGCCGATGTGGCCGAAGATGGCGGCCCCGACGGGCCGGGCCGCGAACCCGACGGCCTGGGTCCCGAACGACAGCAAGATGCCGACGAACGGCGTGTCGCCGGGGAAGAAGACGTGCGGGAAGACTAAGGCCGCGGCCGTCCCGTACAGGAAGAAGTCGTACCACTCGATGGTGGTGCCTACGGTGCTGGCGACGACCGCACGGAGGCGGCTGGCGCGGATCGACGGGCTGCTCACGGCGGCGCTGGAGGACACGGCAGGGCTCCTCGGCTCGGTTTTCAGGCGGGCAATGAGGACGTGGACAAACCATCCTTTCCAGGCGATCTCATGTCAAGGGCCCCCAGCGGCCTTGCTCAGTGCTTAGCTATATGGCTAAATAGCTACTGTGACAGATGACCAGTCGAGCGTGTTCCGGGCGCTCGCCGACCCGACCCGCCGCCAGATCCTCCAGGACCTGCGGGGCAGCGAGCGGGCGGCGGGCGAGATCGCCGCGGGGTTCTCGATCAGCGGCCCGTCGATCTCCCGGCACCTGACCATCCTCAAGTCGGCCGGCCTCGTGACCGAGCGCCGGCAGGCCAACAGGATCTACTACTCCCTCGTCGAGGAGCGTCTCGCCGTGTCGGTGGGCGGCTTCCTGTCGGCCGTGTGCCCGGAGCAGGTCGTCATCCGCGGCAAGCGCAAGAAGGCACCGAAGCGGGAGGCCGTCCAGTGAGCAGCAGCCCGGCCCTGGCGGGCACCATCGACCGGCGGCTGCTGATCAACTACCGGGTCGACGCCGACGTGCTGGCGCGGTTCCTGCCCCCGCCGTTCCGGCCGCAGCTCGTCGGCGGCGCGGGCGTAGCCGGGATCTGCATGATCCGCCTCGCCCGGCTGCGGCCCGCCGGCCTGCCGGAAGCCGTCGGGCTGACGACCGAGAACGCCGCCCACCGGGTCGCGGTGGAATGGGACGGGCCGGACGGGCCGGGCCATGGCGTCTACATCCCGCGCCGGGACACCGCGTCACGGCTCACCGTCGTTCTGGGTGGAAAGCTCTTCCCGGGTGAGCATCACCGGGCTCACTTCGGCGTCCGGGAGGCGAGGGGACGCTACGAGGCGGCCTTCGCCAGCGCTGACGGGACGGCCCGGGTGGCGGTGGCCGCAGAACTGGCACCGGGCCTGCCGCCCGGCTCCGTCTTCGGGTCCCTGCCCGAGGCCTCGGCGTTCTTCGAGGCCGGCCGGCTCGGGTACTCGGCGACCCGCCGGCCCGGCCGATTCGAGGGCCTGGAGCTGTGCTGCGGCACATGGCGCATCGAGCCGCTCCTGGTCGACCGCGCCGAGTCGAGCTTCTTCGGGGACGAGTCGGTCTTCCCCGCGGGGTCGGCCGAGCTGGACTCCGCCTTCGTCATGCGTGACATACCGGCGACCTGGCGCGCCCGCGGCGTGCTGCGGGACGCCCGCCAGCCCGCCCTGGGCACGCAGGACTCGCCATGCGCATTGCCATCACGGGAGGCACCGGGTTCGTCGGGGGCTACCTCGCCGTTGCCCTCGCCGCTGCCGGCCACGACGTGGTCGTGATCGCCCGCGGCGCGGACCGCCGGCCGTGGGCGCAGGAGGTCCTCGGCCGGCCCGGCATCACCCTCGTGCGGGCCGGGCTCGGTGACGGCCGGGAGCTGGCCCGGGCCTTCGCGGGCTGCGACGCGGTCGCGCACTGCGCCGGCATCAACCGCGAGATCGGCGCTCGGACCTACGAGGCGGTCCACGTCCGGGGCACGGCCAGCGTGGTCCGCGCCACGCAGGCGGCCGGGGTCCGCCGGCTGGCGTTCGTCAGCTTCCTGCGCGCCCGGCCGGGCAGCGGATCGGCGTATCACGAGTCGAAGTGGGCCGCGGAGGAGATCGTCCGGGGCTCCGGCTGCGAGTGGACGGTGCTGAAGCCGGGGATGATGTTCGGCCGGGGCGACCACATGCTCGATCACCTGAGCCACGCGCTGTACACGTTCCCGGTGTTCCTCGGCATCGGGCCGCGCCGGGTCGCGCCGCTGGCCGTCGAGGATGTCGTGGCCGTCCTGGTCGCGGCGCTGGTCGGCGGGCGGCTCGCCCGCCAGACGGTGGGCCTGACCGGACCGGCCGAGGTCAGCTTCGACGATGCCGCCCGGCTGGTCGCGCGGGAGCTCGGGAAGCGGCGGCCGTTCATCCGGATGCCGATCGCGTTTCACTACCTCCTGGCCCGCGCGGCCGAGCGGCTGATGACGGTTCCGCTCATCTCCCTGGCCCAGGTCCGGATCCTGCGCGAGGAGGTCATCGAGCCGGCCTGCGCCCCGGACCGGGTCCCCGCCGACCTAGCGCCGGCCACGCCCTTCAGCGCGGCGACGATCCGAGCCGGACTGCCGGAAGCCGGCCCGTTCCGGATCGACGACCTGCGATAGTCGAAAGCTCCCGCCCGGCGGAGGCGTCTGGCCCCGAGCAGGTAGCGCTGACTCAGGCGGGTGGCACGACCCCGCGGGCAATGGCCTCATTGACCTCGTCGGCGTCCCAGTCCGCGGCCATAGCCAGCGCGCCGCGCAACGACCCACGCCCGCCGCGATTGGCCCGCCGCTCCAGCGCGACTACCCTGGCGACCGGGATCCCGGCACGGGTGATGACGATCTCCCCGCCAGTCACATCGGCCTCGCAGGCGCGGGCCTGCTATGCGGCGGCAGCCGCCGACCGGGGCACGCACCTGATGGCGCAGGCTGATGGCGGCCAGGAAAGCCATGCCCCGGCGCGGATCTCGGCTGCGCCCGGCCGGCCAGGCGGCTAAGGTCGCGGAGTGGGTTACCGCCCGACACCGACCGCCGAGGTAGGCACGTCATGATGCCCGTCGACGTGACCAAGCCGAACATCGCCCGGATGTACGACTACTGGCTGGGCGGCAAGGACAACTTCGAGGCCGACCGGGCCGCCGCCGAGGCGGTGCGGGCGCAGCGGCCCAACATCGCCGACCAGGCCCTGGACAACAAGAAGTTCCAGACCCGCGCCGTCAGCTACGCGGCCGGGCAGGGCGTGGCGCAGTTCCTGGACATCGGCTCGGGCCTGCCCACCTCCCCGGTCCGCGCCGAGGGCGCCGAGCCGCTGTGGCTCGCGACCCATGAGGCGGCCCGGGCCGTCATCCCGGACGCGGTGGTGGCCTACGTGGACTACGACCCGATCGCGGTGGTCCACTCGCAGGCGCTGCTGGGCGGCGGCAGCCCGCAGGTCGTGGCCGTCGGCGGCGACATGCGCGACCCGGACGCGATCCTCGCTGACCCCGCCGTCCGCGCCGCCGGGTTCACCCCGGCGCAGCCCGCCTGCGTCATCCTGGCCTGCATCCTGCACTTCCTGGACGCGCCGACCGCCCGGGGCGTCGTGCACCGCCTGGTCGAGGCGCTGGCCCCCGGCTCCTACGTCGCCATCTCGGTCGGCTACGCCCCGGGCCACGCCGGCGACGACTTCGCCCGGACCTACAACGCCCAGGACGGCCCGCGGATCTACGCCCACAGCTGGGACCAGGTCACCGCCCTGTTCGACGGCCTGGAGCTGGTGCCGCCCGGCCTGGTGGACGCCGCGACCTGGCAGGCCGGGCAGGCCCCGCCGGACGCGCCGGCCGGCCAGGCCTCGATGATCCTGGCCGGCCTCGGCCGCAAGCCCTAAGGCCCAGGACTCCAGGCGCCGCCCAAGGGCACCGGACCCCGGCGCCCAGAACCCCCGCGCTCAGGCGGGCAGGAAGTCCAGCAGCAGCCGGTTGACGGCCGCCGGGTCCTCGACCTGCATCCAGTGGCCGGCGTCGCGGAGCACCTCGTACCGCCACGGCCCGCTGACCTGCTCCCCCGACCCGGTCATCTGCGCCTCGGTCAGCGCGATGTCCCCCGTGCTCCACACCCCCATGGTCGGGGCCTGCACCGGCGGCAGCTCGGTGCGCGGCCCGAGCAGCGACTCGGGCGGGACCATCGCCCGGTACCAGTTCAGCGCCGGGGTGAGCGACGCCTCGGCCTGCAAGTCGGCAATCACCTGGTCCGCGTCGGGATGCCCGCCCCAGGCCCGGAAGTTGGCCCAGTCATTGCCGACTTGCCACCGTTCGGCAACGCCCGGGAACTGGAACAGCAGCATGTACCACGACTTCTCCCGCTGCGCCAGCCCGGCGCCCGCGAACGCGGCCGGGTGCCCCACCGACAGCGCAGCCAGGTGGTCCACCCGGCCCGGATAGAAGGTCGCCAGCACCCAGGAGATCGCAGCGCCCCAGTCGTGCCCGACGACATGCGCCCGCTCCGCCCCCGCGTGGTCCAGCACCGCGATCACGTCCGCCAGGTGCTGCCCCATCCCGTAGTCCGCGACCTCGGAGGGCTTGTCCGACTGCCCGTACCCCCGCAGGTCGGGCACGATCACCTTGAACCCGGCCGCGGCCAGGGCCGGCACCTGGTGCCGCCAGACCCGCCCGCTGTCGGGGAACCCGTGCAGCAGGATGACCGGCCGCCCCTCCCCCGTGACCTCGTACTCGATGCCGACACCGTCATGCTCTGCTCGCACGGGACGCCCTTTCGCTGAGTCAGCTAGACCAGAGGCAACTAGGTCAGGAGTGTGCCATGGCCACGAGCTCGGCCCGGCCCGGCCCGAAGGACGGCGCGTCCGCCCGGCACGCGAAGGCGGCGCGCGCCCGCGCGGCGATGACCGGGTCGGCGAGCACCTCGTCCGGCGTCCGCAGCACGTTGATGACGTCCAGGTTCGCCCGCAGGCAGTCCGGGTCGCCGCCGGACGCGAGCTGCAGGCCGCGCAGGTCGTCCCACCACGGGTCGCGCGGCTCGTATGCCTCCCCGCGGATCTCCGCGTCGATCTCCCCCAGCCGGTGCCGGTCGAAGCGCACGGTCGACCGGTACCACGGCTCGACGGTGCTCGCCGTGGCCTCGTGGAAGTCGGCCGCGAACCGGCCCGCATCGCCCGGGTCGGAGCGGCGCAGCGTGTCGCGCAGCACCCGCCCGTGCAGGACGCCGATGCTGATCCCCCGGCCCAGCGACGGGTTGGTGCAGCCCCACGCATCGGCCAGCCCGGCCACGCCCGTCGCGACCGGCTGGCCGCCGACGACCAGGCTCCGGTGCCGGTCCTCGATCTTGGCGATCGTCACGATGTGATCCTCCAGCGGCTCCCCGTCGACCCAGTGGGCCACCAGCGGCAGGGCCTTGACCACGGCCGTCCAGGTCCCGGCCTGGTGCAGGCCGCCCAGGGCGCTGTCCCTGGCGCTGATGACGAGCACGACCGACCAGGTGCCGTTGTCGGCGGGCAGGGTCAGCGATGACACTGTGCCGTACTCCTGCAACGCGGGCCCCAGCATCGGCGGCACCGAACCGTCCGCCGAGCGGAAATGCCGGCCGTAGTACAGGAACCCGCTGTCCTCGGCCTCCTCGTGGGCCGGCGCCGCGCCGCAGCCGGCCAGCCAGCGGCCCAGCGGCGAGCGGCGGCCGGTGGCGTCGATCACCAGGTCGGCCGCGATCTGCTCGCCGTCGGCGGTGCGCACGCCGGTCACCCGCGGGACGCCGCCCGGCGCCGCGTCCCCGGTTACCAGCCCGGCGACCTCGACGCCCCGCCGGACGCCGACGCACGGCGCGGCCTGCGCCTCGCCCGCGATCACGGCCTCCATGACCGCCCGGCGCCCGGTCAGCATCTCGTAGGCCCGGTCCGACTCGCGGAACCCGCCGATGGCCGCGGGCGGCGCCAGCGCGAGCGGGTTGAACCGCAGCGCGCCGGCCCGGCCGAGCGCCTCCGCCAGCCCCGGCAGCTCCCGCTCCACTTCCGTCCGGAAGCGCGACAGGAACAGGTGCGGCAGCCGGAACTGGGCCACGAACCGCCGCCGCCACTCGTCCCACGCGGCCTCCGGGCTCGGCGGGACCGCCGGGTCCCGCTCCAGCACGGTCACCTCATGCCCGTCCCTGGCCAGCAGCATGGCGGTCGTCAGCGCCGCGATCCCCCCGCCCGCCATCACGATCCTCGCCACGGCTACCCCCTCCTAGCGTAACGATGAAATTCCAGGTAGCCGCCCTATGCCAAACGATACGTCCTGACCCCAGCATCGTGCCAGAGCCGGTCCCGCTCGACCCTGCACCATTCTGATACCATTACGGTATGGCCATGACTCTCCGCTTGCCGCCCGAGATCGAGGACCAGCTCAAGCAGGTCGCCGAGATCGAGCACCGCAGCGTGCAGCAGACCGTGCTCGTCGCGATCGAGGAATATCTGTCACTCCGCGAGACCGCGGAAATCCTCGCCGATCCGGTAGCGCTCCGCAGCCTCGCCGAGGCCCGCGAATCCGAGCAGTCCGGCGACGTGGTGTATGGCGCTGAGGCAGCCCGCGCGCTGCTGGCCGAACGCAAGCGGTGACCACCGATCCGTACGAGCTGGGGATGGCCCGCCCGGCCCGGCGGGCTGTCTCCGAACTCCTGCCTGAGGACGTGGCGTCCGCGGCGGTCGAGTTCATCACCGGTCCCCTCCTGGAGATCCCGTACCGGATCGGCAAGCCCCTCCGGGACGAGCTGGCGGGCTTGCACAGCGCCCGGCTCGGCACCCAGTGGCGCGTCATCTACCGCATCGACGAGTCAAAGCACGCGGTCATCGTCGAGGACATTCAGCACGCTCATCGTCGCGACAGCAGAGCCCGGCGGCAGGTCCCCGCCGGGCCCGCCGCCGGACGTACTGGGCGTGGCTGGCGCCCAGAGCCTCCTGCTGGCTGCTAGCCGAACATGCGGGACTTCCCGGTCACGGCCGGGGTGAAGGACCGCTCGATCATGTTGAACGCCGTGTCCAGGTCCCACGGCCCCGGCGACTCGATCTCGCGGATGATGGCCGGGATGTTGTAGAGCCCGATCGTGTACCCGCGGGCCTGGATGACCTGGCCCGTGCACCAGTCCGAACGCGTGCTGGCCAGGTATGCCACCGCCGGCGCGACGTTGTCCGGCGACATCTCCTTATTCTCCTCCTCGAGCGCGGCGCTGCGCCGCTCGTCGGGGATCGAGGATGTCATCCGCGTCGCCGCGGCCGGCCCGATGGCGTTCGCGGTCACCCCGTACCGGCCCAGCGCGTTCGCGCACGAGTAGGTGAACCCGACGATGCCCATCTTCGCCGCCGCGTAGTTCGGCTGCCCCGGCGCACCGTGCAGCCCCGACCCGGAGGTGAAGTTGATGATCCGGTTGTGCGCCTCGGGGTTGCGCTCGCTGCGCCAGTACGAGCTCGCGTGCCGGACCGTGTTGAAGGTGCCCTTCATGTGCACCCGCACGACCGCGTCCCACTCGTCCTCGGTCATGTTGAAGACCATCCGGTCGCGCAGGATGCCGGCCACGTTGACCAGCACGTCCAGCCGCCCGAAGGTGTCGATGGCCTGGCGGATCAGCCCCTCGGCCGCGTCGTAGTCGGCCACGTCGCCGTTGTTGGCGACGGCGTTCCCGCCGTTCTTCTTGATGTCCTCGACCACCTGCGCCGCGGGCGAGTTGTCCTGCCCGCTCCCGTCGACGGACACGCCGAGGTCGGCGACGACGACGTTGGCGCCCTCGCTGGCGAACAGCCGCGCGACGCTGGCCCCGATCCCGCGGCCGGCCCCGGTCACGATCGCGGTCCGGCCCTCGAGCTTGTTACCCATAGGTGAGACTCCCTTGTCTTGTACGGCCCCGGCGTTGAGTAACGGGGTCCTTGCGCTACAGCCCGATCCGCTGGGCCAGGCGCTCGCGGTGGTAGGCGCCGTCGCCGAGGAACAGCTCGCTGGACTTGGCCCGCTTGAAGAACAGGTGCGCGTCGTGCTCCCAGGTGAACCCGATGCCGCCGTGCATCTGGATCATCTCCGCCGCCACGTGGAAGTACGT
>Ga0193726_1000998_pt1 | contig 24805 bp, 25 predicted proteins | sample H2c1metaG_FD_144928 | JGI IMG/M metagenome (GOLD analysis project Ga0193726, IMG submission 144928) | Soil microbial communities from a riparian zone of the East river system, Colorado, United States - H2c1 | ecosystem: Environmental > Terrestrial > Soil > Riparian zone | place: USA: East River...
CCATCTCCCATTCCATCTCGCTGGGGTGCCGGAACTCCGGCGCGTTGTGGGTCGGGTTGGCCGTTCGCTTGGCTTCCGTCGTCATGGCTTCCTCCTGCCGTCGGCGAATCGAGGCGGGCGCTTGTGCGACCCACCATCACCCTGAGGCCCATCCCGGCGTCGGGTCACTTCACGATCTGACGGGGCCGAGCCCCACGGGTCACTCCACGATGACGCCGCAGGCGATGCGGTCTCCGGCATTGCCGGTCGGATCGGTCTTGTAGTCGTCGGCACCGGCGTGAATGATCACGGCCGAGCCGTCGGCATCGAACACCGAGTTGGGCTGACCCTTGACCAGCGAGATCATGGGATTGGCGATCTCGACAGTGAGCTCGCCGCTCGCCGGAATGAACAGGTTGGGCATGTCGCCGGCGTGCGACCCCGCGGCTGCCTCCATGCCATGCTTCTTGCTCGCAGGATTGAAATGTCCGCCGGCGCTGGTGAAAGGCGGCTCGCATTTGCCGACCGCGTGGACGTGGAAGGCGTGCTCGCCGGGGGCAACGCCCTTCACCGTCAGCTTGAGCAGAACGCCGTGCGGCGTCTGCAGCAGCGCGACCTGGCCGACATCCTTGCCGCTGGTGTCCTTCAGCGATGCCTTGGCGGTCTGGGCCAGGGCAGAAAGCGACGCAAGACTTGCCGCCGCCAGCACGGCGAGGCTGAGGAAATATCGACCGACAGGCATGATCTCTCCCATTCGCGTTATGTCGCCAAGCCTACCCCAGCACCTTGGGCGGCCGATAGAGCGGAAAACCGTTGAACGGCCGGGACCGCTCATGGTCCGGCACCTCGTAGAAGTTGGACTTGCCGTTGTTGTGCAGCCCACCGTCGACCCTGAGCGCGATGCCGGTGACATAGGCGGCCGCCTCGCTCAGCAGGTAGACGATGGCGCCGGCGATCTCGGACTCGGTGCCGTGACGCTTCATCGGAATCCGCGTCCTGACGTTGCGCAGCACGTCGTGGGCGCGCTCGGGATAGCGGTCGAGGCCCGACGAGGCGATGAAGCCGGGCAGGACCGCATTGACGCGCACGCCGGCATGCGCCCACTCGACCGACGCGGTGTAGGTGAAGTTGGTCTGTCCGGCGCGTGCCGCGCCGTTATGACCCATGCCCGGCATGCCGAGCTCCCAGTCGGCGCCGACATTGACGATGGCGCCGCCGTTGCCTTCCATCCAGCAGCGGTAGACTTCCTTGGACACCAGGAAGGTCGCGGTCATGTTGTTGGCGATCACGGCGTTCCAGCCGTTCAGCGAGATATCCTTGAGCTGGGCGGGAAACTGCCCGCCCGCATTGTTGACCAGCCCGTCGATGCGGCCGCTCCAGGCGAGCACGCGCTCGACCGCTTCCTTGACCTGGTCTTCGCGGCGCAGATCGGCCGCGAAGGTGAAAGTGTCGGGCTCGTCGAGTTCCTGCTTCACCTGTTCGAGTTTCTCCGGCGTGCGCCCGATCAAGGCAATGCGCGCGCCCAGCGATCGCAGCTCATGGGCGGTGCAGCGGCCGAGCCCCGAGCCGCCGCCGGTGACGATGATGGTCTGGCCGGCGAACAGGCCGGGACGGAAGATCGAATGGTACTGCATGGCCGCTCTACTCGATCCTGATGTTGGCGGCCTTCACGACCTCCGCCCACTTCGTCATCTCCGCGCGCAGGAAGGCCGCGAGCTCTTCGGGCGTCGAACCGATGGAGTCGGCGCCGAGGTCGGCGAACTTGGCCTTGATGTCTTCCAGGCGCATGATCTTCGCGACCTCGGCATGCAGGCGTTGCAGCACGGCAGGCGGCGTGCCGGCCGGGGCGATCAGGGCGTTCCATTCGGAGATCTCGCAGTCCTTCACGCCGGCTTCGGCGAGGGTCGGCACGTCGGGCGCCGCCGGCGAGCGCTCAGCGCTGGTCACGGCGAGCGCCCGCACCTTGCCGCCGCGCGCCTGCGGCAGCGCCGCCGACATGTTGCCGAAATAGAACGGCACGTGGCCGGCCGCGACGTCGACGATCGCCAGGCCGCCGCCCTTGTAGGGCACGTGGCCGATGTCGGTGCCGGTGCGCAGCTTGAAGAGCTCGGCGGCGAGATGCTGGGCGCTGCCGTTGCCCGACGAGGCATAGAACAGCTTGCCCGGCTGGGCCTTGGCCATCGCCACCAGCTCGGCGACCGTCCTCGCCGGATACGAGGGCGTGATCACCAGCAGCTCCGGCACCGTGACGAGGAGCGAGATCGGTGCGAAGTCGTCCGGCGTCCGGAACGGCATCTTGGCGAACAGCGAGGGGTTCACCGCATGGGCGAAGGCGCCGATCAGCAGCGTATGGCCGTCCGGCGCCGCCTTGGCCACCGTCTCGTCGCCGATCATGCCGCCGGCGCCCGGCCGGTTCTCGACCACGACCGTCTCGCCCAGCGCCTCCTGCAGCTTGGGCGCGATGAAACGCGCCGTGGTGTCGGCCCCGCCACCCGGCGCATAGGGCACCACCAGGCGGATCGGCTTGCTGGGAAAGCCCTGCGCCCCGGCACGTCCGGCAACGGCGCCTGAAGCGATGCCCGCACCGGTACCGAGCAGGACGGCTCGCCGGTTCATTGTCCTGATTCGCATCGCCTACCTGCTCCGTGGAGTCTTCACGCCGTCGCCAGCCTCTTCGCCAGTCCCGAAGACACCGGATCGTCTGGAAACCTGGCCAATATCTCCCGATAGCGACGCGCTGCCAACGTGTGGTCTTCCTTGATCAGCGCCTCGTAGGCCAGGCGCGTCATGCGGCACAATTCCAGCGTCGCGGCATCGGGTTCGAGCTCCGGATCGTCGGCGCCGAACACGCCCAGAAGCTCGTAGATCGGGATTTTCGATCGCCGCCCCTTGACCGTGACGTCGTCGATCGGCCGCACGCACAGCCGTTCGCCGGCTTCCTTGAAGACGCTGTGGCTGATGCAGGTGCGGGTGCCGAATTCCTTGTTGATGCCCTCGAGCCGCGACGCGATGTTCACGCCGTCGCCCATCACGGTGTAGCTCATGCGCTCCTTGGAGCCGATATTGCCCACCATCACCGCGTCGCTGTGGATACCGATGCGGATCTTGAACGGCTTCATCCCTTCCACCCGCCAGCGCTCGTTCAGCGCATCGATACCGCGCTGGATGCGCAGCGCCGCCACGCAGGCCCGCCAGGCGTGATCCTCGAGGAGCGCCGGCGCGCCCCAGAAGGCCATCACGCCGTCGCCGATGAACTTGTCGATCGTGCCCAGCTCCTGGTTGACGGTCTTGGTGACCAGCTCGAGATAGGCCGACACGCGCAGCAGAAGCTCCTGCGAAGGGACTTGCTCCGACAAGGTCGAGAAGGCTTCGAGATCGGAGAAGAAGATGGTCAGGAAGCGGCTGTGGCCGCCCAGCTCCAGCTTCTGTTCCGACTGCAGGAGCTGGGTGACGAGGCCGACCGGCACGAAGGCGGAGAACGACTTCACGGCGACGTCCAGCGTATCGATCGCCTTCGACAGCACCGAGATCTCGCGGATCGGCGAGGTGATCGACGGCAATTGCTCGGTACCGAGTTCCTGGATCCTGCCCACCTTGAAGGCGAGCTTCTCGAGGGGTGCCGAGATCACGCTGGTGAGGAAGTAGATGATCACGACCTGCAAGGCGACCGCGAGCAGCCCGAACAGCACCAGACGATCGTTGTTGGCCTGGAACGGGCCGGTGAAATCCGACAGCGGCGTGATGGTGAAGACCTGCCACGCCTTGCCGAACTCGGCCGCCAGATTCGAAAGGCTCGCGACATACTCCTTGTCGTCGTGGGTGAAGGAGAACACGCCGCCACCGTGCCGCGGGCGGGCGCTGAACGCCATGGCCGGCAGCGGGTTGTCGAGCGAGCTGATGTGGCGAAGCTCCACGCTTCCCTGCTCGGTGGTGGAAGTATTGGAGAGGTCCGAGGCCGCGATCACCCGACCTTGGTGATCGAGGATGTAGCTCACGGTGCCGGGGCTTATCTTGCGCTCGGCAAGGTAGGCGCCAAGACCGCCGAGCGTGATGTCGGCCGCCGCGACGCCCGCGAGCTTGCCGTCGGCATAGAACGGCGCGGCGATGGTAACGCCGATCACGGCCTCCGAGGCAAAGACGTCGGGATCGGAGATGATGGTCGCGTGTGCCTGTTCGGCAGCGCGATACCACGGCCTTACGCGCGGATCGTACGTCGTGTCCTCATCGGTGCTGACCAGTTCCTTCTGGCTGGCATCGAGGAAGACGTAGTGATCGACGCCAGGCGATCCGGCTTTCGGCACGAGCCATCGATAGGCATAGGCGGCGCCTTGCGGCGGCAGCTTGTCCCGGATCATCGATGCCGGGTCGACCCTTCGCGCCAGCCGGAGGGAGCCGTCATTCAGGCCGACATAGACGCTCACGATCTTCTGACTGTGCATCAGGATGCTGAAGAAATACTTCAGGCAGCGATTGTCGGAGTAGAAGGCGGGATCCTGATCGCCCAGCGCCGCCGCGGACCCGATCAGCGATTTGAGCGGATTGATATCGTCCTCGATGCTTTCGAGCGCATCGATGCGAAAACGCTCGACCAGTTCCCGGGCGCTCGTCCGCGCAATGTTGTCGTTCGAGAAATAGGTGACCGCGATGATGGTGAAGAAGACAGGAACGGTGAGAAAGAAGAATGCCGTCAGGATGCTAGGCTTGAGCCGCAGATTGTTCCTGAGGATGTTTCTCATGGGCGAGCCGTCTTGGGGCACGGGTGAGAGTATAGCACAGACGCTACAGCGGCGGACGTTTCAGGTGCCAATCGGTGGCCTGCTGATAGACGTGGCCGGCGGCGAGAACGCGCTCCTCGTCGAAGGCGCGGCCGACGATCTGGAAGCCAACCGGGACGCCGTCGGACGTGACGCCGCCGGGCAAGGTGAGCGTAGGATGGCCGCTCATGTCGAAGGGCGCAGTGTAGCGCAGGCGCGCCACGGTGGTTTGCGGCGTGCGGCCCGCCGCTTTCATCGCCGCCAGCGAGGGGGTGGCCACGCCCATCACCGGCATCAGCAGCAGATGGACCTGTGCCAGCAGGCGATCTATCTCGCCTTTCACCTGGGCGCGCACGAGCTGCAACTTGCCGAGTTCCAGAGCGGACAGGCCGCGACCGAGATCGATCAGGGTGGCCAGATCCGGACCGTATTCGGCACGCCGCGAGGGAAAAGTCGCCTCGTGCGCCAGCGCCGCCTCGAGGCCGCAGAGAGGTATCCATTTCAGCGTCGCCTCGTCGAACTCGGGCAGTATGACGTCCATCAAATGCGCACCTGCATCCTTGAACGTCGCCACGGCGCCATCGAAGGCGCGCTGCGAATCGGCATCCATGCCCAAGAGGTTGACCGGCACGCCGACGCGTTTGCCCTTCACGCCGGAGTCGATCAAGGCGGCGTAGTCGGGCACCCGATGTCCCGAAGCGGTCGGGTCGTCGGGGTCGGCGCCGGCGATCACGCCCAGGATCAGCGCCGCATCGAGGGCGCTCCGGCACATCGGCCCGACATGGTCCAGCGATTCGGCGAGCGGAAAAACGCCGGCGCGGCTTACCCGGCCCCAGGTCGGCTTCAGCCCCGAGAGGCCGTTCATGGTCGAGGGAAAGCGGATCGACCCGCCGGTATCCGACCCCAGCGAGGCGAAGCAGAGGCCGGACGCCGTGGCCACGCCTGAACCCGACGACGACACGCCGGTCCAGTAGGCCGCGTTCCAGGGATTTACCGGCGGCTCGATCGTCGGATGATGCGCGCCATAGGCGCCCTCGGTCATCTGCAGCTTGCCCAGGATCACCGCGCCGGCCTGCCGCAGCCGCGCCACGACGGTCGCGTCCTTGGCCGGCACATGCTTGCGGTGAATCGCCATGCCGGCGGCCGTCGGCACGCCCGCGGTGTTGCAGAGGTCCTTCACCGCGATCGGCACGCCATGCAGCCGGCCGCGCGACTTGCCGGCCGCGGTCTCGGCGTCGAGGCGTGCGGCGTCCTGCAGCGCGCGCTCGGGCGTCACCGTGGCATAGCTCTTGAGTTTGGGATCGAGCGTCTCGATGCGGTGGAGGATCGCCCGCGTCGCCTCCACCGACGACACCTTGCGCGCCTTCAGGCGCCGCGCGACCTCATCGAGTGACAGGTAGTGCAGATCGGCGGACATTCGTTTCGCCTCCTTAGCAAACCTAAAGCATATCGGGCCCGGGTGTCATTGGACCGCGGGTCCCGGGCACGGCGGACATACCGACAGGTCATGGGGGTTTCCGCAATTTCCGCTAGCGATATCGATATTGGCCAACGGGAAACCCTAGTGGCCGGCCGTGGGTGTGCACCGCCGTCATCCTGAGCGAAGCGGAGAATCTCATGCCGGTAGCGAGCGGCGATTAGGTCCTTCGCTACGCTCAGGACGACGGAGAAAAGAATACCCATGACGCCGATCCTCTGTTCGTGAGTGTCGGCGGGTATACGCCACAACATTGCTCAGAAGCGTCAAGAGGAAAGTGTCGTCGGCGGACAGAATAATACTTTCGCACCGGCGCGGAGGGCGCGGGAGAGCGCAGATTGGGAGCGCGCCACTGCGCGCGGAGTAACTCCGCGCTGAGTGGCGCATCTTTGTGGATCTCTCAGCCCATGAGCGCCACTAGAGTGGCCCGCTCCCAGCCATGAAGTGGGACAATGGCGCCGGCATCATCGAGAGCGACGAACGCGACCGTTACGCGGCCGGCGTTCATCTTCTCTCGGATTTGGCGGTCCGCCCTTCGGGCGGACGATCAGACGGCTAGTCGGCCGACTTGAGGTTGACCGCCGCCGAACGGCCGCGCTCGGTGGCGATCTCGTAGCTGATCTTCTGGCCCTCGTTGAGGCCGTTCATGCCAGAGCGCTCGACCGCGCTGATATGAACGAATACGTCCTTGCCGCCGTCGCTCGGCTGGATGAAACCGAAACCCTTGGTGGCGTTGAACCACTTCACCGTACCTGTAGCCATCTCTCTCTCCTGGGCAGTTTGTCGAGCATACGCACACACCTACACGCGCGGCCCGCGCGATCTTTGCACGGTCCGCGACAACTCGAAGAATTTGGGAATTAGCTCGTGGGGGTAGTCCGTAGCCGCTGTGGGCTGGGCCGCCAAGGCGTGGCCAAGTTCGCAAGTTCGTAAGTCGTAGGGCCGCATATGAGGATTTAACGTCTTTTAGTCAAGATGGTTGCCCCAGCGGTAATCACATCGTTGCGCCGATCTTCCAGGGCTCGAATTCGTCGTCGCCGATACCCAAGGCCTCGGATTTGGTCTTGTGGCCGGAGGCCGTGCGCAGAATCAGCTCGAAAATGCGGCGGCCGTTATCCTGGATCGTCTCTTCGCCGTCGACGACGGTTCCGCAATTGATGTCCATGTCGTCAGTCATGCGCCGATAGAGAGAGCTATTCGTCGCAAGCTTGAGTGATGGGGTGGGCTTGCAACCGAAGACGCTGCCGCGGCCGGTGGTGAAGCACAGCACGTTGGCGCCGCCGGCTACCTGGCCGGTGGCCGAGACCGGGTCGTAGCCCGGCGAGTCCATGTAGACGAACCCTTTTGCGGTGATCAGTTCTGCATATTTGTATACGTCGACCAGGTTCGTGGTGCCGCCCTTCGCAACTGCACCCAAGGACTTTTCCAGGATGGTCGTGAGGCCGCCCGCCTTGTTGCCGGGCGACGGATTGTTGTTCATCTCGCCGCCGGTCCGGGCGCAATGCTCTTCCCACCAGCGGATGCGCTCGACGATCTTCTCGCCGACCTCGCGCGTAACGGCGCGCCGCGTCAGCAGATGCTCGGCGCCGTAAATCTCCGGCGTCTCCGACAGCACCGCGGTACCGCCGTTCTGCACCAGCAGATCGACCGCCGCGCCCAGCGCCGGGTTGGCCGAGATGCCTGAGTAGCCGTCCGAACCGCCGCACTGCAGCGCCAGGATCAGCTCGCTGGCCGGGATCGGCTCGCGCGTCACATTGTTGGCCTCGGGCAGCAGCTCCTTCAGAAAACCGACAGCGCGCATCACGGTCTTTGAAACGCCGCCCTCGTCCTGGATCGCCATGGGGATGAGCTTGGGCCCTTCCTTGAGGCCTTCGGCCGTCATCAGGCCGGAGATCTGGTTGGTCTCGCACCCAAGCCCCAGCACCACGACCGCCGCCATGTTGGGATGCCGCGTGTAGCCCGCCAGGGTCCGGCGCAGCACGTCCATCTCCAGTCCCGACGAGGCCATGCCGCAGCCGCCGCCATGGGTCAGCGGCACCACGCCGTCGATGTTGGGGAATTGCGCAAGCAGCGGCTCGATCCTGGAGGCGATCATGCGGCTGGTGGCGGCCGAACAGTTCACCGTGGTGACGATGCCGATGTAGTTGCGGGTGGCGGCGCGGCCGTCGGCGCGGCGATAGCCCTGGAAGGTGGCCGGCGGCGTGATGTAGTCGGTCGGATGCGCATCGGCGCAGAAGGCGTAGTCGCGCTCGAAGTCGCCCATGACGCAGTTGTGCGTATGGATGTGCTCGCCCGCCTCCAGGTCATCGGTGGCAAAGCCGATGATCTGGTTGTACTTGCGCAGCGGCGCGCCCTTCTTCACCGCCCGGGTGAGGATCTTGTGGCCCGGCGGCACGCGCGTCGCCGCCGCGACCTCGCCTTCGACCGCGGTTCCGGGAAGGATGTCCATGCGCGCCACGACGACGTTGTCGGCGGGATGCAGCCGGATGGTGAGGGGTGCGGTCATGGCGTCCTCGCGTTCAGAAAATCAGGCAGCGCGACGGCTGCGAATAGCATCGATGGCGGCGCCCAGCTTGCGGACGTCGCTCTCGCCGAGCGACGCCAGCGGCGCGCGCATGCGGCTCCACGCGACCGGATCATTGCGCCGAAGGCCGACCAGCGCCTTGACGGCGGCCGTCACCGCATAGGGCAGCACCAGCTCGACCATGGCGTTGACCCTGGGCTCCTCGATGCCGTCGATCAAGGGCAGCATGAGATCGGGCGCGATGTTGGCGAGGCCGGTGATGGCGCCTGAGGCGCCGAGAGTCATGGCGCGCGCCAGCAGGCGCTCGTCGCCGATCAGGATATGTAGATCGCCATGCTGCTGCAGCAGCGCCTGGGCATTGTTCCAGTCGCCCGACGAGTCCTTCACGCCGCTGACCTGCCGGGGAAAAGCTTTCTTCAGCCGGTCGATCAGCGCTATCGACAGGCCGACCGCCGTCACCTGGGGGATATGATAAAGAACGACATTACTCGCCTTGGGACCAAGGCCCGTGAGCACCGCGGCGATCCAGTCGAACAGCCCCTCGTCGCCGGCGCCCTTGAAGTAGAACGGCGGCGCCAGCAGGAAACTCGGGCAGCCCAGCATCAATCCGGCGCGGCCCTGGGCGATCGCATCCTCGACCGAGCTGGCGGCGATGCCGACCACGAGCTGCGTGCGCGGATCGATGCCGGCCCCGGCCAGGGCACCTAGCGCGCGCTGACGGTCGTTCTGCCCCAGCGAGGCGCCCTCCCCTGTTGTCCCGAACACGGTGACGCTGGTGCAGCCGTCGGCCAGCGACTGACGGGCATGCGCCACCAGGCGCGGCAGATCGATCGACCTGTCCTCAGCGAAGGGCGTGGCGAGGGCGACGGAAAGACCGAAGCGATTGGTGCGAAGCGGCAAGTGCGTTTTCCCTCAAGTTCTATGTTCTTGCCGCACACACTAGCAAAAGAAAGCGGGGCGCCGAAGCGCCCCGCCCTTTCTCACGACTCAAGCTCGACCTAGCCGCGGTCCCAGTGGCCCGCCTCGTGGTGCCAGCCACCGTGCGGACCCTCGACCCAGTGGTCGGCGACCCAGCGATGGCCCGGGCGGCCCTCGATCCAGTGGCCGGGAGCCCAGACATGGCGTTCATGCTCCCAGCGCCAGAAACCAGGCGCCCAGACGTAGCCGACGCGCGGCGCCGGTACGGCCTCGTAGATCGGCGCCGGGGGTGGCGTGCCGATGGAGATGTTGACGCCCACCTGGGCTGCTGCCGGCGTCAAGGCCGCCGGCGCGAAAATCGCGGCGACGGCGAGCAGGGTGATGGCCGTGCGCTTCATCATGACTTCCTCCTATGCGCGGTCGCCCGCGCTGTCCTGCGCGGTCATCCGCGCCTGTTGGAAATACGGATTCAGCACTCGGCGCGTGCCCTCTCCGATCATGGAATTCGCGCGCCTATTCAGCCGACGTTTCGCCATCGTCCTGATACAATTCTTTACAAACGAAAACGGGCCCGCTTGCGCGGGCCCGCCTTCGTCTCACTCAACCGCCGTTAGCGGCGATTGTTGTAGTTGTCGTACGCGTTCGGAATGCCGTCGTGATCCCGGTCGCCGTAGGGTCCGCGCTCGCTCTGGCGCTCGTAGCGATCGGGGATGCCGTCGCCGTTACGGTCCCAGCGACTCGGCGCATAGCGCCACTGCTCGCGGCCGCCGACGACGACGCGCTCCCAGGTATCGGGGATGTAGCGGTAGCCCACCCGGGCCGCTTCCCAATGTCCCGGAGTCCAGACGTACCGGTCATTGATCAGGCGGTAGTGACCGGGCGCCCAGAGATAGCCGGCACGCGGCGCCGGCACCGCCTCATAGACAGGCGCTGGCGGCGGGGAGCCGAACGTGACACTCACCTGCGCGGCGGCAGGCGTGACAGGCGCCATCGCCACCGTCGCCGTGGAGAAAACTGCGGCAGCGGCAAGGGACGTGATCGCGATATGCTTCAACATGACTTGCCTCCATTCAGGCGCGGCCGAAATGGCCCGCGCCTGGAGACAACTACGCACATCACCCCTTGTGCGTTTCGTCCTGCTTGAAGGAATTCCGGCGCCTATTTCGCCGCTTTTCCGTCACGTTGAGGTTCCGTCGATGAAAGAATTGCCCAAAGCCGGATTCCCACCACGCCAAATCCCGGGATGGCCGCGCCGCTCACGGTCTGCTAGAAGCGCCCGCTTTCGAGGCGGAGACAGGAAAAATGGACACGCTCACCTATTGGAATGGCACGTGGCACGAGGGCAACCCGGCGATCCTGGGCCCGCGCGATCATGCCTTCTGGCTAGGCTCGATCGTCTTCGACGGCGGCCGCGCCTTCGAGGGCTGCGGCCCGGACCTCGACCTCCACGCGGAGCGGGTCGTGCGCTCGGCCCGCTCGCTGGGGCTCAACCCGACCAAGACGGCGGAAGAGATCCTCGAGCTGATGCACGAGGCAATCCGCCGCTTCGGGCACAAGGCCGAGCTCTATGTGCGGCCGATGTTCTGGGCCATGAAAGGCGGCGCGGGACCGATCTCGGTCGACGCCGATTCCTGCCAGTTCCTGCTCTGCGTCTATCACTCACCGATGCGCGCCGGCACGCCCACCACCCTCGGCCTCTGCCGCACCATCCGCAGGCCGACTCCGGAGAGCGCGCCGACCGACGCGAAGGCAAGCTGCCTCTATCCCAACTCCTCGCGCGGCGCGGCCGAGATGCAGCAACGAGGTTTCCAGAACGGCATCGTGCTCGACGCGCTGGGCAACGTGGCGGAGACCTGCAGCTCCAACATCTTCCTCGCCAAGAACGGCACGGTGAGCACGCCCGTGCCCAACGGCACGTTTCTGGCCGGCATCACGCGCAACCGCACGGTCAAGCTGCTGCGCAACGCCGGCATCACGGTCGATGAGCGCACGGTGACGACGGCCGACCTCGACGACGCCGACGAGCTCTTCACCACCGGCAATGCCGGCAAGGTGCAGCCGGTCAGCCGCTACGAAAGCCGCAACCTGCAGCCCGGCCCGATCGCCCGCCAGGCGCACGATCTCTACATGGCCTACGCGCGCACACAGCGGGTGATCTGACGACGGCCGAGGAGGCTCCATGCTGCTGATCGGGGTCAACCGCTCGCCCTATACACGCCGCGTCGCGGTCACGCTCGAAGTCTACGGCGTGCCCTACCAGCAGCAGGCGCTTTCCGGTTTCGGCAATCGCGCCGAGGTACGGGCTAAAAATCCCCTCGGCCGCATCCCGGCGCTGGTGCTCGACAACGGCGAGGTGCTTTTGGACAGCGGCGCCATCATCGACCATCTCGACGAAGTCTATGGCCGCGATCGCGCGCTCACGCCGGCGGCGGGCGCCGACCGGCGCGCCGTGCTGAAGGTCGCGGCGCTCATGATGGGCGCCTGCGACAAAGGCCTTCACGCCGCCTACGAGCGCAACCACCATCCGCCGGAGAAAGTGCACCAGCCCTGGATCGATGACTGCATGGCGCAGATGACGACCGCGCTGGCGGCGGTCGAGGCGATGGTCGATCCGGCCACGCCCTATTTGCTGCTGGGCCGCCTCACCCAGGCGGACGTGACCGCCTTCATCGCCGAGCGGCTCGCGCGCGGCCTCGGCGTCGATACGGAAACGCGGATGCCGCGCCTGGGTGCGCTCGCCAGAAAGCTCGCGGAGGAGCGCGCCTTCCGCTCGACCGAGCCCACGTCCTGAAGCGGGATGAGGGTTCGCTGGGGCCGACAGGGAATAAGCAGGCACCATTGGGGGGTAGATTGGTTTTTCCGGGAGGCTAGGTGCGAGCGGTGACTGTCGCCGCCATTGCGGCTAAAAAGTCTTTCTCTCCAATTAGTTAGCCGTTTCCCCCGCGCCATCATCTGGCGAGCGCCGCCGCTTCCGCCCGGACGCGGATCCACAATGCCACTGCGTTCAGCACCGAGAATACGAGGCCATACCACAGCAACCCGAAGACCAGCGGCAGGACCAGGATCTCCGCCGCGACGACGCAGTAGTTGGGATGCGACACGAACCGGTACGGTCCCGATGCGACCAGCGGCGCGCCGGGCAGCACGATGATGCGCGTCGTCCAGCGCGGCCCGAGCGTGGCAATCACCCAGACGCGCAGCGCCTGAAGGACCACGAACACGGCGAGCCAGATCAAGTTCACATCCGTGTCAGGTGCACGCCAGACGACGAGATACCAAAGCCCTGCCAACCACGCGGCATGCAGGGCCACGATCAACGGATAGTGGCCGGCCGCCACTTCATGGGCGCCTTGGGCGCGCAGCCGGTCGGTGTTGCGCTTGGCCAGGAGGAGCTCGCCGAGACGCTGCAGCGTCACCAGGCCGAGGATCAACCCCGTCAGCGTCATGCAGCCTTTGCCAGGGAGAGACAGCTGCAGGTGAAGCCCGGCCCCAGCGCCGTCAGCACCGTGCGGCGCGGCAGGCCCTGCTTGACCAGCCGCTCGAGCACGAACAGCACGGTCGGCGCCGACATGTTGCCGTACTCCTCGAGCACGGCGCGTTCGTGATCGAGCGTGCCCTGATCGAGACGGAGCGTGGTCTCCAATGCCGTGATCACCTTGGCGCCGCCGGGATGGCAGGCGAAGCGATCGACGGAACTGCGCGCCACGCCGATGCGCGCCAGGATGCCGTCGACCGCCAGCCCAACATGCTCTTCGGCGAATGGCGGGATGGAGCGGTCGAAGATGACGCCGAGCCCGCTCGGATCGACCTTCCAGCCCATGATGTCGAGACTGTCGGGCCACAGATGCTCGCCCGCGCCCTCGATGCGCGCCAGGCCGCTCGCGCCGCTCTGCACGACGCAGGCTGCCGCGCCGTCGCCGAACAAGGCGGTCGCCACCATGTTGGCGGCGGAGAGCTGGTCCATGCGGAAGGCCGCGGTGCAGATTTCGATCGCCACCAGCAGCACCGTCGAGCCCGGCCGGGCGCGCGCCAGGCGGCTGGCGATGGCGAGCCCCGACACGCCCCCGGCGCAGCCCAAACCGAACACCGGCACGCGCTCGACGTCCGAGCGAAAGCCCATGCGCCCCGCCACCCGCGCCTCGAGGCTGGGCGTGGCGATGCCGGTCGAGGACACGGTGACGATGGTGTCGACGTCGCGCGCCTCGCAGCCGGCGTTGGCGAGCGCGCGGCTCGCCGCATCGATGAAGAGTTCCTGCGCGCCCTCGAGGTAGGCGGCGTTGCGCTCCGGCCAGCCGAGATCCGTCAGGTACCAGTCGATCGGCTTCACCGTGTGGCGCGTGCGGATGCCTGCGGTCTCGAACACCGGCGCCATGCGCTCGAAGGCGGCATAGCGATGGGCGAAGATCCGTCGTGCCGCCGCGGCAGCGTCGGACTGCAGCATGCGGTGCGGCGGCACGGCATGGCCGACCGACAGCAATCCTGCGGTCTGGCCGGCCTGCCGGCTCTCGTCGCGCGATAGCGGGGAAGCAAAGTCGGGCGCCATCGGTATCCTTTGGCTGGAGTCCGGCGCGACCGTCCTCGACATTGGGGGCGAACGCCGGCTGCTGCCATTCCCGCCACCCCGAACCGGGCCGGGCAAGTCACAATTTCCGGCGCAGCCGCCGATCAGCGGCGTGTGAAACCTTCGTCGCCAAGAGAGGCGACTTCGTCACATTTCTGACGATATTTCGGCCCGCCGCCCGCATAGGCCAAGAAGGTGCACTTCCGCCGTCCGGCGACGTTCTTGTTGACGGCAGGTCCTCCACGAATCGATTGGCATCAGCAGAAATCGCGCGGCCGTCTCCCGGAACGGTTGCGACGACGGCAGCGTTATGTTCCTGCATGTTGATCCAAGTCGTTCATTGCCATCCGCTCGTCGAGAGCTACAACCACGCACTGTTCCGTACCATCGTCGAGACGCTCAAGCAGAACGGCCACGAGGTCGTCGCGACCGACCTCTATCGCGAAGGTTTCCAGCCGGCGATGACGGAGCACGAACGGCGCAGCTACATGGACATGTCCTACGACAAGAGCGCGTTCGCGGGGTACGCCAAGACGCTGAAGGAGGTCGAGGGCGTCATCCTCTGCTTTCCGCACTGGTGGTTCTCCATGCCGGCCATGCTCAAGGGTTGGGTCGATCGCGTCTGGGGGCCGGGCGTGGCCTTCACCTACGATGCCAAGGACAACCACCTCGCCCCCGCTCTCGGCAACGTCCGGCTGTTCGGCGTCGTCACGACCTATGGCTCGCCATGGTGGGTCGTGCGCCTGTTCGCCGGCGACGCCGGCCGCAAGGTGCTGATGCGCGGCATGAAGCCGATGTGCGCCAAGGGCGTGCGCTCCTTCTACCTCGCCCATTACGATATGGACCATTCCACCGATCGCTCGCGGCAGGCCTTCCTGGACAAGGTCCGGCGCGCCGTCGGCGGGGTCGGTTGACCGCAAAGGCGCACTTTTCCTGCAACCGCGCGGGCCAGCCCGGCGTTGATCAGTCGAGGAGGCCCTTATGTGGCGCATCGCATTGATGTCATTGGCAGTTTTGGCCGTAGCCCTGAGCGCCTGTGAGCAGGAAACCCTGATCGCAAAGCCGGCTGCGGGCGATTACGAGATCGTGGCCCTGGTGGCAGACTAGCTTGGCCGACCAAGCCTAGCGGCCGAGCACCAGCCCGACGGCCGCACCGACTCCTACGCCCAGAAGACAGAGAGCCACGAAGGCCGCGAAGGCCATGGGCGCGCGCCGCGCATAATGGCGGCCGTCGTCCGTCAACTCGTGCCGAGCCAGCGCCAAAACCGGGGCTTTGCGCACATGCCCGACGGCCTGCGCGCGGCGGGTGACGATCGCGACGTGCGCCACATGCCAGATGCTGCCGATCAGGGCGGCGATGCCCAGCAGCCAGAACGGCGCGAACAGCAACCAGACTTCACGGCGCGAACAGCAACCAGACTTCCGTATCGTTGCCCACGCCGTTTTCCCTATGTTCGCGGCCGAGTCACAGTTTGGTCACGGAGAACAGCGCCCGTCATCCCGTATTGCCATGGGAAGCGACAGCAAACAGGGAATCTTCACATGGCGAAATATCTTGTCCTGGCGGCCACCCTCCTGGGCACTGCCGCTTGCGGCGACACCTGGGGCCAGCGCGCCGTCACCGGCGGTGGCATCGGCGCAGGGTCGGGCGCCCTGATCGGCGCCCTGACGCCACTCGGCGTCCTGCCGGGCGCCCTGGTGGGCGGTGCGGTCGGCGCCGGCGTGGGCGCCGCGACGACGCCCAGGCACTGATCCGCTCGATGCGCCCTTCTACATTCTTACGCGGCGATGCTCGCCCATGTTCCTGGGCGGCTTGCCGGTGACGGCGGCCTTGGCCATCTTGAAGAGCTGGACAGCCTGATTGGATTTCACGTCCCAGTACTCGGCCTCGGCGATCAGGACGGCAACCAGCGCCAGGTCCGGGTCGGCAGGACCGCCCGGAAACCAGGCCTGGGCAAATGTGTTCCACATTGCCTTCTTGCGCTCGAGATCCTCGACCACACGGGCGGCGCCGGAAATCGACACGTAGGAATCCTTGCCGGGGTCGGCATACGTCACGTTGACCTCGGGATGCTCCTCGAGATCGGCCACCGGACGGCCGGAACGCGACATGAAGAACCACAGCACGCCACCGCGTTCGCCGGGGTTGTTCTGGGTGGTCATCGGGCGCGAATGGAGCTGCCCGTCATCGTGACGGGCGGTGAACATCGCGAACTTGATGTCCTTGATCAGGTCCCAAAGCTTGGTCGTGTCGACGGTATCGACGGTCATGGGGCTGCCCTTTCTGTGGTTCGAGAGTAACGACGGGCAGCTGGCAGAGTTCCGATCCGACCTACCAGCTCTCCTTCCACGGCCTGAGGTCCATCTCGAACGTCCAGGCCGAGCGCTTCTGGCGGTGGAACTGCCAATAGACTTCGGCGATATCGTCGGGACTGACGATCGCGTCCGGGCCGGCATTGTAGCGCTCGGGGAAATTGGCCTTGATCCATTCGGTGTCGATGGCGCCGTCGATCACGACATGGCCGACATGGATGTTCTGCGGCCCGAGCTCGCGTGCCATGGATTGCGCCAGCGCCCGCACCGCATGCTTGCCGCCGGCGAAGGCTGAGAAGCCGCGGCCGCCGCGCAGGCTCGCGGTGGCACCGGTGAACAGCATGGTGCCGCCGCCGCGTGGAACCATGGCCTTGGCCGCCTCGCGCGCCGTCAGGAAGGCGGCGAAGGCCGTCATCTCCCAGACCTTGCGGTAGACGCGGGCCGTGGTGTCGCGGATGTCGAAACGCACGTTGCCGCCGATATTGAAGACGAAGACCTCGATCTCGCCGATCTCGGTCTCGATCTCGCGGAACAGTTTCAGCACCTGCTCCTCGTCGCGGGCGTCGGAGCCGAAGGGATGGACCTTGCCGCCCTCCTGGGTGATCTCGGCCACCAGGTGCTTCAGCTTGTCGGCGGTGCGCCGCGTCACCACGGCGGTATAGCCCTCGCGCGCGAAACGCCGGGCGATGGCGCCGCCCGTCGCGTCGCCCGCGCCGATCACGACGCAGACCTTGTCTCTCGCCATGGCTGTTCTCCTTCCCGCGCAATCTGTCGGCGGGACGGAGAGCGCTCAAGGGACATTAAGTCATGCCACTGTGAGAGGGGCCGGCTGAGCCGAGGCGGCAGGAACGAGGCCGGCGCGCCGGCGGATCTCGGCCGTCGTCAGCCCTTCGCCGTCGGGACGCCAGCCCGGCGGGGCGAACAGATACATTCCGACTTCACGCGGCGAACGCGCCGAGCGCAGGTCCTTGAGAAGGCCGATCCAGGGCTCGAAGTTGATGACCAGGATGTTGTGCGACGACTTGGGATGCGAGATCAGGCCGTAGTCGCAGCGCACGTCGGCGCGCTCGGCGATGTAGCTGCCGAACAGCCGGTCGAACACGATCAGCACGCCGCCATAGTTGGCGTCGAGATATTCCGGATTGCGCGCGTGATGGACCCGGTGGCTCGACGGCGTGTTGAACACGTATTCGAGCCAGCCGAGCCTGGGGATCCAGTCGGCGTGCAGCCAGAATTGATAGAGCAGGTTCAGGAACAGGGCCGACAGCACGATGGCGGGCGTGAAGCCCAGGAAGACCAGCGGCGTGAAGAACAGCGACGTGCCGGTGAACTTGCCGAACCAGCCCAGCCGGTAGGCGGCGGCTAGGTTGAGCTGATTGGGCGAATGGTGCACCGAGTGCGCCGCCCAGAACCAGCGCGAGGTGTGGCTGGTGCGGTGATACCAGTAGTAGCAGAACTCCAGGCCGACGAAGAGCAGCACCACCGACCACACCGTGTCGAGCGACTGAGTGAACAGCCGGTGCTCCCACACCCAGCCCAGCCACGGCGCGGCCAGCGTGTAGGGAATGAAGGCCAGGACGCGGCGGCCGATCAGATCGGCCAGCGAGCAGGCCCACGCCTTCCAGTCGTAACGCTCGGCGCGCGTGCGCGACAGCCACAGGCCTTCGACGATGCCGGCCGCCATCACGAACGGCAGGATGACGAAGTAGAGGAAAGAAAGTTCTTCCATGACGGCCCCGGAGGTTGGCGATGTGATATTATGAGCATTACTCAGATTTGGTACTCGCTTTTGCCGGGACTCCGCAGGAATGGCCAAAGCCAAGCAAACCCTTGAAATAAAAAGACGAATCCCCCGACAGGCGCGCGCGGGCGAGACCGTTTCGCTAATTCTGGAGGCGACGGCTCAGATTCTCGAAGCCGGTGGATTGCCGGCCTTCACCACCAACGCGGTGGCCGAGCGCGCGGGCGTCAGCATCGGCACGCTCTACCAGTACTTCGCCGACAAGAACGCGATCCTGCTCGCGCTCGCCCGCCAGCAGATGACGATCGGCCTGGCCAGTATCGGCCGGGCGCTGCAGGGCGAGAACGATCCCTCGGTCGAGGGCCGCGTGCGCGCCATGGTGCAGGCGATGGTCAATGCTTTCGGCGGCCGCCACCGCGCGCGCAAGGCGGTGACGCAGGCGATCCTGGCGCAGGGCCTGGGCCTCGAGATGATGGACCCGATCGCCACCTTCATCGCCGCGGCGGGCACCCAGACCGGCTCCGGCCCGCGGCCGCTGATCGCAGCCCTCTCGCCCGAGCAGGTGTTCGTGCTGTCGCGCGCCCTGATGGCCACCATCCGCCACGCCGTCATGGAGGAGCAGCCGTTCCTCAGGAACCCTGCCTTCGAGGACGAGGTCGTGCGGCTGGTCGTGGCCTATCTCTCCGCCATCACGGAGAAGTAACCGCACGGTCATCGTCCGATCACGCCGCCAATCCAGCGTTCGGCGATGATCCTCTCTCGATGCCACGCGCTCGGCCTGGCCGGCACGCTCGCCCTGCCCCGCTTCGCCATCGCCCAGGGCGACAACCGTCCCTCGATCACGGTGGCGGTGCAAAAGATCTCGACCTCGAACACACTCGAGCCGATGCGCGAGCAGTCGAATGTCGGCCAGCGCGTCTTCTACACCTTCGCCGAGACGCTCACCGACCACGCCTGGACCGGCGACCTCTCGCTGCAGCCGGGCCTGGCCGAGAGCTGGCGCCGTGTCGACGGCCGCACGCTCGAGCTGAAATTGCGCCAGGGCGTGCGCTTCCACAACGGCGACGGTCTCGTGGCCGAGGACGTGGCCTTCAGCTTCGGCCCGGAGCGCATGTGGAGCGGCAGCTCGGTCGATACGCGCGGCATGTGGGTCTCGACGACGCCCGGCGCCGCCAGCAAGGTGCCGCCGCCCGAGGCGCCCAAGATCGCCATGGCGGCCTATCCCGGCTTCGAGCGCATGGAGATCGTCGACAAATACACCGTGCGCTTCGTCAACCGCGTGCCCGACGCCACGCTGGAGGGACGGCTGACGCGCAATTGCGGCGCGATCTTCTCCCAGCGCGCCTTCGCCGAGGCAAAAACCTGGCTCGACTGGGCGCGCCAGCCGGTCGGCACCGGCCCTTACCGCATTGTCGACTACAAGCCTGACGCCGAGCTCTTGCTGGAGGCGTTCGACGACTACTGGGGCGGCCGGCCGCCGATCAAGCGCATCCGCTTCGTCGAGGTCCCCGAAGTGTCCCAGCGCGTGAACGGCCTGCGCGCCGGCGATTTCGACTTCGCCTGCGATCTGCCGCCAGACCAGATCGCCACGGTCGAAGCCAGCCCGCGCCTGGAAGTGGTCGGCGGGCCGATCATGAACATCCGTCTCACCATCTTCGACAAGCATCATCCGACGCTCAAAGATCCGCGTGTGCGCCGGGCGATGACCCATGCCGTCGACCGCCAGGCGATCGTCGATGCGCTGTGGAGCGGCCGCACCAAGGTGCCGAAGGGCCTGCAATGGGACTTCTTCGGGCCCATGCTGCTCGGCGACTGGGCGGTCCCGGCCTACGACCCGGCCGAGGCGACGCGGCTTCTCAAGGAGGCCGGCTACGACGGCGCGCCGGTGCCCTACCAGATGCTGAACAACTACTACACCAACCAGCTGCAGACCGCGCAGATCATGGTCGAGCAGTGGAAGGCTGTCGGCCTCAACGTCGCCATCGAGATGAAGGAGAACTGGGGCCAGATCCTGGGCAAGTTCCCCGGCCGCGGCATTTGCGAGAATTCCAACTCGTCGTGGTTCAACGATCCCGTGGCGTCGCTCTCGGCCTACGCCCCGGGCGGCCAGACCTGGGAAGCCGGCCAGTGGGAGAACGACGCCATCGTGCCGCTGATGGAGTCGCTGCAGGCCGGCATCGACCTCGAGTCGCGCCGCCGCGACTTCCGGCGCATCCTGACCATCCTCGAGCGCGAGGATCCGGTCTACAACGTGATCCACCAGAACGCGACATTCACCGCCAAGCGGCGCGACTACAAATGGCGGCCGGCGCAGTCCTTCGTCGTCGACTTCCGGGCATCGAACTGGGGCTGAAGCAATTTCCGCAAGCGATACGCCAATCAGCCTCGCGCCGGCACGACACGATATTGCGCGCAAGCCCGTTGCTGCGACCGAGAATTCTTTCGTCTCATTGCGGGAGCGCGCAACTCCAGTTGCGCATCTTCTCTTACGGCTCGACACCGCATGAGCGCCACTGGAGTGGCGCGCTCCCAGCAATGAGCTGTACCCACTCGGTGGTGCAGGGCATCGCGAAGGTTCTCCGATCTTCCCATCATACTACGATCTTAAGTAAAACACGATACTTTAGTCAAGTAAAAATAAGGCCTTACTTAAGCATGATGAGCGCCGGACAGGAGCCAGATAAGTGGGTGCCATACGACCCAAATATGTAATCTTTGGAAAGCTCAGATACCCGCCGAAGATTAAGTATTACTTCTATCGCCTGCCCCAGCGCGGATCGCGCGCCAAACCCGCTCGGGGCTGGCCGGCATGTCGATGTGGGTGACGCCGAGATCGGCCAGCGCGTCGACAACGGCGTTGATGATCACCCCCAGCGCCGGCGTGATGCCGCCCTCGCCGCCGCCGCGGAAGCCCAGCGGGTGATTGGTCGAGGGCACCTCGCTCAGTGCCGTCGTGAAGGACGGGAAGTCGTCGGCGTGCGGCATGGCGTAGTCCATGAACGAGCCCGACAGGAGCTGGCCGTCGGGCGCATAGAAGCAGCGCTCCATCAACGCCTGCCCGGCGCCCTGGGCGATGCCGCCATGGGTCTGGCCGTGCAGGATCAGCGGGTTCACCGCGCGGCCGACATCGTCGATCGTGGTGTAGCGGTCGATCCGGGCGACGCCGGTCTCGGCATCGACCTCGACCTCGCAGACATGCCACCCGTAGGGATAAGAGCCGACCCTGCTGTCGACATCGGCCTGGTCGGCGATCGGCCCGCGCTCGGCGGCCAGCGCTAAAAGGCCGATGCCGCGGTCGGTGCCGGCAATGGTGAAGCGACCCTCGGCGAAGACGATGTCCGCTTCGGACGCTTCGAGCTGCTGGGCGGCGAGCTTGCGGCCCTTGGCGACGATGCCGAGCGAGGCTTGATGGATGGTGGTCGCGGCCAGCCGGATCGAACGGCCGGAATGCGAGCCGCCGCCCACCGACACGCGGTCGCTGTCGTCGGTGACAAGGCGGACCTTGTCGGCCGGCACGCCCAGCCATTCGCTGGCGAGCTGGGCGAAGCTGGTGGCGTGGCCCTGCCCCGACGACAGCGTGCCGATCACGATCTCGACCGCGCCCTCCGGCAGCACCGTGACCTCGGCGCGTTCGATCGGCGCGCCGCTTTGCGACTCGACATAGCCGCCGAGCCCGATGCCGCGCCGGAGCCCGCGTGCCTCGGTCTCGGCCTGGCGCCGGGCGAAGCCGTTCCAGTCGGCGAGCTTCAGGACCTCGTCGAAGGCCGACCGGTAGTCGCCGCTGTCATAGGTGACGCCGAAGGCGTTGGTGTGGGGCGTCGTCGTGATCAGGTTGCGCCGGCGGAGCTCGATCCTGTCGAAGCCGTGCGCGCGGGCGGCGAGATCGATCAGGCGCTCGATCACGAACATCGCCTCGGGCCGCCCGGCGCTGCGATAGGGCGCGGTCGACGGCGTATTGGTCAGCACGCCGCGCGCCCGCGCCATCGCCGGCATGCGGTAGAGGCTGGTCATGAGCTGCGTGCCCTTGGTCAGCGGCACGAAGGAGGCCGTGTAGGCGCCGAGATTGCTGGTGCTTTTGGCGCTGAGCCCGAGGAAGCCGCCGTCGGCGTCGAGCGCCAGCTCCGATTCGATCAGGAAGTCGCGGCCGGCATAGTCGCTCAGGAACGCCTCGTGCCGTTCGCAGGTCCATTTCACCGGCCGCCCGATGCGGCGCGACGCCCAGCACACCAGGGCGAACTCGGGATAGAAATAGTTGCGGGTGCCGAAATTGCCGCCGACTTCCCGGGCGATGACCCGCACCTGCTCGGGCTCGATGCCCAAAATGATCGCGACCTCTTTCTTGGGCCGCACGATGGCGCCGCCGCCGGCATACAGGGTGTAGCGGCCCGAGGCGGCGTCGAAATGGCCGAGCGCGGCGCGCGGCTCCATCGGCACGCCGGTGACGCGCTGGATCTCGGTGCGCAATTTCACGACATGGCGCGCGCGGGCGAAGGCCGCCTGCGTCGCGGCCGGATCGCCGACCAGGGAGTCGACGACCGTGTCGGCGAGCGGCGGCAGTTCCTGGTAATCGACCTGCACCGCTTCGGCGCCATCCTTGGCGAACGCCAAGGTCTCGGCCACCACGAAAGCCACCGCCTCGCCCACGAAGCACGCGGTCTCGATCGCCAGCACGTCGGGCCGCACGACCCGGTGCGCCGAGCCGTCGATGTTCGGCAGCTTGATGTCGGGCGGGCTCATGGCGGCCGGAATGTGCGGCACGGGCTTCAGGCCGTCGGCCACCGCATCGGCGCCGGTCAGCACCGACAGCACGCCGGGCAGGGCGCGCGCCGCCGATGTGTCGACCGCGACGATGCGGGCATGGGCGTAAGGCGAGCGCACGACCCAGGCATAGGCCTGGCCCGGCAGGGTGAAATCGTCGCTGTAGCAGCCGCCGCCGGTCAGCAGCCGGGCATCCTCCAGCCGCAGCAGCGACGCTCCGATGGCGCCACCGATGGAGCTGCCCATGGAGCTGCCCGGCATCGACTACATCGCGTGCGGCAACGGCACGCCGAGCAGCACGCCGAATTCGCGGGCGATATCGCAGCTCACCCGCGCGTGGACCTTGCCCTGCTTGTCGAAGAAGCGGCCGGTCGGAGTCACCGGGAACACGCCCTCGTGCCAGATGCCGGGATGGACATAGATGCCGAAGCTGCCGTCCGACCAGAAGGCCTTGAAGGTCTCCGGCTTGAGATCGTCGCCCGGCAACGCCACCGGCACGACGAAAGGCTGTCCATCGAGCGGCCAGAAGAGCTGGCCGCCATCAGGATGGTAGTTGCAATGCCACAACAGCACACGGCCGTCGCCCAGCGTCACGCCGGGGCGCGCGACCTCGGGCAGCTCGCGAAAGCCGATGACATAGTGTCCACCCACGGCTTCGTTGCGGCCAAAAAGCTCGTTGCCCCGCCATTCGCAGGCGAAGATGCCCTCGGTCGTGCCGCCCTCGATGCCCGTGCCGGCATCGAGCCTGCGCCAGCCGGCAAGCGGCCACGGCACGATCTCGATGCGGTGCGCGTGGGGATCGCGCACGATCTCGCCGTAGCCCGCGAGCGAGCTGGCCGTGGCGCGCACCAGCGGCACGTCGAGGATTTTCAGGCCCGCGGGAATGTCCGGCTTCAGATAGTCGATGACGACCTGGTCCATTTCCAAACCATGCAACAGGTCAGGTGCCGCTGCAAACCGTCCCGCTCGGGCAAAGCCTGCCCTACTGGTCGCCGCCGCCGGCCGGCCCCGCCCGCTTCGTCAACGCCTCTTCCAGTTGCGCCAGTGTAGTGCTCGGCTCCTCGCGCGGCAGGAACAGGAAATTGTTGATGTAGCGCTCGAACTGCGCACGCGGCATACCCAGCGTATAATCCGCGATATCTTCGCTCCGCTGCATGCTCGCTGGATCGAAACACTCGATCGGCGCCAACTGGCGCTGAAAGACAAAGTACCCGCGATAACCGAAGCGGCGAAAGAAAGCCTGGATGCGTCGCACGGAGCCCGGCGCATGACGTTCTTCGGCTTCGATCAGTACCCGCGGCCGACACCGCTCGATCGTCCGCCGCGCGCCTCGCAGCACGCTGTGCTCATGTCCTTCGACATCGATCTTGATGAAGCCGACATTGCCGCTATAGACCTCGTCGAGAGGCCTCGTCTCCACGGGAATATCACGGTACAGCGCCGTCTTGGCGGCAAGGTCGTCCGATAGCGTCGAGAGGCCTGTGACCGGCGTGCCGTCGACCACTGGAATGTGAAGCAGGGCCCTGCTGGTCTCGTGTGACAGGGCGAGGTTCTCCACCACGACCTTTCGCCCGAATTTCTTCGGCAGCAACTGTGCAAGCCACGGAATCGGCTCGAAAGCATAGACACGGTCCGAATGGCGCATCATCGCATGAAGATAGGTGCCGACGTTGGCGCCGACATCGATCGAATCCTGATCCGGGCGGCAGAGATGTTTCACCATGCACAATTCGATCTCGCCGAATTGCGCGAAATAGAGTCGCTCGCACCAGGCGACCAT
>Ga0193726_1000999_pt1 | contig 24766 bp, 20 predicted proteins | sample H2c1metaG_FD_144928 | JGI IMG/M metagenome (GOLD analysis project Ga0193726, IMG submission 144928) | Soil microbial communities from a riparian zone of the East river system, Colorado, United States - H2c1 | ecosystem: Environmental > Terrestrial > Soil > Riparian zone | place: USA: East River...
CAGGTACTATTAGATATCCGTCCCAAAGTATTCAGTTTCGTGTTCGGTATTCCATCGGCTGATATACTGGAACAATGCCGCAAGCTGGGAATTAAATTGATAGGGGCTGCTACAACCCTGGATGAAGCGCTTGCTTTGGAAACCGCCGGTATTGATATGATAATTGCTTCGGGTTTTGAAGCTGGTGGTCATCGCCCCTCATTTTTAGCGCCGGCCGAACAATCAATTACAGGAACTTTTGTGTTGCTGCAATTAATCAAAGAAAAAGTAAAGACACCGGTGATTGCAGCAGGAGGTATTGCAAACGGCAGGGGAATTGCTGCGGCATTAACGTTAGGCGCCGATGCAGTGCAGGTTGGTACCGCCTTTTTGGCCACCGATGAATCAGGTGCGTCATCTATTCACAAACAAATGCTTTTTTCTGATGCAGCAAAATACACTACCCTTTCACGTGCCTTTACCGGCAGGCTTGGTAGAGGTATCACAAGCCGGTTAGCTAAAGACCTGGTGGGAAAGGAAAAACAATTTTTACCTTTCCATTGCAATCCATTTTTATGTCATCGTTAAGAAAAGCTGCTCTCGAACTGGAGAAATGGGATATGATACATTTCTGGAGTGGACAGATTGCACCGATACTCAAACACAGGAAAGCATCCATATTGATGCGGTCGTTAATTGAAGAAACCTCCGGCATCCTGGCATCATAAAGTAATGCAAGCGTGTGTTTGATTTTCGGTTGAAAATGCATAGTAGTAATTCTTGTTCGAAAAGTTTAAAACGAAAAATATGAACACTTCAAAAGTTTGGTATATAACAGGAGCTTCCCAGGGATTAGGATTAACGCTTGTAAAAAAATTGTTAGATAGTGGTTACCGTGTTGCTGCAACTTCGCGCAACGCTCAGTCATTAAAAACAGCGGTTGGCGTCATCGATGCTGAAAGTTTTCTTCCACTAACAGTTGATTTAAGCAATGTTGATTGCATTGATGAATCCATTCAGCAAACACTCACTACATTCGGTCGCATTGATGTTGTGGTTAATAATGCAGGCTATGGGATGGCCGGAACAGTAGAAGAAATTACCGAACAGGATATCAGGAAGATTTTTGATGTTAATGTTTTTGCTACAATTAATGTTGTCAAAACTGTCTTACCTTTTATGCGTCAACAAAGATCAGGGTACATCATTAATATGGGATCAGTAGCCGGATTTGTCGGAGCACCTGGTTGGACTGTTTATTCAGCCACGAAAGCAGCCATTGCCGCATTTTCGGAAGTGCTTGCTTTAGATGTTAAAGAATTCGGTATTAAAGTAACCGTTGCAGAACCATCCGGTTTTCGGACAGGCTTTTTGACCAAAAATTCACTTGCACTAATCACTACTAAAATCGAGGGTTATGAAGCAGTAAAAAACACACAGGACCGTTACCTGTCTTCCGACGGAAAGCAGGCGGGCAACCCGGACCGTGCAGCGGAAATATTTATGGAATTAGCTGAAAGCCCGGAACCGCCAATGCACTTGTTTCTCGGGGTTGATGCCTATAACCGCGCTTCAAAAAAGCTGACCGATATGTCCAGGGAACTGGAGCAATGTAAACCCATAACTTTCGGGGCAGATTTTAAATAACGATTCGTCATCTTCGGAACACAAGATGGCACTTAAAACATTTGTGAGCATTTTATTTCAAAAAATGGCGCTTAATCATTTCTTATATTTCGGGATGAGGGATACGTGTATGTTATTTTATTTTTACCCAGGTATCTTTCAATCCTTTTTCCTGTAAATAATTATATAAGGCTTCACCATCCTTGCCGCCTTGTTTGGCATGATGCAAGAGAGTAAAGCCATGCGGACCATTGGCAAATATTAATTTCGGATATGCTTCCAGCACAGGTTTTACCAATTCTGTTTTCCCAAGCATCGTCAATACAAATAAAGTTACTCTTGAACCGGCATCGATCAGGTATTGCGCAATGTCCTTGTTGCCCATATGTCCTGCTCCTTCAATCGCTTCTTCAAAATCACCGTTGCCCCAATCATATTTGCAATGTACCAGGTTAGGTTGTTCTGCCAGCATGGTCTGTACTTTAGGCATGTCCTTGTGCCCGGCAACAACAAATTCCTTTACCAAATCGAGCGGAAGAGGAGGAACATCCTGGGGTGGTGCTGTAACCTGGCCACCGGCTACATTATTCAGCAATACGAATCCGGCTGTTCCCCCGGCTATCGTGTATAAAAAATTCTTTCTGTCCATCATGATAAATTTTATTGAAAACTGAAAGTAGAGATTCTCATAAAGGCGTAAAAATTATTTACGTGAATTCCTTCTCTTACCGGGTAGACTACTATAGAAGAATTTCGCCCCGTTAAACTTACCACTCACCCGATTGGAGCGAAGCATCAGGGCTTTCCCTGTATTTTTATATTTCATAGTAGATTCATTATGCCAGGTTCGCGTTTATATTATATAGGATTTATTTCAATCTTTTACCTTTTCTGGTTAGTTTTTAAGATCGGAGGTGTTGCCAACATTGAACAGGCCATAGCATCTTCCGTCATTGATATTGCTGTTTGTATAATAGCTATGTTGCTTACGGTGTATATTTTATTGCCGAAATTTTTTTATACGCAGCGGTATGGTGTATTCACATCTCTTTTTTCAGGGATTATTTTTATCGGGGGTAGTATTATCATTCTGTTGCAATTAGAATTATATGGAAGTTCTTTATCTGCTTACCGGGTTAATGTGGCGCGGAGCAATCATTATTTCTATTGGTTCTGGTCCGACCTCATCTTTGGTTCATATTTCCTGGTATTTATGATCGCTACCGGTGGAGCAGCCATCCGGTTTGCATTTGACCGTTTACAAGCGCTCAATCACGTAAAACAACTGGAAAAAGAAAAACTGCAGACCGAACTGGACCGGCTCAAGAATCAGATAAATCCTCATTTCCTGTTTAATGCTCTTAATACAATTTATTATAAAATTGACCGGGCTAATCAACCGGCCAGGGAAACATTGCAGCAGTTTTCTAAAATGTTGCGGTATCAATTGTATGAATGTGAAGGACCATCTATTAAAATAGAGCAGGAGCTTCGGTTTCTCTTATCCTATATTGAGTTGCAGAAGGAGCGTATGAATGATAATTACCGTATCGATTACAAGGGTTTTGAAGAAGTAACCGGTCTTTTTATCGCCCCTTTTTTATTATTACCGATTGTAGAAAACTGTTTTAAACATGTATCACAATGGCCCGATAGAGGAAATGATATCAGTATAGAATGTTGTCGTAAAGAAAATACATTCCTGTTCAGGACATCGAATAGTCGTGTAGATATGAATGGGCAAGAGTCGGGTGGTATAGGTTTGAAAAATATACAGAAGCAAATGGAGCTTATTTATCCCGGTTTGTACCAATTGGAGATAAAGCAAACACCGGAAAGATTTGAGTTAACCTTGCAACTGGAATTAGTGATGAGTAGGATTTGATAGCCATCGGATTCGCTTCGGTTGAATAAGATAATTTACAATTAATAGGACAATAGCATGAAATTCCGTTGTATTATAGTAGATGACGAACCTTTTGCGCGAAATGGCCTGGCAGAAGATGTCCGTGCGATTGATTTTATGGAAGTAGCCGGTATTGCTGAAAGCGCGTTGCAGGCAATGGAATTACTTATGAGGCAACCTGTCGATCTTGTTTTCCTGGATATTGAAATGCCAAAGCTAAATGGATTTGATTTGTTGCGCACCTTGCAACAACCGCCGATGGTAATTCTTACAACTGCGTACAATCATTATGCACCGGAGAGCTATGAGCTGGGTGTGATCGATTATTTATTAAAACCTATTTCGTTTGATCGTCTTCTTAAAGCCTGTCACAAGGCAAAGGATTTTCATACCCTTCAGGCCGGTCATTCCAATAAAGAAGCAAATGAATATTTTTTTGTAAAATGTAATGGACGTCAGGAAAAAATAATGCTCAATGAGCTACTTTTTATTGAAGCGGCCGATAATTATGTGCAGATTCATACAACTCATAAAAAGCTACTGGTCTATCATACGTTGAAAAATATGGAGCAGCATTTGCCGGCCAGTCATTTTATAAAGGTGCATAAGTCTTTTATTGTTGCATTTGATAAGATAGATAGCATGGAAGGCAATCAATTGCTGATCGGGCAACATAGTATATCGGTGAGCAGGAATTTTAAAGAGGCGGTTGTTGAAAGACTTTCCAGGAAAAAGTTTCCAGGAAATGTGTAAACCAGATCGGAAACAAGTCGCCGATGACCTACAAGATTTTCAACGAATGAAGAATTTTTCTTTTACCATACTACCTTCACCACCCTGCATGATCTCACTTTTCTTCCTCTAACAGTTGATTTAAGCAATGAACCGATGCCCGGTAAAGTTAATGAAGACGGGAATACGCGCTACTGATTAAAAGCTGTTCCATTCTGAGGCATTTTGGAACAATCGCTGTATCATATCCGAACAGATTCGTAGCTCCAGCCAATTTAAATTATTGAAAATCAATTAATCAGGCGGTTGGCATATTTTTTACTCTCTACTGATGCAGGGCGAACCGATTTTATCCTTTTAAAGATCAGTAATGAAAAATGAAAAATAAATGCAAAAAATGAATAGAGAATAATGAACAATTAATAATTCGAAAATATTAATCTAAAGGAAACAATTTAGCAATTCAACCATTCAACAATTTCCCAATAAATCAGAAATTATAAAATCAGAAATCAGAAATGTTTAAGACCTATTTAAGGATCGGCTGGAGAAACCTCGTTAAGAACAAGGTATATACGGTCATCAATGTTCTTGGCCTATCGATTGGACTTTCCTGCTTTTTGCTGATTGCCTTGTATGTAATGAATGAGCTGAGTTACGACCGGGTGTATCCCCACTCCGATCGGATCTATCGCATCAACTCGGATTTAAAGTTCGGCGGAGCCGATATGAGCATGGCCGTAACAAGCGACATGATGGGTCAAATGCTGAAAAAAGATTATCCCCAGGTCGAAAATTACACGCGGATTTATCCTTTTGGAGGAAATAAACTCTTTAAAAAAGGCAGCGGGTTTATTGAAGAAACAAAGGTCGCCAATGTAGATTCCTCGTTCTTCGACCTGTTTCAACTCCCAACAGTGGAAGGCGATATCCAGCATGCACTCACTGCACCGAATTCGGTTGTGCTTACAGAATCAATGGCAAAAAAATATTTTGGTTCGTCACATGCGGTTGGAAAAATCATTGAAACAAGAGATGCTACCCATCCCGTTTACAGGATAACGGCGGTTATAAAAGACTTTCCGAAACGTTCACATTTCAATTTTGATTTTTTATTTCCCATGTTGGATGTTGACTACCATTGGGGACAGTTTACAAGTTATAATTTTTATACTTATTTAAGACTGAAAGAAGGAACAGGCTATAAGGCATTTGAAAAAAACTTTGATGAATACATAAACAGATATGTTCTGGCAGAAGTAAGGCAATTCATGAATGTAAACAGCATGGATGAATTGAAAAAGCGGGGCAACAGGCTGGAATATTCACTGATGCCGGTAACAGATATTCACCTGTATTCCCATCGTTCGTTTGAATTAACCCCAGGAGGCAACATACAATATGTCTATATTTTCTCCGCAGTGGCATTATTTATTTTACTGCTGGCCTGCATTAATTTTATGAATCTTACTACTGCTCATTCTGCCAACCGCGCAAAAGAAGTGGGGATAAGAAAAGTATTAGGCACCGAAAGACGCAGTCTGATCTTACAATTTATTTTTGAATCTGTTTTTTTGGTTGTGCTGGCAATGCTTATTACGCTTGGCCTTGTAAAGTTCGCTTTGCCATTGTTTAACCAGGTGGCCGATACTCAAATTCCCTTTACAAGTTTATTTACTTTCCGCATTTTACTGGTGATTACCGGATTGCCATTGATCGTTGGCATGCTGGCTGGCAGCTATCCTGCATTTTTTCTTTCAGCATTTAGACCGATTGAAGTATTGAAAGGTAAAATCAAAGCAGGCACTGGGCGGGGTACATTGAGAAACGTATTGGTGGTTTTTCAATTTGCCACTTCCATAATTTTAATTGTAGCGACCATCGTGGTATATGAACAGCTTCATTATATTCAAACAAAAAATCTTGGATACAATAAGGACCAGGTTTTAATTGTAAATGGCATCTCTGCATTAAACAATAAATCCAGTGCTTTTAAAAGTGAAGTATTGCAAATGCCTGGGGTTGTCAGCGCCACAATCAGTGCTTACCTACCCGTTTCAAGTTCTGAAAGAAATTCCAACTCCTATGCAAAGGATGCGGTAATGACCACCATGAACAGTTTTGACATGCAAACCTGGGATGTTGACTATGACTACATTAACACTCTTGGGATGAAGATCATGAAGGGCAGAAATTTTTCTCCTGAATTTAGCGGCGATTCAGATGCTATTGTTATTAATGAAACAACCGAAAAGATTTTGGGTTATACTGATCCCATTGGTAAAAATGTCTACAAGCCAATAGACGATAAAGGGAACACCATGGCGCTTACGATTATTGGAGTTGTAAAAAATTTCAATTTTGAATCGCTGCACCAGCAAGTGGGTCCATTAAACTTCAGGTTGGGGGGCAATGCCGGGCTTGGCATATTCAAAATAAAAGCAACTGGTATCCAAAATACAATTGCTAAGATTGAAGACAAATGGAAGTCGCTTGCTGCCGGTTTGCCTTTTACCTATCGTTTTCTCAACAATTCTTTTGACGAAATGTACCATGCGGAGGACCGGGTTGGTAAAATTGCGATGACATTCGCTTTACTCGCCATCTTCATTGCCTGCCTGGGTTTATTTGGTCTTGCAACATTTATTGCAGAACAGCGCACAAAAGAAATAGGGATTCGCAAAGTCCTCGGAGCAACCGTAAAAGGTATCGTTCAAATGTTAACTAAAGATTTTGTAAAACTGATTGCCATTGCATTTATTCTTGCCACACCATTAGCCTGGTGGGCAATGCATTCATGGTTGCAGGATTTTGCGTATCGTATCAGTGTTGAATGGTGGATGTTTGTCGTAACCGGGTTGGCAGTGCTGGTAATTGCACTTATGACGGTAAGTTTCCGGGCAATAAGAGCAGCGATTGCGAATCCAGTCAAGTCCTTACGAACGGAGTGAATAATGAAAAATGAATAATAGAAATACAAATGAAGAATTTGAAAATTTGAAAATGAAAGTTCAAATACAGAAAAATCAGAAATCACAAAATCAGAAATTGAATTTTTATGTTTAAAATTTATTTAAGAAGCGCCTGGCGGAATATCAAAAAAAATAAAGGATATTTTGCGCTCAACTTCGTTGGCTTATTTATAAGCGTTGTCGCATGTTTATTAATAGGCTTAATGATACTGCATGAAACCAGTTTTGACAAACCTGCCAATAGCAACTTAAGTATATACAGGATTGTAAAAACAAATACTTTACCAACTGGCAAAACATACAGCCCCGTAACGCCATACCCGCTTGCTACTGCGATGCGTGCAGCACTTTCAAGGCAAATACTTATTTCTCAAATTCATTTTCAAAAAGAAGATGTTATTTCTTTCGATAATAAGAAATTTAAAGAACAAAAAATAGTTTTTGCAGATTCAGTATTTCCAAATCTTTTCCCTTTATCAGTAAAACAAGGCAGCATTAACAGAGCCCTGGCTGAGCCTGGCTTTACCATTCTTACTGAAGAAACGGCGCATAAATTTTTTGGCACTGAAAACGCTATTGGCAAACGCATAAAAATTGCAAACCTGGTTGATCTTGAAGTTGCAGCGGTAATTGCTGATGCTCCCGCTAATTCGCACTTGCCTTATAATATGCTCATTTCATATTCTTCATTGAAGCCTGAGTTTATCGGCGGTTTCCCGCTCGATCAATGGGGTTTAAATTCCGCTGGGTTTACTTATATAGGTCTATCAAATAAAGGCCAGGTCAGGCAAATACAAACAACGCTTGCATCAATTGCCGATGAACATCTTAGTAGCAAAAATGATGGGACGTTAACAACACTTACCCTGCAGCCTTTACCTGATATTCATTACAACCAATTATATGCTGCAAACAATCCTTCCTATACAGTGAATTACAGCTATCTCTATTTAACAGGCGCCATTGGCTTGTTCCTGATCCTGGCTTCGTGTATTAATTATACCAATTTATCTACCGCGCTCGCCATAAAAAAATCAAAGGAGGTAGGTGTAAGAAAAACAATGGGTGCAACGCGAAATCACCTGATCAGGCAATTCTTATCGGAAACTTTTTTGCTCACAGCTTTTGTTTTTATTGCGGCAGCTTTTTCAATACGCCTGTTGCTTCCTCCATTAAATATTTTTCTTGATAAAAATATTCCGCTCAACTGGCTACATTTAAATAGTGCGCTTCTATTAATTGCACTATGGCTTTCAGTTTCATTACTTTCAGGTTTGTATCCTGCTTTTATTTTATCCGGTTTTAATCCCATCACTGCTTTAAAAAATAAAACGGTGACACCCAAAGCATCTGCAATTACCTTACGAAGAGGATTGGTTGTATTCCAGTTTTTAACAGCGCAGATTTTAATTATCGGGGCAATAGTAGTGGCCAAGCAAATGAATTTTATACGGTCACAATCTTTGGGTTTCAGCAAAGAAAATGTTGTTGATATAGGCCTCCCTGAGAACAAACCTGAACAATTAAAATTGTTGAATGATAAATTATCAAACATACCGGGCGTCAGCAGTGTTAGTCTTTCATTGGGTGCGCCTGTAACTGACAATAACGCTTTCACGAGTTTTAACCGCAAAGAAAAATATGCATCAGAAAAAATTGATGTGGGCGTAAAAGCTGCGGACGTAAACTATTTAAAAACCTATGGATTACAATTAAAAGCCGGTCGCTGGTTTGATGAAAATGATGAACGAAATATTAATAATTCCATCCCTGATTCTTTAAAACGCTATGCTTTTGTACTGAATGAAACGGCTGTAAAGTCACTTGGGTTTTCATCGGCGCAGGATGCGTTGGGTAAGTATGTGACTTTTGGTATGAATAATATTTCAGCGCCGGTAGTTGGCGTAGTAAAAGATTATAATACGTCTACTTTGCATGATGTTGTAAAGCCTGTATTAATGGTTGAGTTCCCATTTTTCTATTATAATGCAGGCATCAAATTAACCGGCGGTTATTCTGCATCCACATTATCCGCTATTGAGAAAGCGTGGACAGCAGTATATCCGCAACAATTATTTGAAAACAGCTTTCTTGATGAACATATAGCTTCATTGTATAAAAACGAAAAACGAACTCAACAGTTATTCAACATGTTCACCTTTTTATCCATCATAATAAATGTGCTGGGTCTTGTTGGTTTACTTTCATTCATGATAAAACAGAAAACAAAAGAAATAGGAATCCGAAAAGTTTTGGGCGCTACCATAAAAGACATATCATTCATATTGTCGAAGGATTTTTTGCGCCTGATCATCATTGCATTCTTTATTGCGGCGCCCCTGGGTTGGATACTTATGAATAAATGGTTGCAGGATTTTGCTTATCGAACCACAATAAGCTGGTGGATTTTTGCAGTAGCTGTTTTGGCAGCACTTATCATAACAAGTATAGCAGTTGGATTTCAAACAATTAAAGCAGCGATTGCGAATCCGGTTAAATCATTACGAACAGAGTGAATAATGAAGAATTAAAAATGAAAAATGAAAAATTCGCCAATTTGAAAATGGCAATTCAAATACAAGGAAAGCCACAACTTGAACAAATCAGAAATCAAAAAATCAGAAATCAGAAATCAGAAATTGAATTTTTATGGTTAGAAATTATTTTAAAATAATGTTCCGCAACTTATGGAAGAATAAAGGCTACAGCCTTCTCAACATCTTAGGTTTAGCGATCGGTATTACCTGCGCGGGATTAATTTTTTTGTGGGCCGAAGATGAATTGACCTTTGACAATACGAATGTAAAAAAGAACAGGTTATACCAACTGGAGGTAAATATGACTTCTGGCGGGAATAATTTCACAATGGGCTCTTCCCCCCGCCCAATGGGTGCAGCCATGAAAGCTGGAATTCCCGGAATTGTCAATACGGCAAGGTTCTCAGATAATGACGAGCGGTTACTTTTTAGTTTTGAGGATAAATCTTTATATGCAGCAGGACGTTATACAGACCCGTCTATATTCAGCATGTTCACATTTGATTTTGTGCAGGGCAATATAAAAGATCCATTCCCTCAATTGTATTCACTGGTAATCACAGAAAGTGCAGCAAAGAAATTTTTTGGTGAAGAAAAAAACATTATAGGAAAAACAGTGAGGATCGACAATAAACAGGATTATATAATCAGTGGGGTCATAAAAGATATTCCTGAAAATTCCACTTTGCAATTTGAATGGCTGGCACCTTACGAAATTACGAATGTGCAGGAATTGGCAAAAGGAGGTGGCAGTGACGCAACTGATTGGGGAAGCTACGGTCCGTTTACATATGTGGAACTCGATAAAAATGCAAATCTTGGCGTTATCAATAAACAATTAAAAGATTTTATTCATCAAAAGGCTGCAGATCAGAAAACCGGAACGTTTTTATTCCCGATGAAAGACTGGCACCTTTTCAACGAATTTGCCAATGGCAAACCAACCGGTAGCGGACGCATTAAACAAGTGAATATGCTTTCTGCTATTGCCTGGATCATCCTTTTGATTGCCTGTATCAATTTCATGAACCTTGCCACCGCAAGTAGCCAGAAACGTGCGAGAGAGGTGGGTGTACGCAAAGTCCTTGGTGCTGGAAGGAAAACATTGGTCGCGCAATTTATGGGCGAAGCTTTCTTCATGTCACTCGTTGCAACGATAGTTGCTGTTTTTATCATTACTGTTTCATTGCCCGCATTCAATTTGCTCATGCAAAAACAACTTGCCTTAAATATTGCAAACCCCATTCACATCATCTCGCTGCTCCTCATCGCTGTTATATGTGGGCTCATTGCAGGCAGTTATCCCTCCCTTTATTTATCATCATTCAACCCTGTTTCAATTTTAAAAGGATTAAAAATCAAAACAGGCGGCGCTTCATTCATAAGAAAAGGGTTGGTAATTGTGCAGTTTGTGGTATCGGTTGTTTTCATCGCCAGTACCATGATTGTTTACATGCAAATTCAACATATCAAAAACAGGAACCTTGGGTTCAACAAAAACGACCTCGTTGAAATAAACCCCGAACATGATATTTCTCAAATTTTTCCCTTGATAAAAAATGATTTGCTGCGTACGGGGCTGGTACAGGATGCCGCATTAGCCGATCACTCAACCCTATATGGAGGTGATACTGACAACGGGTTTAAGTGGGAGGGGAAATCGACCGATAATGAGGTATCCATCGCACACAGGAATGTTAGCCCCGAATTTATTGCTACTTCAGGCATGAAAATTATTGAGGGGAGAGATTTCAGTAAGAATGCTTCATCAGAAAATTCAAACGTCATCATCAATGAATCAATGGAAAAAATGATGGGTAGGGAAAGCGCAGTTGGGGCAATCATTCAATCCCCGCGAGGCAACCCTGATCGCGTTTTTACAAATATGACTGTAATTGGGGTAGTGAACGATTATGTTTATGGGAACGTATATGGAAAAGCTGATCCGCTAATAATTTTTTGTAAGCCTCCCGAATATGAAAATTTTATTTATGTTCGAACAAAGCAAGGGAATGTTGAGCAGGCTTTGGCTAAAATTGCAGCAGTCATGAAGAAGGACAATGCAGCGTATCCTTTGGAATACAAATTTGTTGACGACCAGTTTAACCAAATGTTTCAAAACGAAGCACTCATCAGCAAAGTTTCAGGCATATTCGCTGCGTTGGCAATTATCATTTCATGTTTAGGCTTGTTTGGGCTTGCAGCATATACCGCAGAACAACGAACAAAGGAAATTGGTGTCAGGAAAGTATTAGGTGCAAGTGTTACCGGTATTACAACTTTATTGTCTAAAGATTTTTTGCAGTTGGTTATAATCTCTTGCGTGGTTGCATTTCCTATCGCCTGGTGGATCATGTATGATTGGTTGCAGAATTATGAATACAGGATTACTATAAGGTGGTGGATATTTTTTGCGGCAGGAATTGTAGCTGTGCTGATTGCTATAATAACGATAAGCTTTCAATGAAGAATAGAAATACAAATGAAGAATGAGAATGTGAACAATTTAACAATTCAGCAATTTGAAAATGGCAATTCAAATACAAGGAAAGCCACAACTTGAACAAATCAGAAATCCCTAAATCAGGAATCATAAATCATTTATCTTTCACCTGAATTTGTCCTTTATGATCAAAAATTATTTAAAAGCCGCTTGGCGCAATATTGTCCGGAATAAAACAACAACACTGATTAATTTGTTTGGCCTTTCCGTGGCATTGGTTGCATTTATTTTTATTGCGCTTTGGGTACAAAACGAACTGAGCTTTGACGAGTATCACAAAGATGCGAAGGATATCTACCTGGTCCAGATGAAATTTAATACAAATGATGAAGCAAATTCTTTAACCCCACTGCCCGTTGCAGATGTTCTTAAAAATGATCGTGATGTAATGCACGTTGCACGGATGGCTCGGTGGCCAGGCATATTGAACGTGGATGGATATTTTTTTGATGAAAAAACAGGAATTGCTGTTGACAGTGATTGGTTTAAAATTTTTGATTACAGGGTAGTCAGCGGAGACATTAATTCATTTAATAGAAATCCTTTTTCACTCATCTTCACCCAATCAAAGGCAAAACAACTCTTTGGAATCAAAAATCCGATAGGACAGTTTGTAAAAATGGATACAACTTTGTACGAGGTAAGAGCTATTGTAAAAGACAACCCTATCAATTCAAGTTTACAATTTGACATGCTTGTACCGATGGCTGCACGACTTGCTAACAGACATGTGGATCATAATAATTGGAGCAACCTGAGCTATCGAACCTTCATCAAAGTCTATCCTCAAACAAATACTGCTTCATTCACCAAAAAGGCTACGATACTTTCGCAGCAAGTGTCAGAAAAAACCTCTTTTTCATTGGCAGTACAACCTTTGCATGAATTGCATTTCGATTCAAAATCATCCGACCCCAGCTTTCGTCGTGGCAGTCATACAGCTGTTTTTGTTTTCAGCGTGCTGGCTATATTACTTTTAATTACAGCAAGCATCAATTATGTAAATCTTACTATTGCAAAAGCTAATGCCCGAACAAAAGAAATAAGCATCCGAAGGATTGTCGGCGGAGGTCGCATTCAGCTGTTTTTCCAGTTTTTAACGGAGTCATTTTTATTATGCCTGATCGCTTTGTTCATTTCATTCAACATAATGTGGCTCACACTTCCGGTATTTAACAAGCTTACGGCAACGAATTTCGAGTTATCAGTTGGTTCAAAAATTTTATGGAGTATTTTCTGCGGTACATTATTTTTCAGCACATTGTTGAATGGTGTTTTTCCCGCAATCACCATGTCATTTTTCAAACCACTGAATTATTTACATGGGTATACCATTTTAAAATTCAAGAACGTTTTGCTCCGTAAAGTGCTAGTAGTGTTCCAGTTTGTGATAGGTGTGGTATTCATCATCGGAACCATCGTTATCTTCCGGCAAATGCGCCTGGCGCAAACTTCCGCTGCACAATACAACCGTGCCCAGGTAGTATCGTTTGAATTGCCTTCCACGGTATTGAACAAAATCGATTACGACCAGCAAAAAATAAACCTAATCTCTCAAACTTTTAAAAATGAATTGCAACCATACAGTTCTCTTCAAAGCATTGCACTTGCCAGCAATTCTATCGAAGGCTCAATGAATTCGAATGGTGTGCAGAACTGGTATTGGAACGGGATGGACACAGGTAACAAGACTTCAATTTCGTACATGACGGTTGAACCAGGAATAAAAAATATATTCAATTTACCTTTAAAAGATGGCAGATGGTTTCGTGATGATAATTCTGATAAGAAAAATTATATACTGAATGAAACTGCTGTCAAAGAATTGGGAATACAGCAACCCGCTATCGGGCAAATCTTTGCAAGAAGCGGAGGAGACACAGGCCAGATAATAGGAGTGGTAAAGGATTATAATTTCACGTCGTTGTATAATAAAATCGGCGCTTTGGTGATTGGCGATAATGATAATGAATTGAAAAGTGATTTTTTCGTAAAAATCACACCAGGCAATATTCCCCAGGCAATGGATGCTATTTCCGCAGCATGGAAAAAATTTATTCCCGATGCACCGTTTGAGTACCAGTTCATGAATCAGGCTTTTGATAATTTGTATAAAGATGATTTGAAAATTTCAAAACTTGTATTGCTTTTCAGTTGTATTGCCATCGTCATTTCTGCATTGGGGTTATTCGGTCTTGCGGCCTTTGTTTCGGAACAAAGAAGAAAGGAAATCGGTATTCGGAAAGTAATGGGCGCTACCGTTGCACAAATAACCAGCATGATCTCAAAAGATTTTGTGACGCTTGTTCTTATTGCGATTGTGATAGCGTCACCCATTTCTTACTGGCTTATGAATAGATGGTTGCAAAATTTTACATACAGAATTAATCTAAGCATCTGGATATTTTTGGCAGCAGGATTGGTAGCCTTAATAATTGCAACAGTAACTGTAAGCTTTCAATCTATTAAAGCAGCAATAGCCAATCCGGTCAAATCTTTACGAACGGAGTGAATAATGAAAAATTAAAAATGTAAAATGAAGAATAGAAATACAAATGAAGAATGAGAATGTGAACAATTTAACAATTCAGCAATTTGAAAATGGCAATTCAAATACAAGGAAAGCCACAACTTGAACAAATCAGAAATCAAAAAATCAGAAATTAGAAATTCAAACGGGATGAAACCAACATTCGTAAAAGTATTTCCATTTTCACTTGCCCTCTTATTGGGCCTGGCAGCGATTAGCCAGGTTTCACACGAGGATAGTATTAAATATGCAAAGCAACTCATCGGAATGGAGCAGCAGTTAATGGATGATATTCCTTCCGGCTCCATCATTCACTGGGATGCCTATTTGAACAAGGACTTTTTTGTTATTACGGAAGATGGTTCCATGCTTGATAAGAAAACCTTGCTAGAAACCTTCCAACCAATGCCAAAAGGATACAGTGGGCATATCAATGTAATAAAGCCCAAAATTGTTTTTCATGGTAACACTGCCGTTATTCAATATGTATCTGATGAATTTGAAAATGTTTTTAAAAACAAAATTCATACGCAATATAGTTCTATGAACACGTATATAAAATCCGATACCTCATGGCAAATGATTTCCAGCCAGGTTTTTGAAATACCCTTGTTGCCACCGGCAATAAAAGTTCCTCTTTCCGTATTGAAGCAGTATACAGGCATCTACCAGCTATCAGACAGCAACACCTGCATCATTTCAATTGAGAGAGATACGCTGTACTATCAAAAGAGTGGAAGATCAAAAATCGCATTGCTCCCGGAAACCGAAAACATTTTTTTCAGGCTTTCTGATGCCCGTGGAAGGAAGTTATTTGTTAAAGATGAGAACGGTGTTATGCTGATGAGGGAAAGAAGAAACGGCCAGGATGTGGTTTGGATAAGGCGAGAAAAAAAATAATTACTGAATCCTGAAGCTTAAGAAAGTTCAGGTCGCCGGAAAGATTGCTTTAAATTTGCCCCCTGATCGCCTTTTCAGAATATCAGGTTTATTCTTTGGCAAAGTGCGATTCTTTTCCTGAACATCTAATTGTAATAATGAAAAAACATCTCTGGATCGCTTCCGTCGCCATTTTGGTCATTTCCTGCAAGCCAAAATCAAATGATTATAAGACAGTTTTCAATGACCCCATCTTGTATTGTAAAACTGTAAAAATGTTGAACGATGTGGTGATGGAGAATAATTTTCCACCCATTATAGCCAGCCGGAATTATACCTATGCAAATATTGCTGCCTATGAATGCATAGCAGCAAATGACAGCGACTACAATAGTTTGGCCGGACAGCTACGGGGCTTGTCGAATATACCGAAGCCACCCGCTAATACAACAATCGATTTTCACCTGGCAGCCTTATTCGCTTTCACTAAAGTGGGCAATGCAGTCACCTTTCCTGAAGGCAGTATGATGGGATATTATGATTATTTGAAAAGAATTGCCGACAGTACAGGAATGTCGGCTTCTATATTAGACAATACGATTGCCTTTTCCGACTCAGTGGTAGCAGCAGTCATGAAATGGAGTAGCAAAGATAAGTATGCGCAAACCCGGAGTGCAGAACGATACACTGTAACAGATGAAGATGGCCGTTGGGTTCCCACACCGCCCGCCTATGCCCAGGCTCTCGAACCTCATTGGAATGAAATAAGACCCATGGTGCTGGATTCTGTAAATGAATTTATGCCGCCGGCACCACCACCTTACAATGTGAAGGATAAACAAAGTAAATATTACCAGGAAGTGATTTCGATAAAAAATGCAATCGATTCTTTAACACCTGAGCAAAAACACATTGCCGAATTTTGGGATGATCTTAGTACCAAGTTGAATGTGAGCGGTCATGTGATGTTTATGACCAAAAAATTTTCTCCAACCGGTCATTGGCAAAACATTGTTGGGATAGCCGCAGAAAAAGCCAGGGCAGATTTTGATAAAACCGTTTATGCCTATGCGAAAACGTCCATTGCAATGTTTGATGCTTTTATAGAATGCTGGAATGTAAAATATAAATACAATACTGTAAGGCCGGAAACAGTAATCAATAAATATTTTGATGAAAACTGGAGACCCTTTTTGCAAACACCTCCTTTTCCCGAATATACCTGCGGCCATACAACAGTTTCTGCTGCGGCTGCCGAAGCCCTGACAAGTATTTTCGGCGATCACCTTGAATACACCGATACTTCGGAACTTGAATTCGGAATTAAGAACAGGTCATTTACTTCTTTCCGGCAGGCTGCAGATGAAAACATTTGGGCAAGATTTTATGGAGGAATTCATTTTCACAACTCTTGTATAATAAGCAATAAGGAAGGAAAAATGCTAGGTGATTTTGTAAACGGAAAGTTGAAAATGAAAAAAAATGAAAGTAAGATTGATTAATTTCTAACTACGAGGTGGAAAAGCAGGTTTATTTTTCGTTTTATACATCCTTTTTAAAAAAGTTCAGGGCCCTGGAAAGAGCCCCGTCCATTAAACCTTATCCTATGAAAATTCTGCTCTAAAATAGTATCATTCTTACATACTTGGAACAAAAAGATTCTCGCCCAAAAAAAATAATCCAAAGCCCCTGGCTTTGCGTACATTATCCTTGAACCAGCCGGTATATGGGCTATGCTCAAATTATTTCTTTTCCTGGCACTGCTTTTTGAGGGCTTCTTTGCAGAGGGGCAGCAGATCGTCCATGGAATAGTGGTGGATTCCATAAGCCATCAACCCCTGGAAGCCGCCACCGTGGCTGAAAATAACGCTACCAATAATAAAACGATCACGGATCAGCAAGGCCGGTTTTTCTTAAAAACAACGTCAATAGATCCCTCTTTTACTGTAAACTATATCGGGTATAAATCAGTCGTTTGCAAGCCCGGTACCGGGGACTTTGTTTTAAAACTTTCACCCGACGCCCTGAACCTGAAGGATGTCACCTTACAGGTTGTTTCCACCGCCGTTCTCAGGAATATTTCTAAAATTGACCTTGACCTGAAACCTGTTCGGAATACCCAGGAGTTACTGCGCATTGTCCCTGGCCTGTTCATCGCCCAGCATGCCGGAGGCGGAAAAGCGGAACAGATTTTTCTCAGGGGCTTTGATTGTGACCATGGAACCGATGTGCAGATCAGCGTGGATGGAATGCCGGTAAATATGGTTTCTCATGCGCACGGCCAGGGCTATGCCGATTCCCATTTTATCATTCCTGAAACGATCAGCAATATTGATTTTGGTGCGGGCCCCTATTATACGCAACATGGAAATTTAAATACGGCGGGTTACGTTTCATTTTCCACTTATAATAATATTCCTCAAAGCAGGGTGCAACTGGAGGCCGGGAGCTTCAACACTATACGTACGCTTGCCATGATCGATCTTTTAAAGATGGCCCAACGATTCATAAACAAAATTTTAACCGCTTTAACCTGTTTGGAAAATACAATCTCATTATTTCAGATCATACGCAGCTCACCGCTTCGCTTTCGTCTTTTAAAAGCAAGTGGGATGCTTCCGGACAGGTTCCCTCCCGCGCTGTGGAAGGGGGCATCATTGATCGCTTTGGATCCATAGACCCTACTGAAGGCGGAAACACCGATAGGGAAAATGCAAACGTTTTGCTCACGCATAGTTTTTCAAATGGCACCACCTGGGAGAATAGCGCTTACTACAGCAGGTACAAATTCAACCTGTTTTCTGATTTTACTTTTTATCTCAACGACCCCATAAATGGTGACGAGATCAACCAGGGGGAGAAAAGAAATCTTTACGGCTATTTATCCAGGGCCACACACAAATATTCCCTCTCAAACGGCTCGCTAACCAGTGTGTATGGAGCTGGTTTTCGCTACGATGCCACCATCGACAGCAAACTTGCACATGTGGTGGATCGGCAGTTTTTAGATTATATCAAACTTGGAAATATTCATGAGTTAAATTCTTTCGCATACACGGATCAACAGTTAAATATGGGTAAATGGCTCATTGATGCCGGTCTGCGATTTGATTATTTGCATTTCAATTATTTTGATAAACTGCAAACCATGCAATCAGCCCCACAGGGTAAATCTATCGTCAGTCCAAAGTTGAATATTCAATACACTATAAATAAAACATTCCAGGTGTATGCGAAAATGGGAAAGGGATTTCATTCAAATGACACAAGGGTGGTGGTGGCTCAACAGGGAAGAGAGATCCTGCCCGCAGCGTATGGGGTTGATGTAGGGTTTATGATAAAGCCAGTTCCCCATTTGTTCATTAATACGGCCGCATGGTACCTATATCTAAGCCAGGAATTTGTTTATGTGGGCGATGATGGAAATATTGAACCCAGTGGAAGAACCCGGAGAACCGGCATTGACATTATTCTTCGTTACCAGTTTTCGTCAAACTTTTTTGCAAACCTCAATTTAAATTTTACAAACCCAAAAGCTATTGATGCATCAAAAGGCCAAAACTATATTCCCCTTGCACCCACGGCTACCAGCACCGGCGGGCTTTTCTATAAACCAAAAGAAGGCTTTAATGGAAGCCTGACCTATCGCTGGATCAAAAAAAGACCTGCAAATGAAGACAACTCCATCGTTGCAAAAGGGTATTTCCTTCTTGATGGTTCGTTTAATTATACGAAGCACAAGTATGAGGTCGGCATCGCCGTCGAAAATATTCTGAACGTGACCTGGAACGAAGCGCAGTTTGCAACAGAATCCCGGTTAAAAAATGAGCCCACACCAGTCACGGAATTAAATTTCACTCCCGGCACTCCATTCTTTGCAAGAATAAAATTTGCCGTATTTTTTTAGTGTTTTTCTTCCAGGGGAAGTAATTCAAATCATGTAAATAAAGATGTATGGGAGAGGGCGCACGAAATGTCTCATATTCATTGGCGATTTACTGGCCCGATATTGGTCCCCCCAAAATCCTGGTTTTTAAAAGTATTTGAATGTTTCAAAGCCCTGTTTAACAAATCGGATATATTGTTTCCATTCACGATGAAACTTACATTCTGGTTTAGGTTAGTCACGATCATTTCTATTTCAGAATCACGCATGGAGATACTGATATCATTCTCAAAAAGTAGGGCTTTTAATTTTGTGTTGTTTCTCATTTCTTATCCAATCATTTATTTTCTGACTTGTAAATTTTTCTCTTCATTCCGGGATTGCATTTGTATTTCAGAAGACCACATCCGGGAGTTTTTGCAATCTCAATGGCAAATTATAGCTGTGGCTTTTTGTCAGAATGACCAAGATCCTTGCCTGGATTCACCACATCACGGATCATTTGTTTGAGCTCCTTTATTTCCGGAAAACCCTGGTACTCTTTCCGGTCAAAAATCTTTTTATCATCAATAAAAATTTTATAGGACCCACCGATTTCGCTCGGCTGAAGTGTGACTGACCGGACATCATCGGCAAAAGTGGTTAATATTTCCTGCGCCATGTAAGCTGCCCGTAACAGCCACCCGCATTTTGGACAATATTCAATAGTAACAGATGGTTTCATCAGACCAGTTTCATAAAAGATTCATTCAAATTTACAATTTATAACACCCCGTTTTTTTAAAATAATCTTCTTTATCTCTAATATGTTTCTTAATCGTTAAATATGAATCCCAATCATCCCTCGTGAATTTGCCTTGAATTTAAAGCCTACCTTTGCCATACCAAAGTCCATAACTGTTTCTGAAAAGAAGCAGTTTTTTGTTATTATAAACCAAATAAAATATCCTTTTTCACCAATGCATCCTGTAAAAAAGCCATCCATCCTGATCCTTGTTATTTTAACAAGCGCCCTTTTTTCTTTTGCTGCGACAAAAAACGCAGCCTCGCCGAAAATAAATTGGATCTCTTATTCTCCTGTCACAAAGATCTCTAATACTATTGACCTGGATAATCCAAAGGCGTTATTTTCTGAATTACACCTCGAAGAAGCAGGCATGAAACAATCTGTTTTTAATTCAGCCATTCATGGTTTACAAAAACTGGATGAAAAGGGTGCGATCCAAAGAAATGATATCATCACAATCATAGATTACAGCCAGCCCAGTAATATGAAAAGGTTGTACGTCCTTGATCTCCTGAATAAGCAGATACTCTTTAATACCCTGGTGGCCCATGGAAGAAATTCCGGGACACTTTGGGCCAGGTCATTTTCAAATAATTTATCCTCATTAAAAAGCTGTCCCGGTTTTTATGTCACCGGCGAAACCTATATGGGAGACAATGGTTATTCCCTTCGCCTCGATGGTATGGAAAAAAATATTAATGATCATGCCAGGGCCCGGTCAATCGTTCTGCATGGAGCGTCCTATGTGGACCCTTTCGCCATCAATTCTTTGGGGTTCCTGGGCAGAAGCTGGGGCTGCCCCGCTGTTCCGGAAGATGTTCATGAAGAAATGATCGATTCGATCAAGGACGGAACCTGCCTTTTTATTTACAGCCCTAATAGAAATTACTTACGAAACTCCCGCATTTTGAATTCCTGATCCCGGAACGCACCATTTCCTGAGCCATGAATATTTATCTTTACCGATAATTTACCCCATGCTTAAAATAGGCGTTTTTGGAGTTGGTCATTTAGGAAAATTTCATCTTAACAACTGGAAGGAAATCGAAGGCATTGAATTGACCGGTTTCTTTGACCCGGACGATGATACTGCACGGGAAGTTTCGGAGAAATATCAATTGCGCCGGTACCAGGATGCTGATACGCTGATCGAAGCATGCGATGCCCTTGATATTGTGGCACCTACAAATTTCCATTTTGAACTGTGCGAAATGGCCATTCGCAAAGGCAAACACGTCTTTGTAGAAAAACCTCTTGCCAATACCATGGATGAGGCCAGACAATTGGTGATGCTTGCCCAGGAATCAAATATCAAATTACAGGTGGGTCATGTGGAAAGATTTAATCCTGCATTTCTCGCTTTGAAAGACATCGACCTTAATCCCATGTTCATCGAGGTCCATCGCCTGGCCCAGTTTAACCCGCGTGGCACTGAAGTAAGTGTGATCCTGGATCTTATGATCCACGATATTGATATTATTCTTAGCATCGTAAAAAGCGGCGTAAAAAACATTTCGGCCAGCGGGGTTGCGGTCATGACGGATACTCCAGATATCGCCAATGTGCGGATAGAATTTGATAACGGTTGCGTGGCGAATCTCACCAGCAGCCGCATCTCTATGAAAAAAATGAGAAAGATGCGATTGTTTCAGAAGGATGCTTACATTGGCATCGATTTCCTGAATAAGAAAACAGAGATCATTAAACAAAAAGAAGCTACAGATACAAACGTTTTTGCTTTTGATATTGAAACACCCAAAGGGAAGAAAACCCTTGCCATAGCCAATCCTGCAGTACCTGATGTCAATGCAATAAGAAAAGAGCTGGAAGAGTTCAGCAGTGCGGTTATCAACAATACAAAAACAATTGTTTCAGAGATCGATGGGCTGATGGCTATGGATGTGGCCCACCGCATTTTGAAAAAAATTGGCAATAACGTGATTGTTCGCTGATCGCAATGAAGCAAAAGAAACAAATACCAATAGGCTTGTATGCTGTGATGGACGTGGTGATGGCGTCTTTATCCTGGTGCCTTTTTTATTTTGTACGAAAAGCCCTGTTGAATCAGGATATTTCCTTTGGAGGAAAATTACAGATCAACGACCAGTTCTGGTATGGCATCACCTTTATCCCACTCTCCTGGCTAATCTTGTACACCATTGCAGGAACCTACCGTTCTCTTTATAAAAAATCCAGGTTCTTTGAATTTGCCACAACTTTTATATGCAGCTTTATAGGTTGCGTTTTTCTTTTTTTTCTCTTTATTCTCGATGATACAAAAAATAATTATTCCTATTATTATTCCGCCTTCGGGATCTTACTGGCCATTCATTTTACACTCACTTTTTTGGGAAGATTGATCCTTCTTGACGTCGCAAAAAATCAGTTGATCCATGGAACCATACGGTTTAACACGGTAGTAGTGGGCAATCCTGAATATGCCACACGGGTTTTTCACCAAACCGAAAAAAATCTCCTGAGCGATGGATATCATTACACTGGATTAGTGAGCCTGACAGATTTCACCGAAAATGGAATCAATAAAGTTCTTCCACTCCTCGGAACTATTGAATCCCTTGAATCAATCATTGATCACAACAACATTCACCAGGTTGTGCTTGCCATGGAGAAGTCCGACCAGGCAATGGTCGAAAACATTGTGAACCGCCTGAGTGAGAAAGATGTCCAGGTAAAAATTCCACCCCAAACACTTGATATCCTTTCAGGCTCTATCCGCACCAGCAACGTTCTTGGAGCTATGCTCATTGATCTTAATACCGGGCTGATGCCGGAATGGCAACAAAATATAAAGCGCCTTGTTGATGTTACGGCAGCAGTATTTGGATTGATCATTTTATCACCATTGTTGCTTTATGTTATCATCAGGATAAAAATTTCATCCAAAGGTTCCATTTTTTTTACGCAGGAAAGAATTGGTTTCAAGGGCAAACCTTTTACGATGTATAAATTCCGCTCCATGGAACCCAATGCGGAAAAAAATGGACCCTTGCTTTCAAGTGATAATGATCCCCGGATAACGGGCTGGGGAAAAATTATGCGCAAATGGAGGCTTGATGAATTGCCACAACTCTGGAATATTCTTCTTGGAGAAATGAGCCTGGTAGGTCCACGACCGGAACGAAAGTTTTATATAGATCAACTAATTGTGCATTTCCCTTATTACAAATACCTCCTGAAAGTGAAGCCCGGGCTCACCAGTTGGGGCATGGTGCAATTTGGGTATGCTGAGAACCTGAATGAAATGATAGAACGCAGCAAGTTTGATCTTCTTTATATCGAAAACGTTTCGCTGGCCCTTGATTTTAAGATCATGATCCACTCAGTAAGGATCATCTTTTTGGGGAAAGGAAAATAGCTTCATCAATATGATGTTTTCAATTACTTTTGATTGAAATACCACCTGTGAGAAAAATCCTTGTTTTATGGCTGGCTGCTCAACTTTCGTGGTTTGTAGCACTTTCTCAATACTGGCAGCAAGAGGTCAACTTCACGATCGATGTAACACTTCATGATAAAGACAACAGCCTTGATGCATTTGAAAAAATTGAATATATTAATCATTCCCCCGATACTTTAAAATTTATCTGGTTTCATCTCTGGCCAAATGCGTATAAAAATGATAAAACGGCTTTTACTGATCAAACATTATTGAACGGCGATACGAGATTTTATTTTTCCGATAAAGAACAAAGAGGATATATCAACAGGCTCGATTTTAAAATAAACAATATTACCTGTGCCATTGAGGATCATCCGAGGTACATTGACATCATTAAAGTAATGCTCCCTGAACCATTACCTCCCGGTCAAAAAATAACTTTGTCAACCCCCTTTCATGAGCAGCTCCCGTATAATTTCTCGCGGAGCGGGCATGATGGTGAGAGTTACCAGGTGACGCAATGGTTTCCAAAGCCAGCCGTATACGAGTTTTAACGTGCAGATAACGGTCCCCAAAAACTATGTGGTTGCTGCCACGGGCGAATTGCAAAATGAGGCTGAGAAACAATGGTTATTATCAAGAAATAATTTTTCCTGGCAGCCGATCAGGAAAAAAACAAAATCAAAGGGCGGCATTGTAAAAACTACAATACAAAAATTCCCTCCTTCCTCCGTCGAAACAAAGACCCTTCGGTACACACAGAACAATGTCCATGATTTTGCCTGGTTCGCTGATAAGCGATTTATCGTTGATTATGACACCTGCAGTTTGTCTTCCGGAAATGTCATAGATGTTTTTACGTATTACACGCCACAGGAAAAAGAGACCTGGAAAAATAGCTTGCAATATGCCAAACGGGCCGTTCGATTTTATTCTTCTGAGATTGGCGAATATCCTTATAAAATTGTAAGTGCTGTACAGGGCCCTCAAAGCTTTGGAGGAGGTATGGAATATCCCACCATTACGGTT
>Ga0193726_1001000_pt1 | contig 24743 bp, 26 predicted proteins | sample H2c1metaG_FD_144928 | JGI IMG/M metagenome (GOLD analysis project Ga0193726, IMG submission 144928) | Soil microbial communities from a riparian zone of the East river system, Colorado, United States - H2c1 | ecosystem: Environmental > Terrestrial > Soil > Riparian zone | place: USA: East River...
TCGTAGTCGACGCCCAAGCCGCCGCCGATGTCGATGTACCGCAGGCCGGCGCCCATGATTTTGAGTTCCGCGTACACATGGGCCAGCTCGTTGATGGCATCCTTCACGCGCCTGATGTCCTGCAGCTGGCTGCCGGGATGGCAGTGAACGAGCTGCAGACAGTCGAGCATGTTGCGCTCCTTGAGCAGCGCATACAGATCGAGAATCTCGCTGATGAACAGGCCAAACTTGGATTTCTCGCCGGCGGATTCACGCCACCGGCCGGCGCCTTCGCTGGCGAGCTTCACGCGCACGCCGATCTTGGGCCGCACGCCGTAATTCTCGGCATGCTTGAGAATCAAATGGATTTCTTCGTAGTTCTCGACGACCGGAATGATGGTGCGGCCGAGCTTGGTCGCGATGATGACCGCTTCGATGTAACTGTCATCCTTGAAGCCGTTGCACACCACGAGACGATCCGGCGCATTCTCGGTGATGGACATGACCGCGAGCAATTCCGGCTTGGAGCCGACCTCCAGCCCGAAGCCGAACTCCTTGCCGTAGCGATAAACCTCTTCGACGACCAGCCGTTGTTGGTTGACCTTGATGGGGAATACCGCGGCATAGCGATTCTTGTAGTCGTTCTCGGTGATGGCGGTGGCGAACGCGTCCGCAAGATGCCGCAGCCGGTGCGCCAGAATGTCCGAGAAGCGAATCACCACGGGCGTGTGCAGATCGCGTGCCTTGAGTCCTTGAACCACATCGTACAGATCGATTTCCCGAGTCGCGTCCAGATTCGGCCGGATGACCACATGGCCTTGCGCATTGATCGAGAAGTATCCCTTGCCCCAGGCTTCGACCTGATACAGGTCCAAAGACTCGGCAATCTTCCACGTATGGTTGGGGGCGTTCAGCACTTTCGCGGGCGTGTTCATGTGGCGCGCACGATAACAAATTGGCGCTGCATGTAAATGACCGCGTCGTGCAACGGGATCGCGTTTATGCGCCGCGGGCAACAGGTCGATTCGGATCTCTGATCCATTCGCTCCAGGAACCGGCGTACAGCTTGGCTCCGCTGAGCCCCGCAACCTCCAGACTGAGCAAGTTGTGACAGGCGGTGACCCCTGAGCCGCACATCGCGGCGAGGTGCGCCGCCTGCCTGCCGGCGAGGCGCGAAGCCCACAGACGCTCGAGATCGGGCGCGGGCAGGAATCGGCCGTCCGGCGCGAGATTGGCTGAAAAAGGGTGGTTCACGGCGCCCGCGATGTGACCGGCGACTGCATCGATGGGTTCGACCGACCCCGCAAATCGCTCCGCGGCTCGGGCATCCACCAGCAGATTCTCAGGGTCAGTCAAAAATGCCGCGATGTCGGCCGTGTCGATCACCGCGGCGCTGTCGGCTCGCGGCAAGATGCGGCCGCCGGGAATCTGCTTCGGCAGCGGCTTCTCTTCGCCCGGCTCCAACGTGCCGCCCGCGGCGGTCCAGGCCTTGACCCCGCCGTCCAGCACGGCGACTGACCGATGTCCCAGCCAACGCAGCATCCACCAGAGCCTGGCCGCGAATGATCCGCCGGCGTCGTCATAGGCGATGACCTGGGTGGCATTGCCTATTCCCAACCTACCCAAGGTGGCGGCGAAGTCCTTTGGCGAGGGTAGCGGATGGCGCCCTGAATTTGGGTTGATCGGCGCGGACAGGTTCTTGTTGAGGTCCGCGTAACGGGCCCCGGGGATATGGCCCGCGAGATATGCGCGGCGGCCGCCCTCGGGGTTGTTCAGGTCGAAGCGGCAATCGATCACGGCGACCTCGGGCCGGCCCGCCAATTCTCGAAGGGCGGATGCGTCGATTAAGGTACTAAAGGTCATTGAATCGAGCTTAGCGTTGAACTTCATCCGCTACAATCAACGCTATGGCACTCACTCTTTATTGGGGCAGCGGCAGCCCTTTCTCGTGGCGCATCCTCTTGGCGCTGGAGCACAAGGGCTTGCAATACGAGTCTCAGCTTCTGCACTTCGACAAGCAGGAGCAGCAATCTCCGCAGATGCTGAAGATGAACCCGCGCGGCCGGGTGCCGGTACTGAAGGACGGCGACTATGTGGTGTTCGAATCGGTGGCGATACTTTACTACCTCGACCTGAAGTATCCGCAGCCGCCGATTTTTGGGCTCAGCCCCGAAGAGGCCGGGGTCATCATGCGGGTGATTTGCGAATTTCAGGCCTACGCAGAGCCTTCGGTGCAGAAGATCGTCAGCGCCATCTTTGCCGGCCAGGTTGCCGCAGATATCGACAATCTCACCGATGCCATGCACCTCGTCGGGCGCGAGGCGCGCACCATCGAGGGCCGCTTGAGCAAGGAGGAATGGATCGTGGGCGCCAATTATTCCGCCCTCGACATGGTGATTTTCCCGTGGATACAAGTACTGCGGCGCGCACTCGATCGAAGCGCCGCAGCGGAACTCGGCGCGCGCTTCCTGCCCATGGAGCGCAACTATCCGGCTCTGGCCCGCTGGATTCACCGTATCGAATCGCTTCCCGGCTACCAACGAACTTATCCGCCGCACTGGCGCGACACTTAAGATCAACCAAAGGATCACAGACAAAATGGCAGAGAAATTATGAGCAGACACGAAGTGCATGTGAAATTCGCGGGCAGGATCGTCATGGTCGGATTCGGCAGTATCGGGCAGGGAATCTTGCCTTTGATCTTGCGTCACATCGGCACTTCGTCGGATCGCATCACCATCGTCACGGCGGAAGACAAGGGCAACACGGAAGCCCAGGAGTTCGGCGTAAAGTTCGTCAAGACCGCGCTGACGCCCGGGAACTATCGAAAGGTTCTAGAGCCGCTGATCGGCGCGGGCGATTTCCTGTTGAATTTGTCCGTCGATGTGTCGAGCGTCGCCCTGGTTCAGTTCGCGCGCGAGCACGGTGCGCTGTATCTCGATACCTGCATTGAACCGTGGGCGGGCGGCTATACGGATCCGAGCACGCCGGTGGAGGCGCGCAGCAACTACCACATGCGCTTGCAGGCGCTGAAGCTGCGCAAGGGCCATGAGAAATCAGCGACCGCCGTGTTGACCCACGGCGCCAACCCAGGCTTGGTGTCGCATCTGGTCAAGCAGGCGCTGCTCAATATCGCCAAGGACACCGGCCTGGAAACCAACGTCCCCTCGGCCCGCGCGGAATGGGCCAAATTGGCCCAGGCGCTCGGCATCAAAGTCATGCACATTGCCGAGCGCGACACGCAGGTCGCCTGCGAGCCCAAGGCGGCTAACGAATTCGTCAATACATGGTCCGTGGATGGCTTCGTGAGCGAGGGCGCGCAGCCTGCGGAACTGGGTTGGGGCACCCATGAGAAGCATTTTCCGGCGGACGGCGGGCGCCACAAGGCGGGCTCCGGCTGCGCCATCTACTTGAACCGGCCCGGCGCAAGCACCCGCGTTCGCACCTGGACCCCGCAGGCAGGGCATTTCCACGGATTTCTGATCACGCACTCCGAGGCCATTTCATTGGCGGACTACTACACGGTGATGGACGGTGAGCGCGTCGCCTACCGTCCCACCAGCCACTACGCTTACCACCCCAGCGACGCCGCCGTGATGTCCGTGCACGAATTTGCCGGCCGCAATTGGCAGCTGCAAGACCGCAAACGCATCATGATGAAGGAGATCACCGAGGGCATCGACGAGCTCGGCGTGCTGCTCGCGGGGCATGCGAAAAACGCCTACTGGTATGGCTCGCAGCTTTCCATTGCCGAGGCCAGGGCCTTGGCGCCCTACAACAGCGCGACCAGCCTGCAAGTCACCTCGGCCGCGCTCGCCGGCATGATCTGGGCGATGGAGAACCCGCAGCGCGGTATCGTGGAGCCGGACGATATGGACTACCAGCGGCCGCTCGAGATTTGCAGGCCCTACCTGGGAAGCGTCGTGGGCAAGTACACGGATTGGACGCCTCTGTATCAGCGCGGCGAGCTGTTTGCCGAGGACCTCGACACATCCGATCCCTGGCAGTTCAAGAACATTCGGGTGGTGTGAGCCCGTAGCCGATGGCGACCACCGTCAAGGTGGCCGCACCGCCCGGCAGCTCAACGGTGATTTCGTCATCGAGACGCTTGCCCAGGAGGCTGCGTCCCAAGGGCGAATCCATGCTGATGTAGTCTGCGGCCATGTCGAATTCATCCGGGCCGACGATACGGTACCAGCGAAGATCGGCGGCGGCGTTTTCGATGCGCACCCACGCGCCGAAGTACACGCGATTCGGGTCGCGCCGGCCTGGGTTTGCCGACGGGTCGACGATGAGCATGCCTTCGAGCCGCTTGCGCAAGAAACGCACACGGCGGTCAATCTCGTGCAGGCGCTTTTTGCCGTAGGTGTACTCGGCGTTCTCCGAGCGATCACCCTGCGCTGCAGCCTCCGAAACAGCCTGCGTAACGCGCGGGCGCTCTTCGTGCCACAACTGGTTGAGTTCATCCTGCAGCCGCTTGGCGCCCTCCGGGGTGATGTACTTCGAACCGGGCGGTGTGGGCGGGCGATATCTTGACACGGTGCAATAATCTCAAGCGGCGTTCTAGGACGTGAATTAGTTCTTGCGGAACTACAACCGACTGAGCAATTGCTCACAGATTGCGCAAGCCGCGAATCATAAGCTCTGTACCCATGAGCGCTAAATACTACACCCACTTTATCGCGCAGTCGGAAGACGCCATCGAGTACAACGAATATCGAGGCGTGGTCGAACTGCTCGGGCAAGCGGGAAGCGTGGACGGCGATCGCGATATCGCGCGCATGCTGGCACGTAGTTTTGACCTCGAGGAGACCGACATCCAAGTCCTCCAGTGGCACCAACTGCACTAAGGCAACCGATCCCCTAGCGGGCTTTATTCCCTTCATTGAAGTCCGCCTCTCATGCCCCGAGCTAACACTCGGGGCTTTTTTTTGCCAAGTGGTAGACTTCTGCCCCACGCCCCCAATCAAAAGGGGCAGGAGGGGAAGATGGGTAAATTTGCTCTCGCCGTAGCCTTGGGTGTAGGCCTGCTTTTGTCGGGTTGCGGCTACAACAATATTCAGTCGACCGACGAGCAGACCAAAGCTGCCTGGTCCGAGGTGCTCAATCAGTACCAGCGGCGCGCCGATCTCATCCCCAATTTGGTGAAGACCGTTCAGGGCTACGCTGCCCAGGAACAAACCGTCCTGCTGGGCGTTACGGAGGCCCGAGCGAAAGTCGGTTCCATTCAGGCAACGCCCGAATTGGTCAACGATGCGGCCGCTATGGCCAAGTTCCAAGCAGCGCAGTCGCAACTGACGAGCGCCTTGTCGAGACTCTTGGTCGTGACGGAGAACTATCCGCAATTGAAGTCCGATCAGAACTTCCGCGACCTGCAAGCGCAGCTTGAAGGCACGGAAAACCGCATCACCGTGGCGCGCAATCGCTATATTCAGGCCGTACAGACCTACAACCTGGTGATCCGGTCGTTCCCGTCGAATCTGACTGCGATGATGTTCGGCTACAAAACCAAGGCCAACTTTGCCGTGGAGAACGAGGCGGCGATTTCCAAACCGCCATCGGTGGACTTCGCCCCGCCACCGGCGCGCCCGCCGGCACCGGCCAACACGCCGCAACCGGCCAACACGCCGCCACCGGCTGCGCCCGCACACTAAAACCGTGCGCATGGCCCGCCTCGGGGCAGGGCTGGTCCTGCTGTTCGGTTTCGCGCTAGCCCACGCGGACGTTGCAGTGCCGCCGCTCACGGCGCGAGTGACTGATCTGACGGGCACCTTGTCCGGCGGCGCAGTCGCGCGCATCGAGTCGAAACTAGCTGCCCTCGAAACCCAGAAAGGCAGTCAACTCGCCGTGCTCGTCGTGCCGAGCACGCAGCCGGAGGAAATCGAGCAATACGGCATTCGGGTCGCGGATGCGTGGAAACTTGGCCGCAAGGGCGTCGATGACGGCGCGATCTTGATCGTGGCAAAGAACGATCGGCGTGTGCGCATCGAAGTGGGGCGGGGTTTGGAAGGCGCAATGCCCGATGCCATCGCGAACCGAATCATTGACGAGACGATATCGCCGCATTTCAAATTGGGCGACTTCGACAGCGGCGTCGAAGCGGGAATCGATAAAATGATTTCGGTCGTGAATGGCGAACCCTTGCCCAAACCGGATAGAAAATGGGAACGCCGCGGTGGTTTGGGCAATATGTTGCCGCTGTTGCTGATCGTCGTATTCGTTGCCAGCGGCGTGTTGCGTGCCCTGTTCGGCAGGCTGTTTGGATCTTTGGCCACGGGGGGCTTGGCCGGCGGCATCGTCTGGCTGCTGAGCCACCTGATTCCCATCGGCATCGGCGCGGGCTTCGTCGCATTCTTGTTCGCCATGCTTTCCGGCGGCTCGCGCAGCGGATGGACCAGCGGCGGCGGCTTCGGCGGGGGCCTGGGCGGCTTCGGCGGTGGGTTCGGAGGGCGCGGAGGCGGCGGGGGCTTTGGCGGGGGCGGAGGTTTCAGTGGTGGCGGCGGCGGATTCAGTGGCGGCGGCGCCTCGGGAAGTTGGTAGTGCGGATCGGACGCCTGCTGCGGCACGCCACGGCGACACATTGGCGCACGCGCATGCTGTTTCCCGCCGCCACGCTCGATGCCATCGAGCAGGCCATTGCGAAAGCCGAGTTGACGCATGCCGGCGAAATTCGCTTCGCGATCGAAACGGCGCTGACGCCGAGTCACCTGTTGAACGATGTCACGCCGCGCGCGCATGCGCTGGAAGTATTTTCGCGATTGCGCGTCTGGGACACCGAAGGCAACAACGGCGTCTTGATCTACGTCCAACTGGCGGATCGCAACGTTGAAATCATCGCCGATCGGGGCTTTAAAGGCCGCGTCAGTCCGGCGGAGTGGGAGGCGGTGTGCCGTCTGATGGAGGAGCATTTCCGTGCCGGCCGCTTCCAAATCGGCTCAATTGCCGGTGTCGAGGCGATCGGCAACCTATTGGCGCGTCACTTTCCACAAGATGCGGCCGCGCCCAAGCATGCCAATCAATTGCCTGACCGCCCGACTTTGTTGTAGATAGAGTAGATGACCCGACCATTCATCACTGTGTCTCGCAGGTCTGTCGCCTTGGGCCTAGCCTTGGGTGCATTGACCTTAAGCGGCTGCTCGTTGTTTCACCCGGTGCCCAAAGAGCCGCCGGTGGTGGCGAAAGCCCTGCCGCCTCCGAAGCCCGTGCTGCCCAAGCCTAAGGCAACGCACTATTTCGACGTGGATCCCAAGAGCGACATCGTCGGCTATGTGCAAAAAACCACCGTCGGCAAGGACGACACGCTGCCGGATATCGCGCGGCGCTTCGATGTGGGTTATGAGGAAATCCTCACCGCCAATCCTGGAGTCGATCCCTGGTTGCCGGGCGTCGGGCGCGAGGTGGTGGTGCCCACGCAGTTCATTCTGCCCGCGGCTCCGCACGAAGGCGTGGTCGTGAACGTGGCCGAGATGAGAATTTTTTATTATCCGCCGCACAAGAAGGGCGAAGCGGAGACGGTGTACACGCATCCCATCGGCATCGGCAAAGTCGGCTGGAAGACTCCGGAAGGCACGACCAAAATCGTCAGCCGTCAAAAGGATCCGGTTTGGGTGGTGCCGAAGTCAGTGCGCGCGGAGCATTCCGAGGATGGCGAAGTGCTTCCGGCCCAGGTGCCCGCGGGTCCTGACAATCCATTGGGCCAATACATGTTCCGCTTGGGCTGGTCGAGCTACTTGATTCATGGAACCAACAAGCCATATGGCGTGGGTATGCGTTCGAGCCACGGTTGCATGCGCCTTTACCCTGAGGACATCGCCGTATTTTTCGATCTCATCCCGATCGGCACGAAAGTGACCGTGGTCAATCAGCCATATATTTTTGGTTGGCGCGACGGCACGCTGTACTTGCAGGCCTACGCCGTCATGGAAGACGATTCGCGCAATTGGTCCAAGGATCGCAAGCGCTTGCTGGCCAATCTGCTGCATCCGAAACAGCGCGGCAAGATCGCGCAGCATGACGATGAAATCGACTGGCAGCGCGTCGGCGACTTGGCCCATTCGCCACGTGCAGTACCGGTGCCGGTGACGGGCGGCGGTGACGGCGTCGATGCCGTCATTGCGCAGGGGGTGCTGGTGGAAAACGCCTTGCCGGAAGGCTCCAACTGGGATGGGCAGTCCGGCTTGCTCGTGGATGAAAAGACCTTCAATGATTTGCTCAACGGACGTGACAAGGCGCCAGTGGGAATTCCGTGATCCGCGGGTGTCTGGCGGGCTTCGCGCTCGCCATGTCGGGCGGCCTTTCTTTGAGCGCGGAGCGCGCCGACACGGGTGTCATCGGTCCCACCTTTGACTATCACTCCTACGCCAATGTGGATCAATTTCGAGTCACTCACTTGGAACTCGATTTGCGGGTCGATTTAAAGGGCCAGAGCATCACCGGCATCGCCGCACTGGAACTGAAGCGCCTGGATCCGCGCGCCACGCAGATCGTGCTCGATACCAAGGACCTGATGATCTTGGACGTGACCCAAAAGGCCACCGATGTCCTGGGCGCGACCGCCAAGAATCAAACGGTTTGGGTCAGCCGGCCGTTCCATTTGGAGAAACCCGATCCCATCCTGGGCAGCGCGCTGGTCATCGAGCTGCCGCCCTCGAAGAAGGGCGTCGAAGCGATCAGAATCGACTACGAAACGCTGCCGGCATCGGCGGCGCTGCAATGGTTGACACCGAAGCAAACCGCCCGGCACAAGGCGTTTCTCTACACGCAGTCCGAACCGATCGGCGCGCGCAGCTGGATCCCCCTGCAGGACACGCCGCAGGTTCGGGCCACCTACAAGGCCAAGGTGCATACCGATTGGGACGTGCGCGCGGTCATGAGCGCCGAGAATGATCCAAAAGTGAAGCGCGGCGGCGAATACACCTTTGTCATGCCCGAGGCCGTGCCTTCCTACTTGATTGCGCTCGCGGTCGGCGATCTGGAATTCCGGGAAACCGGACCACGCACCGGCGTATATGCGGAAAAGTCCATGATCAAGGAAGCCGCCAAAGAATTCGCGGATACCGAATCGATGATACAGGCCAACGAGAAGATGTTCGGGCCCTATCGTTGGTCGCGCTACGATGTGTTGGTGATGCCGCCGAGCTTTCCGGTAGGCGGCATGGAGAATCCGCGGCTGTCCTTCATCACTCCCACGGTCATCGTGGGCGATAAGAGTCTGGTGTCCGTGATCGCCCATGAACTTGCGCATTCTTGGGCGGGAAATCTGGTCGGCAACGCCACATGGCGCGATTTGTGGCTCAACGAAGGGTTCACCGACTACATGGAAAGCCGCATCATGAGTGCGGTGTACGGGGAGCAGCGTTCCTCCATGGAGGCCGTACTCGGCCTGAAATCCCTGCAGTCCGATCTTGCCAGACTGAAGCCCGCAGATCAGATTCTCGCGATCGATCTGCTCGACCGCGATCCGGACGAGGTATTCAGCGAGATTCCCTACGAAAAGGGCCGGCTGTTCCTGACCTACCTCGACGCCAAATTCGGCCGGGAACGCTTCGATGCGTTCCTGCGAGGCTACTTCGATCATTTTGCCTTCAAGAGCATCACCACCGAGCAGTTCCTGGCGTACCTGCAGGAGAATCTGCTCGATCGATTTCCAGGCACGGTGACCCGCGACCAAGTCAATGCCTGGGTCCTGCGCCCGGGTTTGCCGGCGGATGCCGTGCTGCCCGCGACCACGATGTTCGAGCCGGTGGATGAGGCGCGGGCGGCGTGGCTCGCCGGAAAGCTCGCGCCGAAGAAATTGGGCATGGATTGGATCGCCCAGCAGTGGCTGTACTTCCTGAACAACATGCCCGCGACGCTGCCGTCTTCGCAACTGGCCGATCTCGACAAGGCATTTGGATTCAGCAAGAGCCCGAATGCCGAGATCGCGCATTGCTGGTTCAAGCTGGTCATCGCCAATGACTATCAGCCGAGCTTTCCGCGTCTCGAGGAATACTTGAATACCGTCGGCCGCCGCAAGCTCATTGCGCCGCTGTACGAGGCGCTGATGAAAACGCCCTCAGGTCAGGTGGTCGCGAAACGCGTATTCGCCAAGGCGCGCCCCGGCTACCACCCGGAAACGGTCAAGGCGATCGAAGCCATCGTCGTTCCGAAAGAGGAGGCGGGCACATGATCAGCGAGTGGATGAAAGTCATGCTCGAGGAGATTTCGCGAAAGAAGGCCGAAGAGGAGCAGGCGCGCATCGAAGAGCAGCGGCGTTGCAAGGAAGGAGTTGTGGTAGAGTCCGCGAAGTGCACCTCTCATGAATAGAATTTGGTGACGCCCAGCAATCTAGAACTACAGGTCGCCGAAGAACGCGGCCCCGACCAATCAATTTCGCGCACTCCAACGGCGCGCACCGCCTTCGTCGGCCGCACGTTACGCGGTCCTGTCAATCGTCCGGTCTTGCTCAGGAGCTTCGCGGAATTCGCGCACGTCTTCGGCGGCCTCTGGCAGCCCAGCCTTTTGGGTTACGCCATCGAGCAATTCTTTGATAACGGCGGCCGCGAGGCTGTGATCGTGCGCGTGGTCAACGGCGCTCGCTCCGCCACGCTGTCCTTGAAGGCGGGTCCGCAGATGCTCAACCTGCAAGCGTTGCGGCCGGGCACTCGCGAATTCCTGCGGGCCTGCGTCGACTTCGACAATATCGCCGCAGATGAGGTCTGTCTCTTCAATCTGACCGTGCAGCGGGTACGCGTTCAGGGCACCGGCCAGGTTGAAGATCAGGAGATCTTCCATCGGATTTCGATATCGCCGACGGACGAACGCTGCCTGCCGCGAGCGATCGCGCAATCCACGCTGCTTCGCCTCGTCGGACCTGTGCCGGAGCAGCGGCCCGATCGAACCTTGGATCCGGCGAGCGGCTTTGCCACGGCTTATGTCAATTTGAATTCTGACGGCGACGACGGTGCGCCGCTCACCGACTACGACCTGATCGGTTCGAGTCTGGATCACAGCGGCGTATTCGCGCTCGATCATGCGGCGCACTTCAATTTCCTGTGCATTCCGCCTTTGTCGCGCGATCAGGACGTGGGACCGAGCGCCTTGTTGGTTGCGGCGCGCTATTGCAAGGAGCGCCGCGCGCTGCTGATTGTCGATCCGCCGTCGAGCTGGCAGACCGCCGATGATGCCCTGGCGGGCTTGCGCAATTGGAATTTTGCCAATGAAAATGCGTTGATGTATTTTCCGCGCGTGCTCGCGCACGACAAGCTTCGGGGCCATTTCGAATCTTTTGCTCCCTGCGGAGCGGTGGCCGGCATGCTGGCACGATGCGATGAGGTGTCGTCGGTATGGCTCGCGACGGAGCGTGAAGAACCGATCCTGCGTCCCGGCTTCCGGCCGGCCTGTCTGGTGGCGGAAGATCGGCGCATGAGATTGGCGGGTCTCGGCGTCAATACCATACAGGCCATACGCTCGACCGGCCGGCTGGGGCTGCGCGGACGCACCTTGGCGGCAGGCCATACGGCGAATGCCGATTGGCGCTACCTGGCGGCGCGCCGCTTGGCGCTATTCATTTTGGGCAGTATCGAGAGTGGCACGCGCTGGATCGCCACGGCCCGCTCGCCGGCCGATGTTGCGGAAGACTTGACCGCGCAAGTGCGCACGTTTCTCCAGGGCCTGTGCGACGCCGGGGCCTTCGGCGAGCGGCGGGAGGATGATGCCTTTTTCGTCATTTGCGACCAGCGCGTCAATGGCTCTTGGTCGAGAGGGTCAGGGGAAGTCCATTTCGTGATCGGCTTTGCGGCCAGTCGCGAGCATGAGTTTCATTGCTTTCGCATTTCGCATTCGGCGGCGGGCTGCAAAATTCAACCTGTCAGCTTGAATCGGCTCAATTTTGCGCAGTACAGCCCCGCGGAACTCGAATGGGTGGACAACATCGCCACGCAGCTGCAATCGGCTAACCCGCTGCAATCGTAGCGGCAATCCTCCGTTCCAGTTCAACGGCCGCGGAATTGGTTTTGACGACGGCAGGCGCGGCCGGAATTAGGCGCGGTATTGCCGGTAGTCCTTCGAGCGCCATGCGCGCGTAGTCATAGCCGGCCTCAATCGCGTGATCGAAAGCCTGCCAGTTCAAGAGATCGATATTGGGCAGGGGCGGCTTCAACAGCACGTCCGCCAGCTCGCGCTGCGCCCTCTCGGTCGCGGTGCTGTTGACCATGCCGGCATGCATCAGCACCTGGAAAATATTGACGCGGCGTTCACCGAAATTTCGATCGGCGCCGACATCGCAGCCGATGACGAAGCCCGGCGCGTGGTTCTGCATGACATCCACCGGCAGGTTATTGATTGCGGCGCCGTCCACCAACACGCCGTCTTCGTGAAACACCGGCGGCATGACGCCCGGAATCGCCACCGATGCGCGCAACGCGTGCGCGAGGCGACCCGAGCGATGTTCGAACAAGCGCCCCGTCGTGAGGTTCGCGCTGACGCAGAAGTAGGGATGGCGCAGATCCTCGATCAGCACCTCGCCATATTCGCGCTCGAGCAGGCGCGACACCTTTCGACCGCGCGTCAGGGCGAGGAGGGGAAAGGTGTAGTCATTGACCGGGTTCGTGTCGACGAAGCCTCTGCGATAGCGCTGGCGCATTTCCTCATCGCTCCATCCCATCGCCACGCCGCCGGCGATGATGGCGCCGATGCTCGCGCCGCCCAGAAAATCAATCGGCACCTTCGCCTCGCGCAGCGCGCGGATGAGTCCTAAGTGCGCAAAGCCTCGCGCACCGCCGCCCGACAACACCAATCCGACCCCCCGGCGCATCAGCAGGCGTGCGAGCCGGCCGTAGTCGGCGGGCTCGACGATGTGATGATGCAGTGTCGTGGGCAGCGTCTTGAGCCAGGCCGCGGCAGCCCCCGGTTCGATTTTTCCTGCGTGCAGCAATGCCAGTTCGACCCGCGCGCCGCGCGCGATTGCTGATTCAGCGGTGCCCGCCGGCCATGCGCTGATACGCCCGCCGGCCGGCGCGGCCATGAGAACGACGTCAGCCTGGCGGCAGCACTGGCGCGTCCAGCCGGAGGCGGCCCAATTCGCGACGTACACGACGTAGTCGTTCACTTCCTCGATTCGATTGAACCACGTCGCGGTGTGCGTGGTGGCGCGCGCGTCCCACACCAGTTCGGTGCGGCCGGTTTTGCCCAACTCGTCGACCAGACGAGCGGCGAAATCTGCCACGTCGACCTCGATGCTGTTCGGTACGATGGCAAATACATGCGCACGTTTTGGTTTGTATGTTTGGGCGTTGCTATGTCTCAAGCGCCGGGCGCAGAGACGCGCCAGGGCCAGCGAAAAATGCGTGGACCGCGCCGCAACGCGATCCAATTCGGCGTTCGGCACCAACAAAAGCTCGCTGTCGCGCAACGCCACCACGGTGGCGCTGCGCGGTGTTCCCAACAGCCAGCCTGCCTCTCCGACCAATTCGCCATGTTCGATCTCAGCGGTCAGCCCCGCTTTTGAGGGAGTCTTGACGCCTAGCCGGCCGCTGGCGAGCAGATATACTCCGTCCGGATCGGAACCGGCCTCGAATAGCAGGTGACCCGCGGGCAGTGAGAAGTGCACGGCGCCCGCTGCCAGGGCCTCGAGTGCAATCGGGTCGACGCCGGCGAGGTCAGCGCAATGGCGCAGCCAGTCGATGGCGCGGTGCATTTCATGCATACGTCTGTAACGGCTGCGAAGGGGTGTTTCTTGAGGCGAACCGTCAATACCGTGGTGTTTTCGCACGGCAAGGAAAGCGGGCCCTGGGGCAGCAAGATATTAGCGATGGCCGCCGTGGCGCGCGATCTGAATTTGGGGGTCGAGTCGGTGGATTACCGCGGAATGGCCGACCCCGGCCAGCGGGTCGAAAAACTCGTGCAAGTCGGCGGTGAACTCAAAGGGCCGCTGGTCCTCATAGGCTCGAGCATGGGGGGACATGTGGCCGCCGCCGCGGCCCCTCGTTTGGCGCCGCGCGCTCTGTTCCTGCTGGCGCCGGCCTTTTACATGCCCGGTTTCGAAGAATATACGCCGCAAGACATCGCCGCTCCGACCGCCATCGTGCACGGCTGGCGCGATGATGTCGTGCCGGTTGAAAACTGCATCCGCTGGGCCCGCGAGCATCAGGCAACGCTCCACGTGCTCGATTCGGATCATCGAATGGAGGATCAGATCGGCCCGATCTGTATCCTGCTGCGGGCTTTTTTAGTCTCGCTTACGGGTGAGGCCTAGCGTTTACGGGTGAGGCTTGGCGATCGCGGGCGGTGCGGGATCCACGTGTTCGGTGGCGAGTTGCGCCATCGCCAATTCTCGCAGGCTCTCGCCCAATTGCTCGCCGCAGCGCCTGCCCATGGCATGAAAACCCGCATCCAATGAAGCCATGTAGGCAGAGATGTATTGCTTGCCCGCCGTGGATTGCAGAAAAGACAAGACGTGCTTCAAGTCCGCATCGCTCAAGTCGCGATAGCCATAGGCTACATAGCGTCGCATGGGCTCGCGCATATTGTCTTCCAGTGTCTGACGACTGGCTTCGCCGGATTTGCGCGCACGCTCTTCGACAGGTCCAGGTTCCATGCCGGAGCCGACCGCTGTTCCCAATGCCACGGCCGTGCCCATGGTCAAGAGTATCTGAATCGTGGATTCTGACGAGCGCTCGGCCCGCTCCAGTTTTTCGAACAGGACGGTGCGCTGCGGTGTGGCTGCCGCAGTCATGTCGCCATTCATGATCTTGTCCGCGTCCTCATCGCTGAGCGAGGCCAAACCGACATCGGCGGCCACCCAGCGCTTGCCTGTGTCGCTGGCGAGGAACGTTTCGGCTTTCTTCACCGTCTCGGCGTCGAGATTTGAGGCGAACGCGCTCAAGGCCGGCGCTTCGAACACATCGATCCGAAACGCGCGGACTGCGGCGACATTGACGGCGGTAAGCTGCGTGTCGGACAGCGGCGCCGAGGTATTACCCTGGAACAGCTTGCGAATATGCGCCGGCATTGAGCCCAAGGAAGCGCGCACTTGCTCGCGGATGGCGGCGGCCTGATACAGCTGCGCCGCGGTGTCGATATCGACCGGCGCGGCCACGGCATTCGCCATCGCGGCCAGACTCAAGAGCAATGCAAAGCGGGACATGCGCGTATTGTACACTCAAGCTCCTTACTGGCCGGCAACCTAGGTGTTTCATGGGTTACGTTAAGTATTCGACAATGGCGCTGTCGGTTTTGTTCATTGCGGCCTGTTCTTCACCCGAACCGCCGCCGCCTCCCGTAAAGACCGTGTTCGATCCGCTGACTCGTCAAGTCGATCGGGCGCGCGAGGTGCAGAAAACAGTCGACGAGAACGCGGAAAAGACGCGCAAACAGATCGAGCAAGAAAGCGGCGATAGCCGTCCCTAGCTTAGGCTCCCAACCGCCATGAATCCTTTTGTCGGCTTGGGCCAGGCGTGGCGTTGGAGCGTGCGCAAGCTTTTGGGCTTGTGGGTGCGCGTGACCATCAAGCCCGATGACGCAGTGGCGGCGATCGCCTCGAGACCGCGGCCGGTGTGCTACGTCCTGGAGCGCGACAGCCAAACGGACTTCGCGGTGCTCAGCGGCGTCTGCGCGCAGCACAATCTGCCGCGGCCCGCGAGGCGCTTGATCATGGGCGAGAAGCGCGCTGATCGCGCCTATTTCGAGTTGCAGCGGCGCCCGAGTTTGTTTCGCACCCGCAACGCGGCACGCGCGCCGCGCTACTTGGTGCAACTGATTGCGGCAGCGGCCGCTTACCCTCAGTTCGACGTCGACCTGGTGCCGGTGGCCATTTTCTGGGGCCGCGCGCCGCTTAAAGAGGTGAGCTGGTGGCGCCTGCTGTTTACCGAAGACTGGATCCTGGTCGGGCGCTTCCGAAAATTCCTGAGCGTGATATTCAACGGCCGCAATACCTTGGTGTACTTCGGCGAGCCCCTGCGGCTGCGCGATGTCATGGAAGAGGGCCTCACCGAGCCGCGCAGCGTACGGCGGGTACTGCGTTCGCTGCGCATGGAGCTGCGCGCGCAGCGAGCGTCGAGCATCGGTCCTGACCTGTCGCACCGGCGCACGTTGGTGCTGCAGATCTTGAAGACCCAAGCCGTTCGTCAGGCGGTGCGCAATGAAATGCAGGCACTCCAGCTGCAGCGCCGCCCGGCGTTGCTGCTGGCGCGCAAGTATGCGGTGGAAATCGCCGCGAATTATTCGCAGGCCGCCGTCAGTTTCATGGCAGGACTGTTGGGCCGCTTGTGGAATTCGCTGTACGACGGCGTGGAACTCGAGCACATCGAGAACTTGAGCGGTGTCGCCGACGGCGCGGAAATCATCTACGTCCCCTGCCACCGCAGTCACATGGATTACTTGCTGCTGTCGTACATCATCTACCGCAAGGGGTTCGCGGTCCCGCATGTCGCCGCCGGTGTGAATCTGAACATGCCGGTGATCGGACGGTTCATGCGCAAATGCGGGGCGTTCTTTCTGCGGCGCAGTTTCAAGGGCGATGCGCTGTACCCGGTGGTGTTCGCCAAGTATTTGGGGTTCATGATGGCGCGCGGCCATCCTCTCGAGTATTTCATCGAGGGCGGCCGCAGCCGCACCGGGCGGCTGCTCTCACCGCGCACCGGAATGCTGTCGATGACGGTGCGCAGCTATGTGCGCGATCCCAAGCGTCCGGTGATATTCATGCCCGTGTACTTCGGCTACGAACGCATCGTTGAGGGCAGGACTTATATTGGCGAGCTGTCGGGACAGCCGAAGCAGAAGGAAAGCGTCTTCGTCTTGCTCAAGTCGACCGTCGCGGTGTTGCGCAGCAAGTTCGGCAAAGTCCATGTAAATTTAGGCCGGCCGATTGCGCTCGACGACCTGTTGCAAAAGCACAATCCCAACTGGCGCTCGAGTCCGGCCGGGAATGACGACCCGCGCGCAGGTTGGATGGGTGAGGCGATTTCGGATCTCGCCGTGCGGATCAATACCGAAATCAACGCGGCTGCCGCGGTGACGCCGATCAATTTGGTGGCCATGGCGATCTTGGCGACCCCCAGGCAGGCGCTGCCGGAACTCGATCTCATACGCCAGTTGGAACTGTATCAACGGCTGCTGCGCGAGGCGCCCTATTCGCCGCTGGTGACCGTCACTGCCGACAGCGGCCAACAAATGGTCGCCTACGCCGAGGCCTTCGGGCTGCTGGAGCGGCAGAAGCATCCGTTGGGCGACATCATGCGGATGAATGCGGAAAACGCCGTGCTTGCGACTTACTACCGCAACAACATCCTGCATTTGTTCGCGATGCCCTCGCTGCTGGCCTGTGCCTTCGTGAGCAACACAACGATGCGCACAGAGGACATACAGCGGTTGGTGTGGCGCGTTTACCCGTACATTTCCGCGGAGTTGTTTTTGCGCTGGGACGAAACCCAGGTCAGCGCGGTGGCTGATTCGCTGCTCGACACCTTCGTGCATCTGAATCTGCTGCAGGGCAATGCGGATCGCAGCGAATGGCAGCGGCCGGTGCCGACATCCCTCGAGGCCATCCGGCTCTCGGTGCTGGCTCAGGCAACGATACAAACCCTCGAGCGCTACTATCTGGCGATCGCGCTGCTGCTGCAGGCGGGGAGCGGCGTCATTACCCACGAAGCGCTCGAAGAACGCTGCCACCTGATGGCGCAACGCATGACGGTACTCTACGGGCTGAACTCGCCTGAGTTCGTCGACAGGAGCCTGTTCCGCAATTTCATCGAGCTCTTGCGCCGGCGCAACGTCATACAACTGTCCGAGGATGAGAAATTGCTGTTCGGTGCGCCGCTGCTGGGCGTTGCGGCCGATGCTCAGCTCGTGCTGTCCGAACAGATCAGGCACAGCATCCTACAGGTGACGCTGGGTCAGTGACCCGGCAGCCCCGAATGGCGCTAGTCCCAGCCCTGCCTTCCGCGTTGCGACTTGGTCGCGCCGCGCCGCTTCTTCGACTCGATGCGGCGCTCCTGCGAGCCCTTGGTGGGGCGCGTCTTTTTGCGAATCTTCGGTTCGATCAGGGCGGTGCGGATCAGCGCCGCCAACCGTTCAGCCGCCGCGCGGCGGTTCTGTTCCTGGCTGCGTTCGCTGCGCGCGCTGAATAAAATGCTGCCGTCATCGACCAGCTTTTGTCCTGCGATGGCGCGCAGCCGATTCCTCGCCGCAACGGGCAGGCTGGTGTTGAGCGGCAACAGGAATCGCAGCTGCACGGCGCTCGACACTTTGTTGACGTTTTGACCGCCCGGACCTGAGGCGCGAATGAATTTCCATTCCAATTCCTCGTCGGGAATGACGATACTCGGTGTGATCTCGATCGGCATGGCCTAGTCGAGTTCTGAGGGCGCGTTGTGCACGATGATTTCGCGCTGCGCTATCGGAATGGTGATCCGGTTTTCCTTGAACAGCCGCCAGATGGCCCGATTCACCTCGGAGCGGACGTTGTTCACGCCCTCCTGGGGATCGGAGATCCAAAAACGCAGCTCGAGTTCGATGCCGCTGTCGCTGAAGTGCATCAGCCGCGACACCGGGGGAGGGTCGCGCAACACCCGCGCCTGGCCCTCGCAGGCATCCAGCAATATTTTCAGCGCCAGTTCAGGATCATCCTTGTAGCTGACGCGAATCGGCAGCTTCAGGCGGATGCGCGGGTCGGTGTAGCTCCAATTGATCACCGCATTCGAGATGAGCTGCTGATTCGGCACCAGCATTTCCACGCCGTCGCGATCGCGCACCACCACATAACGGCCGCGCAACTCCTGCACCCAGCCGAAATTCTCGGTGCTGGTGCCGGATTGGCCCGACAGACTGATGACATCGCCCGGCTTGATCGAACGATCCATGAGCAGCACGAAACCGGACACGAAATTGGCCGCGATGGATTGCAGGCCGAATCCCAAACCTAAACCCACCGCGCCGGTCAGCACCGTCAACGCGGTCAGATCGACGCCGGCGGCGTTGAGGCCGATGAGAATGCTCAGGGCGATCAAGAAGGCATTGGCGAATTTCGCGATGCCGATGCGCGTGGACATCGCGACACTGGTGAGCTTTTTCACCCGCCGCTCGACCCAGCGGCTGATCCACGCCGCTGCCAGCATGAACAGCGTCAGCGTGAAGAGCAATTTGAGGACCGACCATACCGTGATGCGGCTTTTTCCCGCGGCGATGCCGACACTGTCCAAGGTGGCGATGATGGGATCCAGCCAGCCCAAGTATTCGGCGGCGATCACCAGCCAGATCAGCAAGGCGACGCGCGTTTCCCAATTCAGGATCCAGGACTTGTTGCCGAGGCTCGCGGCAAACACCAACACGCCGATGCGCACCACGACGTACGCGAGGATCAGGCGTGCCGCGGCGCCCAGCAACGTCACGTCGAATCGCGCCGCCTGCAGCGAGCTGTTGGCCACCAGCACCAACACGAACACCACGATGATGGGCGTCACCACCACGCTGCCCTGCGTGGCGAAGTATCTCCACGCCAATGTCATCGGCGGCTTGTTTTTCTGGCGCTGATCGCGCCGGCTCAACTCCAAACCCACGAGGCCGCCAACCAGCAGGCACACGGCCAGCACGCCGATTTCAATCAGCACATTGCGGGTCGACAAAATATCGAGGAACGCCTGGATGCGCAGCCAGATCTCGTTCATGCGTTCAGATCCGGTATCAGCTGACTTTCCAGTCTCGCGATTTGATCCTTGAGTAGCAGCTTGCGCCGCTTGAGGCGTTTCATTTGCAGCTCGTCCACCTTGAAGTCCATGCTGAGACGGGAGATGACGTCGTCAAGATCTCGATGCTCGATGCGCAGCTGGCGCAGGCGCTCGATGTTCTTGAACAAATCGGTATTGACGTTGTTCTTTTCGTCGCTCACGTTTATAGACCGAAGCTGCGCCACACCGGAGTGACGCGATCCGGTAGCTTAAGGGAGCGGCCCAGTGGATTCCAAGCGGCTTGCGGATTGTGAAAGTCCGAGCCCACCGATCCTAAAAGACCATAGGTCACCGCGAGAGATGCGCAGGTTTCGACATGCTGCGCTCCATTGCCTCCGGTAACGACCTCGAGCGCCGTGCCGCCCGCGGCGGTGAAATCACCGAGCAGTCGCCGGCGCGCACCCGAGGACAGGGAATAGCGCGCAGGATGAGCCAGGCAAGCCACGCCGCCGGCGCCGCAAATCCAGCCGACCACCTGCTCGAGGGCCGGCCACTCTGCGGCGATGTGTGCCGCCTTGCCCTTGCTCAAGTATTTGCGAAATGCCGCATCGGCGCTGGCAACGTGACCGCCGGCCACCAACGCCTGCGCGAGATGCGCGCGAGTCGGCAGGCCGGGGTGCGCCTCGACGGCGGCCAGCAGCTGCGTGCCGGGAAGTCTGAGTTTCTCCAGGCGCGCGCAAATTTTGCGCATGCGGGAGCGGCGCAGCTCGCCCTGGGCGTGCAGCATGCCGAACAGTTCGCGCGATGCGGGATCGATCCACAGCCCCAGCACGTGAATGGCCTGGGCGCGCCAAGAAGCGGAGATCTCCACACCGGGCACGAGCGTAAGGCCGAGCGCCAGCGCGGATCGCTGTGCCTCCTCGAGTCCGGCCACGGTGTCGTGATCGGTGAGCGCCAGTACTTCGACCCCCGCGGCCGCCGCCCGCTCGACGAGCGCGGCCGGCTCGAGTGCGCCATCGGAACAATTCGAATGCGTATGCAGATCGATGTTGAGAGCGCCCCTCACGACGGGCTGCCGGCAAGTCCCACCGCCTCGAGCCGGCCCCCGGCGAGCACGATGAACCCTTGCGCGCGCTCGAAGCCGTCACTGGTGTAATCGAAGGTATAAGTCCGCAGCAGCCGCCGTTTGCCGCGGGAATCGCGGGTCAGCCTGAAACCGGCGAATGCGACGGTACCGTCCAGAAACTGCACCACAGCCCGCGAGCAGGTTTCCTTGGCGATGCGGTTGGCGGCTTCACGGGCATCCAGGGAGATCTGCCAGACCCTGTAGGCGCCCGCCAGAGTGCCCGCAACCGCTACGAGCATAATGAGGTCATTTTCCATGACTTGGATCTTAACCCTTCGGGCCTTAAGGTGCCGCCCCCTTGGTTTTTAAGATTGACCCCCAACCTATCGGTCATGGAAGCAGAGGCAAGCAATATGACCAATGATCATCAGCCGTCGCTCGCCGTGCGCGTGGATCCCAACGAGATGGTGCGCTACGTGCACGATCTCATGATGACTCCGCCCTCGTCGGCCGGCGATACGTCGGTTGCCATCGCCCAGCGTCAATGGGGCGGCGATACGCCCTTGGCGCGCGCCGCTCATCTGCGTTGGAGTGCGCTGAATCGCGCCTTCGGCGATGCTCGGGTCAGCACCTGGACCACGCCGCAGCGACGCGATCAGATTCACGTGCCGGCGGCACTGATTGCCGCCGCCGGTGTGGCGAAGCTGACGATGGCCGAGGACGAAGTCGTGTTCGATATACCGACTTTGTTGGACGCCACGCTGCAATTGTGCGAGCCGGTGGGTCACGCCTGACCCGGCCGGCTTGAGCCTCAGGCCGGTAGCACGCGAGGATCGCTGAAGGCCACGAAATCGCCGTTGATCACGCTCTCGCGGCAGTTGTAGCGCATTGGGTGTCCGTCCATGCGAGTGACATGACCTCCTGCGGTCTCCAGTACCGCTTGTCCTGCGGCAGTGTCCCACTCCGATGTGGCGCCGAAGCGCGGGTATAGATCTGCTTTTCCCTCGGCGAGCAGACAAAATTTCAGCGAACTTCCCACTCCGGACATGGTGTGGGGCCCCAATCGGGTCAAATAAGCCGCCGTCTGCGGACTGGGGTGGGAACGGCTGCCAACGACGCGCAGCGGCTGTTGCGCAGCACTCGTCTGAATGCGGCGTGTCTCGCCGCCATTGCGGCGGCTGAATGCGCCGACGCCCGCAATGCCCCAAAAAACGATTCCTTGTGCGGGTGCGGCCACGATGCCGAGCTTGGGTTCATGCTCAACGATCAGCGCGATGTTGACGGTGAATTCGCCGTTGCGCTTGACGAACTCGCGCGTGCCATCGAGCGGATCGACCACCCACAATTCGCGCCAGGTCTGTCGCGTTTCCCAAGGCGCCGCCGCCGATTCCTCCGACAGAATCGGAATATCCGGCGTCATGCGCTTCAAGCCTTCGATGATGACCCGTTGCGATTCCAAATCGGCCAAGGTGAGCGGCGAGTTGTCGTCCTTGCGCTGTACCGTGAATCCTGAGTCGTAGATCCGCATGATGGCGGCGCCCGCGCTCTCGGCGATGGGCATCAAGGATTCGGCCAGGGCAGGAAGATCGTGCATCGCTTGGTATCATACCCAGATGCAAACATCTTCCGCGGTCGATTGGGAAAGCGTCGACACAGTACTGCTCGACATGGACGGGACGCTGCTTGATTTGCGTTTCGACAATTGGTTTTGGGGGACGTTGATCCCCGGCCGCTACGCAGCCGCACACGGCCTCGGCGAGGCACAGGCGCAGGCGCTGCTGGCGTCCAAGTTCAAAAGCGTCGCGCGCACCCTGAATTGGTATTGCATCGAGTACTGGACCCGGGAACTGGGCCTTGACATTGCAGGCCTGAAACGCGAGGCGCTGCTGCGCGTGGACTTTCTGCCCGGCGCGGAAATGTTCTTGCGCAAATTGCGCGTGAGCGGCAAGCGCGTCTTGCTGGTCACCAATTCGCATCCGACGACACTGGCCATCAAGAATCAGCGCGTCGCGCTCACCCAATATTTTGACGCCTGCTATTCCTCGCAGCCTTTTGATGCGCCGAAAGAGAATCCCGCCTTTTGGCGCGGGCTGGCCGGGCGCGAGGAGTTCGCGCCGCAGCGTACTCTGTTCATCGACGACAGCCTGCCGGTGCTCGAGTGCGCCCGCGATTTCGGCATTGCTCACTTGCGCGCGGTGCGCTGTCCGGATTCGGGCTTGCCGGCGCAAGCCACGGGAAACTTTGCGGCGATCGATGGGGTGGCCGAACTCTTATAGTTGGCTGGTTAACCGGGATTCGGCGCCCCGCCTGCCGGACCACCGCCACCGCGTCCGCGCCGTCGTCGACGGCTGCGACTCGGTTCAGAAGCGGGCGCATCTCCGGTTCCCGGGGTATTCCCCGGATTCGCGGGCGAGGAAGCTGCCTTGGGCGCAGCGGCATGCGAGGGCCTGGAGGGCGGCCCGCGACGCGGCGGTCCTCCGCCTGAACGGCCGCCGCCGCCGGAGCGGCTTCCAGAGCCGCTGGAACGACTCCCCGAGCCGCCCGGGCGACCGCCACCGGTGCGGCCGCCGCCCCGAGATTGGCCTTGGCGCGGTGCGCGCTCGCGCCAAACGGCCGGCGGCGGTGCCGTCACGGCGGCCAGATCCACCGTTTCGATGGCGGCGCGCGGAATCTGATGACCGATGTAGCGCTCGATATCGGGCAGGGAGATGGCGTATTCCTCGCAGCCGAAACTGATGGCGTCGCCCTCGGCGCCGGCTCGCGCGGTACGGCCGATGCGGTGCACGTAATCCTCCGCATCGTTCGGCAGATCGAAATTAAACACGTGGCTCACATCGGGAATGTGCAAGCCCCGCGAGGCCACATCGGTGGCGATCAATACGGCGATGTCGCCATTGTGAAATTCGCGCATCATTTTCAGGCGCTTGGTCTGCGGTACATCCCCGGACAGGGCCTGCGCGACGAATCCATTCGCCGTCAGGGTTCGCTCCAGCACTTCGGCGACGCGCTTGGTATTCACGAAGACCATGGTGCGGCGCGCGTCGATGCGCCGCAGAAGCCCCATCAACAGCGGGATTTTTTCTTCGGTCGACGGGAAGTACAGAACCTGCGTCACGCGATCCACCGTCATCTTGTCCGGTTCGATGCGGATCAGCTCCGGATTGTTCATGTGTTCGTACGCCAGTTCCATGACCCGGTGCGACAAGGTGGCCGAAAACATCATGGTGAGGCGCAGCGTCGGGTGCGGCATGCGGCGCAATATGAAGCGAATGTCCTTGATAAAGCCCAAATCGAACATACGATCGGCTTCGTCCATGACCGCGACTTGGATATGGCGCAGGTCAAACACATGCTGTTTGAAATAATCGATGATGCGGCCCGGGGTACCGATCAGCACATCGACGCCTTCCTCGAGGATGCGCCGTTGTTTTTCGTAGTCCACGCCGCCGAATACGATCGCGAGCTTCAGGCCCGTGTACTTGCCGATGGCCTCAGCGTCGGAATGGATTTGAACGGCGAGTTCGCGTGTGGGGGCGATGACGATGGCGCGTGGTGCGTTCACCGGACGGTTGGGCGCGCCTGGGTCAGTCAGCAGGCGATTGAACAGTGCGATGAGAAATGCCGCCGTCTTGCCCGTGCCGGTTTGCGCCTGGCCTGCGACGTCGCGGCCCGCCAGGGCAATCGGCAACGTTTGCGCCTGAATCGGTGTCGCGCGCGTAAAGCCTTGTTCGGCGATGCCGCGTTTCACGGATTCGGGGATGACCAAGGAATCGAATGTAAGCTGACTGAGATGGGCGTCTGACATTTTCGCTTTGTGAATTGCAGAAACTTGCAAAATGATGGGGACCGGATAACAATACAACCAACCAGGAGCTGGTCTATCCGCTCCCCAACCGTATCATCGGTACCCTTTTAAGGTAATCAAGACCCTAAACCCGCTGTATTGTGCCCGAACGGCCGCGCATCGTCACTTCGCGGGACTTGTTTGGTCGTTAATCCCCTACAAATCACCAGTTTTCAACCTCAAATAAATCCCTTATGGAGCTGTATCCGCAGTG